>Ga0335085_10001587_pt1 | contig 46922 bp, 43 predicted proteins | sample Lox_Sample_45_FD_206712 | JGI IMG/M metagenome (GOLD analysis project Ga0335085, IMG submission 206712) | Soil microbial communities from Loxahatchee National Wildlife Refuge, Florida, United States - Lox_Sample_4.5 | ecosystem: Environmental > Terrestrial > Soil > Wetlands | place: USA...
GGCCGTGGGAGATGTGGGCCATGTCGCGGATCGGCCCCCAGACCACGCCCTTGGCGCCGGCATAGGCGCAGCCGCGCACCGTCATCACGCCAGGAATGGACTTGATGTTCGATTTCACCCCGCAATCGGGATTGCCTTCATCGTAGACGTTGATGTGCTTGCCGCGCTTCTTGGCCGTCTTCGGGGGGTATTCGGCGAGCACATCATCAATCATCTGCCGGCGGGCAGCTTTTGCTTCCGCTTCCATTGTTGTTTCTCCTGCGGCGCGATCAGGCGGCGACGGGTTTCATCTTGGCCTGGCCGATGATGCTCACGTCGTCGGGTTTGAGAATGCCGAACTCCATCAGCATGTCTTCCAGTTCGTCCATCGAAACCGGCGTCGGGATCGTGCCCTTGCCGCCGTTCTCGTGGATCTTCTTCGCAAGCTTGCGATATTCTTCCGCCTGCTGGCATTCGGGGTCGTATTCGATCACGGTCATTCGGCGCAGCTCGGCGTGCTGCACGATGTTGTCTCGCGGCACGAAGTGGATCAGCTTGGTCGACAGCTTCTTCGCCATGGCTTCCGAAAGGTCCAGCTCCTTGTCGGTCATGCGCGAGTTGCAGATGAGGCCGCCCAGCCGCACGCCGCCGGAGGATGCGTATTTCAAAATGCCGCGGGAGATGTTATTGGCGGCATAGAGCGCCATCATCTCGCCCGACATCACGATGTAGATTTCCTGTGCCTTGTTCTCGCGGATGGGCATGGCAAAGCCACCGCACACGACGTCGCCCAGCACGTCGTAGGAGACATAGTCGACGTCATCATAGGCGCCGTTCTCTTCCAGGAAGTTGATGGAAGTGATGACGCCGCGTCCCGCGCAGCCCACACCGGGCTCCGGCCCGCCGGACTCCACGCACTTGATGCCCTTGTAGCCGACCTTCAGAACATCCTCGATCTCGAGGTCTTCGATACTGCCGGCCTCGGCGGCGAGCGACAGCACGCTGTTCTGCGCCTTGGCATGGAGTATGAGGCGTGTGGAATCCGCTTTCGGGTCGCAGCCCACGATCAGGATCCTCTGCCCCAGTTCGGCCAGAGCGGCCAAGGTGTTCTGACTGGTGGTGGACTTTCCGATGCCACCTTTGCCGTAGAACGCGATCTGCCGCAGCGCTGCCATGGAGGACTCCTTCACGATCCAATTCGAACCTGAACCACAGACAGCAATCGCCGTGCCAAGCGGCGCGCGCCGCGGTCTGGCCGTTTTTGAAGGCAATGCGCGCCGACCAATGTCGCAAACCCGACAAACTTCGCGCCTGCCGTCGGTGTTCGTGTCGCATCATGCACGCTGACAACCGGCCGAAGCTCGCAATCCTGGCGTGGCACGCCCCGTGCAAATGACGAACGCCGGAACCGCCGGTGGCGAGCAACATGTCTCAGAAGATCGTCGCACTATCGAGCATCGCCCGGAACGTTGTCCGAGAAGGCGGCAGCTGCAACGCCAGCGGCGGTTTCGCGTGCGGCGCAAGCCCCGACGACATTCCAAAAGGGCTTTGGCGGAAAGTCCAGGATCATCCCTGCTACAGCGAAGACGCGCATCACTACTTCGCGCGAATGCATGTGGCCGTGGCGCCGGCGTGCAACATCCAGTGCCACTACTGCAACCGCAAATTCGACTGCGCGAGTGAAAGCCGGCCCGGCGTGGTCAGCGAAAAGCTTACGCCCGAACAGGCCGCACGAAAGGTGATGGCCGTCGCGGCGGATGTACCACAGCTCTCGGTAGTAGGCATTGCGGGGCCGGGCGACGCGCTTGCCAACGCCGACAAGACGTTCCGCACCTTCGAACTGGTGAAGCAGGCCCTGCCCCATTTGAAGCTGTGCCTCTCCACCAACGGGCTGGCGCTGCCCGATCATGTCGAGCGCATCGCCGACATGGGCATCGACCACGTCACGATCACCATCAACATGGTTGACCCTGAAATCGGCGCGAAAATTTATCCCTGGATATTCTTCCGCCACCGGCGATGGAAAGGCGTCGACGCTACCCGCATCCTGCACGAGCGCCAGATGGAAGGTCTCGAAGCGCTCGCAACGCGCGGTGTGCTGGTCAAGGTGAACTCCGTTTTGATCCCAGGCGTCAATGATGAGAACCTCGCCGAGGTGAACGCGACGGTGCGGGCGAAAGGCGCCTTCCTGCATAACATTATGCCACTAATCTCCGATCCAGCTCACGGCACGCATTATGGTGCCACCGGCCAACGCGGGCCGACCGCCAGCGAATTGCGCACCGTACAAGACCGCGCGGGCTCGCGGCAGATGCGCCACTGCCGGCAATGCCGCGCCGACGCCGTTGGCTTGCTGGGCGAAGATCGTGGCGCCGAGTTCACTCTCGACAAGCTTGGCGAAGCGAAACCTTACGACCCGCACCAGCGCGAAACGTATCTCGCCGTGGTCGAGCGCGAGCGCGCCGATCGCCAGCGGGCGAAAGAGATGGCGCAAATGTCCCTGCCGGTCCCGAACCCGCCGGTGCTGGTTGCGGTCGCGACCAAGAGCGGCGGCCGCATCAATCAGCATTTCGGCCATGCCACCGAGTTTCAAATCTATGAGGTCGCCCTCCGCGGTGTCCGCTTTGTCGGCCATCGCCGCGCCGACCGGTTTTGCGCCGGCGGACAAGGCGATGAGGATGCCTTCGCGGCGACACTGCGAGCGCTGGACGGCGTTTCCGCCCTGCTCTGCGCCAAAATCGGGCAGCGCCCGCGCGAGCGTCTCGCCGCGATAGGCATCACCGCCACGGACCAATTCGCCTTCGAATACATCGAGGCATCCGCCATCGCCTGGTACGCGTCGCAGAGCCGCCCGGGCTCGGCGGCAGTGGGTGCATGAGCGGAATCATCTAGCGGAGAAAAAAATGGCCCTTCAAATCGTCGCCAACAACTGCACCGGATGCGGTGCCTGCGAATTCGAATGTCCCAACAGGGCGATCACCGCCAGAGCGGCCGTTTTCGTCATTAATCCCGGCAAATGCACCGAATGCAAAGGCATCTATCCCGCCCCGCAATGTGCGGCCGCCTGCCCGATCCCGAAGACCTGCGTGAAGGCATGAACGACGGCGATCTCGTCGAACTCGACGGTCCGCGTGCCTTCCGGCCGGGAGACAAAGTGCGTGCGCGCGAACGCGTGCGCAACGACGGTAGCTGCCCCGGACGGCGCATCGGCGAAACCTTGATTGGCGAAGGCGAGACCGGATATGTGCGCGGGGTCGGCACGTTCTTACAGCGGTTCTTCATCTACGAAGTCGATTTCCTGGAACGCGGTATCGTGGTCGGCATGCGCACCAAGGAACTGGAACTGGTGGAGGCTGCCGAACCGTGAAGATCATGCTGCGCAAGGTGGGCGACGAGTTCTCGGTTTATGTCGCCAAGAAGGACCTCGAAGAAAAGATCGTGGCGATGGAGCGCCCGGGCCTGTGGGGCGGCAGGATCACGCTCGGCAACGGCTGGGTGTTCCAGTTGCCGGAGATGGCAAGCGAAACGCGTCTTCCCGTCAGCGTGGAAGCACGCCGGCTCGAGTCATAGCTTTTCCGCAATCGCGAGCAGCGCGGGCACCTGCTCGCGGATTTCCAACGCAACTCTTGCATCGAGCTTCTGAAGCCAGAACGGCGGAATGTCTGAAACGCCGTAGGTCGCCCCCGCAATCATGCCCGCTATGGCACCCGTGGTGTCGGCATCGCCGCCCTGGTTCACCACCTCCACCAGGCAGCTTCCGAAGCTGTCAGTCGCGAAATAGAAATGCAGCACGGTTTGGATCGTGTCCACGATATAGGGTGAGGACATGCCGCGGTACGGCGAAAAGCCGAAGGCGCGGTGCTTTTCGATCAACTTATTGGCGTGTCGGCGGCAATCCTTCACCCCGCCGTCGCCGAGAAGCGAGTGGATCATCCGTCCAACGGCTAACGTGGCTTCGTCCGACAAGGGATGATTATGCGTGATGTGGCATTGAGCGAGCGTCCACGCTTCCAGATTTTGGGGCGAGCCCAAGCTCGCCAGCGCGACGGCCAAGTTGCGCATGCAGGCGCCGTTCCCCGCGTCGCCTTCGTTGAACGGCTTCGTCATGGTGCCATCATGGAGATACCGGCCGATGCCGCGCCGGCAGGTGTTGCCGATATCGATTGGCTTCGAACGCAGCCAAGCCGCGAACTCGTCGCATACAGCCTCCAGGTCGAAACCGCCGCTGCGGATCAGCGCCCGTCCAATCGCAAGCGACATTGCTGTGTCATCAGTCACCTGCCCCGGTTTGAGCTTGAGCCAACCCCCACCGATGATCCTGTTGTGCTCGCCGTATTTCGCTTTGATTTCCCCGCGGGTCATGAACTCGACCGTCGCACCCAGCGCATCGCCCACGGCAAGCCCGAGATAGGCACCCAAGGCCCGGTCCATCAGCTTGGCTTGAACGGTACCCATCAATAGTAGAGCGCCTTCGCCTCATAGTCGCCGCCAATGACGATGAACTCGCCCTCGCCCTTCAAGGCGTGGCGCGGCAGCAGGGAGTTGAAGAACATGATCTTCACCGTCGGAACCTCCACCTCCAGGATCATGTCTCCGAAGCTTTCCGCCAGATCGCGCTCCGAGGTGAACGAGGCGAGGCTGTTGAGCCGCACCACCACGCGGCGCTTGTCAAAGCGTTCGACGAGCTGGTGCTCCTCGAAATTATTGGTGCCGCGGAACAGTCTCACATGCTTGCGGCCGACGGAATGAAATCGCAGAAGGCTCCATTGGCAGAACTCGTAAAGCAGGTCGAGCTGCGACTGGATGGCGTTGGAGTGAAACCGGCTCGACATCTTCTCTTCCACATAGCTGATCCAGGCCTGCCCCGCGAAGCGCATGATCGGCGCCTTGTGGAAGGTGGGAAACAGGCCGAAGCGGCTTTCGACCCATCCCTTCAGCACGGCACCTTCCGGCGAGTTCGCCTCATAGCCCCAGCCGCGCAGAAGCCTCAAGTAACTCGAAGCTCGGAAGCGCGCGGGACCGCGTCCGTCACGATCCTGATCGTCGAGATCGAACATGGTCGCCATGTAGGCCTCGAACATGCCGGCCGCCGTCTCTGCATCATCCGCCTCGCTCAGCATGGCGAAGAGCGATCTGTTGGCCTCCTTCACACCTGCAATATGCAGTGGCACCGGAAAGGCATTGAAGGTGACACTGGCCAGCAGGCCGGTGGGAACGCCGACGAGATTGGTGCTGTGGCCGCGGTCCGGCTCCATGGATCTGCTATTCTGCGGCGTCGGCCACCCGCCGCTGTGCGGGGAACGGTGAACAGGCGCGCGATGCGGCAACGATCCGCTGCAGAGCATCGATGACGCGATTGATTTCCGCGTCCGTGTTGGTGCGCAGCAGCGAAAAGCGCACGGCCCCTTGCGCCGCCGCGTAGGGAACATGCATGGCCCTGAGTACATGCGACGGCTCCACACCGCCCGAAGCGCAGGCTGACCCGGCCGAGGCCGCGATACCAGCCGCATTCAATTTCACGAGGATTTCCTCACTATCGGCGCCATCAAAAGCGATTGCGCTGGTTCCCGGCAGCCGGTGGGAGACATCGCCCAGCACGAAGCAGTTCTCGATCGTAGCCAGGATGGTCCGCTCCAGGCGGTCGCGCAGCTTGGCGATCATCGGGCCTTCGCGAAAGAGCCTGCCCCGTGCCAATTCCGCCGCCACGCCGAGACCGACGATTGCTGGGATATTCTCCGTTCCCGCCCGCCGCGCATGTTCCTGACGGCCGCCGCGAAGAAGTGCGCGAAACGGCGCGCCCTTGCGCACATAGAGAGCGCCCACACCCTTCGGCCCGTGGAACTTGTGCGCCGACAGTGAGAGCATATCGATCTTCGTCGCGCACAGATCGATCGCAATCTTCCCGGCCGCCTGCGTGGCATCCGTATGGAACAAGGCGCCCGCTTCATGCGCCATCTCCGCCAGCTCCGCGACGGGAAACAACGTTCCCGTTTCGTTGTTCGCCCACATGAACGAGACCAGCGCCGTCCTACGACTGAGAGTCCGCCGGTAGGCCGCAATATCGAGCCGGCCGCGCCCATCCACGCCGATGCGGTGCACTTTGATGCCGTTGTACCTTTCCAGATCGGCGCAAACCGCGAGGATCGCCGCGTGCTCGACGGCCGAGACGATCACCTCGCTGCGCTCGCCGCGCTCCAGCGCCTGCACCAGAGCCGTGTTGTTCGCCTCTGTGGCGCCCGAGGTGAAAACGATCTCGTCATCGTCAGCGGCACCGATCAGAGCCGCCACTTGCTGCCGCGCGATGGAAAGCGCTGCGGCCGCCGCCTTGCCGAAATCGTGGCCCGAGGAAGGATTGCCGAAGCTCTGCGTGAGAAACGTCAGCATGGCCCGGACCACGTCCGGATCGGGTTGGGTTGTGGCGTTATTGTCGAGATAAGCCCAGTGCGTTGCTACCTCCTTGGGCAAGCCGTCCACCGTCATCGAGCAACTTTGATGCCAGCCAAAGGCGCGCTTTAGCCGGGCGCCATATTGTCGGGAATCCGACATGTCGGATTCGAAACGTTCCTAGAACGCCTCTGCGCTGCGGCGGATGCGCGCCAGCAGGGATTCGCCGGACTCCTCGCCAAAGCAATTCTCGAAATCACAGCATTCCGCGCAGCTCGGGGCAGTGCAGAGGGCGAAATCGGTGTCGCGGCAGATGGTACGGGAGAAGAACTTCTTCCACTTCATGTCGCCCACGTTGCGGCGCGCGAGGGGCGCAAAGTGAAGAGCCATCAAGGCGCTCAACTCGCCGCGGTTGCGAAGCCCCAGGTCCTGCCAGAGATGGTTCGGACGCTGCGCCCGCCGCGCGATCATGCCCGCCAGCAGCAGCTCGAAATCGCTGCGGTGCGTGGTTCCGCGGCGGAGCAAATCGAGCAGGCAAAGCTCGTCCTCCCTGCGCACCAGCGGCCGGGCAGCCGAAAAGAGCGCGACGACACGCGGGAACATCGCTGTGAGCGTTGCAGGACACCCTTCGATTCCGGCGGTTTCGGAAGGCTGTCTGGATTCCGTGATCGCCTCAGACAACGACAAGGCGAGGATCGACGCCGCGACGTGAACGTCGAAGCCGCCCTTCGCGCCTTCCATCAGCCATTCGTATGCTTTGTCAGGTGCCATGGATCAGAACTTCTTCACGGAGATTTGGTGCTTGCGCAAGGCGTAGCCGATTTGGCGCGGTGTGAGCCCCAGCACACGCGCCGCCTTTGCTTGGACCCAGCCAGCCCTTTCCATAGCTTCAACCAGCCTCGCCTTCTCGCCTTCCGACTCTTCCGACGGCGCAGACCGGGCGCGCGGAAGACTTGCTGCAGGAATGTTTTGCGGCCGCTCCGCCCTTACACCCTTCCACAGCATCGCCGAAAGGCAGCCGTCGTTCTGACAAGGAAAATCTCCATCGGCGAGCGTGCTAGAACGTGCCAGCGTCGCCGTATGACGGATGCAATTCTCCAGCTCACGGACATTGCCGGGGAAGTAGCAGGATTGCAGCATCGCCAACGCCGCGGGATTCATGCGAAGGTCTGTGCCGTGCTCTTGATTGAAGCGTGCCAGAAACTCTTTTGCCAACGGAGCAATGTCGTCGCGCCGCTCGCGCAGAGCGGGCAAAAAGATTGGCACAACGGCCAGGCGAAAATAGAGATCGGCCCGAAACGCCCCTTTGGCCACTTCCGCCTCGAGATCACGGTTCGTGGCGCAGACCAGGCGGATGTCTACTTTGATCGTGCGCGTGCCGCCGACCCGCTCGAACTCGCCCTCCTGCAGAACGCGTAGCAGCTTGGCCTGGAATGATGGCGATATCTCCCCGATCTCGTCCAGGAACAGCGTGCCGCCGTGCGCCAACTCGAAGCGGCCCTTGCGCTGGTTGAGCGCTCCCGTGAACGCGCCCTTCTCGTGCCCGAACAGCTCGGACTCCAACACAGTTTCCGGCAGCGCCGCGCAGTTGAGTTTGATGAACGGACCGTTGCGTCGTGGTGAGAGGTTGTGGATCGCGTTGGCGATCATCTCCTTGCCGGTTCCGGTTTCGCCACGGAGCATAATGGTGGATCGGCTTTTCGCCACGCGCCGCACCTTGTCGAGCACCGCAAGGAGCGCCGGGCTGTGCCCGATGACGCCTTTGATAGTCGCAGGAGGCTTGGGTTCGGCGCGTTCCTTCGCCAGCCGTGCCTGTTCGGCCAGAAGGCGCTCTCGGTCCTGCGCCACCACCTTGTGCAGCCGCAGGGCCTGGCCTACGAGATTGGCCACCATCGCGAGAAACCGCACATCGCTGTCGAACGGTACGGGGCGTTCCGCGACGCGCACGCGGTCGATTGTCAGCGTTCCCAATACCGTATCGCCTTGGCGGATCGGCACGCCGATAAAGGAGACCGTTTCTCCCTGCGGCTGGCTGAAATCCTCGATGGAAATATTCGAGAACAACGGATCGCGCGCCACGTCTGGAATCACGAGCGGCATCTTGGTCACGATGATCTGGCCGATGGCGCGCTCCGGCAGCCGCTCGAAGAACTGCAGGGCATTGGCCTCAGTCCAGCCGGAGCCGACAACGAGTTCGGGCGTGCCATCCGGCGCCAGCAAGGCGATCAGCCCGCGGCGCATGTCGAGAAAGCTGGAGAGCAAGGCAAGAACACCCGACAAGGTCGGCTCCAACCTGTTCGGCGACGCCAGAAGTTTGGAGATTTCGTAGATGCCGCCGAGCGCCATCTCCGCACGGTTTCGGGCTGCCATGAGGCCCGATTGGTCTCGATCAATGGCGATCACACTCATCGGCGCTCCGTTGAGCTCCCAGCCGCCCCTGCCCAGCCTTCTCCCCGTTCGTCGTTTGTTAGAGTTTGTCGTTTGTCAGCAGCCTGCACAAACTACGCCAATATGAACAGAGGTACAGGCGGGCAACGCCCGCCAAGTTCTTTCCGATCCGCCGCGGCTGCTTGCCACATCAACTGAATTCGGTACCGCGGCTGCCTAGAAGATGGGCTGTGTGCCCGCGATTTGTCCCTGCGCTATGGTTGCCGGGAGCATGCCAATCCAGGAGGCTCAACACATTCGAATGGGGCGAACCAATGAAACTCAGCGCGCGAAATCAGCTCAAGGGAAAGATCGTCTCCGTGGTGAAAGGCCAGACGACGGCGCATGTCCGGATCGATCTGGGCGGCGGAATGATCGTCACATCATCGATTACCAACGAAGCCGTCGACGATTTGGCACTGAACGTTGGCGACGAGGCGTCTGCGATCATCAAGGCTTCGGACGTCATGGTGGCGAAGGGGTGACGAGCGCGGCATTGTGGAAGAGCGGAAACGCCGCCCGACCGGACGGACACAGGCATTGCTATTTCGACCACGGTCCGCGCGGCGGCCATCGATTGCGAAAATCGATGTCGCGAAGCGCCGCTGAGACTGGCGGGAGCAAAAATGTTCGCAGAAGGCTGACAATGGCGCCAAGATCGCAATAGTCCTTGTGAATTGACTCGCGTTCCACAAAGGCTTTCCAGAGCGCGATGGTTTCCGGCCGCTTGATGAAGGCATCCGTGAAAGCTGGCGGTGGGTCTTTCGGTAGTGCGGTCTTGCGGCGGCGGAACGTTGCCGCAAGTGCTCTCACCAATTCCTGGCCGTCGAATTCGAAATTGGAGGCCATTACTGCCACATCATGAAAATCCTTCATTCGGCTGTTCGTAAGGCCTAGCGACACCATCGCCTCGAACTTCTCGGCCACGACCGTGTCGCGCGGATAGACCATCAGCCATGGCTTGGGCAGATCGAGAAGCGAAGGATACTCGACGTGGTCCGGCTTGGGCGTGATGGCATCGCCGAATCCAACATCAACAATGACAGGAACTCGCGCACTCCCAAGCCTAGCTGTTGTTGTTATCCTGATGCCGCCATACGAAACATTCTCGCGGATGGGCGCTGCCTTGAGGGCGACGCTGTCGAATGTGACGCCATCGTCCTGGACTTTGGTACCGAGAATAGTGTGGAAAGCGGCAAGCACGCGTTCGGCATCCTCGACACCCCGCGCCAGGAGGTCGAGATCGCGCGTGTGGCGGAACGGATTTTCCATCCAGATGGCTTGGAGCATGGCGCCTTTGAGAACGAATTCGTCTTTCAAGGCGGATTGGCTCAACCTGTAGAGCAAGCGCTCAAGTACATAACGGGTGAGGAGAACCTGAAAGTCGCTGCCATCCTTCTGCGCAAGGTTGCGCAGGCGCTGGCGTACGGATGCGCCGATATTGGTCAGCTTGTCAGCCATGATCGAGCATCGCTTCGAGGTAGGGCCGCAGTTTGGTCCAGATCCGGCGGCGCTGCGCTGCTTTCATGATGGCGTCTGCCGAGGCTTTCCGGTGCTTGAGTGCTTCCCGTAGTCCTTCAAGGGCCACATCGAGCCCGACTTTGCGTCGGAACCGGAAACAATCCGCAATCGTCGTAGCAGGATTGGTCACACGGACCGTCACACCTTCGATTTTGTGCTTCTCGATACCACGGGACATTGTATCCGGGGCAAACCGGACAAAATTCATCGGCGGATAGGAATGGCGAGGCGTGCGCGCGCCTGTCTCGATCGCCATCCAGATCGCGCGGGGAAGCTGCACCGTCAGTTCGTGGAATTGCAGCGCGGAGACGAGGCAGATCACTCCCTTGGGAACCAGCTTGCAGGCTTCAGCGAAGCCGTGCGCGCCGCCAATGTCGCTGTCGGGAAGCTGGTAAATCCCTCTCGCAAGGCGCGTCACCTGCCCGCTTCGGACGAGGCGTGAAACGGTTTCCTGACCCACGCCGGCGGCCATCAGCTCGCCGAGGCGTGTGATGCCGCGCGCCTTCAGGACCTTGAGGGCTTGATCGGTTTGGCTGGCCGGCATGGCTTTCCTGCATGTGACAAAACGTACAACGACGTTTTCGATGTTATACACTTTGTCACACGCACATACCAGCCAGAGACTGCGCCGGTAGCCGATCGCGTCCAGTTTTGAGCACTAGCGCTTTCCTAGGCGCGCTCCTGCGGGTGCCTGCTCGCTCCTGAAATCAACATCGCGACGACGAGCTATCGGGAGCGTTTGGTCTCGAATTGGTCAAACCACTTTTGGGAGAAAACTCGCCGCGCACTGTTCCATGGCTATTAACATAATGATTTCAGAGTATTACGCTGGTGCCCAGAACAGGACTCGAACCTGCACGGATCGCTCCGCTAGTACCTGAAACTAGTGCGTCTACCAATTCCGCCATCTGGGCACGGCTTGGGGCGGGGATGTTTAGGGACCCCGCTACTCCAAGTCAACGCGGTGCCGGTGGCTAGGGCGTCGCCGTGCCGATTTGCAGCGGATTGAGCTCGAACTCGCCCGTGGACCCTGTGATTTCAAGGCCTTTCACCGGGGCGCCGAGAGAAACGGCGGCCGATTTCCCGCCGGCTTTCACGGTCACGGATCCGTCGGGAGTCCAGTCAATGGCGACGTCCAGCGGCGTGTCCATATCGAGCTTGCCGAGCAGTTGGCCGAGATCGTCGGCCTTGTCGGCCGGCTGGCTTACGCGCGCCACCATCGGCAGATCGGGCGCAGCCGCAAGCAGATTGAACGTCACGCGATTCTTGCCATTCACCAGCGCGATGCTGAAGGTCGGAGCCCATTTCGCGTCGCTGCCGCGCCGGTGGACCTGAAGCGTGGCCCGCACGGCGTTGACGGCGCCGAGATCGTTGATGATCCAGCCGCAAAAGTGGCCGTCTTGAACGTCCAGATCGAGCCGCGTGCTGCCTAGAATCGGCAGCGGCTTGAATCCGTCGGCGCACGCGGCGCCAGCCAGCAGCAGCAGCGCGGCCGCACAGCAAACCACTTTCATGAGTACCCCCCTGTTTCCCCTAAAGCTGCGAATCGATCGTGAATCCCTTCGCAACCCCACCCCGACTGGTATTATGAGCTGCTATTATAGCGCGATCCAAGTTCGTCGCCCAACGCAGCCACAGGGAGAACCGCCATGCTCGTTGCCACCACTGAAAACGTCCCCGGCTACCGCCGCGCCAGGACCCTGGGCCAGTGCTTCGGCGTGGTCGTGCGCTCGCGCGGCCTTGGCGGCAACATCATGGCGGGGCTGCGCTCCATCGCCGGGGGCGAAATCCACGAATACACCCAGCTTCTGGAGGAGACCCGCCGCCAGGCCGTGGACCGGCTGGTCACCAACGCCACGGCGATGGGCGCCAACGCCGTCGTCATGATGCGTTTCGATTCCTCCGAGATCGGCCAGTTCATGAGCGAGATCGTGGCCTACGGCACGGCCGTCGTGCTCGAGCCGGAGGCCGGCCATGCTGCGTAATGCGGTTCTGGCGGTCGGCGGCGTGCTGCTGGCCACCGGGCTTGTGGCGCTGATCGGCGGAGCCTATGGGGCGGCCGCCTTCTGCATCGTGTGGGGCGCCATTCTCGTCTTCGGCATCGTCTACGAGCGGGTGGCCTACAAGACGATCGTCGACAAGGTGCCGGCCGGAAGCGGCTGGCGGCGCACCGCGGAGCGTTTCGTCGACGACAAGTCGGGCAGGACCGTCACGGTCTACTTCAAGCCGCTCACGGGCGAACGGGCCTACGTTGCGGAACAATCGGGCGGTGCGGCCGCCTCGCCCCCCGTCGTCGAGGGATGACAGGGCCGCGCCGCCGTGCCATAGGCTTGCCCATGAACCAGAACGATATCGTCGTTGTCTTCGGAGCATCCGGGTTCGTCGGCCGTCACGCCGTGCGCACGCTGGCCAGGCAGGGCCGGCGCATCCGCGCCGTCAGCCGCAGGCCGAATCTCGCCAACTTCCTGCTGCCTGCGGGCGTCGTAGGGCAGATCCAGATCGTCAAAGGCAACATCAACGAAGACGAAGATGTGGCGCGCGCCGTGCAGGGTGCCGGTGCGGTGGTGAACGCAGTGGGGGTGCTGTGGGGTCACGGCGAAGACAGCTTCGATGCCATCAACGCCGAGGCACCCCGGCGCATCGCGGCGGCCGCCCGCGCGGCGGGGATCGACAGCCTCGTCCACGTTTCGGCGATCGGCGCCGATCCGCAGGCCCAATCCGACTATGCCGAATCGAAGGGCGCGGGCGAGCGCGATCTGCGCGAGCAATTCCCGCAAAGCGTCATCCTGCGGCCATCGCTGGTATTCGGTCCCGAGGACCAGTTCTTCAACAAGTTCGCGTCGCTGGCGCGCGTTCTCCCCGCTCTGCCGCTGATCGGCGGCGGGCACACGCGCTTCCAGCCGGTGTGGGTCGCCGACGTCGCCGAAGCGATCCTGCGCACGCTGACGAACGAGGACGCCCGCGGGCGGACTTACGAACTGGGCGGACCGTCGATCTACACCTTCGAAGAGTTGCTGCGCTTCATCCTGAACGAGACGGGGCGCCGCCGCCTGCTGGTGCCGGTCCCGTATTGGCTGGCTTCGGTGAAGGCTGTGGGCCTGGTCGCCTGGAACGCGGTGCCGGAGTTCTTCCGCCAGATTTTCGGCGTTCCTTCGCAGGCTCCGCTTCTCACTCCGGATCAGGTCAAGCTGCTCAAGACCGACAGCGTCGTGCACCAAGGCGCGCGCACGCTCGCCGACCTCGGCATCAAGCCGGCCGCGCTGGAGCAGGTCGTGCCCGATTACCTCTGGCGCTTCCGCGCCAAAGGGCAGTTCGGGCGCGGCGAAACAAGCACGTCCGACTCTACCGCGTGAACAGCCAGGTGAACAGCGCAAGACCCGTCAGGATGCGGTACCAGCCGAACGGGGCGAGCCCGAAGCGCCCGACGAAGGCGATGAACGTCTTGACCACGCCATAGGCCACGATGAACGAAACGACGAAGCCGATCGCGATCTCGGTGCTCGCGGTGACGTTTATCAGTTGCCATTTCTTGTAGAGCTCGAACACCGTCGCGCCGAACATGGTGGGCACCGCCAGATAGAAGGTGAAGGCCGCGCCCGCCTTGCGGTCCACCCCCAGCATCTCGCCGCCCAGGATGCTGGCGCCCGAGCGCGACACGCCGGGGATGATCGCCAGGCACTGGCAGAAGCCGATTTGCACCGCCTTCCAGAACGGCAGCCGGTCACCGTCGAGGTGGCGCGGCTTGGGCGCGATCCGCTCCAGGATGAGGATGACGATCCCGCCCGCGGTCCATGAGGTTGCGATCACCGGCATGGCGAAGCTGGGCTGCAGCAGGTAGCCGTTGATGTACTTGATGACCGCGGCGCCGATCACCGCCGCCGGAATGAACGCCGCGATCACGTTGATGGCGAACTGCCGCGCCTGGCGCGAAGTGGGCAGGCCGACGAGCACGTTCCAGAACTTGCGCCAGTAGACCGCCACCACCGACAGGATGGCGCCGAACTGAATGACGATTGTGAATGCTTCCCACTTGTCGTCCGGCAGGCCCAGCAGGCGCTCGGTCACCAGAAGATGACCGGTTGATGACACGGGCAGGAATTCGGTGAGCCCCTCGACAATGCCGAGGAGCACCGCATTCACGATGTCTTGCATGGATTGGCTCCGGACGTGGCGCGACTATATTGATAGACGTAGCACAGTCCGCGCGTCTTGGGTCAACCGCGTGGTCCGTTCAGGAGGGACGTTCATGAAAGTGTTGTTAATCGCCGCCGTGGGCATGCTCATCGGCGCAATCACCGCATCTGCCGCGGCGAACACGACCGCGCCGCTGATCGCGCGCGAAAAGCTGTTCGGCAATCCCAGCCGGGCCCAGGGCCGGCTCAGCCCCGACGGCAAGTCGCTTGCCTGGATCGCCCCGCGCGAAGGCGTCTTGAACGTGTGGGCCGCCCCGGTGTCCGATCCGGCCAAGGCCCGGCCGCTGACCGAGGAGAGGAAGCGGCCGATCCGCGCCTATTTCTGGTCGCCCGATTCCCAGTCGATCCTTTATGTCAACGACAAGGGGGGCGACGAGAATTTCCTGCTCTACCAAGTCAATGTCTCCAGCGGCGAGCAGCGCACGCTGACGCCGTTCGAGAAGACGCGCGTGGAGGTCGTGGCGGTCAGCAACACCATCAAGGACCGCATCCTCATCGGCTTGAACAACCGCGATCCCAAGTGGCACGACGTCTACAGCCTCGACCTCAAGACCGGCGCCTTGACCAAGGTGTTCGAGAACGACGGCGCCTATTCGAGCTTCCTGGCCGACGACGGCCTGACGCTGCGCGGCGCCTCACGCCCGAACGCCGCCGGCGGCAGCGACTTCTTCCGCATCGTGGACAACAAGGTGGAGGCCAAGCCGTTCGCCAGCACGACGCTCGAGGATTCGCAGACCACATTTCCGATCGGCTTCACCACCGACGGCAAGACGCTCTACTGGATCGACAGCCGCGGCCGCGACAAGGCGGCGCTGATGGCGCAGGACGTGGCGAGCGGCAAGATGACGGTGCTGGCCGAAGACGATCGCGCCGACATCGGCGGCGCGCTGTCCAATCCGCGGACCGGCGTCATCGAGGCGTATTCGGTCACTTATCTGACGACCGAGTGGAAGGGCATCGATCCCAAGATCGGCCAGGATCTGGCGTATCTGAAGGCGCAGCTTCACGGCGATATCGCCGTGACCTCGCGGACCTATGCCGACGATCTGTGGACCGTGGGCGTCGATACCGTGACGGCGCCGCCGGCGCTCTTTCTTTACAATCGCAAGGACCGCACGCTGAAGTGGCTCTACGTCACCCGGCCGGAGCTGGAGAACGAGCTTTTGATGCCGATGCATCCGCGCGTGATCACGACGCGCGACGGGCTCAAGGAAGTCTCCTATCTCACATTGCCTCCGGGCAGCGACACCGACGGCAATGGCGTGCCCGACCATCCCGTTCCGATGGTGCTGCTGGTTCACGGCGGGCCGTGGTCGCGCGACGCCTACGGCTACAACGGCTATCACCAGTGGCTGGCCAACCGCGGCTATGCCGTGCTGAGCGTGAACTATCGCGGTTCGTCCGGCTTCGGGAAATCCTACATCTCGGCCGGCGACCTCGAGTGGGGCGCCAAGATGCACGACGACCTGATCGACGCGGTCGACTGGGCGATCAAGAACGGCATCACCACCAAGGACAAGGTCGCCATCATGGGCGGCTCCTACGGCGGCTATGCCACGCTTGTCGGCATGACGTTCACGCCCGACGAATTCGCCTGCGGCGTCGACATCGTGGGACCCTCGAACCTCGCCACGCTGCTGCAGACGATCCCGCCCTATTGGGAGGCGATCAAGCAGCAGTTCTACAAGCGCATGGGCGATCCCACGACGCCGGAGGGCCAGAAGCTGCTCCATGACCGCTCGCCGCTGTTCAAGGCGGACCAGATCAAAAGGCCGCTGCTGATCGGCCAGGGCGCCAACGATCCGCGCGTCAACCAGCGGGAAGCGGATCAGATCGTCAAAGCAATGGCCGACAAGAACATCCCGGTCACCTACGTTCTGTTCCCCGACGAAGGCCACGGCTTCGCGCGGCCGGAGAACAACATTGCCTTCAACGCCATCGCTGAGCAGTTCCTGGCCAAGTACCTCGGCGGGCGTGCCGAGCCGATCGGCGACGCACTGAAGGCTTCTACCGCGCAGGTGCCGCACGGGGCCGAGTTCGCGCCAGGGCTGAAGGACGCACTCGCCGCGAAATAGAAAACCCAAGAAGTTCAAAAGCCTGTCCGTCCCGTGGCGGGCGGGCTTTTCTTTTTGGAGCATATAAGGTCAATATTATTGACATATAATACCGCTGAATTGCGCAGACTTGTCACTCAAGCCGGGATCGAATCTTCCATTAATTCAGCAATACTGTCCTAAATGAGAAAAATCCCTGGATTCCAGGCCCACGCTCCCCTATGTCGGCGGACATGGCCGAGAAGATGCTCAAATTCACCAGCCTGGGCCGCCACATGCCCGCCAAGCGCGAAGCGGGGGCGCGGGCGCGCGACTTTCGCGAGATCTACGCCGAGTTCGCAGCCGAGAAGGCCGCCGAGCAGGCCTCGCGCTGCAGCCAATGCGGCGTGCCGTTCTGCCAGGTGCATTGCCCGCTCTCGAACAACATCCCGGATTGGCTGAAGCTCACGGCCGAAGGCCGTCTCGAAGAGGCCTACGAGCTTTCGCAAGCGACCAACAACATGCCGGAGATCTGCGGCCGCATCTGCCCGCAGGACCGCCTTTGCGAAGGCAATTGCGTCATCGAGCAGGCTGGCCACGGCACGGTCACCATCGGCGCCATCGAGAAGTTCATCAGCGATACCGCCTGGTCTGAAGGCTGGGTCAAGCCGCTCGTTCCCGCGCGGACGCGTCTTCAGTCGGTCGGCATCGTGGGCGCAGGTCCGGCGGGGCTTGCCTGCGCCGAACAGCTGCGCCGCAAGGGCTATCGAGTCGCCGTCTACGACCGCCACGACCGCGCCGGCGGGCTGCTCGTCTACGGCATCCCGAATTTCAAGCTGGAAAAGGAAGTCGTCACCCGCCGCGTCAAACGCCTGGAAGACGGCGGCATCGCGTTCAAGCTCGATTGCGAGGTGACCTCGCTCGCCCACCTGCGCTCGGAACATGATGCGGTGTTCATCGCCACCGGCGTCTATCGCCCGCGCGAGATCGAAGCGCCGGGCGTAGGGCTCGCCCGCATCGTGCCGGCACTCGATTTCCTGATCGCTTCCAACCGCAAGGGCTTCGGCGATGCCGTTGCCGATTTCGACTCCGGAAGGCTCGACGCGGCGGCCAAGGACGTGGCCGTGATCGGCGGCGGCGACACGGCGATGGACTGCGTGCGCACCGCTTTGCGCCAGGGCGCCCGTTCGGTTTCCTGCATCTATCGGCGCGACCGCGACAACATGCCGGGCAGCTTGCGCGAGGTCGCCAATGCCGAAGAGGAAGGCGTCGACTTCAAGTGGCTCACCCTGCCCCGCGCCTTTCTCGGCATGGAAAACGTCGAAGGCGTGCGCATCGCGCGGCAGCGCCTCGGCCTGCCGGACGCCACCGGCCGCAAGGCGCCGGAGGAGATCAAGGGCGCCGATTTCACGCTCAGAGCCGATCTCGTCATCAAGGCGCTGGGCTTCGATCCCGAACCGCTGCCCATGAAGTTCGGCGCGCCCGATCTGTCCGTGGGAAGATCGGGCACGCTGCGCGTGAATCCGTCCACGATGATGACCAGCATCGACGGCGTGTTCGCGGGCGGCGACATCGTTCGCGGCGCTTCGCTGGTGGTGTGGGCGATCCGTGACGGCCGCGACGCGGCGGCAGCGATCCATCGGTATCTGGAACACCGGGCGCACGCCCCGCTGCCCCGGGCGGCGGAGTAGAGAAATGAAGAAGAGGACCTCCGATTCTACTCCGTCATGGCCGGGCTTGACCCGGACATCCAGTCTCCAAGTCAGTGCTGGCGGCGATATGGATGGCCACCTCCAGGACGGCCATGACGAAAACACAAATGCGGACATCGCCCGCTACCTCGCCAACGCCCGCAAGCTCGAAGCCGCCCACGCCTATTCGCCCGATCGGGAGCACGATGCTTGCGGTGTGGGGCTGGTGGCGGCCATCGACGGCAAGCCGCGGCGCGAAGTGGTGGCGCGCGCAGTGGAAGCCTTGAAATCCGTCTGGCATCGCGGCGCGGTGGACGCCGACGGCAAGACCGGTGACGGCGCCGGCATCCACATCCAGGTGCCGCAGGAATTCTTCCGCGACCAGGTGAGCCAGACCGGCCACCGCCAGCGTTCGGGCCGCATCGGCGTCGGCCAGATCTTCCTGCCCCGCACCGACTATGGCGCGCAGGAAACCTGCCGCACCATCGTGGAATCCGAAATCCTGCGTTCCGGATTCTATCTCTACGGCTGGCGGCAGGTGCCGGTGAACCTGTCGGTGATCGGCGAGAAGGCGGGCGCCACCCGCCCAGAGATCGAGCAGGTGATGTTCGACACCGGCGACGGCGTCGATCTCGAAGAGCTGGACCGCAAGCTCTATCTGTGCCGCCGGCGCATCGAAAAGGCCGTGCGCGCCGCCGCCATCCAGGATTTCTACGTCTGCTCGCTGTCGACCCGCTCGCTCATCTACAAGGGCATGTTCCTGGCCGAGCAGCTTTCGAGTTTCTATCCCGATCTGGCCGACGAGCGCTTCGTCTCGGCGTTCGCCATATTCCACCAGCGCTATTCGACCAACACGTTTCCCACCTGGCGGCTGGCGCAGCCGTTCCGCATGCTGGCGCACAACGGCGAGATCAACACGCTCAAGGGCAACCTCAACTGGATGAAGAACCACGAGGTCAGGATGGCCTCGGAGCTGTTCGGCAGCGCGGGCGAGGACATCAAGCCGATCATCCAGCCGGGCGGTTCCGATTCCGCCGCCCTCGACAACGTCTTCGAGGTGATGGTGCGGGCGGGCCGTGCCGCGCCGCTGGCCAAGACCATTTTGGTGCCGGAAGCTTGGTCGAAGCAGGCCTCCACCATGCCGGAAAGTCATCGCGCGATGTACGCCTATGCCAACGCGGTGATGGAGCCGTGGGACGGCCCCGCCGCGCTCGCCGCCACCGACGGGCGCTGGGTGATCGCCGGCATGGACCGCAACGGCTTGCGGCCGATGCGCTATGCGCTCACCGACGACGGCCTGCTGTTCGTCGGCTCGGAAACCGGCCTCGTCGTGCTCGACGACGCCCGTGTCACGCGCAAGGGCCGCGTGGGACCCGGCCAGATGATCGCGCTCGACCTCGACGAAGGCGTGTTCTACGAAAACCGCGCCATCAAGGATCGGTTGGCGGGCCAGTATCCTTATCAGGAGTGGGTGAAGAACGTCGTCGATCTGGAGCCCATCATCGGACCCGGCGACGAACCGCCGATGTTCGACAAGGACACGCGCCGCCGCCGCCAGATCGCCGCCGGTTTCACGATGGAGGACATGGAAGTGATCCTCCAGCCGATGGTGGAAGACGGCAAGGAGCCGGTGGGGTCCATGGGCGACGACACCCCGCTTGCCGTGCTGTCGGAAAAATACCGGCCGCTGTCGCATTACTTCCGCCAGAATTTCAGCCAGGTCACCAACCCGCCGATCGATCCCCTGCGCGAAGAGCGCGTGATGAGCCTGAAGACGCGCTTCCGCAATCTCGGCAACGTGCTGGTGCAGGACGAGAAACAGACCGAGGTGTTCGTGCTGGAAAGCCCGGTGATCTCCACCGGCATGTTCCTGCGCATGAAGGATCATCTGGAGGGCCGCTTCTACGAGATCGATTGCGTCTTCCCGCCGACCTCGACGGGCGCGCTGCAGCAGGCGATCGAGCGCATCCGCGCCGAGGCCGAAGACGCCGTGCTGCAGGGCTACGGCCACCTGATCCTGACCGACGAGCGCATCTCGTCCGATCTCGCGGCGATCCCGATGATTCTGGCCACCGGGGCGGTGCATTCTCATCTCGTCCGCCGGGGCCTGCGCACCTACACCTCGATCAACGTGCGCTCAGCCGAGTGTCTGGACACGCACTATTTCGCGGTGCTGATCGGGGTGGGCGCCACCACGGTCAACGCCTATCTGGCGCAGGAGGCCATCGCCGAACGCCACGCGCGGGGCCTGTTCGGCAACGCGCCGCTCGGCACATGCGTCAAGCGTTACCTCGATTCGGTCAGCGCGGGCCTCTTGAAGATCATGTCGAAGATGGGCATCTCGGTAATCTCGTCCTATCGCGGCGCCTACAATTTCGAGGCCGTGGGCCTGTCGCGTTCGATGGTGGCGGACATCTTCCCCGGCATGCCTGCCCGCATTTCCGGGATCGGCCTGACCGGCATCGCCAAGAAGGTCGCGCGGCTGCATCAAGCGGCGTTCGAGGACGAAGCTTCCACCCTTCCCATCGGCGGCTTCTACAAGGCGCGCGCGTCGGGCGAAACGCACGCTCACAAGGCCGATCTGATCCATCTGCTGCAGACCGCGGTCGGCACCGAATCCTATTCGACCTACAAGCGCTATTCCGAAGGCGTGCGCGCCATGCCGCCGGTATCGCTGCGCCATCTGATGGACTTCCGCTCCGCCGCGGCGCCCGTCCCGCTCGAGGAAGTGGAATCCATCACCGAAATCCGCAAGCGTTTCGTCACCCCCGGCATGAGCCTGGGCGCGCTCGGCCCCGAAGCGCATGAGACGCTCAACGTCGCCATGAACCGTATGGGCGCCAAGTCGGATTCCGGCGAAGGCGGCGAGGATCCGCTGCGCTTTCATCCCAAACCCAACGGCGACAACGCCAATTCCGCGATCAAGCAGGTCGCCTCCGGCCGCTTCGGCGTCACCGCCGAATATCTCAACCAGTGTCGCGAGCTGGAGATCAAGGTCGCGCAAGGCGCCAAGCCCGGCGAGGGCGGCCAGCTTCCCGGCTTCAAGGTCACCGAGATGATCGCCAAGCTGCGCCACTCCACGCCCGGCGTGATGCTGATCTCGCCGCCGCCGCATCACGACATCTACTCGATCGAGGACTTGGCCCAGCTCATCTACGACCTGAAGCAGATCAATCCGCAGGCGCGCGTCTGCGTCAAGCTGGTGGCGGCAACCGGCATCGGCACCATCGCGGCGGGCGTCGCCAAGGCCAAGGCCGATGTGATCCTGATCAGCGGCCACAACGGCGGCACCGGCGCCAGCCCGCAGTCGTCCATCAAGTATGCCGGCGTGCCGTGGGAGATGGGGCTGACCGAAGCCAACCAGATTCTCACGCTCAACAACCTGCGCCATCGCGTGACCCTGCGCACCGACGGGGGCCTCAGAACCGGCCGCGACATCGTCATGGCCGCGATGATGGGCGCGGAGGAATTCGGCATCGGCACGGCGGCGCTCGTTGCCATGGGCTGCATCATGGTGCGTCAGTGTCATTCCAACACGTGTCCCGTCGGCGTCTGCACCCAGAACGAGAAGCTGCGGCAGAAATTCACCGGCACGCCGGAGAAGGTCATCAACCTGTTCAGCTTCATCGCCGAGGAAGTGCGCGAGATCCTCAGCCGCCTCGGCTTTCGCAAGCTGGAGGAGGTGATCGGCCGCACCGACCTGCTCACGCAAGTAAGCCGCGGCGCCGAAGAACTCGACGACCTCGACCTCAATCCGCTTCTCGTGCAGGCCGACCCCGGCAACTACGCGCGCTATTCGACGCAAAAGGGGCGCAACGAGGTGCCCGAGACGCTTGATGCGCAGATCGAGAAGGACGCGTTTGCCCTGCTCGACCACGGCGAGAAGATGCAGCTCGCCTACAACGTCCGCAACACCATGCGTACCATCGGCGCGCGCATGTCCTCGCGCATCGTGCGCAAATGGGGCATGACGGCATTGCCGCCCGGCCACCTCACGCTCAGGCTGCGCGGCTCGTGCGGCCAGTCGCTGGGCGCGTTCGCCGTGCAAGGCATCAGGATCGAGGTGTTCGGCGACGCCAACGACTACGTCGGCAAGGGGCTTTCCGGAGGCACCATCGCGCTGCGTCCGATGACCTCGGCGGGCTTCGTGGCGCGCGACAACACCATCATCGGCAACACGGTTCTCTATGGTGCCACGGCCGGCAGGCTGTTCGCGGCCGGCCAGGCGGGCGAGCGCTTCGCCGTGCGCAATTCGGGTGCGGTCGCGGTGGTGGAGGGCTGCGGCTCGAACGGGTGCGAGTACATGACCGGCGGCACGGTCGCGATCCTGGGTGCCATCGGCGACAATTTCGCCGCAGGCATGACCGGCGGCATGGCCTTCGTCTACGACGCCGACGGCCTGTTCGCCCAGCACCTCAACGCCGACAGCGTTGTCTATCAGCGGATCGAGACCGTTCATTGGCAGAACGTGCTGCGGAAACTCGTCGAAGAGCATCGCATCGAGACGGGCTCGGCCCTCGCCGCCGAGCTGATCGCCCACTGGGAACTCGAGCTCAAGCGCTTCTGGCAGGTTGTGCCCAAGGAGATGGTGAACCGCCTCGACCATCCGCTCTGCGAAGCCGAACTGGCCGCCATCCCGGCGGAGTGACGCGCGGCATCGCCGGCACTACATCCCGCGCGCGCCTCGCGCATGATGCCTGCGGGGGAACGCACACGCGGATTCTGCGCGCGCATGTCACGCATCTTTCTTCTCGACGGCCATCCCGATCCGGCGCCGGAGCGTTTTTGCGCCGCACTTGCGGATGCCTATGTCGGCGGCGCGCGCCGCTCGGGCCACGAGGTGCGTCGCTTTGATCTCGGCTCGATGAATTTTCCCCTGCTGCGCGGCAAAGAGGATTTCGAGCACGGTCCCATCGCCCGCGATGCCGCGCGCGTGCAGGACGCGATCCGCTGGGCGGACCATGTCGTCATCATCCATCCGGTTTGGATGGGCAGCCAGCCGGCTCTGCTGCGCGCGCTGTTCGAGCAGGTGTTCCGCTACGGGTTCGTCTTGTCGCATCCCGACGAAAGGTCCTCCAGCCGCGTGCTGAAGGGCAAGACGGCGCACGTCGTCGCCACAATGGGAATGCCCGCTTTCGTCTATCGCTGGTTCTACGGCGCACACGGAGTGCGCTGCCTGGAGGAGAGCCTGTTGAAGTTTTCCGGGCTGAAGAGCGTGCGCCGAACGCTGGTGGGCGCGGTGGAAGAGATGCCCGAGCGCAGGCGCCGCAAATGGCTGAGCCGCATGCAGGAAGCCGGCGCCCGGGCCAGGTGATCGGGTTTCCCACTCCGCCTTTGTGACCTTGCCCTTCTCGGAGCCCCGAAAGGCCCCGGCTGCGGCTCTATCCCCGCTCGGCGCGGAGAGATCACCGTTGTCCAACGCGCGGATTCGTCAGCGCTTTCGCCCCGCAAAATCGGGGTTCGAAAATAAACTTATCCCCGTTCGCGAATCCGGTCGTAGAATCTTCCGCGTTGCATCCCGAAAGGGGGCGAACCGGTCGTCCGTTTCGTGGGCTGCAATCGGCGCCCGGCGTGGCTCGGAGTAACGAGCTGAGCGAAGCCGGGGGTGTGCTTCGTCCGCCGCAGTCGTCCACGAATGGTGACAGACCAGAGGGCGACGGGCGCGGGATGCCGCTGGTCCTCCGCAGCGCGCGAGCGCGAAGGAGGAAGAAAAGCGCGGGCGAATGTCACGTCACAGAACGCCGGGTGCGGGGTGCCGGAAGGCGGTCCCATCGAGGCCTGGATCATAAGTCCAGGCGAAGGCCCGGGTCCAAAAGCTCGGGCAAAAACGACCAGTGCTGCACGCCGCCACCGGCGTCCCGCACCTCCCCTTGCTTTTCCGAGCAAGGGAACTGCCGCGGCCTTCCGTGTGCGTTGCACAGCGGATCGGCGAAGCGCGCGCAATACGGGCTTGCACCCGGCCGCTTGTGGCGATATACCCACCCCCGGTATATACCCCCAGAGGGTAACTGACGATGACCAAGGCCGAACCCAGGCTACTTTCCCGCCTTGCCCGCATCGAGGGCCAAGTGCGCGGCGTGATCCGCATGGTGGAGGAAGAGCGCTACTGCATCGACATCCTCAACCAGATCGAGGCGGTCAAGTCCGCGCTCTCGCGCGTGGAAGAGGAAGTGCTGAAGGGTCACGCCGCCCATTGCGTCTCCCACGCCATCAAGAGCGGCAACGCCCGCGACCAGAAACAGAAATTCGACGAACTCGTGGAGTTGTTCGGCCGCTATGGAAAGTAAAGCGATCGATCCGGTCTGCGGCATGACGCCCGATCCGGACAAGGCGCGCGCCAAGGGCAATGTCGCCACCTTCAAGGGCACGGACTATTTCTTCTGCTGCGCCGGCTGCAAAGCCAAGTTCGAAGCCGAGCCGGAAAAGTACTTGATGTCATCCGGGGCGATGGCGGCGCCGGCGTTGCAGGAGACCCGGGACCCACGGAGCTGCGTGCTGGCGGGTTCCGGCTCGCGCGATGCTTCCGCATCGCTTGGCCGGGATGACAGCAAGGGCAAAGCGGCGCTCTACACCTGCCCGATGCACCCGGACGTCAAGCAAATGGGGCCGGGCGACTGCCCGATCTGCGGCATGGCGCTGGAGCCCACCGCGGGCGAGGACGATTCCGAATATCGCGACATGCTCAGCCGGTTCTGGATTTCGCTGGCGCTCAGCCTGCCGGTGTTCGCGCTTGCGATGGCAGGGGATCTGCTCGACGGCGTGATTTCCCCGATCTTGCGCGAGTCCATCGAGGCCGTTCTTGCCCTGCCTGTCGTGACGTGGATCGCCTGGCCGTTCTTCGTGCGCGGCTGGAAAGGCGCGGTGAGCGGCCACGCCAACATGTTCACGCTGATCGGGCTGGGTGTGATCGCGGCCTTCGCCTACAGCGTCGTGGCCCTGCTGTTCCCCCATGCCATTCCCGAGGTTTATCGCGGTGCGGCGATGGGCCCGCCGGTCTATTTCGAGGCCGCCGCCGTGATCGTCACGCTGGTTCTGCTGGGCCAGGTGATGGAGCTGCGCGCGCGGGCTTCCACCGGCGCGGCGCTGCGCGCCCTGCTTGACCTTTCGCCCAAGACGGCGCAGCGGCGCAGCGCCCGCGGCGTCGAGACCGTTCCGCTCGCCGATGTCGTCGTAGGCGACGAACTCGTCGTGCGGCCGGGCGACGCGGTGCCCGCCGACGGCGTCGTGATCGAAGGCGAAAGCGCCGTCGACGAGTCCATGATCAGCGGCGAGTCCACGCCGGTCGCCGCAATGGCGGGAGCCGCGGTCATCGGCGGCACGCTGAACGGCAACGGCGCGCTCGTCATCCGCACCACGCGCGTCGGCGCCGACACGGTGCTGGCCAAGATCGTGGCGCTGGTCGCAGAGGCGCAGCGCAGTCGCGCTCCCACCCAGGGGCTTGCCGACCGTGTGTCGGCCTGGTTCGTGCCGGTGGTGGTCACCGTCGCGGCGGCTTCCTTCGTTGTTTGGATGGCGGCCGGGTTCTCGTTCGATTACGCGTTGCTCGCCACCGTTTCGGTGCTGATCGTCGCGTGCCCATGCGCGCTGGGGCTCGCCACGCCGATGTCCGTGATGGTGGCCGTGGGCCGCGGGGCGCATGCGGGTGTGCTGGTGCGAGATGCCGCGGCGCTGGAGAAGCTCGCCTCGGCCGACACGCTCGTGCTCGACAAGACCGGCACCGTCACTGAAGGCAAGCCGAAGGTCGTGGCCGTGGTCGCAGCGCCGGGGGCGCGGGAGGAAGACCTGCTGGCGGTCGCCGCCGCGCTGGAGTCGAAAAGCGCCCATCCGCTGGCGCATGCCGTGCTCGCGCGCGCCGGTTCTATGCCCCTGCCGATGGTCGAGGACTTCACCAACGTGACGGGTCTGGGGCTTTCCGGTCGCATCGACGGGCAGGCCGTTCGGATCGGAAGTGCCGTGTTCCTGAAGGCCGACACCTCGCCGCTTGCGGCCGAGGCGGACCGGCTGGAGAAGGACGGCGCCACGGTCATCTTCGTTGTGCGCTGCGACAGCCTGCTCGGCCTTCTCGCCGCCAGGGACGTGCTCAAGCCTGATGTCAAGGCGCTGCTTCGGGTTCTGGCCGCCGACGGGCTCGCAATCGAAATGGCGACCGGCGACAGCGAAGCGACCGCCGCCGTGATCGCGCGTGAAGCCGGTCTCGGCCGCTTCGCCGCCCGCCTTTCCCCCCAAGGCAAGTCCGAGCTGGTGCGCCGCCTGCAGCACGAGGGGCATGTGGTTGCGTTTGCCGGTGACGGGGTGAACGACGCGCCCGCCCTGGCCGCCGCCGGCGTCGGCGTCGCGATGGGCTCGGGTTCCGACGTGGCGATCGAGACCGCGGGCCTGACATTGTTGACGGGCGACCTATCGGCGCTGGTGCGGGCGCGGCGGCTGGCGCGCGCGGCGGTCGCCAACATGCGACAGAACCTGGCGTTCGCCTTTGTCTACAACAGCCTCGGCGTGCCCCTGGCGGCGGGTGTGCTCTATCCGTTTACCGGCTGGCTTCTGTCGCCGATGCTCGCGGCTGCGGCAATGAGCTTCAGTTCGGTGTCGGTGATCGCCAACGCGCTTCGCCTCAGACGGGCTAGACTGTGACTCCCGCGTAACGGGGGGGCGAGCATGGGCGCATTCGGCAGGGTTCTGCACCGGACTTGGTATCGCGACGACGGCCGCACGCCCTGGCTGCGGCGCACGCTGGTCGTGATCTTCGCATTCCTGGTGCCGCTGCCGGTCCTTTACCTGCTCGTTTTCCGCTTCGCGCCGGTGCCGGCCACCCCCCAGATGGCGCTCGATTTCGTGACGCTTGAGCCGGTACACCAGTCCTGGCGCAGTTCCGCCGACATCTCGCTCAACTTGAAGCGGGCGGTAATCGGCTCGGAGGACCAGAACTTCTGCAATCACAACGGCTTCGATCTGGAGGACATCGAGCAGGCGCTGAAGCAGCACGAGCGCCATCCCCGGAAGCGCCTGCGCGGGGCCTCGACCATCAGCCAGCAGGTCGCGCGCACGCTTTTCTTGCTGCCCGTGCGCAGTTGGGTGAGGAAAGGCGTCGAAGCCTGGCTCACGGTGCTGGTAGAGGCCTTCTGGCCTAAGGATCGCATCCTGACGGCCTATCTCAATCTCGTCGATTGGGGCCACGGCAATTACGGCGCGGAGGCCGCCGCGCAAGCCTATTTCCACGTGCCCGCCGCGACGCTGACGAAGGCCGAGGCTGCGCGACTGGCGACCGTGCTGCCCAACCCAGACAAGTGGCGGGCGGCGCGCCCCGGCCCCTATGTGGCGAGCCGCACCGAAACCGTCATGACGCGGGCCTGGGAAGTCGAGCGCGACGGTCTCGACTGGTGCATCAAATAGACGAACGCAACCGGTTTCATTAAAGTCGCGCACATGCGCCGTCTGACCCACCTTGTGTTCCAGCCTGCTTCGCGCCTCGTCCGCCTGATGGCGGGGGAAAAGCGTCTCGTCATCGATCCGCACCCGTCCGAAGATGCCCACGCCCACATGCCCGTGTTCGTCGACCTCGACGGCACGCGCTGCGAGGGGCTGTGGGCCATCGTCGATCACCTCGAGGGCACCTATCCCGAGGTGCCGCTGGTGCCGGAGGAAGCGGCTGAGCGCGGCGAGACCCTGCGCTGGCTCGATTGGACCATGTCGGTCCTGACCGACCACGTCACCAAGAAGATCGTCAACGAGAAGGCCAATCCCCGCTTTACCGGCGCGCCCACGCGTTCCACGCCCGACATGAACGTGATCCGCGGCGGCCGCGAGGCGCTGCATGATCTTTTGCCCAAGCTGGGCAAGACGGTGGACGAGCGCGGCAATCTCGTCAGCCGCGCCTGCACGCTGGCGGACTTGGCGCTGGCGGCGCATCTCTCCGCGCTCGACTATTTCGGCGAAGTGCCGTGGGACGTAAACGTCCCGATGAAGGAATGGTACATGCGGATGAAGTCGCGGCCGTCGTTCCGTTCGCTGCTGGCGGACCGCGTGCCCGGCCAGCCGCCGTTGGCCCATTATGCCGAACTCGACTTCTGACCTGCGCGAAGCGATCCGTTCGAGAGCGGCGGGGGAAGGCTTCGATGTCGTGCGGTTTGCCCGCGCCACCGCGCCCCCCGATGCGCCCGCGCGCCTCAGGGCGTTCCTCGATGCGGGCCGGCACGGCTCGATGGATTGGCTGAGGGCCAACGCAGAGCGCCGCGCCGATCCCGCGCTGCTGTGGCCGCAGGCGAAATCAATCGTCGTGGTGGGGGCGAACTACGGCCCGGACCACGATCCGCTCGCCGACCTCGAAGCGCGCGACAAGGCAGCGATCTCCGTCTACGCGCGCGGCGACGACTATCACGACGTGGTGAAGAAGCGCCTCAAGCGGCTGGCAGGATTCATGATCGAGTCCTACGGCGGCGACGCCAAGGTGTTCGTGGACACCGCCCCGGTGCTGGAAAAGGCCGTGGCCCAGGTGGCGGGCGCGGGCTGGCAGGGCAAGCACACCAATCTCGTCAGCCGCGAATTCGGTTCGTGGCTGTTTCTCGGCTCACTGTTCACGACGTTGGACATCGCGCCGGACGAGGCGGAGCCGGACCATTGCGGCCAATGCCACGCCTGCCTCGATGTCTGCCCCACCCGAGCGTTTCCTGCGCCGTACCAGCTCGATGCGCGCCGTTGCATCTCGTACCTCACCATCGAGCACAAGGGGCACATCCCCCGCGAGTTCCGCCAGGCGATCGGCAACCGCATCTACGGCTGCGACGACTGTCTGGCGGTCTGTCCCTGGAACAAGTTCGCGCAAACCTCGCGCGAGGCGCAGTTCAGGGCGCGCGAGGCGCTCGACCGGCCCCAGCTTTCCAGCCTCTGCCGTCTCGACGATACCGGATTCCGGGCGCTGTTCCGCGCCTCGCCGATCAAGCGCATCGGCCGCGACCGCTTGGTGCGCAACGTGCTGATCGCCATCGGCAACTCAGGCGACGCCTCGCTGGCGCCGGACGGAGAACGCCTCATCGCCGATTCTTCGCCGCTCGTGCGCGCCGCCGCGGTGTGGGCGCTGTCGCGCCTGCTGGACAAGGCGAGTTTCGCCACCTTGGCCGGCCGGCACCTGACGGTCGAGATCGACGCCGACGTGCAGAGCGAATGGAAAAACCAATGACGGAATTCTGGGAAGCGATGAAAACGCTGGTTGCCGCCGGGCGCCTCGTCATCGACCGGCCGAGGGGCAGCCGACATCCGCGTTACCCCGCAATCGTCTACCCGCTCGATTACGGCTATCTGGAGGGAACCACCACGGTCGACGGCGGTGGCGTGGACGTGTGGCGCGGCTCGCTCAGCGATGAGAAGATCGTCGGCGCGCTCTGCACCGTCGACCTCGTCAAGAGGGACGCCGAGGTCAAGATCTTGATCGGATGTACCGAGCAGGAAATCGCCTTTGTGTGCGATTTCTGCAACGAAGGTCCGATGAGGGCGTGTCTGATCCCGCGGGAGCGCTGACGGGTTTCACCCTCGCAGCGGATCGAGGCCGAAGCGGTTGTCGCCCTTCGTGCCGCGCAGCAACAAGATCTCCGCCAGCGCCCAAACGCTGACCAAAACGGCAACCCACTGGCACGCCGTCACCCACATAGGCAGTTGCTCCGACGCATAACCCGCCCACAGATACAGCGTGCCCGGAACCGTCAGGACGATCGGCAGGCCCCAGAAGAAGACGAACCACCAGCCGCTCATGTCGCGGTCGTGCAGCCGTTTCACGAACACGGCGACAAAGGCGAAGATGATCGGCGCCATCCACAGCACGGCTAGGCCCCGGCGGACGATATCGCCCTGGGCCTTCACGGCCGGCAGATGCGCCATGGCGAACACGAAAAGCAGGAACCACGCGAGCGGCAGCGGGATGAAGAGCCACATCTTCGCCCGGTTGATGCGCCCCTTGAAGCTGAACAGATAGTGGATCATGGCCCGCCCCCCGGAAGCCTCGTGCTCAGTATCGCACGCCCGGCGGCGGTTGGCGAACCTATGCCTTCGCGCACGGCGAAGTGCCGGAGTGGTTGTCCGAGCCCCAGTGGCGGAAGCCCTTGGTGTCGATGTGGAAGCGCAGCCCGCCGTAGAACCCCAGGCCGATATTGGCGGTACGGCCCTGCTCGCGATGAGCCTTGCAGATCGTTTCGATCAGGGCCTTCTGCGCCAGCGGCCTCTGTGGCACCAGATCGAGCGCATAAAACTGCGCGTGCGCGCTGTGCCCTGCCCCGCCTGCGCAGGCGTTGAGCTTCGGCTCGCGCCAGCCGGATTCGACGCTGACGGGGCCTATGCGCGGCACCACCTCGTCGCGGATGAACTTGAGCGTGGGCACGATATGCGCCCACAGCTCGCGCGGCGGCATCGACCACGGCCATTCGAGGCGGCAGGACCGCCAGCTCGTGGCGTTGCGCAGCAACTGGTCGGCCGGCAGCACCTCGCCTACGCCCGCGCCGTGCAGATACGTCTCGAATGCCGCCACCTCGCCCGCCCGGCCGGGAGTCTCGGCAACCCATGCCGCAAAGTCGGATTGCGCGGACGCCTGTCCGCCGAAAATCGCGAAGCCCGCAAGCAGCAATGCAATCCAGCGCCTCATTTCTGTGCCGGCCCAAGCTGCTGCAGCAAGTTGCGCGCATCCTGGGCAACCTGCCCCTGTCCCGTCTGGGTCGCCTTGGTCCAGTCCCGGCGCGCACCGGCAGTATCACCCGCCGAGTATTTCATCTTGCCGCGTTCGATGAGGGCCGGCGGATAATCGGGATAGAGTTCGAGCGCGCGCACCACGTCGGTCGCCGCGTCGGCCTTGCGGCCCAGCGCCCAGCGCAGATTAGCGCGCTCTACCAGAAGGTCGGCGCGATTCTGGTCCTGCACGATGGCGGCGCTGAGATCGGCTTCCGCGCCTTTCCAGTCCCTGGCGAGCGCACGCGCCCGGGCGCGGTCGGCGAGCGTCTCGATGTCGTTGGGTTCGGCCGCCAGCGCGGTGTTGAACGACAGGATCGCCTCGTCGGGCTTGCCCGCCAGCAGCCAGGCGTTGCCCGCCTGGTCGGCCAGATCGGCGCGGTCCTGACCGGGGAATTCGCGGTTGCGCGACAACGCATCGAGCAGGTGCGCGGCCTCGTCGTAACGCTTCAGCGCCGTCAGCGCCAGCGCGTTGCAGTGCATGGCCACAGCGCCCCCGCCGTGGGTCTGCCACTCGCGCGCCTTCTGCTCGGCCGCTCGCGGATTGCGCGACACCATCGCGACGCATTCGCCGTAGGTGATCTCCTCCGCCGCGGCCGCGCCCGTAAGCAGCAGCGCCGTCGCAACCATCCATGCCGCTTTCATCCACCGACGTCCTCCAGCAAGCCCTCCAGCGCGCGTTCGATCAGCTTGAGGTCACGCGGTGTGGAAAGCCGGTGGTCGCCGTGCTTCACCAGGGTCACGCTCACCTCGCACTCCAGGCAATCGGCCACGCGCAGGCCGTGTTGCCAGGGCACGTCCGAGTCGGCCAGCCCGTGGATGATCCTCACCGGGAATTGCGGCGCCAATCTGCCCGTCAGCACCAGGTTGCGGCGTCCATCCTCGATCAACTCGCGGGTGATAGGATACGGCGCCTCGTTGTCGTAGCTCCTCAGCCAGCTTCCCGTCTCCATCAACTGGCGGCGCACGTCCGCAGGCATGCGCTCCCAGATCAGCGCTTCTGTGAAATCCGCCGCGGGCGCCAAGAGCAGCATGCCGGCAATGCGTTCGGGCCTGAGGCGGGCCAGCATCAGCGCGATCCATCCGCCCATGCTGGAAGCGACGAGGACTTGCGGGCCTTGCGCCAAGCTGTCGAGCACGGCCAGCGCATCGTCGCGCCAGCGCGAGATCGTGCCGCGCGAGAATTCGCCCGACGATTGGCCATGGCCGAAATAGTCAAAGCGCAGAAATGCGCGACCCGTGCGCGCACCCCAGCCGGCCAGGGCCTGCGCCTTGATGCCGTTCATGTCGGAGTGGAAACCGCCGAGCCACAGCACGCCCGGTCCACGTCCCGGCTGGAGCCGATAGGCGATCCGCTCGCCCTCGTCGCGTGGAAGATACATGGGGTCGGGCATTGCCGATTCCGCAAATATGGGACTAAAGCGTCATCGCACGAGTTCACGCGATGTACCAGCCCCGTCGGAGGTTTGTTACATTCGCGTTATCCGGCTCAGGAGGCGTTCATGCTCAAGCGGCTGTTGATGGTTGTGGCCCTGTTCATCGCCGCCTGCCCGCCCGCCGCGGCACAGGAGAGTCCGATGGCCGCGCCGACCGTGCATGTCGAATCGGCAGAACTGTCTCCGATCGGCCAGACCTTCGACGCGCACAAGGCGACCGACGCCTATCTCGCGACGGTCAGCCCGAAGGACAGGGCCCGCTCCGACGCCTATTTCGAGGGCGGCTACGTGCTCCTTGTGGTCGACATCGTCTACACGCTGGTGATTGCCGGCTTGCTGCTCTTCACGAAGGCCTCGGCCTGGATGCGCAACAACGCCGTGAAGGTCACGCGCTACCGCAGGCTGCAGGTGACGATCTACGTGTTGCAGTATTTGACGCTTGTCACGATCCTGAGTCTGCCGCTTTCTATTTACGAGGATTTCCTCCGCGAGCATCTCTACGGGCTGTCGAGCCAACCGTTCCTGGGCTGGGCGTTGGACTTCGGCAAGGCGTTCCTTCTGAAGCTGATCGGCTTCGTCATCCTGTTGAATGTTCTCTATGCGGTAATGCGCGCGGTGCAGCGCCGCTGGTGGGCGTGGGCGACCGTCGTCACAGTCGCGTTCATGATCCTGTTCGCGACCGTCTATCCCGTGTTCATCGCGCCGGTCTTCAACCACTATGCACCGCTGCCCGACAGTGGCATGAGGAACACCATCCTGTCGCTGGCCCGGTCGCAGGGGATTCCCGCTACCGACGTTTACGCGTTCGACGCCTCGAAGCAGACGAACAAGATATCGGCCAATGTCTCGGGGCTGTTCGGCACCGCGCGGATTTCGCTCAACGACAACCTGCTCAACCGATGCACCCCGAGCGAGATCATCGCCGTGCTCGGTCACGAGATGGGCCATTACGTGATGAACCATGTCGCCGTTTCGATTCTCTGGTTCGGTCTCATCCTCCTGGCAGGATTCTGGTTCGTGGACCGGACGTTCCACGGCCTGATAGGCATCTTCGGCGGCAACTGGGACGTGCGAAGCATCGACGATCCCGCGGGACTGCCGCTGCTGATGGCGATGTTCTTCTTCTTCATGTTCCTGGCGAAGCCGCTCACCAACACGATCACCCGCACGCAGGAGATCCAGGCCGACATCTTCGGGCTCGATGCGGTGCGCCAGCCCGACGCCTTCGCCACCGTCGTGCTCAAGCTTGCCGAGTACCGCAAGCTCGATCCCTCGCCGCTCGAGGAAACGGTGTTCTTCGACCATCCTTCCGGACGCACACGCATCTACGAGGCGATGCGCTGGAAGGAGGAGCACCTGCACGATCCCGACATCGTGGCGGGGCCAACCTCGCCGCAATAGGGGCCAACGCCGCGTCGCACCTGCCGGCGTGACGCGATCGTCATGATCGGCAATCGTTGGTATTGCAGTGCGAATCCGAAATCGCCTTTTGGCTCACGCTGCGGAAATGTCGACAAGCCGCGCGTCCACGGTCAACATGCGCAAAACCACAGGGGGTTCGCATGGGAAAAACGCTTCCGGCTCTTGCCGCACTTCTGTTGTCGTCGACCATTGCCGCGCACGCTGAGATGCAGCTTCGCCCCGCCGCCACGGAGGTGAATCCCAACCTCGTGCCGCTCAGCTTCCCGACCAAGTCGGTGCTGCTCAATGTGCCTTTGATCCCGCAGCTGAACTGCTGCTGGTGTTGGGCGGCAAGCGGCCAGATGGTGATGACCTATACCGGCCACCCGGTTCCGCAGTGCACGCAGGCCACCTACCAGTTCGGCGCGGCGAAGGGACAGAACTGCTGCAACTCGCCCACGCCCGGCGTCTGCGTCAGCGGCGGCCAGATCGAGATCGGCCATTATGGCTACACCTTCCAGCAGGTAGGGGCGTCGACTCCCATGACCGCGGCCGAGATTGAGAACGACATCGGCAACCGCCATATGCCGTGGATGCTCAATCCGCACGGCCCCAATTTCGGCCACGTCACGGTCGGCGTCGGCTATGCGACGATGCTGGGCGCGCTGGTGCTGGTCGCAGTCAACGATCCGTGGCCGCCCAACACGGGCGATTTCTATTGGGAGAGCTACGCCCATTACAAGTGCGGCTTCTGGAGCGGCGTCTGCCACACCGAAGGCTACGATCTCTACGATATCGTGCCGCCGCTGCCTCCAATGCCGAAAATCCCGATTCTGATGATCAAGGCGCTGGAGTTGCCGCCGAACGAGGCGCTTTCCGGTGGTGGCGATCCTGTCAGTGCCGCCCGCGCCGCCCTGCCGCTGTTCGCACGCTTGGTCGCCACCGACGAAATGCATCGTCTCGGCATCCGCTCCGCCGCCGACCTTGATCGCGCCACGCTCGGCGCTCCGGTCGACGAGTACACGGTGCCCATCGCCAGATTGCGCGAATGGCGGGCTGGCGGACGGGCCGCTGAATCCCTCATCAAGTCCCCGGGCGTGATGATCCCGGTCTTGATCGACGGGCACGTCGCCGCCACTTTCCGCATGGTGATGGATGGTGGCCGCTGGAGCGTCGCTACGTTCGGGGCGCCAGCGCTCGGCCGTGCATGGGAACGCGCGCAGGCAGGCGGGGCCCGCTTCCTGGTCGAGGCCGAAGGGCTCGAGCTTGGCTTTGGCGGGCGCATGGTGGGCGGCAAGCTGGCGCTCGCGTCGCTGTTCGACGAGCCCAACCTGGCGATCACCGCAGGCCGCGAGGAACTGGCCGAAGACGTCTTCACCCGTGTCCAGCCGGTTGCTGTGACGCACCGGCCGAACATCCTCTTCAATCCGCTCCGGTAGGCGAAAGAAGAGGTCTATCAGCCGATTTTGGCGCTCAGCCGCTCGACCAGGGCCGCGGCCGCCGCGCGCTGCGCCTCGTCCCATTCGGCCGCAAGGCTCATCGCGAGCTGCGCCTGACTTTTCAGGATTACGCCGTCGTCGAGCACCTTGAGGCCGTTCGCCTTCAGCGTGGAGCCCGTCGTGGTGATATCCACGATGGCCTCGGCGGTTCCCGCTGTGGGCGCCCCTTCGGTCGCGCCGGCGCTCGGCACGATGCGGTAATCCGAAATCCCCGCGTGCGCAAAGAAAGCGCGCGTGAGCTGGGCGTATTTAGTAGCGATTCGCAGGCGCTTCTTGTGGCGATGCGCGTAGGCCGCGCAGATGTCGTCGAGATCGGCCATGGTCGACACGTCGATCCAGCTTCGCGGCACCGCCACCACCACGTCGGCGAAACCGAAGCCGAGCGGCTTCAGCAGCGCCACGCGGCCTTCCAGCACGGGCGCGGCCTCGCGGATCAGGTCCTCGCCGGTGACCCCCAGATGCGCGTCGCCGCCGGCCAGAGCCGCTGCGATCTCGGACGACGACAGCAGCATCACATCGATGTCCGCATGGCCTTCCACGGTGGCGCGATAGCCGCGCGCGCCCGCCGCCTGCTTCAAGGCGACGCCGGCTTTGGCGAAATAAGCGTCGACCTGCTCCTTGAGCCGCCCCTTGGAAGGAATGGCGAGGGTGACCGGTTCGCTCATGCCAACGCCCTCGCCTTGATGAGCCGTTCGGTGCGGATCGCGCAGCCCACGGCGGTGGTGCCGCGCGGAGCGCCCAGCGATTCAAGCAGCGTGTCGTAGCGCCCGCCGCCGCCCACTTCGCCCGCCCGGGTCCAGAACTCGAATACGAAACCGGTGTAATATTCGAGCGCGCGACCGAAGTGCGCCACGAACCGCACGCGTTCCGGCGGCACGCCGAGCGACTTCAGCGCGGCGAACCTGTCGGCCATCGCGGCGAGCGGGCGCACCATGTCGGCGGCCATCGGCTTGGTCAGCTCGCGGATCTGTTCGAGCGCGGCTTCGCCCGGCCCGCTCACCTTGAGGAACCCCGTGATCATGTTAGCCACGTCCGCGTCGAGCCGCGGCGCCGTGGTATCGCAGGCCTGGATCATAAGCCGCTCGATGATCTCCTCTCGCGTGCGCCCGCCGAGCGGGGCTTCGCCTTCGCCGTCGATCAGCTTTTCGATTGCCGGCTTCAGCTCCATCAGCTTGAGGCCGCGCAGCGCACCGATGGCGCGCTGGGCGTCGCCGCCTGCCACCATCCGCGCCAGAAGGGACTCGAAATAGCCGGTGCGCCAGAAATGCCGCTTCAGCCGACCGCGCCATTGCGCCGGCACGTCGAGCGCGTCGACCAGGGTGGCAAACAGGCCGAGATCGCCCACGATCATGTCGAATTTATCAACGCCGCCAGCGCGCACCGCCTCCACGGCCAGCGCCATGATCTCAATGTCTCCCGCGCCGCGATCGTCAAGGCCCAGCAGCTCGGCGCCTGCCTGGTAAAACTGCCCGTCGCCAGATTCGTGGCGGAACGCCAAGCCGTGATAGCAGAGCCGCGCGGGATAGGGGTTGCCGCTCTCCACCTGCCACTTGCAGGTCGGAATGGTGAGGTCCGGTCGCAGGCACAACTCGTGGCCCGAGGGATCGTTCAGTTCATAGGTGCGGCGGCGGATTTCCTCGCCGGAACGGTCGACGAAGATCTGCGCCGGCTGGAGCACCGCGGGCTCGTGCCGCGTGTAGCCGCGCGCTGCGAACACGCCCAGCACCGCACCGGCGACCTTGTTCAGTTCATCCAGTTCCTGCGGACCGTAGGTAGGAAAAGCGGGCATGGCTCAGCGCCCCAGCATGGCGCGGACCTGCGCGACGAGCCCGTCGCGCTTCACCGTGGTTTGTGCCGCCCGTATGCCCACCCATTCCGCCCGGCTTTCCACCGATTTCGAAATCTCGGCGCCGAGCTTGAGGTCCTTGATGGTGACTTCGCCCTTGGCGCGTTCGTCGTCGCCTTCCATGACCACCAGCGTCGCGCCGCGCTTGTCGGCGTATTTGAGCTGGTCGCCGAACTTCTTGGTGCCAACATAAGCCTCAGCCCTGAAGCCTGCCGCCCGCAGCTCTCGCGCAATGGCAAAGCTCGCCGCCGCATCGCCCATCGACAGAACGACGATCAGCGACTTCTCGTCACCGGTGAGTCCGCGCTGCTGCATCGCCGCCAGAAGACGGCTCACGCCGATGGACATGCCGGTGGCAGGAACCTGCTGGCCGGTGAAGCGCGCCACCAGATCGTCATAGCGCCCGCCGCCCGCGACCGAGCCGAACACCACCGTCTCGCCCGCCTCATTGGTCACCGGGAACGTAAGCTGCGCCTCGAACACGGGGCCGGTGTAGTAGTCGAGACCACGGATGATTGAGGTATCCATTTCGATAAGAGATTGGTTCGGATCGTAACCACAATCGGTTATCAGGTCGCCGATGAGAATTAGCTCATTGAGTGCAACGTTCCAAAGTTCGGTGAGCGTTCCACGTCGCTCAAGCGCCACTCCCAATTGCGTGAGACTCGTTTTGTCCGCTTCCGGATCAGAAAATTGAAGCAGGCAATCGATCTGCCAAGTTTCCAGATTTGCGCCCGCAGTAAAGTCTCCCGATTCGTCCTTTCGTCCCTTTCCCAATAGGGCGGCCACACCGGACACGCCTAAGCGATCACGCTTATCCAGCGCACGAAGAATCGTTCCGCGAAGTTTCGGAGACGCTTGGATTGCCTGAAGGACCGCATCCAGGAGTTTCCGGTTGTTGAACCCGACTTTGAAATCACTTGTTGAAAGCCCCAGCGCTTGCAGTGCATCGCACACCATCATCAGAAGCTCGGCGTCCGCCGCCGAGGAATTGCTGCCCACCGTATCCGCATCGAACTGGGTGAACTCGCGATAGCGGCCCGGCCCCGGCTTCTCGTTGCGCCACACCGGCCCCACCTGATAGCGGCGGAATGGCTTGGGCAGGGTCTGAAAATTCTCCGCCACATAGCGCGCCAAGGGCGCCGTCAGGTCGTACCTCAACGACAGCCATTGCTCGTCGTCGTCCTTGAGCGAAAACACGCCCTCGTTCGGCCGGTCGACATCGGGCAGAAACTTGCCGAGTGCGTCGGTGTATTCGAAGGCGGGCGTTTCCAGCGGCGCAAAACCATAGCTCTCGTAGACGCCGCGGATGATCTCGATCAGGCGCCGCTCGGCCGCAATTTCGCCCGCCTCGCGGTCGCGAAACCCGCGCGGCAGCCTCGCCTTCGGCCGGATTGTCTTCTCGGGACTCATGGAACGCCTTTCGACAGCGAGCGGGCCTTGTAAACGCTCACTTTCCGGGCGGCAAGCAAGTCGCCCGCCACATCGCCCGCCGGCGGCGCAGCCGCGCGGGCCCTGTTCAACCATTTGCTGCACCTGGATGATTCGGAGATTCGCGCAATCCTCCGGACGGGCAGGAGCCGCTCTCGGCCGCGACAGCGATGCCTCGGCCCGCCGAACTCGGCTAATCTCGAGGCGGGCAAGAGGGGGAAATCTCATGAAGCGGTATCTGATCGCCTTGGCGGCGCTGTGCGTGGCTGCGGCTGCCGGCACCGGCCCGTTCGACAAGCCGAAGGCCGTGCAGGTGATCAAGCTGCCGCCCGAGCCGGAAAACTCGCAGGCCAAGCCGACGCGCACGTGCACCTACTATCCCGGCTTCGTTGTGAAGCAGATCGATCTCGGCGAAGTGGGCGCCTACGAGTTGTCGATCACCGCGATCAAGGGGGCGCCGCCCGGTTGCACGACGGCCATCGCCCATGAGGTGAAAATCGACCCCAAAACGTGGAGCGGCTATTTCGACGGTGCCAAGGGCGATTTCGCCTTTTTCGACGCCGAAGACGGCTGGAACGGCGGCATGCCGTTCGCCGTGTTCAGCGGATCAACCGGCCGCAAGCTGTTCGCGGATGCGCGCAAGGGCGACCGCTACGCGGCTGTCGAAATTGCGGATGGCGGGCTTGTGCTGCGCTACCGGCGCGTCTGGCTTTCCCCATGCTCGCTGATGGCGGATGCGAAGGGCTGCTGGGGCCGGATCGTCGCGGCCACGGGATTGACGGGCTCCGATCGGCCCGACTGCACAGCGGCCTACCGGGCGGAGATGAAACGCACGCCGAAGTTCGCGAACGACATTCCCGCGCTGCACACGGTGATCTCCTATGAAGCCGAGGCGCGCTTCGCGGCGGGCAAACTTACGATTATTCCCAAGGGCGGCACGGTGGAGTGCTGGCTTCCCGATTGAAGTGTGTCGGCTGGGAATGCGATTGATGCGCAAATAGCGCTACCCGTCTGAGTTTCCTTATCCTTTTGTCATCAGGCCCGAGGGGAATCCCACGGCGGGGCAGTTTTGCGCTATGATGTCGCTGTCAGGCCCGGGCGGAACGAGGGGCTTCGTGCACACCCGACGGGCCAATGGCAAGGAGGGGGTAGCAATGGCACACCGCAACTTGGCTGCGACGCTCGGCTTGCTGAGCGCCACAGTGCTTACTGCGCCCGCGAACGCGCAAATGACACCCGCAAGCAACGATACGAGCGCTTCAGGCGCATCGGTCATCGAGACCGTGACGATCACGGCCCGGCGCAAGGTCGAGGACCTCGAGCGCGTGCCGGTGGCAGTCACTGCAATCTCGCCCGACGAGATCCGTGAGCAGAATGTTCGCACCGCAATCGACCTGCAGCAGCTGTCGCCGTCGCTCACGGTGTCCGCCAGCCTCGGTTCGCGCGACGACAACGTCTTCACCATCCGCGGACAGAGCCAGCCGTTCGGCGGCGCCGATCCCGGTGTACAGACCTACTTCAACGAAGTACCGTTCGGCGCGGGCGGTCCCGGCAACTACTTCGACATGGACTCGATCCAGGTGCTGCGCGGTCCGCAGGGCACGCTGTTCGGCCGTAACACCACGGGCGGAGCGGTTCTGTTTCAGCCGCAAAAGCCGGGCGATGCCTTCGGCGGCTACTTCGATGGCCAGTTCGGCGATTACGGCATGTGGGAAACGCAAGGCGCGGTGAACGTGCCCGTGCTGGGCGACAAGCTGATGATACGCGTCGCAGGCGACATCGCGCGCCGCAACGGCTTCACCCGCGACGTTTCCACCGGCAGCGATCTCGACAACGTCAGCTATGATGCGTTCCGCGCCGGCGTCACCGTCAAGCCGTTCGCCGGCTTCGAGAACTACACGGCCTTCAGCTATCTGAACAACCACGACAACGGTACGGGCGCAGAGTTGACCGCGATCGCACCGGAAAGCGTGCTGGAGGGCCAGTACGGCCCCGAGGTCGAAGGCCTCATCCTGCCGGTGGTAACCGCGAACCTGGTGGCGATGTTCACCAACCCGCCCTATTCGCTGCCGCTGGCCATCGCCCAGGCGCAAGCCAACGCGCAGGCACCGGCCATCGCGCAAGCGCAGGCCCAGGCGCAGATCCAGGGCATCTACTCGTCGATGTTCCAGCCCGCGCTGGCCGCGCAGCGGGCGCTGGGTGCGCGCCAGACCACCTCGACCATCCCGCTGTTCTACAAGCGGCATGTCTGGAGCCTGACTGACACGGCGCAATACGACATCTTCGAGCATTTCCGCCTGCGCAACATCTTCGGCTACCTGAGCGACAAGACCCAGTCGGCGTTCGACTACGACGGTTCGGCCATGCCGCTCTTGGAAATCCCCAACGCGCGCGCCTGGGAGCAGAACTCGCGCCAGATCACCGAGGAATTCCAGCTCCAGGGCGAGCAGGAAGACGGCATCTGGAACTGGATCCTGGGCTTCTACTACGAGCACGACTACCGCGGCGGTTATGCCGAAGTGGAGCGCGACGTGTTCGGCGGCGGCAGCTCCGGCAATCCGCTGGGGTCGAGCGAGGTCGACGCGCTGGCCAACGGCGGCACTTCGCTCGCGGCTTACGCCAGCACCACCTATGACGCGTCGAGATGGATCAAGGGACTGAGCTTCGTGGCTGGCGGGCGCTTCACCTGGGACCACAAAGTCACCACCGCGATCTCGTGCCTGCAGCCGGCGGGCTATCCCGCCTGCCAGTTCCCGGTGACGGCGGCGGTCTATGGGCTGTCGACTTATGCCGCGTCCTTCCATGCACCGACTTGGAACATCGGTGCCAACTACCAGGTGACGGACGACACCCTGCTCTATGCCGAATGGCGACGCGGCTACAAGAGCGGCGGCTTCAATGCCGGCGCGGCGGGCACCAACTACCTCTTATTCAAGCCGGAGTACCTGACCGACATCGAGGTTGGCACCAAGAACAACTGGGAAATCCTGGGCGTTCCCGGCCGCACCAACTTCGACCTCTACTACGGCTGGTATAACGACGTGCAGAAGAACGACATCGTTACCTTCATCGGCGTGGCGCGTCCGCCGATCGTGATGACGGTCAACGCCGCCAAAGCCGAGATCAAGGGCCTCGAGTTCGAGTCCACCTTTATTCCGGATGAGAACTTCCAGGTCACGACGTTCTATTCCTACACAGACGCGAGCTACGGCAATTTCGTGCTGCCGGCGGCGCTCGATGCGGCCGGCGACGTGCTTGGCCAGGACGACCATGCGGGATCGCCCTTCGCCTACACGCCCAAGAACAAGCTTGGCGCCACGGCGCGCTTCCACTTGCCTGTGGACGCCACCTACGGCAAACCGTACCTCAGTGCGACGTGGTACTGGCAGAGCAAGGTGTGGTTCACCGATCTGTCGAAGGTCACGGCAACCTCGGCCAACCCGTACGACGCCGAGCCGGACGCGTTTCAGGGCGACTACGGCCTTGTCAACCTGCGGCTTGATTGGGATTCGGTGTGCGGGACGCCGTTCGAGGTCAGCGCGTTCGTCAACAACGTGACGAACAAGACCTACAAGACCGGCGCCAACGCGCTGGAGCACCAGGTCGGCACTACGGCTTCGATCTATGGCGCGCCGCGCATGGTCGGGGTCGAACTGAGGGTCCGCTTCGGCGCGGACGCTCGTTAGGCGCCGTTGCAAGAAGGGCGGACCGGCCGATCTTGGCTGGTCCGCCGGTGCATCTCTCCGTTTGTGTTGCCTTGGCCGCGCTCGCCGGGGCAGGCCGTTGCCTTTCAACGTACACGGAACAAACCAGCAACGACTTTCGGGGTTCACGGCATCGACCTGCGACAGAGTGGCACTACAACTGAAAGCGATTGCAAGACGCAGAAGTGATCGCGAGCGGGCGCAGGAGCGCTAAAACAGCAGGTTACGACGAGAGCGCGGCGCTCGCTGCCAGCCACAACCCGCCGCGAACGCCTGGCGCTTCGGGCGCGGCTGCGCGCACCCCGCAAGCTTTGAACACCGCTGCCGCGGGCATATCATTTCGGATTGCGGCGCGCACAGGAAGCGCAAATTGCGGCTTGTCGCCCGAAAACGGCATTTCGGGAGTTTCTCCAGGGTCGTTCGCACAACGGACCAGAGCGTGGGAGAGCGAGCATGAAGAAGGAAACCAAGAAGTCCTCATCCGGCGACGCTTCGATGATCGGCCGGCGAACCGCCCTCAAGAGGATCGCCATCGTCGGCATCGGCGCGGCGACTGGCGTGCTGCTGGTGACGGCGCGCGAAGCGTCGGCCGGCTACGGCGTCAACGGCGACTACACCGACAGCCGCGGCTACGGCGTCAGCGGCGACTACACCGACGGCGGCTACGGCGTCAGCGGCGACTACACCGACAGCCGCGGCTACGGCGTCAGCGGCGACTACACCGACGGCGGCTACGGCGTCAGCGGCGATTACACCGACAGCCACGGCTACAGCGTCAGCGGCGACTACACCGACAACTATTCGAAATAGCAGCGGCCGCGATCCACGATGGATCAGAGGCGGTACCCGCGATGCGGCCGCGGGTCGGAGCATCTCGCCATGGCCAACATCCTGCTCACGAACAAGTGCGTGCGCGAGTGCCCGTACTGTTTCGCCGGCGAGGAAATGGCGCAGTCCCCGTCAAGCGAGTTCATCGCGTGGGAGAACATCGTCTATCTGGCGGATCTGCTGGCGGCCTCCGGCGAGAAGCGCGTTTCGCTTTTGGGCGGCGAACCCAGCCTGCATCCGGAATTCGTCGACATCCTGGCCTATTTCATCGAGCGCGGGTTCAACGTCTCCGTCTTCACCTGCGGGATCATGTCGAAGGCCCGGCTCGACGCGCTGGCGCAGCATGTCGCGGGCCATTCCATCGCCAGGGTCACGTTCGTTTGCAACGTGAACAACCCGACGCAGACCAAAACGCACGAGTCCGAGATCGAAAAGCTCGAGGCGTTCCTGGCGGCGCTCGGACGCTGGACGATGCCGGCCTTCAACATCTACCGACCCGATTTCGAGATTGACTTCATATTCGACCTGATCGAGCGCCACGGACTGAAGAAGCGGTTGCGGCTGGGTATCGCGCACCCCATTCCCGGGGCGAACAACGCTTCGATCGAGGTCTGGCAGATCGCGGGTGTGATCACGCGGCTCTGCGGCTACCGAAGCGAATTCGAGCGGCTGCGGATCAAGCTGACCTTCGACTGCGGCTTTCCCCTGTGCCAGGTGAGCGACGAGCAACTCGGCTGGCTGACGCGCCTCTCCGGGCACATGAATTTCAAATGCCACCCAGCCATCGATTTCACGCCGGACATGCAGGTCTACTGCTGCTTCCCGCTGGCGACGCTGGCCAAGAAATCCGTTTTTGATTTCAACTCGTTCAAAGAGATCAACGACCATTATCGCAAGCTGCAAGACCGGCTGCGGGGCGAGATACCCGGCATTTACGACGAATGCGCCGCGTGCTGCCACCGCTCCGAGCGGACTTGTGCGGGCGGACCCGCCTGCCAGATCGCGAACCGGCTGGCGAACGAAAGTCCGAACCGGCTTCGGGACATCGAACATGAACAGCTTGAAGCTCGTCTGTCCTAGCGAACCTGCCTTGCTCGAACGGCTGGAGGGCCGCACGCTTTGCGTACGCGTGAACTCGCCCGACGCGATCGCGCCCGCCGCAAAGCTTGCCAGGCGGCACAACCAGCTGTTCTGCGTGATCTGGGACTGTGCCGTGCCGATCGAGGACATCCAGATCGAGGACACCTGGCGCGGCATACCGCTTGCGCTGATGGCGCCGTCAGCCGGGCGGTTCCGCGGGCTGGCCGGAAGGATGCGCGCGCTCAAATCCCTCAACCTGCGCGTGTTCCTGCCAAGCAGCAGCGTGAACCTGATCGGCGCGCGCCTGCTTTCTTCGGTGGGAATTCCCATCTGCGTTATGTTCGCGGACGAAGACGCCCCCGATTGGAACGCGCTCGCAGATCTCATGGTCTATGCACTGCTCGGCATGGCCCCGCACGCGCCGGTGGAGCCGTTCGAGACCATGGCGGAATGCTACCGGCGGGAATCGCGCAGCGAAAATTGGGGCCGCGCCTGGTTCGATGATTCTTCGCGCTATCTTCATGTCGATGCGCAGGGACGCGTGGCGGTGTCGCGCCGCGCGCTTCTGGCACAGCACTTCGTTGCCGACGACATCGACGCGCTCGAAACGCCCGCTGTGCGCCAGGCGATCGACAGGTGCAGCCAGGCGTGGCGCGAGATTTTCGCGGACAACCACTTCTGCGCCCTCTGCAAGGGCTTCAGGACATGCCGGGGCAGATTTCGCGAGGGCAAATCGGAGCCCGGCGGTTGCGAGGCGTTCTTCTGCGAAGCGGCCGACGCCATCGAACGGCGGCGCGACCGGTCAAAATCGCGCGAGCGGACCGTGACATGGCGACCCTGATCCTCAAGCCCACGGAAGCGTGCAACGCGGCGTGCACCTATTGCGAGGTCGACCGCAAGGGCTGGCGCACGACCAAGATCATGCCGCACGACATCCTCGAGCGCCTGTTCATGCGGGTCAACGAGTTCCTCGAAGCGCGGCCGCGCGAGCGCCTTGAGATCGTCTGGCACGGCGGCGAACCGCTGCTGCTGGGCCCGGAATATTTCGACAAGGCCCGCGCCTTCCAGGACAAGCACTGCGCCTCCACCTGCGGGCGTATCCGCCACACCATCCAGACCAATCTGACGCTGCTGACTCCCGCACACGTCGCTGCGCTGCGCAAGTTGGGCATGTCCAGCGTCGGCACCAGCTACGATCCCGTGGCCGGCGTGCGGTTGTTGAAGAAAGGCGACGACGGATCGGCATACAACCGGGCTTTCCTCAAGGCTGTGGCGCTCTTGGAGCGCGAGGGTTTTCGCTGGGGCGTCATCTGCGTCGTCACCAAGCTGTCGCTCGCCTGTCCGCTCGACATCTTCCGCTTCCTCACCAACCTGGTGCCCGACGGCGGGGTGATGTTCAATCCGGTCAACCTTGAGAAGCCGGAGCACGAGCGCCTCAAGATCAGCGCGGTGGAGTTCGCCGACTTCCTGGGCGCGATCTTCCCGGCGTGGTGGGAGAACCGCAAGCGCTACTCCAGGGTCGAGCCGTTCCGTTCGCTGTGCGGCGACCTTCTGTCGGAAAAGAAGCAGAACTATTTCTGCGCCGACGGCGGTCGCTGCGCCGACACGCATTTCAACCTCGGGCCTGAAGGGCGCTGGTCGCATTGCGGTCGCTCCGCCGACTGGGGGCTGCTCGATTACGGCATGATCTTCGATCGCAGCATCGCACAGGTGTTCTCCGATGCGACGCGCGAGAACTTGCGGCAGCGCAACGAGGTCTTGTCGAGCGGCGAATGCCGCGGCTGCCTCTGGTGGTCCGTCTGCCATGGCGGCTGCCCGCTCGACGGGTACATGGCCTCGGGCACGCTGATGGGCAAGACTATGTGGTGCCGGGCCAAGCGCGACTTCATCGAGCGCTATTTCATTCCCGTGACGGGTATCACGCCGAAAACGGAGCGTGTGGCCGAGGTTGAATGTTCCTGAGGCAGCACCCTTCCTGCACCGAGGTTGCGGAGGGCGCCCTTCGCTGCGAGGAGGCCTGGCGTAAGCCACCCGAAGCTGCGTGGTAGTGGAGGATGGCTTGCCGAGCCGCAGCTGGCGGCAACCGGCCCGTCTTCACCCTCTGGGCTTCGATGTGGCAGCCTTCTGTCGCTTCGCGAGCGAAGGCTGGTACAGGCGGGTGGGGTTGAACCACCGACCTCTGGATCCACAATCCAGCGCTCTAACCAACTGAGCTACGCCTGCCCGTCAGGGTGCGGGAACCTATGATTCGCGGGGCCCAAAAGCAAGATGCGTCACGCCGGCACGGGCTGGCGCCGTCCGCCCCCCGCTATATGATTGATGTCCATGAGCAAGACAGTGCGCAACACCCTGATCGCCGCCGCTGTGGTGGTGGTGCTGGTCCTGGCTTTGCCGTTCTTGATCCCGCTCGACGCCTACCGCGGGCGCATCGAGGCCACCGCCGAGCACGCCACCGGGCGCACGCTGACCATCTCCGGTCCCTTGCGGATCATGCTGTTCCCTCATCTGGGGCTTCGGGCCGAAAGCGTCACGCTGGCGAATGTGCCGGGCGGGCGTGCCACCGCGCTGGCGCAGGTGGGCGACATCCGCCTGTCGCTCAAGGTGCTGCCGCTGCTGACCGGGCATATCGCGCTTGACAGGATTGTGCTCGACAAGCCGGTGATCGCGCTCGAAGTGGACGCGGCGGGCAATCCGAACTGGAAGTTCACCAAGCAGAAGACGGCGGCGCAGCAAACAAGCTCGGTCAGCCTGCCGTCGGGCGCGGAGT
>Ga0335085_10001588_pt1 | contig 46913 bp, 45 predicted proteins | sample Lox_Sample_45_FD_206712 | JGI IMG/M metagenome (GOLD analysis project Ga0335085, IMG submission 206712) | Soil microbial communities from Loxahatchee National Wildlife Refuge, Florida, United States - Lox_Sample_4.5 | ecosystem: Environmental > Terrestrial > Soil > Wetlands | place: USA...
AGGAAATCAAGGACTTTTTCGAGTGCGAAAATAGGATGACATTGCCGACAGCCCGAGATAGGCTCAGAACCGTCCACCAAAGGGCACAAAGTCGATTCTGAACGAGGTACATTCCGAAACGGCTGTGGTGTCATTGGTGTCATTGGTGTCATTCGCTGACGCAGAGCGCCTGGCTCTGCGATTCACGTCCGGGTTAGAACCCAGGGCGCTGGTGTCCTTTGAACACTCCCAGCGCAGTCATTCCCGCGAAGGCGGGAATCCACTTTGCTTGACTCCATGTTTCCAACAACTTCGAAAATGGATTCCCGCCTCCGCGGGAATGACTGCGCTTCAAGTGAGGTTCAAGCATGAAATGACACCAGTGCCCACAATCCAGGGTCCGAACGTTTGCAGGTAGCAGATGAGGACCCGACCTCCTACCGTCCAACCTGGAGGCGCTCCAGCGCCGGTTCCAGTTCCTGCCGTTCCTTCCAAAAGTCAGCCCAAAGATCGCCGTGCTCTTTCAGGCGCTCGCTCATGGTCTTGATGGTGAATCGGTCTGGCCGTAACCCCATGTGCAATTCGTTCGGCGCGATCGGAGCCGAAACCGGCGCCCTCGGAAACGCACGCACTGCATAGGCCGCGGCCAGCGGCCGGCCGCTGGCGTTCTGATAGGCGTCAATCATCACCGTGCCGGGCGGCCGCTTGGAAACCGTTCGCTGCGCGGTTACGCGCTGAGGCTCGCCGGCAGCTACCAGGCGCCCGATGATGTCGGCAAACGTCCGGATCTGTTCGAACGTGTAAACCCGCTTGAGCGGGACGTACATGTGAAATCCCGTCGCTCCCGAAGTCTTCAGGTAGACCTTCAGCCCGCAAGCCACCAGCTTCTTCAGCACAATCTGTGCAATGAAAATTACCGTTTCGAAGTCGGTGCCGTCACTGGGGTCCAGATCAAAGAACACGTAATCCGGATGGTCGAGGTCGTCGCGCCGGCTGGACCACGGATTGTGATCGATGCAGCCCAGGTTCGTTAGAAAAAGCAGCGCAGCGCGGTCGTTCGCCAAGGCGTAATGGATCTCCTTCTTCTCATCCTCGGAGTAGACCACCACCGTCGGAAGCCAATCAGGCAGGTCGCGAGCGGCGTCCTTTTGAAAGAAAGCCTTAGCCTCGATACCGTTAGGGTAGCGGCGCAGCACCAGAGGACGGTCCTTAAGGAAAGGCAAAATATAGTCGGCCGTGCTGTAGTAATAGGCCAGAAGACTGCGCTTGGTGTAGCCACTCTCGGGAAAGTAGACCTTGTTCAGGTTGGTGAGGTGGAGCCGTTGACCGTCGATCTGGAGGTCCGCCATCTCGGCACGTCCGTGGAACAGCTCCTGCTCAATCTCAGCCGGCTTCGAAAGCACTTTACCGCCGGTCCTCGCGCCCTGTTTCACGGCGCCGCCTCCTCGCGGGCCGCGCGAGCGCTCGCCGCTCGGGTCCGCCGCCGGCACAGCCTCACGCGCTTCGGCGCGCACGTCCGCTGAGTCTGCCACGGCCGCTTGGGACTCAAAGGTGCACTCGGCCGCATTGCGGTCATCGCGAAGACTCAGGAAAACCGGGGCGCGCAGTTGGCGCTCACTGGTGATGCTGCCATACTTCACGCCGGCCACCAGCTCAGGTTTCACCCAATAAGCCTGCTCCCGCGTCTCTGGCATCGGCTCAAAGGGGCAGCGCTCGGTACGCAGCTTCTCCAGGCGCTCAAATACGGTTTTCTGCGATTTGTTGTCGAAGCCGGTTCCCACTCCTCCCATCGGACGCAGATGCCGGCCGTCATAGAGACCTACCAGCAGCGCGCCAAAGTGCTCGCGCGAGCCGCGCGGCTCGGTGTATCCACCCACCACCGCGTCCAGGGTGCGCGTGATCTTGAACTTCAGCCAGGAGTGGCTGCGGTCCTCCGTGTAAACGCTGCGAAGCCGCTTGCCGATGATCCCTTCCAGATCGTGATGCCCGGCCTGCTCCATCAGTTCCTTGCCCTTCTCAAGCTGGTGATCCGCGTACACCACCGGAGGCCGTGGGCGCAGCACGCGGCGCAGCAGTTCTTTTCGCCCGATCAGTGGCGCCTGCCTCAGGTCGTAGCCATCGCAGTAAAGGAGGTCAAACACGTAATAAATCACGGGCGCTTGCTTCACCAGCTCTGCCGAGGGCGAGCGCACGTTCATGCGCGACTGAAGGCGCTCAAAGTTGCTACGGCCGTCGTCATCCAACACCACAATTTCGCCATCCAGGATGGCGGTGTCCGCGTCGATGTGCTTGGCGACGTCGCGTAGGTCCGGATACTGGGCGCTGATGTCGCGTCCGGTTCGCGACTGCAACCGCACGCGACCGTCCTCCACGAATGCCAGCGCGCGAATGCCGTCCCATTTGATCTCGAAGAGCCAGTCCGGATCAGAAAAAGGCTTGTCCGACAGAGTGGCCAGCATGGGCCGCACATCCTTCGGCATCTTGCTTGTGCGGGCGCCTTCGAGATCGGCGGGGTTCGCCTGTGACGACGACATGGGGTGCGGCACCGCCGCCACCCCGGAGGCCGTGCCGGACGGCGGCAGGCCCTCCTCAATTTCCTTGAGGTTGCGCCCGCTCAGCGCGGAGCCATCGTGCTTCTCGACGTTCCACTCGGGATCGACGTAGGCGTCCCGATGCTTGATCAGGAGCCAGGGCTTGCCCTTCTGCTTGTCGCCGCGCAACTCCACCAGTACGAAACTGCCGCGCAGCTTCTGGCCGTACAGGGTGAACTTGAGGTCGCCCTTTTGAAGCTGCTCGGCCATCGACAGCTTCCCTTCCACCTCGAAGGTGCCGTTGTCCCACACCATCACGGGACCGGCCCCGTAGTGGCCTTTGGGGATGACACCCTCAAAGCCCGCATAATCGAGGGGGTGATCTTCCACCATCATGGCGAGGCGTTTGTCCGCAGGATTCAAGGACGGCCCTTTCGGCACCGCCCAGGACTTCAGCACGCCGTCAAACTCCAGCCGAAAGTCGTAGTGCAAACGGGTGGCGTCATGCTTCTGCACCACGAAGATGGGGGCATGGCGGCGCTCGCGCCCGGCCTCGCTGCCGGCCGGCTCGGGCGTTTCTTCGAATTTCCGTTTGCGGCGATATTCAGTGAGAGCCATTTCCGACTTCAGATCGATGACTGATTCGCGGTGCAGACATAGGGGCGGCCACAAGGGCCGCCCCTACGCCAGATTGCTCGGCTGCGTGATATAGTGCCGAGTTCCAGTTTCGTCGCCGCGCGCTCCAAGAGCGCTCGTCGGAGGCTTTCGTGCCTGAGTTCAAGCCCTATGTGCCCGCCGACTCCCAGAATCCGGAGTTCACCTTAAAGGCCGCCATCACCGGGATCATCCTGGCAGCGGTGTTCGGTGCGGCCAATGCGTATCTCGGCATGAAGGCAGGTCAGACGGTGGCGGCAACTATTCCAGCCGCGGTTATCGCCATCGCCCTCTTTCGGCTGCCCTTTTTTCGCGGCGGCGTCCTGGAACAGAATATCACCCGCACCGCAGCCTCGGTGGGCGAGGCGCTGGTGGCCGGCGCCATCTTCACCATTCCCGCATTCATGATGGTGAACGTTGGCGGTCAGCGCCTTTGGACGGACTTGCGCAGCCACTACTGGGTGGGAACGCTGATTCTGGTGGCTGGCGGTTTGCTGGGCGTTTTCTTCATCATTATTCTGCGCCGGCCGCTTTGCGTGGAATCTACTGATCTGCCGTTTCCGGAAAGCACGGCCGCTGCGGAGATCGTGAAAGCAGGCCAGCAGGGTGCGGCCGACGCACCCAAATACATCTTCGGCGCACTTGGGCTCGGAGCCTTCCTGCAGATCCTCAAAGACGAAAAGGGCTTTCAGCTCTTCAAGGATTCCGTCTCGTTCTTCGTACGCTTCCCGAAATCGGTGATCAGCTATTTCGGCTACCAGAAGGAACTACTCGGCCAGGTCATGTACACCGGCGGCTTCGCTTACACCACGCCCTCAGCCTCGCCGGCGCTGATCGGGATCGGTTACATTATCGGACCGCGTCTGGCGGCCATTAATTTCTCAGGCGGAGTTTTCGCCTGGCTGTTGCTGATTCCCCTGGTGATCTTCATTGATCCTGACCTGCCCGCCCGCCTCAGCGGCGGCGCGGTGAATGGCGCTCAGGCGCCGTGGGATCTCGTCTCTTACACGGTGTGGTACAACGTGGTGCGACCCATCGCGGTGGGCGCGATGCTGGTGGGCACGGTTTATACGCTTTGGAGCATGCGCGACTCCATCATGCGCTCAGTCCGCGGTGCGTTTGAAACCGCCGAGCATCATGGCACACAGATCATCAAGAAAACGCGGCTGGATATCGACATCCCGATCAAATGGATCATCATCGCCATCGCCGGACTCGTTATCCCCATCACGATCATCTACGACCACTTTGCTCAAAGCTGGAGCGCTGCCATCGTAGCCGCCGTCGTGATGACCATCGCAGGTTTCTTTCTGAGCGCGGTGGGCGGCTATCTGGTGGGACTCGTCGGTTCGTCGAATCAACCGGTGTCGGGTCTCACGCTGTGCGCGCTGGTGATCGCTGCGCTGGTGATGATCGGCATCGGCGCCAAGGGACTCGGCGGCGTGGCGGCCGTGCTGGGTGTGGCGTCGGTGATTTGCTGTGCCTGCTGCGTGTCAGGAAGCCTCATTCAGGATCTTAAGGCGGGCTATCTGCTTGGAGGCACGCCTTGGAAGATGGAGCTGGTGGAGGTGTTCAGCGTCACCGCAGTGTCCTTCTTCCTTCTGCTCCCCATCATCGCGCTGCACGAAGCTAACTTGGCCACCGGCGGAATCGGCGGGCGCGAACTTCCGGCGCCGCAGGCTGGCCTGATGGCCGAGTTGGCCCAGGGTATTGTGGGCGGCCAGATGCCTTGGGGATTGCTGCTGATGGGGTGCCTGTTTGGCGTGGCGCTGATCATGATCGAGGCGCCCTCGCCCATGCTCGTGGCCGTGGGGATGTACCTCCCGCTTGAAACCACCTCCGCCATTTTTGTGGGCGGCGCCATCAAATGGCTGGCAGACGTTGCGGCCCGGCGCCGCAATCTCAATGCGGAGCAGAAGGCCCAGTTCGAAGAACGAGGCACCTTGCTGGCCTCCGGATTTATTGCAGGAGAAGCGATCACCGGCATTCTGCTCGCGGTGCTCTTCATCGAAGGCATCCCGTCGCTCACTCACGTCTTTACCGGCAAAGACGTATTCGGATTCGTGGCTAATTGGGGCGGATGGATTTCGCTCGCGGCCTTTGGAATTGTGGCCTATTGTCTGATTCGTTTGCCGTTGCGCAAGTTGAGGACGTAATATGCGGAGTTCTGAAGCGCTCGTGTTGGCGGTGGTCGCGGCGATCCTGGTGGTTGCAGCGGTGGTGCTGTACAGCCTGGTCGCTCAGAAGATGTATGCTAAGGACAAAGAAGTGGCCAAGCACCATCGAGAGCCCGCAGCACATGAAGACACACCGGACAACCCAAAATGAGTTGACTCGCGTGCGCGCTCCATTGGAAAAAAGCTAACCTGCATCTCTCACAGGGATTCGAAAAGGGCGGGGCTTCAGCCCCGCCGTTACAACGTCAGTTTGATATTTGACGTGTTCCGCTCTCGGCGCAGCTTGCTGACAGCAAGCTGCGCCGAGAGCGGAACACAAAGGCCACGATTTCGCAGGATTCGGCGGGGCTGAAAGCCCCGCCCTTTTCGAATCGTGTGAGAAATGCAGGCTAAGCCGAGCTCGCCGCGCCTTGTCGCGTGGAGTGGGCCGGACATCGCGATCGGGGACTCGCGGTGGCATGACAAAATTACTTAAGAGTTAATAGACTCCATATCCAAAATTACGAGACGAAACCGTCAGGTGTATGAAAACAAAGGACCGGCCTTCGCGAAGCCGTCAGGTCATTGAAAATAAATAGGTTATTTTGATAAGCCGTCATCTCATTGATAGATAAACATGTTAGCGTCGACGGTGAGTTGAGATTTCTCTAGCTGAGTACGACGCGGTTACTTTAAGCTCCTGGAGAGGTCCCGTGTCAATGGGTCGCTGCCCGACCCAGGGCAGAATCAGTCGGCGGTTTGTATAATGAGTCTTACAGGTAGAAGCCGGTATCGGCTCTGGTCCAAGAAGAAACCATGAACAAAATCAGCGTGCCCTCTGCGGAAAGCTCTTCGTTCCTCTTGCGGGCAGAACATCTCACGAAAAGGTTTCATTCTGCCGATGAAACCGTCGTAGTGTTTGAGGACCTCAACCTCGAAGTGAAACGGGGGGAGTTCGTCGCGTTAGTCGGTGAATCGGGCGCCGGCAAGACGACTCTGCTTTACATGCTCGCTGCACTGGACAGCCCAACGAGCGGCGATGTATACTTTGGTGTGAAGCGTCTCAGTAGTTTCAATGCCGACGAAAGCGCTGTTTACCGCAATTCAAAGCTGGGATTTGTCTGGCAGATGCATTATTTGCTGCCGGAGTTCACGGCGTTGGAGAATATCATTCTGCCGCAGCTCATCGCGGGACGTGATTTCGCGGTGGCGCGGAAGCGAGCGCAGGAGCTGCTGGAAGAAGTTGGCTTGGGTCAAGCCAGTGGCAGGCGAGCCGGTGAGCTTTCCGGCGGCGAGCAACAGCGAGTTGCCCTGGGGCGGGCATTGGCGAATGAACCTGAGATCCTGTTGGCCGATGAGCCGACGGGTAACTTGGATCACCAGACGGCGGGCCGCGTGATTGAAGTGATCGAGAGACTGCATCGGGACCACGGCTTGACCTCGGTGCTGGCAACGCATAATCTTGAGTTGGCCGGGCGCACAGACCGCACCTTGCGGCTTGCGGACGGCAAGTTGACGGAGACGGTTTCGAAGACGGATTCGGAACCTTGGGTTCAGTAGGGCTGCCGAGTAGAGGAAAACTAATGCGTCGGTTGCAGGGGCGGATTCGGGGCTGAAGGTATGTTTGAGAGATATACCGAAAAGGCGCGTCGAGTCATATTTTTTGCCCGTTACGAAGCCAGTCAGTTTGGAAGTCCCCACATTGAAACCGAGCACCTCCTGCTCGGCTTGCTCAGAGAAGACAAGGCTCTGGCCAATCGCTTCCTGCGTTCGCACTCCTCCATCGAATCGGTTCGCAGACAGATCGAAGGCCGCACCACCCTCCGGGAGAAGGTTTCAACCTCGGTTGATTTGCCATTAAGTCAGGAGTGCAAGCGCGTTCTGACGTACGCGGCCGAAGAGGCAGAGCGTCTTTCCCACAAGCACATCGGCACGGAACACTTGTTGCTCGGCTTGCTGCGCGAGGAGAAATCCTTCGCGGCGGAGATTCTTCACGAGCGGGGCTTGCGTCTTTCGACGCTTCGCGAGGAGCTGGGCCGATCGCCGGAAAAGCCCTCCAGCCGCTCCAAAGAAACGTCGCTACTGGCCGAGTTCAGCCGCGACTTGACGCAGTCGGCCGTGGAAGGGCAACTCGACCCGCTGATTGGCCGCGAGAACGAAGTGGAACGCGTGGTACAGATCCTGTGCCGGCGTACTAAGAATAACCCGGTGCTGATCGGTGAACCTGGCGTAGGCAAGACCGCGATCGTGGAGGGTTTGGCGCAGCGCATCGCAGACGGCAACGTGCCGTCGTTTCTGTCAGACAAGCGCGTGCTGGCGCTCGACCTCTCTTTGATTGTGGCCGGCACCAAATACCGTGGCCAGTTTGAGGAACGGCTCAAGACGATCATGAAGGAGTTGATGGACTCGCAGAATGCCATCATCTTCATCGATGAACTGCACACGCTGGTGGGGGCAGGTTCGGCGGAAGGCTCTCTTGATGCCGCGAACATTTTGAAGCCGGCGCTCTCACGGGGCGAAATCCAGTGTATCGGCGCCACCACGCCGGCCGAATACCGCAAATCCATCGAGAAAGACCGGTCGCTGGAACGCCGCTTCCAGGCCGTCAAGGTTCCTCCTCCGAGCGAAGATGACGCCATCAAGATCCTTCTCGGCATCAAGGAGCGCTACGAAAAGTTTCACGCCGTAAGCTATACAGACGATGCCTTGAACACCGCGGTGACGCACTCCAGTCGCTACATTCCCGATCGCTTCCTTCCCGACAAAGCAGTGGATCTGATCGACGAGGCCGGCGCGCGTGTGAAGTTGCGTCAGAGTTCGCTGCCCGAGGAAATGATCGACGTGCAGAAGCGTATCAAATTCGTGCTGCATCGCATGGAAAACGCGATTGCCAGCCACGAGTTTGAAAAGGCGCGCTTCTATTCGGAAGAGGAGCGCAAGGAGCGTGAGCATCTGCGCGGGTTGCGTGAGAAATACCACATCGATGAAACAGCCATGGGCGCCGTGACCCGCGATGACATTGAGGAAGTGGTGGCGCGCTGGACGGGCGTGCCCGTCACGTCGATCAAAGAAGAAGAGATGTCGAAGCTCCTCCGCATCGAAGAGGAGCTACACAGGCGGGTGGTGAGTCAGGAGCGGGCTATTTCGGCGCTGGCGCGCGCCATCCGCCGTTCGCGCGCGGGACTCAAGCCGCCGGGGCGGCCGGTTGGCTCGTTTCTGTTCCTCGGGCCCACGGGTGTCGGCAAGACGGAAGTGGCCCGCACCCTGGCGGCGTTTCTGTTTGGAAGCGAGCGGGCGCTGATCCGCTTTGACATGTCAGAGTTCATGGAGAAGCACGCCGTTTCCAAGCTGATCGGTTCGCCGCCAGGCTACGTGGGCTACGAAGAGGGCGGGCAACTGACGGAGCGCGTGCGGCGTTCACCCTACTCGGTGATCCTGCTCGATGAGATCGAGAAGGCCCATCCCGACCTGTTCAATATCCTGCTGCAGGTCTTTGAAGATGGTCAACTTACCGACGGCCTGGGCAACACCGTCGACTTCAAGAACACGATCGTCATCATGACGTCGAATATCGGCGCCCGCCACCTGGAGCGCCGCGCCAATTTGGGCTTCAACTCAGCCAATGACGCTGCTAACGACAAGAAAATCGAAGACTTGGTGATGAGTGAGGTAAGGCACCTCTTCAATCCCGAATTCCTGAACCGCCTCGACGAAATCATCGTGTTCAACGCCCTTACGGACGCCGACCTGCTGCAGATCGTGGATCTGCTGGTGAACTTGATGAACGATCACTTGGCGAATAAGAGTATTTCTATTTCCCTGTCGCCGGAGGCGGCGCGTTGGATTGTGGAGAAGACCTGCACCGACCGCTCCTACGGCGCCCGTCCTCTTCGCCGGGCGCTTCAAAAACACGTCGAAGATCCGCTCTCCGAGGCGCTTATCCAAGGCGAAATCCAGCCTCCCACGGTCCTTGAAGTCGTTGTGGAGAATGACTCGCTGATCCACCGGTCGGTTAGCGACAAGCTCCTGGCTTCTGCCCCTCTCTCGACCGCTTAACTACCCGGCAGACAGACCATCTGACTCTAATCAATGAAGGAAAGCCTACGGGCTGTCTGCCGTCCGGCCAGTACTCCGCACCAAGCGGCATCCACCACGGCCAGGCATGGCCCAGCCTCGCCAGCCAAGGAGGCAGCGAGGCGACGCTCGTAAATTGATACTCGGAAAAGGTTTAGCCGGCGGATTGGCTGCTCTTGCCGCCCTTCAGTTCGGCGTTCTGCCGCTGAAGATCGGACGCCAAATCCTCCAGGATTCGGAGTTGCTCGGTCTTCTTCTGCAGCGCGGTTTCGAGCCGGGTAATCTGGGTGCGCAGCCGGCCGTTCTCCTTCTGCAGCAGTGAAGAGCCTCCGCCGCCAGGGTACATGTCGCCCGGCGGCATAGCGATCCGCCCCTGTGTTTCCTTGATCAGCGCATCAAGCTGCCGGCGCTCCGCGCCCGGCGGACAGATCTGGCGCAGCGCCATGAGCCGCGCGAGGTCAGGGTGATTGCGGCCTCGCTCCCAGTGCTGCACCGCCCCTTTCGTCGCGTTCAGGCGGCGCGAAAGGCCTTCCTGGCTGACTCCCAGGCGAATTCTTACCTTGCGAATGATTTTCGCTGCGTCCAGCTTAGCCATACTGAGCTCCTCTCAAAAAAAGACTTGACTTTTGCTAGCCTCTTAGGCTATCGTAATCGCTCCTGTCAGGAAGGGACGTAGGTACCGAGCCTCGACTGCAGGAATTGTAGCTCACAACCGCCCCGCCTTCCAGTGGCAATGCTGGCGCCGCGAAGGGCGGGGTAGGCTGAAGGTGAAACCAGAGTACACAGGTCCTTAAGGTTTCGAGGACCATTTTTTTGGGTCATGTGTATTACTACTGGGTTAACGACTTCTAAAGAATACACAGCTAGCATCTTACTGCCTGCCCGCATTCCAGGTTCTCGGTATGGAGGCAGGCACCCTACCGCCATTCGCGCGGTTGACTTTGAACCAAGTCCTTTTATATCTGTCAATAACATGTCACCTTTTGACTCCAGGAAGGCTCTGTTTCGAGCTCGGAACAGGGGTCAAACGGCGCCGCTCCGGCCAGGGTTCGCCCTTGCAGCAGCCTCCGGGCCGGGAGCCCGGCAAACGCCGCAAGTTCATCCGATTCCAGACGTCTGTTGTCAATCTGACGGCCCAGCCCGTACAACTCACTTCCATAACCCTCTGATTCTCCTGGACGGCAAGTTATCATGCCGTAGGCTAGAATGCAAGCAAAATTTTCGACGAAAGTGTCCGCAAAATAGGCTACGTACTTTCAAGCTGGCTTCCGGGGTCGAACCCAAGCCGAGCCCATCTCCTAACTTGATGTCGCGCCGTAACTTGAATCCACTGCCGATAGGAGTTCTTTACCATGGCCAATGAACGCCACTCCTTCGCGGATCGTGCCTTGGCGCCCGTTCCGCTCGATCTGCCGACGGCCCCTCTGCCCACGCAGATCCTGTTGCCTTTGGGAGAGCTACACGCCCTCCGGCAGCCCTCCAACCCCGCGTCTCCCAAGATGAAGCCCAAACCGGTGTCGCTTAACCTCCGCGGCCGCTGCGTGGAAAAAGGGTGCGTCTTTCCGGCCGCACCGGGTCTGGAGGGCAGGTGTCTTCATCACGGGCGCCAGCAGCAGGAACCGGGATTATACAGCTCGCACCAGCCGTCGTCAGCTCTGGTGGGGCGAGGGAAATTCGGTCCTCCGAGAGCTGAAGAGTTCGAGCCCGGAGCTGGCAAGCGCGGGCTCGATCGCCGGCGTCTGATGGCCGAACGAGAGCGGTTCCTAAACGAGCAGCCGTAGGATGGCCGCTGGCGACTGTCATTCGTGACTTGGGGCACGGCGCAAGAATTCCCCACTGCAGGGCGCAGCAAGAGCTCTGCGCGGTCCGGCGAGCCAGACTTCACGGGCTGGAGTTGGCGCGCGGTTTGGCCGCGCTCGGTTCAGTATTGAGCCGCCGGGCCGGTCACCGAGGTGAACATGAGCAACTTCCTTGACTCCTGGAACACCAATGGCCCCCTGGAGCCTCCTTTGGGCCTGACCGCGGTTCCAGGGCGAATGCCACTACTTTCTCCTTACAACGCATGGCGCATTCTGCAGAACCGGACAGGAATTAACGTCGGCCGTTCAACATTTTACCGTTGGGTCCAGGGCGGCAAGGTCTTCTCGATGAAGATCGGCGGGAAGATCTACATCCCTTGGCCGGAGATCGAGAACGTGATCCGGCAATTCCGTAGCGGTATCAGAATCTAACACTGCCGAGTTCGCCCTTGAACACAGCCTACCCAAGGGCGCCGGTGACATCAAGGTGAACAGATAGCTTGCCGCTTGCCGCACAACTACCATGCTTCGTTGCCCCTTCGATCCTCACAACGGCTCACAGAACTCCGTGCATAAGAATGATGCGAGAATCAACCTTGTAATGTTACTCTCGAACTTTGACTCGACTCATCCCGCAGCGGTGTGGCTGCGCCACGAATCGGCTAAGGGGATAAAGGAACGCCGGTCCTTGCCCGCGCGGGCGAGGGCGGGGCCGAAGGTCGAGTCCGGGCCCTACACCACGCATGCTGACGCGAGCGATGACGGTCTTTTATATCATTCTTTGCTTCGCGATGGGCTTGGTGCTTCTCTTGGCTCCGTGGTTTTCGAGCTGGACCAACAATTTCTTCACTCACCACTACTTGTGGGTCGACGCCTTGGCGCGCAATGACTATCTTCGCGGCAGCATCTCCGGACTCGGTTTGGCCGATGTCGGCCTCGGCTTCTACGAGACTAGTCGTTTCTTCCGGCAGCCGCGCGCCCCGGACAGCGCGCGCAGCATTCCCAGCGAGCCGCCGCTTTCCGCCCCGCGATGAAGCCCGCACAACCGTTGCTCTACTACATCACGGACCGCCGCGCCCTTGCCTCCGCGGACGTAATTCGCACGATTCTGGCCGCGGTCGAAGCCGGCGTGGATCTCATCCAGATCCGGGAGAAGGATCTCGGCACCCGCGATCTGCTGCGGCTGGTCGAGGCGGCGGTGCAGGGCGTTCGCGAGCAGGCAGCGCGCACGACGGCGTCAACCCAGGGGCTCACGCGCGTGGTGGTCAATGACAGGCTCGACGTGGCGTTGGCGGGGGAAGCGAGGGGCGTCCACCTTGGAGGTCGATCCATGCAGGCGGACGCAGTACGGGCTGCGGTCCCCACACAAAAGGGTTTCTGGGTAGGAGTCTCCTGCCACTCTCCCGAAGACGTCGCTGCGGCTGAGACCGCAGGAGCCGACTACGCCCTGCTGGGACCCATTTTCGAAACCGCGTCGAAGTTAGCTTATGGTCCGCCGCTCGGTGCCGCTGTTGTAGAACGGGCTACACGCCACGCTCGCATTCCCGTGCTGGCACTTGGCGGAATCACGCTGGAGCGCGTTCGCACTTGCATTGAGGCGGGAGCCGCAGGCATCGCCGGCATTTCAATCTTTCAGCAGTGCGCCTCGCTTCCCGGGCGCGTGCTGGAATTACGACGGCTGCTCGGCCAAGCCGCCTCGCCCGCAGCGGATCTTGGGAACGCCTGAAGGCCGGTGGCGACTAGCCTATGCCCATAGGACATGACCCTGGCTCGTAGGGCCGTCAAGGTGTCCAACGAGGCGATGTTCCAGGCCTTCGCGCGAAGCTCCCACATCGCGCCGAAGGTTGGCCAGCTCAGGGGGCGTCAGGGGAACGAAGTTGCGCGCGATTTCGGCGTTATGCGAAACGAAGTCAAGCTGCGGCATGCCGATGACAGCGGCGGAGACCGGCAAGCTGAGCGAGTAGCGAAGCAGATTGTCGATGCCCGTTTTGCCCGCGGCGCTGCCCAGCAGGAACTCCTGGCCGGTCACCTTCATGGCGATCACACCCAGCTTCTTCCGAACAGCAACCGGTAAGGCCACTTCCTCAAAATGGCCGTTGCCGGAAGCGTTGAGCGCCATCTGCACGCAGTTCAGCGGATGATGCTCGATGGCCTGCGCCATCACCGTGCCGTCGGTATGGCTGGTCATGCCGATGAAGCGCGCCATCTTCTGCTCGCGCGCTTCCAGCAGGCCGTGAATGGCCCCGTCCGGCGCCTCGATCTTCGTCAGATCGTCGGGCTTGCCCAAGCTGTGGATGTGCACCAGGTCCACGTGGTCAGTCTGCAGCCGCTTCAGGCTGGCTTCGAGCCGGCTCATGAAGGCGTCCCGCGTGCGGTCGGGAATCTTGGTGGCCAAAAATACTTCGTTGCGCCGCGTCGCCATCACCTTACCCACGCGCGTCTCGCTCTTGCCGTCGCCGTACGCGTAAGCGGTGTCCAGGTAGGTGATTCCAAGGTCGATGGCGTGGTTGAGGGCCTCCAGAGCCTTGTCCTCGTCTTCGTACATCAGGAACCGGCTGCCGCAACCGAAGGCCAGGATGGGAACTTTCACGCCATTGCCGCCGAGATTCCGATGCGGAAGCGTCTGGCGTTGGGGCTCGCCGAGCGCATTCAGAAGAGGCAGACCCGCGGTTGCCGCCGCTCCTGCGCCGATCCGGTGGAAGAACTGCCGCCGCGAAAAATCGTTGCTCATCGCCACCTCCTTAACAGTCGAAAGTTCAAAGCTCAAAAGTCAAAAGCTCAAGAGCGGTCAGATTCAATGTGATCGACCTGAGCCTGCGGACACCTTGCCGGGCTTGCATCCGGCGTCATCGGATCGCAAATCGACGTCGTCAAAGTCGCCGGTTTCATCGAAGGAGCCGATGCCGACTTGGCCGCACTCAAACGTGCGATCCACTACGGTGAACAGCGGCTGACTCGAAACGTCGCTCCACACTTCGATGCGGCCGCTGGTCACGTTCCGCAACACGCGAATCTGGTGCCAAGACTGGTCCGGCAGAGCGGGCTGAGCGTCAAGCCCAGCGATGCGTACGCGCGGAGCGTTATTCACCAGGAAAATGCCATTGTGCACCGGCTGCTTGGTTCCGGAATCGACAGAGAGATGCGTGTAATAGAAGTGCAGGCTGTCAATGTAGTTGAAGACGACGATCATGGACCTGCCTGCGCGCCGCACCCGCGCGTGAAAGTCAAAGCTGCCCACATTGACACCCTTAATCAGCGCGAACTGCATGGGCCGGCGCGGAACCAGCGGTTCGCGGTTGCGCTTCATGTGCAGGTAGTGGTCGCCGTTCTCAGCCAGAATCTCCCAATCCTCTGGGTAAGGTAGTTGCCAGGCGTCGAGCTGGCCCTGTTCGAAGCCGTCAGTAAAATGGAGGGACCGAGCGGCGTCTTGGGATGCTACAAGGCTTGAGAAGGCGCTTAGTATCAGAGCCAGAGCTATCACGGCCACACCCCCGAACCAGATCAGATTCAAGGTGGCGGGCCTTACCCAACGGCAAATTCGGTTTTCACACATCTGCGTCCGCTCCCTAGTGCCCCCAAGTGTCGTGGGTGAGAGAGTACCACCTTCAGTTGGAGCCGACAAGTCCGGCATGCTTCCGCATGACACCAGCGTCGCATTGCGCGGTTCTTTATCTCGGAGTAATATTAGGCACTGCCGTTCCAGGCCCGGCAGCCACAGATTGACGTCGCAAATCAAAGCCCGCATCTCCGGGTTGCTTTGTCATTTGCCACGGCTGCAGTGGTTCATTGGGAGACGACCTGGCATGGGGCAGTTGAACGCACCTCGCAGTAATCGAGATTCACAAAGGCGGGCACTTGCGTTGGTAATCGCCGTCGCGGGACTTCTGGCTGGCATTTTGTCCGCCTGCCGACATAAGGAAGAGGCCGACAACACTTCCGGCGTTTCTTTCGAGAAGAAGCTTCAGGAGCGACTCATCCTGGCCACGCCGGGCACAGTGATTGACCTGCCCGAAGGCCACTTCCACATCAGCCGCGTGCTGTCGCTGACGGTTGACAATGTCACTTTGCGCGGCAAGGGGATGGATAAAACCGTGCTCTCCTTCAAAGGGCAGACGTCGGGATCAGCCGGATTGCTGGTCACCGCCAACGGCTTTACAGCCGAGGACCTCGCATTCGAGGATATGGCGGGCGACGGCGTGAAGATAAACGGTGGCATCAACGTTACCCTGCGCCGGGTGCGCGCTGAGTGGACGAAGGGACCTGACCGTGGCAATGGCAGTTACGGTCTTTACCCGGTGCAATGCAAGGATGTCTTGATCGAAGACTCGGTGGTGAAGGGCGCAGCCGATGCCGGAATCTACGTTGGCCAGTCCCGCCAGATCATCGTGCGCCGGAACCGCGTGGAGCAGAACGTAGCTGGCATCGAGATCGAAAACTCGCGATACGCCGACGTGGATGACAACACGGCCACCGGTAACACCGGGGGCATTCTGGTTTTCAACATCCCTGACCTGCCGGTGAAAGACGGCCAGTATGCGCGCGTGTTCAACAACCGCATTGAGGCCAACAACACGGCGAATTTCGGTTCCAGTGCCAGCATGGTGTCGAAGGTGCCGTCCGGCACCGGCCTGATGATCATGGCCACCAAGCACGTGGACGTATTCGGGAACACCATCAAAGACAATCACACTGGGAATGTGATGCTGGTGAGTTTTTACGCCACCGACGAACCCATCCATGACGCCGCTTACGACCCCTACGAATCTTCGATCTCTGTGCACAATAATCAAATGTCGGGCGGAGGCACTGACCCGGCTTCACTGAAGGTGAAGGTCCTGGCGCTCGCTATCGGGAAGCCCCTGCCCGACATTCTTTATGACGGTGTGGTGGACCCGAAGATGAAGGACAGCGCCGGACGCGTGGTGGGCGAGGATCGGATTTGCATTCAGAACAACGGCGCCGCCACCTTCGTTGACTTTGATGCTGCTGAAAATTATCGCCACCCGGACCGCAGCCTCACTGCGCACAACTGCTCCTTTGCCCCGCTCGACCCCGTGGACTTACCTGATGAGGATACAAGCGAGGCTGTGCCTTCGGGCGGAACCTCCACGAACGGAACCAACTGATGGAGATCGGGAAGGCACAGCACCACAGGGACGGCCGGAAACACGCGGCGCCGAACCCAACGGCTCCGCGACATAACCTGGCAGTGATGAGCTTCCTGTTTCTCGTCGCAGCAGGCGTTGTGGTGATGGTCTATCGGCGGTCGCATGCTGGCGTCCAGCCTCATCTGCAGGAGCCCTTTCCGGCCAAGCTCTCGGCCTGGCGGCTTTTTGTGGGAAGGGCGGCGGACCTTCATCCCAACAACGCTGTGGTGCCTTACGACATCAACACGCCGCTGTTTTCTGATTACGCGCTCAAGCACCGGTTTGTCTGGATGCCGCCGGGAACGTCCGTCAAGTACCGGCCGCACGACGTTTTTGACTTTCCGGTGGGCACGATTTTTTCGAAGACATTCGCCTTTCCCGTGGAGGGCCATCACGGAGAAAGGCTGATCGAGACGCGGTTGCTGGTTCGTACGGCGGCGCGCTGGGTAGGCCTTCCCTATGTTTGGAATCAGGCCCAGACCGAGGCTACATTGGATATTGACGCGGACCCGGTGCCGGTCGAGTTCATTGACGATGGTGGCCGGGTGCACCAAACGAACTACAACATTCCCAACGCCAACCAGTGTAAGGAGTGCCACGAGCTGAAGAAAACCATGGAGCCGCTCGGACCGAACGCGAGGAACCTGAATAAGACCTACTTTTACGCCAAGGGCCCGGCGAATCAACTCGAGCACTGGAAGGAAATCGGCTATCTGGCCGACGCCCCCACGTCGGCACAGGCGCCGCGCGCCGCAGTGTGGAATGACCCCTCAACGGGAGACCTCGACGCGCGCGCCCGGTCTTACCTGGATATCAACTGCGGCACTTGCCACCGTCCCGGCGCTGCCGCCGCCACCTCCGCCTTGTACTTGAACTTGGCCGAGAATGACGCCGAGCACCTGGGCGTCTGCAAGGCGCCGGTGTCTGCGGGACGGGGCTCAGGCAATCTGCTGTTTGACATTGTGCCTGGAGAGCCGCAAGAATCCATTATCGTGCATCGGATGGACTCGACCGAACCCAAAGTGATGATGCCGGAGATTGGCAGAACGCTGACGCACGCGGAGGGCGTGGACCTCATCCGGCAGTGGATCAGCACGTTGCCGGGAACGTGCGCGCCGGCGCTCCCGGCGGGTCATCGCGGGGCAAGCAGTTGATTGGTTCTGAAAATACCGGCAAGGGCTTCTGGGGCGGCACGGATGAGCGCTCAAAGCCGCCGGTCGCAGGGTTGCCGCTACGGCGGGAGACGGAAGTTCATGTTGAGACGCAAAAGAATCATCGCAGGCATTGATTTGGGCGGCACCAGCATGCAAGTGCTGATCGTCGATCAGCGAAACAATATCCTGGCTGAGGCCAAAGCTCCAACTCGCCGGGCCAAGAAGCCCCTGGGCGTCGTCGCTGACATCGCAAAGGCTGTGGAAGAGGCTATGACGAACGCGGGACTGAAACGCTCCGACCTCACGGCGGCCAGTATCGGCGCTCCGGGGCCCGTTGATCGTGATCGCGGCATCGTGCATGAGGCGCCAAACCTGGGATGGTTCGAATTTCCTCTCGGGCCCGCGCTTGCCAAACGTCTGCGGGTGCCCGTGGTGCTGGAGAATGACGTAAACGCGGGCACGTTGGGCGAGCATGTACTGGGCGCCGGTGTCGGAGCCTCCAACCTGATCGGCATCTTCGTCGGGACCGGCATCGGCGGCGGTCTTATCATCAACAGCAAGCTCTATGAGGGCAGTCATGGCGGGGCCGGGGAAATCGGCCACATGCTGATTGTGCTGGACGGGCCGCTTTGTGGTTGCGGGCATCGGGGTTGCGTTGAAGCCGTGGCCAGCCGCACGGCCATGGAACGGGACGTACGCGCCGCCATCAAGAGCGGGCGTAAGAGTTGCGTCCTCGAACTCATGAAGCGCAGAAACAAGACGCGCATGACCAGCAGCGTGATTAACGCCGCGCTCAAGCGCAAGGATCCCGTAATGCGCGAGGTGATGGAGCGTGCCCAGCGATACCTCGGAATTCTGGTCGCCAATGTCGTGAACCTGCTGGACCCAGAGTGCGTGGTGATCGGCGGCGGTCTTGCCGGACGACTGGGCGAACTGTACGTGGGACCGATTCGTGAATACGCGCACGAGCACTTCTTCCGTGAAAAGGACGTGAAGCGTGTTCGCATAGTTCCGGGCAAGCTGGCAGACAACGCTGGAGCATTCGGAGCGGTCGTAGTGGCCCGGCGCCGGCTGCGATAGGGACGTCGCGAGAACTGCCGGGAGGGTGCTGGCCGCGCACAAACACATACGATCGAAGCCTAAAGGCCCCTTTAGAATCAACACGAACAAAAACGAAGCCAAGAGGTTATTGATAACAAGCGACTTACGCATCGAGAGCCAATAGGTTATTGATTATAAATAACTTGTAAGAGTTACGTGGTGCGGGATAAGCTATCGCGTTTAGCGGCGCCAGGAGGGGAGAAAGTGATCAAGACTCTGATGAGGCGTGTTGCGGGGTGGGCTGTAGGGGTGGTCTTGTTGACGGCTGTCCCGCCTGTAGTCTGCGCCCAGGATCAGCCGGCACCGTCCGCCAAAACTGCAGTGAAGGCGGGTCACCTGCTCGACGTGAAGTCGGGCCGCTATCTTGAAAACCAGGTCATTCTCATCGAGGGGGACCGCATCCAGAAGGTAGGAGCGGCGGCTGAAGTTCAAATTCCCTCAGACGCCAAAGTTGTAGATCTTTCCAACCGGACCGTGCTTCCTGGCCTGATTGATTGCCACACTCATCTGACTATGTCGCCGTTTCTTGGCGCCTATCGCGCCTTGAGCGAGTCGGTGCCGCGCGCGGCACTGTTGGGCGCGCGCAACGCCCGTGTGACCCTCGAGGCGGGTTTCACCACTGTGCGCAACGTGGGCGCCTGGGGTTACTCAGACGTGGCCTTGCGCGACGCTATTAATGCTAGCGACGTTCCCGGCCCGCGCATGCTGGTTTCCGGGCCACCCCTTGGCATTACCGGCGGGCACGCTGATGAGAATCTTCTTGCGCCCGAGTTTCACTACTCGGCGGACGGAGTAGCGGATGGCGTTCCGGCCGTGATGGCCAAGGTGCGCGAGAACATCAAGTACGGTGCAGACGTGATCAAGTTCATGGCCACCGGCGGCGTGCTGTCCGAAGGCGACAATCCGGCGCTCGAGCAGTACAGCCCCGAGGAGATGCGCGCCATCGTCGAAACAGCGCACGGCCTCGGGCGCAAGGTGGCGACGCACGCCCACGGAGCGCTCGGCATTCGTGACGCTGTATTGGCGGGAGTCGATTCCGTCGAACACGGGAGCTTCATCGACGAAGAGGGCATTCAGTTGATGAAGCAGCACGGAACCTATTTGGTACCCACGCTCTATCTCATGGACTGGTTTATGGCGAACTATCAGAAGATGGGCTTGACTGAAAACATGCTGGCCAAGGCTCGCGTTGTAATGCCCGCTGCCCGCGAGAACGTGGGCCATGCCATACACGAGGGCGTGAAGATTGCCTTCGGGACAGACGCGGCCGTCTATCCTCACGGCCTGAACGCGCACGAATTCCCGGTGATGGTGAAGCTGGGCATGACGCCGCTGGCCGCCATTCAAGCCGCCACCCTGAATGCCGCTGATCTTCTGGGCTGGTCAGACCGCGTGGGCGCCGTCGAGCCCGGCAAGTATGCGGATTTGATCGCGGTCGAGGGCGATCCGTTGCAGGACGTCAGCGTGCTAGAACACATGGAGTTCGTGATGAAAGGCGGAGAGGTGGTTAAGGGTCTAATCACCATTCCAGGCAGCATCTCACCGCCCAGCGACCAAGGGTCGATTCGGAAGAACGATTTATGAATAGGCTCATGTTACTGCTGACGCTGGCGGTCCTCGGCGGATTCAGCCTCAGCGCTCGATCCGCTCAGGCCCTAGGTTTCTCGGAGAGCAGCGCGGCTCCACAGGGGGCGACAACCTCGACTCCAGCCGCGTCCGGCGGGCAGAGCGCTCAGCCGTCGAACCCGCCCGCAGGCTCGCAAACGCCGTCAAGCCCCCCGCCCTGCACGCCGGTTCCTCCGCCTCCGCCGCCTGCATCTCCTGAAAGCCTCGAAGCAGGAGTGCGCGCTCTGCTCAAGAAGCAGGTGGCGGACTGGAATCGGGGCGACGTTACAGCCTTCATGCGCGGCTACTGGAAATCGCCCGAGACAGAATTCGTGGGTACTGACGGCATCATGCGGGGTTGGCAGAACGTGCTCGACCGTTACCGCAAAACCTATCCCGATCGCGCCAGCATGGGCCATCTCGATTTCACCAACCTGGAAGTCACCGTACTGGGCCCCGAGGCGGCGCTGGCAGTCGGACATTGGCAACTCAAGCGCCAGAACGATACACCGGGCGGCGTCTTCACGCTGGTGTTCAGGAAATTCCCCGAGGGCTGGCGCATCATCAATGACCACACGTCGCAAAGCCCATAGCGATGCGGCTGCGGCGAGTGCGCTTCAGGGGCAAGGCAGGAATGACGATAATCCCAAGTATAGAAGTAGGGTATTTTTGCGTTGTGATGGATGTGGACGAAGAATGCAGAATTTGGTAGCGTTAAAGAACCGGGGCGATTAACTCAGCGGTAGAGTGCTACCTTCACACGGTAGAAGTCAGAGGTTCGAATCCTCTATCGCCCACCATGTGTTTTGTTATAGTTACGGGCAACGAGCCGGAAAACTCCAACCCACAATCCAACCCACAGGCTCATTGGACGGTCTCCTGGTGTATACCGAGAGCAGCCAGGAACGCGCCTTGCGCAGTCCGTGCTTCGTCGCAGTCTTCATGCGTGTACAGATCCAGCGTCGTCTGAATCCGCGAATGCCGCAGAATGGCCTGGACGGTCTTGGGCTCGACCTTCGCCTTGTTGACCAGCCAGTTGCTTAGGGAGTGGCGCAAATTGTGCAATCCGAACCGCTGGCCGGGTTGAACCGGCACGCCGGTGCGGACGGCGGCCGGCCGGAGATGATCGGCCACGAAGCTGATGGCCGAGAGCGGAACACGACCCCCGTTTTTGAGCGACGGGAAGACAAAATCCGTCGCCTTGGCGTAAGCCGTTTGTGCTTGCCAGCGACGTAAGTGCTGGGCCAGCAAAGAATGGAGCGGGACATAGCCATCGGAGGCATCTGTCTTGGTGTGGCCGTCCTTCCCCAATGCCCAACGTTTGGACACTCGAATGCGCGCCTCCTCCCACAGGATGTCCGACCAGCGTAGCGCCAGGATCTCCGAGGCACGCAGAGCCGTGGCGGCGCATGTGAGCACCAGCGTGTGATGAAGCGGGTCTACGAGGCCCCGCAGGATTGCTAGCGTCTGCGGGGGCGTGATGAGAACGGCTCGATAGTTTGAGGTTGAGCGCGTCTCGACGCATTGCACGGGATTCTTGGAGACGAGCCCGTGAATGATTCCGATCTTGTAAATGCGGCTCATGACGCCCCGCATCTTCGCAATCGTGGTCCAGGCTAGATGCTGCTCGGAATGAAGCGACTTCAGCCAGCGCTGAAGGTCAAGGGGTGTGACGTCCTCCGCCGTCTCTTCGCCCCATCGGGCAATGAGATAATCGCGGACGATGTGTTCCACGATCGCGGCGGTGTTCTCCGACTTGGGGCGCACCGCATCCTCCCCGAAATCGGCCTTGAGGTAATGCTCGGCAAGCCCGTTGAACCGAAGGCGGGCAGGGGAAGGGCCGGCGTTGATGCGCGCGGACAGATGGAGCCTGTCCGCCTCGCGCCAAGCGTCCTGCGCTCTCGGGAAATCCCGCACGAGACCGACAGGCAGGGTGTTCTCCACTCTGCTGCCGTCCTCGCGAGCGATCCGAAACCTGAGCACCCAGGTGTCTCCTTGCTTGCGCGGCACTTTCTTGAGTGATCCTCGCTGATAAGACATGGTGTCCTTTCTCAGCGGGGACTGCCGTCACTGATCGTAGCATCTCTCTCAGGTCTTGCGATCATGCTGTTCGTCTGTCCGTGATTGCGGCCGCAAGTTCGGAAAGCCGGAATACCCAGTGACTTCGCTTGCTTCCGGTGCCAGCCGGATAAGCTCCGCCGATGCCGTTCCGGGCGAGAACGAGCAGGTGACGACGCGTGATGGCCAGGAACCGCGCCGCTTCATCGGCGGACACGAATCGCTCGGGTTCCGTCACTGGGCTTCGGCACTGTGAGTTGAGCGCAATATTCAGAGAGCCGTGGAATGGGTTCGATTGCCCGGCATACGGGTCCGTCATTGAAGGGTCAAAAGCCATACAGGCCTCCTTGATAGATGAGAGTGAGTCCTTTGCGCGCAGAGGCGATCGTTCATGGCCTTCGACACCTTCGCACGCAACGGCGATTCTTTCGGACGCTCATACATACCGCACCGCACTTTGCTGATCGCCGCTGGCGCCCAGCAGACCGGCTGATTCCGTCCCCGTCCGATCTTCCTGCAGTTTTTTTCTTGTGGCGCGACTATCCCGCTTGTGATCGGGAGACTGGGGCGACATCGCTGTCGCTGAGGACTTGGGGCCTTCTGCAGCTTTTGGAAGGGAATTCTGCGGCTGAATCTGCCATGCCTTGAATTTGGGATCCTTCTTGAAGACCAGTTTCGGAGCTTCGACCACGACGTGGCCGAGGCTGCTGCCGGGGAAGCATGCATACTTGTGGAGGTTGTCGATCACGTCCTTGGGCATGTTTTCATCTCTCCGGCGAAACACTGGGAACCACCTGCAAGCGTGCGAATGCTACGAGACTTTTCTCTCCACAGACACCTTGTTCCGGATTTGTTGTGCCGCCTCAAGACTGAGCGAATAACCTGCTGGCAAACTCATACTTGTGTTTCTCAGTCTGTGCAATAATCTGACTTTCTGTTCAGGCATCCGGCCATCGGGCGCGCAAGCAAAAAGCAAGCTAATGGTGATGTCTCGAGAAGCAGAGGTTTCTGCAAGCAGGACCTGCACGGCTAAAGCTTGCAGGATATTGATTGATCGTCCTCAGCGACTTATCGCGGCGCCATTCTTTAATGAGCTTGCCGTGCCAGTCGGCAGGTTGCTCGATGTCGGCGAATGCGGATTCCCTTACTCGGAGCCCAATCCGTTTGGTGTGCGATGGCCTTTTCTCGCTCATGAGACGATTTCCAAAAGCGCCTGTGCGACAAGCAGTTGACGGCTGTGAACATTTGTCAACGTCTGTGCACGCGCGAGGGGCTAAGTCAATCGATTCCAACATGTTGACGAATGTCAACATTTGTTGACAAACGTGACCCTGCACAGGGGTGGTCTGTCAGGGTCCGGCGAAGACGGACCCCCCTTCTGCCGCTGCGAAGCAGCGTGTTGGGGCCTCTCCCGCTCTGACTTGTGACTCCTGAGCCTCGGCCCACACTCCGCGATGCGCCGCGGCGATTCCTGCAGGCAGAGAGGCTTGGCCGTCTCCGCCAGGACTGTCGCTTACGACTTTTCACCTGAACCATCTCTGCGTCCGTTCCGCTTGGCCTCGTCAAAGAGAAGCTTGGACGAGGGCGGGGTTGATTCTGCGGAATCCCCCTCTGAAGAGGGCTGCGAAAGCGCGGCGGGTTGTGCATTCTGCCAAGCCTTAAATTCGCTGTCCTTCCTGAAGATCAGCTTCAGGGCCTCGACCACCACGTGATCGAGGCTGCTGCCGATAAAGCTGGCATAGTCGTGAAGGGCATCCGCGATCGGCAGCGGCATCCTGACGGTAATCGCCTTCCTGGGTACGTTTGCTGGTGGTCTGTTTATGATTGCCATGGCGTCCTCCTGTTAATTTGCTTCCAATCGTTTTTTGGTCTTCGCGCGCCCCTGCTTGCCACTCACCGACGCGGCAGGGCAGCAGGCTTTGCGGCGCCGTAGATGGCCCGTGGCCGGGAGCGACCCCCGACCGCCCGGAGGGGTTTTGGCACGCCGAAAGGCGGTCAAAACGGGGTCGCTCCCGGCCACGGCATGGTTTTTGCCGCGTCGCTCCCGGGCTTGACCGCGAGTTGCAAGTGCCTCTGCGGGTGCTACTAACCGGCACAGGCGACAGACCGGGAAGCGGAACGCGAGGCGGAACACTGTCTGCGAGGCTCCCGGTCTGAAACTGGACGCGGTTCTGCGAAGAAGATGTTGTAGTTCTCGGGTAGCACATACGGGGCAAAACTCCTTTGCTGACGATGGCTCCGCGGCCCTAGAAATGTGTCGATGTCTTGATCAGAAAGGCCTACGGTCGACCACTTCCGGTATGTGGACTCGAACGGTTCTTGCCGATAACGTTTGTCACCGGCACGGAGGAAATCGCGGTCCGCTGGCGTGAGCGTGGCAGTGCGATTGGTTTCCCACAGAAGACGAACCTGGAAGTATCGCACCAGGTGCAGGACGTCGATCTCTCGGGGGTCATCAAGCAGACGCTTGAAAAAGACGGCTGCCCTAGGAAACGTTGACGGATCGGGCGAGGCGTAGACGAAGTTGAAGGCGGGCAGCTGCTTCAAGAATCCGTGATAGCTGTGGAGGTGGCTCGCGTATTCGAGAAGCTCGTGGCGACCCGTGTCACAGTAGGTGAATGTCGTTACAGGGGGAAGGCAGAGAGCGTTATCCGGTCTTGGGAGATAGATCGGGAAGCGGTCAACAAAATACCGGGTGGTGGTGCCAAAACCAGACCGTCTAGCCCGGTAGATTCGTCCCGGAAAGATCGAGGGTGAGATCCCCAAATGATCCCGGAAGTGGGCGACCTTTTCGGCCTCCGTTTCGAGGTAATGCTCGTCGGAGTGAGCCAGGACGAGGTCCAGAATCAAAAGCCGCGTATGAACAGCAAACGTCGATAGCCGACGGCGGTTGCGGAGATTCGTCCTGCCAATGGCGTCATAAATCCGGCGGGAGTAGAGATTGTAGACATAAGTCTGTCGCCCATATTCGACTGCACGCGCGTGCCCGCGTTCGATCACCTTGGTCGTGAATTGGTGCACGGACCAGCCTTTGGATTTCGCCGTAAAGGTGAGAAACTGACGCCGAGTGAAGTACCCGGAGTGCGTGGCCACAAGGTACAGGAAGCGGGCCTCAAGCGCACTGTAATCGAGGCTGCGCAAAGCGTCGATTTGTGGGGCTAGCAAGCTCATCAGGAATCCCGAGAATGGTGGCGTCGGTGCTCTCAGACGGGTCTATCGCTCCGACGGCGTGTTCGTCGGCGGTGCGCCATCAAGCAAGAAGACCTCTTCAACCGCTTTGCCGAACAGGCGTGCCATCCTGATGGCAAGGGGGAGGCTGGGGTCGTACTTGCCGGTCTCGATGGCATTAATGGTCTGCCGGGAGACGCTCAGTCGATCGGCCAGGTCGGCCTGAGTCCATTCCATTTCGGCACGGAGCACGCGAAGTCGGGTCTTCATTGATACCGCCGCGAAAACAGGATGAGGCCCAAACTCCACAGGGCCACGAGCAAGACGCAAATGCCAAGGCCGGATATGCACAGATGATCTTCCGGCTGAAATATCCCAGCCAGAAAGCAAAGGATCAGCGTGCCGATGTGTGCGAAAGCGAGAGCCTGGTGATTGATCCGCCTCTGGAGCTCATCGGCGGTACGGAAGACCCCGATCAGAGCCGTGATTGCAACCAAGCCGGCCATGGTCGCTATGCCGAGCGGCACGAGGCCCAGGCGGTCCGACCCCGGCGTTAGCCTCACGGAGGCGATACCGGCAGATATGCCGCAGGTCAAAGCAGCAGCATAAAAGAGCAGGAGAACGTTTCGTCGAGTTCGGTTGGGGTTGGAAAGTTCGGATGATCGGAACATAGACGACCTCCCAAGCGGCGTGGTCCCCTTGATATTCAGGGTAGTAAGGGTAGGAGTGTGTGTCAAGCACTATTTACATTTTAGCGTGCGAGCTTTACACTGGCAAATCTCTGCGGATACTGCACGGCCTCTTCACAGTCCTCGCTTTGCGATGGAGTCCAAGGCGGCGCGGCCGAACAGCCTGCTTGAAAAGGAACCTCCAGTACACGTAGCGCTAATTGGTGCGGCCTAGCAAGGCAATGGAGTTTTTGCAGCCTGAGATCTATCCACAGCGGCCGATGACGCGACAAGGCGTGCTCGTTGACGGCTGCGCAAGGGTCTTTCCGTGCCTTGACGACCGCTCTCCGAGGGCTTACCCTGACGATAGTCCTTGATGCTTGAGCGAAGAGTCGGAGTAGGGATCATGGTTGCCCATAACCCCCTCCACAGATCCGGACGAGCGGGTTTCCCGCATCCGGCTCTTGCCTTAGGTGACGACGCCTAGGCGGCGCAGAGGATAAGCATGGTAGGTGCGAACAAAGGGAAGCCAGCGGTTGATCAACCGCCGCATCCGGTCCCAAGGAACGCGACCGTTCTGACTACGCCGCGACAGCGCGCGATGCCAGAGCCTGCCGGTCTGGAACCGGAAGATGTGCAGCGCCGTGACATTCATGGGCACGCCGTAGTAGCGGAAGTGCCCACTCACCACCGAGCGCAGCCATTGCCCCACCTCGGGAATGGGATAGTGCAGGCGCTGCCGAAGTTCGGCTTTCACCGCATTCAGCTTAGCCTGCAATCGCTTGCGCATCGTCTGCCGCAGTACCGTAAACATTCCGTTGCTCCTCTTCCTCCCGCAGATATGCGTAAAGCCGAGGAAGTTGAACGTCTCCGGCTTCCCTTCTCCGCGTCGCTTCCGGTTTCCGGCCGCCAGCGGCCCGAACTCCAGAAGGCGCGTCTTGTCGGGATGCAGTTCGAGCGCGAACTTCCGAAACCGCTCCGTCAGTTCCGCCCAAAACCGCTCGGCATCCGACTTCACCTGGAATCCCAGCACGATGTCGTCCGCGAACCTCACGACGATCACGTCGCCGTGGGCTCGCTTCCGACGCCACACCTGGACCCAAAGGTCGAAAACATAGTGGAGGTAGATGTTCGCCAACAGTGGCGAAGCACTTCCGCCCTGCGGCGTGCCTTCCTCCACCCGCAAGTGTTTCCCATCCTCCAGCACGCCGGCGTTCAGCCATTTCTGGATAAGCCGCACGACGCGCCGGTCCGCAATCCGATGCTCGACGAACTTGACCAGCCATTCGTGGGAAATCCCATCGAAGAAGCCCTTGATGTCCACATCGAGCACCCAGTTCACCTTTCTCGTCAGCAGTCCCGTGTAGAGCGCGTCCAACGCCTGATGTGGGCTGCGCCCCGGCCGGAATCCATACGAGAAACCGAGAAAGTCCGTTTCGTAAATGGCGTTCAACCCCTCGACCGTCGCACGCTGGGCGATCTTATCCTCCAGCGCCGTGACACCGAGCGGTCGCTGCCGCCCGTCGGCCTTGGGAATGTACACCCTTCGCACCGGCTTGGCCCGGTACGCTCCTCGCTTCAGGCGCTCGGAGAGGCCCAGGAGATTGTCTTCCAGGGTCTCCCCATAGTGCCGCCACGTCTCCCCGTCCACACCCGGCGCGGCTTCCCTCTTCAAGCTGAAGTAGGCCAGTCGGAGTGTCTCCAGGTTGTAGATATGGTGCAGGAGCGCGGTGAACCGCAGCTTCTTATCACCTTTTGCTGCTTGACGTACCCGCTCCAGCGCACTGAGCGCGTCGTTCCGGCTCGGTGTCCGGGACGCGTTTTGCTGAGGCAGGTTCCCTTTGGCCAGACCTCTTCCCTCCATCCCCTCCGCCCCCGGTCGCCCGGCGTTGTTCGGGGACTTCTCCGGTACTTCAGGTCTGTCCGACTTCCCCTGTCCGTTCATCATCGGCGTGTGTCCTTAGACTTCCCGATGCGTCCCGGAGCGCTGTCTGCCCCGGGGGGACAGGGGATCTCCCGGTTCCCGCGCAAGGTGTTTCCGTACGTGCCTGGGGTCTCTGACCGCGCGGGATTCCGTCGCACCTCGCGATATCGGTGCGCCGGATGCTGCCTTCCGCTTCTCCTTACAGCGTCGGCATCCCGGAGTGAGTCTCTTACGCGGCTGAATACCCGGCCCGCACGTTCCCCTGTCAACGCTTCGTCGCCGCCCTCGCGAGCGGCTCCGCATGACTCGGGGCCGGTGTGGGTCGCTAATCCTTCACCGTATGACTCTTTCATTCACTACACGTCGCCGGTTTAACCGGCGCACAAGGAGAAATGCCATGGGTGGAACGATACGGGCTCGCGTCCGAGGCGGGGTTCTGGAACCCCTTGAGAGGACCGATCTGCCGGAAGGCCAGGAAGTCCTGATTACTGTCGTCGGGGTCGCAGAAGGATCGGACCGCGAAGCCTTTCTGCGCTCTAGAGGCAGCTGGAAAGGCCTCGTTGATGCCAGCAAGCTCATCCAGGATATCTATCAGGATCGGCTCATCGACACCCGAGAGGAGCCGGAATTGTGAGGCTCAGGTATCTGGTCGACACCGATTGGGCGATCCATTGGCTCCACACCAACGACCCGATTCAACAACGTATGGACCAGTTGGAGGAGCACGGGCTTGGATTGTCGGCCGTCTCGCTTGCCGAATTGTGGGAGGGCGTCCACTATTCACGCAACCCCCAGCAAAGCGAAGACGGTCTTCACAATTTCTTGAGGCGTGTTTCTTTTATCGGCGTCGATGAGGAAACCTGCAAGCTATTCGGCAAAGAACGGGGCCGCTTGCGCGCTCAAGGGAAGCTTGTCGCCGACTTCGATCTCATGATCGGAGTGACCGCTCTTCAACACGACCTCACGCTGCTTACCAACAACCGCCGCCATTTCGAGAATATCGAAGGGCTGCGGATCGAAAGTCTTCTTTAGCCCCTTCTCTTGAGCCTCATTGAGGCTCTTTCTATACGCTATACGCCGCCAGTCATACTTGAATCGCGTGGGATGGTCAGGTTGCGCCGAACGTCGCTTTTGGCGCCGGACTCGGATTCGTAGCCGTGCCAGCTACCGCCGGAACAGGGGATCCTTGCCGATTGCTCGCCCGCGATTTACTGCATCAGCGGGATCTCCGAGGCTGATGCAGGTCGATCATCACAGTGAGCCGCCGGTCTACTTAATAGGACCTGCAGCCCGCTTGGCGGTTAGAACCTTTTCGAACTGCGGCCAGCATTTCACCTGGATGTCATGCCTGTCACTCATGAGGTCGTGGGTTCCCCGCCCGAGCTGACCGAGACAAGGGTCTCCTGCCAGGAACCGGTGGGGAGTCCACCGGTAAAACAGTGCGCCATGTAACTCGTTGCCTCATTCTGCTTTTACGGGATCGAGTTTTGGACACATCGCTGAATTGGCGGCGAACTGGGTTTTCGCATATAACCGCGGCTCTTCCGTAATGTCTCAGATGGCAATTCACCAAAGAGCACTTTGTAGTCGTGAGAAAACCGACCAAATTCCCAAATGCCTAAACCGACGGCAATCTCGGTAACATTGGTCGCATTGGGATCGGATCGCTTCAGCAACGTCTGCGCTAGATGCAGAGTTCGGACCCTCAAATACCCGGTCGGCCCAACGCCGAAGTATTCTTTAAACGCCGTACGCAAGGTTCTTTTCCGAAACACCAACCAAGGTCGATGGCCTGTTCACCGAAACACCTTCGTCAGAGTGTTCCTCTAAAACTTCACGTGTGATTTGACTACGCGGCAGAGTATGTCGCCCTGAAGCTGCATTGGCCTCATTCTGGAACCCGAGTGCCTCACGGACGACCTCGACAATTCTCCTTTAGCGGTTGTCGCTGCCGCTGTTTCAAACGAAGCCGGAATGTCTCGGAAAAGGCGCCGGTTGCAAGAATATGTCGAACGGTATGTCAAAGATCGGGGGTTGGCTTGGCACAGCGGCGACATCCCTGCTAAGGCGCGGTCGGTCAGCGGGTGCGGCAGTCGGTACAATTCTGATGTCTCCTGGCCTGTTCTCGTCCGCGAGAAGCCAGAGAGCCTGGAGGCGCGCCCTTTTCGTTCCTCAATACCGCGGTTTCAAGGCGAAGACCGGCCCGTTCGATTTCTCCTTCGTCCGCGACCAGCAGGCCTATCTCGATTTCGCCTATCTTGCCAACGCCGAAGTGGCCGGAGTGGCAAAACAGATCATCGCCCTATACTACGAAAAAACTGCCGCCTACTCCTATTTCGTGGGTTGCTCGACCGGCGGACGCGAGGGCATGATCCTCTCGCAACGCTATCCGACGGTATTCAATGGCATCGTTGTGAGCGATCCGGCGATGCGCACCGGGTTTTCGAATCTGGCCATCTCACAGTGGATTCCGGCTGCGTACAACGAGGCCGTGCCCAAGGACGCATCGGGCAAGCCGGAGATCGGGAAATTCCTCACCGACGGCGAACGCAAGCTCTTCATGGATGCACTCGTCAAGATGTGCGATGGGTTGGATGGGGTGGCGGACAGGATGGATATTCGATCCTCTGGGATGCCACTTCGATCCCGCCGCGCTTTCCTGCAAGCCGGGCCAGACGGAAGGATGCATTGCGCCGCAGAAGATTGCGGCCATCAAGAAGGCTTTTGGCGGGCCGATGTTGGCGGACGGTACGTAAGTGTATCCTGGCTTTTTATATGACTCAGGCATCGCCGCGACAGGCGGAATTCCGGGCTTGCTGTCCCTACCCTCACGCGGCCTCTTTGGTCCATACCCGACGGCGACAACGATCGACGTGGCAAAGGCGGCACTCCACGCCTCCGACCCGCTCGTCGATTCGACAGGGACAAATCTCTCCACGTTTTCCGCGGACGGCGGCGCAGACAAGGTGGCCGAATGGAGCCGACTGTTCCTGGTCCCGGGAATGGCGCACTGCAGCGGCGGGCCGGCTCTCGACCGTTTCGACATGCTGAGCGCGGTGGTGAGCTGGGTCGAGAAGGGGATCGCGCCCGACTCGGTGATCGCCACCGGAAAGGCGTTTCCGGGCCGGAGCCGGCCACTCTACGCCTATCCCAAGCACGCGCAGTACACAGGAAATGGAGATAGCGGGGGCGCCCGGAATTTCCGATGCCAGTAACCCGACGGCTTGAAGGCGAGAGGTTTGCGCCTTTAGTACTGAGAATACGCTATTCGCCCACCGCGCAGTATGATCGACAGGTGATCGAGGAGAACAGCTATGAAGAAGGTTGGAATGGTAATGCTCCTATTCGCGAGTCTTTGTTGCGCGCAAGAGTCTGGCAGCTTTCAGCCGGCTTCCACAAATGTATGGGGAGCGGATTATCCTCGCGTCGATAATGCGGGGAGGGCGGAGTTTCGCGTTAAAGCTCCCGACGCCACGAAGGTCAAACTGAATTTCTGGAGCGGACCGAAGCTGGATATGGTGAAACAGCCGGGCGGATTCTGGACGGTCACGACGCCGCCCTTGGTTCCGGGCTTTCACTACTACACGCTGGTCATCGACGGCGCGGAGGTCGCCGACCCTAAGAGTCATTCATTCTTCGGCGGGGGTAAGGACGCAAGCGCGATCGAGATTCCCGAAGCGGGAAGCACCTACTATTCAGCTCAGGATGTGCCCCACGGGCAGGTCCGCGAGATCTGGTACAACTCGACGGTGACGGGCACCTGGCGGCACGCACTGGTTTATCTGCCGCCGAATTACGATACGCAGACCAAGGCACGCTATCCGGTGCTGTACCTCCAGCATGGCGCGGGTGAGGACGAGACCGGATGGATAAGGCAGGGTCACGCGAACTTCATCCTCGACAATCTGATCGCGGCCGGCCATTCGAAGCCCATGATCCTGGTGATGGCGTATGGGTACGCCCGGCGGGCCGGCCAGCCTCTTCCTGATCTGACCGGAAAGCCGTTCGGCTCGCCGGAAATGAGACAGGCGATGCAGGAAATGGTCGCGGCTTTCGAAGACGATTTGACCCAGGTCCTGGTTCCCTACATCGACTCGAATTTCAGAACAACTGCGGATCGCGATCATCGAGCCATGGCGGGTCTTTCCATGGGGGGCACGCAAACGTTCCAAGTGACGTTCGATCACTTGGATATGTTCTCCTACATTGGCGGATTCAGTGGAGCGGTGGGCGTTCTTGGCAATCAGAAGTTCGACGTGAAGACGGCCTTCAACGGGGCCATGGCTGATCCTGCCGCCTTCGCGAAACGCGTGCATCTGTTGTGGCTGGGCGTGGGCACAGCAGAGCCTCTGATGATGCTGGCGGGAATCACGAAACTCCATGACGAGCTGTCGGCGGCTGATATTCAGCACGTCTTTTATCAGTCGCCAGGCACGGCGCACGAGTGGCAGACGTGGCGTCGCGATCTGAATGACTTCGCGCCAAGACTCTTTCAACAAGGTGCTCAATAGGCTGTTGCGCGGAGTTATAACTGTCAGTCGCCTTCGGCCTCATGGCAGTTGGCGAAAGCCGGCAATCTTCGACCGGACACGAGTAAATATGACCAACACACTCGATCGACGTCATTTCCTTCTCGCCTCCACTGCGGCCGCCGCCGGCACGCTGCTGCCGTTCGCCAAACTGGGAGCCGTTCCGCCGCAAACCTCACCGGAAACTTCCATCACGCTGGAGGAGACGCCGTCTGCGGTTGTGCTGCGAAACGGAACCGAAACCGTGCGCATCACCGTCTGTGCTCCCGATGTGATTCACGTCGTGGCCGGACCCGGAAACCCTATGGGAGCTTCTCGCGAGACTCCGTGGTTCGTCGCTCCGTGCCAACCGCAGCGGCCCGAAGTCACTCGCACCGAGGACCGGGCGACCGTGCACACACCCAAGCTGTCCGTGGAAATCGATTTGAAAACGGCACTTCTTCGTTTCCTGGATTCGAGCGGAAAGACGCTTTTGCAGGAGTCCCCGCGCGTCCCACGGCAGTACATTCCTACGGAAGTAAATGGAGAAAAACTCTACCGTGTTGATGAGCGCTTGTTTCCGGACGCGCTCGAAGGCTTTTACGGGCTCGGCCAGCACCAAAGCGGCGTCTTTGACCAGCGCGGCGCAGTGATTGAGCAGGCGCAGGCCAACACCAACGTGGCAATTCCGATGCTCGTTTCCACGCTCGGTTACGGCCTGCTGTGGAATACCGCGTCGAAGTCCTGGTTCAACAACCGCTTTCCCGCCGAGCTCAAACTCACGGCCGAGGCCGCCGACGCCATTGATTACTACGTGCTTTATGGCCCGTCCATCGACCGGGTCATCCAGATCTACCGCGGCATGACGGGGCACGCCCCGATGTTCGGCCGCTGGGCCTTCGGGTTCGTGCAATCGAAGGACCGGTATCGGTCGGCCAAGGAACTGCTGGACGTCGCCGCCGAATATCGCGATCAGCATGTGCCCTTGGATGTGATCGTGCAAGATTGGTTCTGGTGGAAGGTTCAGGGCGATCCGGAATACGCCGAAAGCTACCTCAAGCCCTGGCCCGAGGTTCCCGCCGCGCTCGCAAAACTGCACGCGGAAAAAGTCCATGCCATGATCTCGGTCTGGGCGAAGTTTGATCCGCGCTCGCGCAATTACCAGGAAATGAAGCAGCGCGGCTTGATCGTTCCGGACACGGATATCTATGACGCCACGAATCCCGCCGCCCGCGATTACTACTGGGAGCACCTGATGGGGGTTAAGTTCGCCGAGGGTTGGGACGCCTTCTGGCTCGATAGCAGCGAGCCGGAGATCTGGAACGGCCAAAGCGACGCTGTTCTCGATGCCTTGCACCTCGCCATCGGCAACGGGGCGCGCTACACCAATATCTTTCCGTTGATGCATACCGGCGGCATATACGATCACTGGCGCAAAACGACCGACCGCAAGCGCGTCTTCATCCTTACGCGCTCCGCTTTTCTCGGCCAGCAGCGCTATGCGACGACGGTGTGGTCGGGCGACGTCATTGGCACCTGGATGAGCTTCCGCCGCCAGATCGCTGCGGGCCTGAATTATCAAATGTCGGGGCTTCCCTATTGGACCACCGACATTGCCGGCTATGGATGGCCCTACGAGCGCGACACACGCGACCCGGATTACCAGGAGCTCTACCTGCGCTGGTTTCAATACGGCGTCTTCTGCCCCATCCTGCGCACGCACGGCCATCGCGTCAACGACACCAACGAGCTGTTCAGCTACGGGCCGCAAACCCCGACGCTCATCTTCTACGACAAGCTCCGCTATCGCCTGCTGCCGTATATCTATTCGCTCGCCTGGCGCGTCACCAACGAAGATTACACCATGCAACGCGCGTTGCCCATGGACTGGCCCATGGATCGGAGGGTGCACGACATCGGCGACGAGTTCATGTTTGGCCCCGCCTTCCTGGTGGCTCCGGTCACCGAGCCGGGCGCAGCCAGCCGCGCGGTTTATCTCCCTGAAGCTCCCGCTTGGTATGACTTCTGGAGCGGAACGCGCCTGGCCGCAAACCAGATTATTCAGGCGCCGGCGCCGCTAGACCGCATTTCCCTTTATGTCCGCGCCGGCTCCATCGTGCCGCTCGGTCCGGTGGTGGAAGACGCCGACGGACAAGTGGACGCGTTGGAAGTGCGCGTCTATCCTGGCGTCGATGGCGACTTCGAATGGTACTCCGACGCCGGCGACACGTATGACTACGAGAAGGGTCAACGAAGAACCGTCCCCATGCATTGGGACGACTCTGCTCGTGCCCTACAACTCGGTGAGGCCCGCGGCGCTTACCCGCAGATGCCCGGTCGCATTCAGATTCGCTTGGTCGTGGTCGGACTGAATCATGGCGCTGGCGCCGAGGTCGCGGTTGCCAGCGATGGTGAAGGTGTATACACGGGGCAGACTCTCCGCATCGCGGCGCGTTGAAACGCAAGTCCTCGCGGAACCGGCCGCATCTGGCGGTGGATGGTGCACGGCTAAACTTACTCCGGCAAATCGACCTGGCCTTCAACCCGGAAGTGCCCGATAACGCCCGGCGCTCCCGTATCGGGCTGTCCGCCGACGATGCTGATGGTGTATTCGCCGCCGGCGATGATCGCATTGCCGTCCTCCGTTACCATGCCCAGGTCGCGGTCCTTCAACTCAAAATGAACCTTCTGGCTTGCGCCTGGTTCCAGATGAATGCGCTGGAATCCACGGAGAGCGATCCGGGGCGCTCCGTTCACAGGCGGAAATTTCAGATAGAGCTCGACGACTTCATCACCTGCCGCCTTTCCCGTGTTGGTCACGGTAACATCAGCTCCAACCGGATCACCGGCCTTCACGTCTGTCTGTGGAAGAGCGCGATCGCTGTAGCTGAAGGTCGTGTAGCTCAGCCCATAGCCAAAAGGGTAAAGCGGCTTTCCCCGGAAGTAGCGGCAGGTGCGGTCCTCCATCGAATAGTCCTCAAAATTAGGAAGTTTGGCTGACGTCCTTGTAGAAAGTGACAGGCAAACGGCCCGTCGGATCATTCCTCCCGCTCAAGGTGTCAGCGATGGCCGCGCTGCCTTCCTCGCCGGAACACCACGCTTCGAGAATCGCATTCGCGTGTTCAGAAGCCCAGTTTACGGCCAGCGCGCTGCCGTTCATCAACACCACCACCGGGGTTTGCCGGCTGCCGCCACGGCTTCGACGAGCGCTTCCTCCGGTGCGGGCAGATCGATGCTGGTGCGATCCCCGCCGAGAAAACCGGGTTCGTTCACCGGCATCTCTTCGCCTTCAAGTTCGCTTGTGATCCCGACGGCAGCGATCACAACGTCGGCGCTTCTGGCCGCCGCGATGGTTCCGGCGAAGGCGCACTGTTCACCTTCGCCCAGATCAGTTGGGCGCGAAGCTGGCCTCCGCCCATATTTCCGTAGTTGACGGCCAGCGCGACCTTCTGCCCCTTCCAGGTGCACCCGTCCGACCTTCGCTTCGACTCCGTGGGTTCCGAATTCCTGCGCGATCGCTTTGCCGTCAACCAGCACCCTGGCAAAGCCGTGCAGCGCCTCGCTCCACCAGTCGTACGCCGGAACCTTCAGCCGTGGAATCGCGCGCGCCTGATTCACAAGCTGCGAGGCCTTCTCTTCGAGGGTCATGCGGTGTACCAGGTCCGCCGCGCGCTGCTCGGGCGTCAGGCTGGGATTCATGTAGGGCAAGTTCGCAACGTCCTGTGCCATCGTAACGGAAGTAATGAGGACGACGCAGGTGATGAAGGCAACCAACATGCGCTTTCCAGAAAAACTCATCTCTTCCTCCTCGTGGGCGTCGAGCGCAGTCGCGAAGTCTTGCGCAGGTGGCCGGAGTCAGAATCAGGCGAGGCTCAGCTTGAAGACCACAGCATAGTCAGAAGCGGGCTTCTGGCGAGGCTGCTCGATACGAAGGCCCTGCGCGGTCTGCTGAAATTGGATTTTCTCCGGCGAGCCCAGCATCTCCACCTGCGCCACTTTTCCGACGCGATTTGCTTCGCCGAACGAGCTCAGGACCACTGCCTGCTCGGGCCAGCCGAGGACGATGGCGTAAACCACGGTGCCCGCCTTATTGCGTGTATAGCGGACATCGCGCGCGTCAAGCTCGCCGCTGGAGGTGCCCTGGAACGAACCCGCTTTGATCATGTGCGGGCCCTCGCCGAAAACCGTCCATGGGCGGGTCGCATAAATGGCTTCACCGTTGACTTTGAACCAATCGCCGATGCGCTCGAGAATCAAGCGCGCCTTGCTGTCAATCGTGCCATCGGGCTTTCCTGGAATGTTGAGCATGAATGTCCCATTCTTGCTCACGGTATCGACCAACCAATGGACGACTTGACGCGGTGGCATATAGCCGCCGTATTCGCCCGGCTTGTTGAACAAAGCACGCTGGTAATGCCACTCACCGATGCAGGTCTCGGATTGCCAGGGATAGGGCAAAATTTCCGAGGCCAGACCGCGCTCGATATCCGCCACCACGGATTTGGCGAGGTTGGGCGGAACGTCTTTGAGGGTAATCACGCCCTGCACTTTCCCGCCGTTCGCAGCCAAGCTTCGGTTGTAATAATACGCGCCGATGCTCACTCCGCCCCAGCCGAGAGGGAACAGCGTGTTGTCGAAATAGAGGAGGTCCGGGCTGTGCTGGTCCAGCAAGTCGCGGGTGCGGTCGTAAAAGTCCTTAACGTAGGAAATATCGGGCAGCGCGTCCTGCGGATGCTTGGGCGCGTAGAGCCGCTGCGGGTCGAAGCCTTCCCACCACTGGCCATGTCCGTCGGCGAGCGTGAGGCGGCCGTCGTAAGGGCGGCCCGTCAGAGGCCCGGAAGCGTCCGCACCGTGGGAGGTCTGGAACCACCACCAGTTGCGCGCCTGATGGATGGTCACGCCAAACCGCAGATTACGCTTGCGGGCTTCGGCCGCCCAGGTCCCAATGACGTCGCGGTGCGGGCCGATGTTGACAGCGTTCCAGGGATGATGCCTGGAGTTCCAGGTGTCGAGGCCGTCGTGATGATTGGCGAGCGCGACATAAAATTTGGCGCCAGCGCTGACGTACAAATCCATGAGCTCGGACGGCTGCCAATTCAAGAGCGTCCACTGCGCGCACAGGTCCTTGTAGCCGAAAAGCGTAGGCGAGCCGTAATGTTCCAGCTGGAATCGATACTGGCGCTGGCCCTGCAGGTACATGTTGCGCGCGTACCAATCGCCGTCTTCGGGAACGCACTGCGGGCTCCAATGGTTCCAGATGCCGAATTTGGCGTCGCGGTACCATTCGGGACATTCGTACTGAGCGAGCGATTCCCAGGTGGGCTTGTACGGTCCTTCTCCCGCCAAATCCGGAATGGGGGAGACCATGGGCACACCGTCGTGCGAACCGCCCTCGACCGGCAGTTCCGGCGGATTGCCCCAGTCGTTGGGCTTCCAGTCCTGGTCGTTCAGATGCTCCGCAACCACGCTCCCGTTACGCACAGCGTAAAACACGCGCTCGCTTTCGGGCTTGGCGCAAAAGGAGGCGTAATCCTCGGTATATTGATCGAAGCCCGGCGGTGCTGTCGCCGCTCCGGCTTGGCCGGCGGTCTCGATCTCGGGCGCAAGCGAAGAACCAAGAGTGGCCCGCTTGGCGCCGGTCAACGCCAACGCAGTCGATTGAGCAGCAACGCCGCTGAGCACACAAATAAATCTCCTTCGCTGCATCGGTATAAGTCTCCTTTCGAGTCATCGCATTCAAACTGGTCATTCTACAGCAACGCAGCCCGTATGGAAGAAAGCGGTCGATCAATACTGGGCGGGTTCAAGGGCGGCTTTGATAGATTTTATCCCTGTCCGCCGAGCGCGCCCGTTCGAGTTCGACGGACTTCCCCGAGCGGGCTACCCCGTTTTTTCCTGGTAGCGGACGGCAGTCGCCGTCCGGCCCTCCGCACGCCAGAAGTTGCGGTTAATAGTTTGGATACTGGGGAATCCCGAGCTGGTGGCGACGCGATGAACGGGCAACTCTGTTTCCATCAACAGCCGCTTTGCCCGATCCAGACGGCAGCGAGTGATTTCCTGGAGGATGGAACGCCCGACTGCGCGGGTGAAGCGCCGTTCCATGGTTCTCCTGCAAGCCTGCAACTCGCCGACAACATCGGGAACCCCGATGGGCTGTCCAGCATGGTCCCTGATAAATCGCAGCGCCGCGTCCACCAGCGGATCATCTTGCGCGATAACCTCGCTCGACTGCCGGGCAGCCACCGTAACAGGCTTCACGAGCACCGTGTCTTGGGGCTTGGGCTGCCCTGAGATCATGGCGTCAAGTGGCATGGCTGCTTCGAACCCGGCCTGTTCCAGATTCAAAGCGTTACTGGAAAGAGGCGGCTCGGAGAGTTCGCACAGGAGCTTATCATTGTCCACTCCCACCACGGCAAACTCATCCGGTACGTGCAGTCCGGCAGTCGCACAAGCCTGGAGCACTTCGCGGCTGCAGGCGTCATTGCAGGCCATCACACCCACGGGTTTCGGCAGAGATTTGAGCTAGCTTTCAATGAGCGGCCGTTCGTGTTCGTAGGTTTGAATCCAGTCGGGGCTCTGGATCCGATTGGCAAACTGAATGTGCCGCTTGTCACAAACGAAGCCTGCTTCCGCCAGGCACTGAGCGAAGGCCTGTTCCCGGCGAATCGACCATTGGCAACTACCGAATCCGCTGAATCCGAAATACCGCAGTCCGTGTTCCATCAGATGTTGGGCCGCCATTCGGGCGATGCCGGAAGAGTCCGTTCGAATCTCGCAGAAGTCTCTCTCGGGCTGGTCCCAGATGAGTTCCTCAATCAAGGGACGACGCGACCACCGCAGGGCGTCTCGCTCTGCGGAATGTTAATTAAAGCCCGCAGCCGGGCGACCCGTCTTTGCAGCTTCCTGAGCGTGCACTGTGTAGCCGACAGTCGCAAGCAAAAACCCCGCGGAAATCGCGATCAAGGGCTTAACAATCTTCTTCTTCGATCCCATGGATCCTCCCTGATGCCCAAATATGCTTCGTCTTCCTCGAGCCGTTTGTCCAGCAGAAAATCGCCCCGAATCCTTGCCGTGAACCTACTGCTCTTGGGGCGAAGGGCAAGCGCATGTAGAAAAACTAGTCGGAACGGCGTGGTAGCGTAAGATTACTGCCTTGTCGCCTCCTGTTTACTTTCGACCGAGGAGGCGCTGTGCCCGCCAATAGGCCGTATAACGGCCCACCTTGAGAATGGCTTCGGACGAGGATAGGTGTTGAGAATCGCCTTCCCACAAGTAATCGTGGCTGGATCCTTTGTGACGACCTACTGGAGACCCAACAGGTCTGAACTCCATGATGGGCCGTGTCAATCAGCCATTCTCGCGCACGACCCGGTAGATGTCCGCCCCGTATTTCTCAACGGTGCTGATGCCGACTCCCGGCACGGCGAGCAACTCCTGGGTTGTCAATGGCCGGCTGATGGCTAGAGCCCTCAAAGTCCGGTCAACGCTGGCAAGCCGCGCCGCCGGGCCTCGATCAACCGCCAGACGCGCAGCCCTGCTTCGAGGCGGGAATTCATCCCGACTACTGGAAACCTTGCTTCTGCCAATGGCCTCGATCCGTCTGGAGCTTCAGGTCTCGATCGCCGCACCCGGTCCGGCGGAAAGGGAGCCCTCTTCCTTCTCTTTATCTTGCTGCGGCGCAGCGTCCCGGAGCGCAGAAGTCGCAGATCCCGCAAGGCTTCTGCCCGTCAGCAAGATCCACGAAGTGACGCACCAGGGTGGCCATACGGCATTGGTTGCTCTCAGCGTAACGGATCATCTGGTCGATCTGTGCCCGTTTCTGCTGACCCTGGGCGATATAGGACTCACGCCATTGGTTCTGGCCCCGGCTGCATTCTCGGCGAAGTCCACCACGGCCCCGCCATGGGTCCAGAGCTTCTCGAGAGCTTTGTCGAACACCTCTTCGTCCATCCGGAGCTGCTGCTGGAGTGCCGCCTTTTCTTGCGGCTCCGCCTGGAGCCGGGTGAAGATCGCGTCCAGCACGGTCACATCCGGGTAGTCTCGCTCGAAGAAGAAGTCGTGAGTGTAGCGATCGGCGTAGGAGTGCATCAGGATGGCGCGGCTCGGCCCGCCATCGCGCCCGGCGCGTCCGATTTCCTGGCCGTACGCTTCCAGACTGCCCGGCAGGGCGGTGTGGATGACCGTGAGGATGTCGGCTTTGTCGATCCCCATGCCAAAGGCGATCGTCGCCACCATCACCTGGATTGGCCCGCCGGAAATCGTGAACGAAGCGGGCCGGTTGCACCAGCCCCAACTGTTCGGCGATGTCCTTCTGAACCATCGGTGTTGCGGTTGCAGTCAGCGCCACCAGCGGTGCCGGACGCAACTGGGGGAAGTGCTTGCCAAGCATCCGGTAATCCGGCCGGAAATCATGTCCCCATTGCGAGATGCAGTGCGCCTCGTCAATCGCGATGAGGGACGGGGGCCGTTTGGCAAGCATCTCCGGGAAACCGGCTACGCGTAGCCGCTCCGGCGCGATGAACAGGAACTGCAGCTTGCCGCTGAGGTAATCGATGCAGGCCTGACGCGAGTCGGTGCGCGCCGGCCGGAATGGGTGCGGTCAACAGTGAAGCCCTGCTTTTTGAGCCTGGCCACCTGATCTTCCATCAGAGCAATCAGCGGGCTGATGACCAGCGTCGTACCGCCGCGGGCGATGCCCGGCAATTGGTAGCACAGTGACTTGCCGATCCGGTCGGCATAACCAGCAACACGTCCTGACCTTCGAAAGCCGCGCGGCAGAGGGCTTCCTGGTTCGGTCGGAACGAGGAGAAACCGAACGCGCTGTGCAAAAGACCCGTCAGGTCGACCGTTGCCCGCGACAGTCGATCACGCTTACTCATAACCACGATCGTACCCGACATACAACGCACTCGGAAGGACCATTCCGCGGCGGCCTCGCCTTGGCCAACGCCGATTCGAGGACTCGTGGCAACGATATCCCCACAAGACGGACTCGCGGAACCTTTATGCCTTAACGTCTTTTCCCCCAAAAAGTCCCTCCTGTGGAAACAGAGGGGTTCTGACCGTCAGCGCGTCAGAGATATGCTTCATTTTGGTAAGGATATTCTCAAAGTCACAGCTGCTGCTGTGACTTACGGCATATTTCTGCCTCTCAGTAAGCGCCTTTGTTCGATTTGTCTGCAAGTCTCTGATAATGAGGCGGGACTTTATAAGCTAGTAGTTCTTATCGTTTCTCTTTGGAACCAGTGCCTTCCAGGGCGGGAAGGTTCGGTTCTGGGGATGGCAAGACTCCGCTTTTGCGCTGACCGAAGGAGCCCGTAGGGCGACTGAGGTTAGCGCAAAAGCGGCCGCCCCCTCCTCCTCCTGGAGTGGGCTCCAATCCAACGCCCGTTAGAGATGTTCCGACAAAACGAGCCAGATTGGCGGTCGCCTTTCTTCGGAGCCTTCGTCTAACTCAACGGTATTCGCTCAGCGCACCGGAGTAAGAACGGGCGAGTTCTGGTTGGTTTGTGCCATGCGGGCAGCGTATCGCATCGTCACTCGAAGGGGGTCTTCCCACCAACATCGTGTCCTTTCGGTGAGGGTGCGTGACTCGGCCTAACCGGAGTTGATAACGTCGGTCTTTCGCCTAGGAGGATCGACGATGCCCACAGAGTCGCCCGACATTCCCCCAAAGATGCAGAAGGTTTTGAGGCGCTTCGAGCGGTGGCGGAGCGCGCACACGGGCCGGTTGCCGATTCCGCAGCGCTTGTGGACTGCAGCGGTTGCTCTGGCAGGGGAGCACGGAGTCTTTCACACCGCGAAGGCTTTGCGTTTGGATTACAGCAAGCTAAAGCAGTTGCTGGAATCGAGCGGTGCCGTAAAGAGATCCGGGGCGACGAGGGCGGCCGGGGCGAAGTCACGCCGGATACGGTCTGAGGCCCCGCCGGCCTTCATGGAACTGCTAGCCTCGCCGACGGCCGCGGTATCAGAGTGCCAGATTGAGTTGGAAGGGCGGCGCGGCAAGATGCGCATTCATTGGAAAGGGACGGCGGCGCCGGACCTGGGTGGGCTGGGCCGGGCGTTTTGGGAATCGCAGTGATTCAGATCGTCCCTCAGATGAAGATTCTGGTAGCCCTCGAGTCCGTGGACGGAAGGAAGGGTATCGACTCGTTGGCCCGGCTGTGTCAGGAGAAGCTGCAGGAAGATCCTTTCTCTGGATGTTTGTTCGTTTTCCGGAGCCGGCGCGGAACCTCGATACGAATTCTCAGTTACGACGGGCAGGGATTTTGGCTGGCGCAGAAGCGGCTGTCGAAGGGAAGGTTCGTGTGGTGGCCGAGCGGGAAGGAAGCGACCAGGAGGTTGCAGGCTCACCAAGCGCAGTTGCTGATGGCAGCGGGCGACCCGGAGGCGGCCGCGGCGCCGGTGTGGCGAAAGGTGGGCACGTAGGAAAAATCGCGATGGGGTCTTGCGTTCCAGATTCCTCTTTGCCACACTAAGGCATGCCCACTGGGTGGAGATATCGGGGCCGAGAGATTAGCCCAGAAGAGATCGTTTTTATCCGGCAGTTGATCGCGGAACACGCCGGGGCCAGCCGGCGAGCATTGTCGGCGAAGCTGTGCGAGGCCTGGGGATGGAAGCAGGCCAACGGAGCGCCGCGCGACATGGTGTGCCGGGGCCTGCTTTTAATGCTCCACCGGGCAGGCCAGATCGAGTTACCGCGCGTTCGCTTTACTCCCCACAATCCGCTGCTGCAGCGTCGGCGACCCACCCCGGTGCTGATCGATACCTCGCCTCTGTCCGGGTCCTTGAGCCGGCTTCGACCTCTGGAGTTTCAGGCGGTGCGTCGCAGCGGGGACGAACCGCTCTTCAACAGCCTGATCGAACAACATCATTACCTGGGCTATGAGCAACCGGTGGGCGAACACCTGAAGCACCTGGTGTGGGCGCAGGGGCGTCCGGTCGCGTGCCTGGCGTGGAGTTCGGCGCCCCGCCACCTGGGCAGCCGCGATCACTATATCGGCTGGAGCGCGGAAGCTCGACGTCGCAATATCCGCTTCCTGGCCTACAACACCCGATTTCTGATTCTGCCCTGGGTGCAGGTGGAACACCTGGCCTCGCACATCCTGGGCTGCATGGCGAAACGGTTGTCGGAGGATTGGGAGCAGATCTACGGTCACCCCATCTACTTTCTCGAGACCTTCATCGATCCCGAGCGCTTTCGCGGGACATGTTACCGGGCAGCGAACTGGGTGCTGATGGGGAGGACTACGGGCCGGGGCAAGGATGATCAGACCAAGCGGCCGAACCGTTCGATCAAGGAAGTGTGGGGTTATCCGTTGAGGCGGCGTTTTCGTGAGTTGCTGGGCGCCGGAAAGGAAGGTCATGGCCCGGCCGCGGATTGAGGTGAACCTGGAAGAACTGGACCAGGTACTGGAGGAGGCGCGGCAAGCGCCGCTGAGCGAAGACGATTATCAGAAGCTGAAGACGGCCCTGCATGCCCTGGCGGAATGGGCGCGATCCCGGAGCACGGAGAAGACCAAGGCGGTCCTGGGAGAGACTGAGGACCGGCCTAAGGCGGACGCCGACACTCCAGGTGTCAGTGGCGTCCCGGGAAGTAAACCCGCCGGCGCCAGCCCGGGACACGGACGCAACGGAGCCGAGGCTTTTCGGGGAGCGAAGAAGGTCGAGATTGCGCACCCGAAGTTGAAGCATGGTGATCGCTGTCCGGGCTGTGGGCAAGGGAACGTTTACCGGCAGAAGGAAGCGCGGGCGCTGGTACGCATTGTCGGCCAGGCACCACTGGAAGCCACCCGCTATGAACTCGAGCGGTTGCGCTGCAACGCTTGCGGGGAGGTCTACACGGCCGAAGCGCCCGAAGGCGTGGGGCCGGAGCGGTATGACGAGACGGCGGCGGCCATGATCGCGCAACTCAAGTATGGCAGCGGGACTCCGTTCTACCGCTTAGCCCACCTGGAATGTCACCTGGGAACCCCGTTGCCGGCGGCGACGCAATGGGAAGTAGTGGCCGAAGCGGCGGAGTTGATTAAACCGGCTCGCGACGAACTGATCCGGCAAGCGGCCCAGGGGGAAGTGCTCTACAACGACGATACCAGCATGAAGGTGCTGCGGCTGGTGCGGGAGCCGGGCGATGAGCGGACGGGTGTGTTCACCAGCGGGATCGTGTCGACCCGGCAAGGGCAGAAGATTGCCCTGTTCTTCACCGGGCGCCAGCACGCGGGTGAGAATCTGACCGAGGTCTTGAAGCGGCGTGCCGCCGAACTCACACCGGCCATCCAGATGTGTGATGCTCTGTCGCGAAACGTGCCGAAGTTCGCTGGGGGCGTGGAGATCCTGGTGGCCCACTGTCTGGCCCATGGACGGCGGCAGTTCGTGAACGTGGCCGGCAGCTTCCCCGACGAGTACCGCTATGTGCTGGAAGCGCTGGGCAAGGCGTACGGCCATGAGGCCGTGGTTCTCGAGCGGAGCCTGGCGCCGCCGGAGCGGCTGCGGTTTCACCAGGAGCACAGCGGTCCGGTTATGCAGGAACTGCACCGGTGGCTGGAGACGCAACTGGCGGAACACAAGACCGAACCGAACTCGGGCTTAGGTAAAGCGATCACCTATCTGCTGCGGCACTGGAATGGGTTAACGGCGTTCCTGCGTGAGCCCCAGGCTCCCTTGGACAACAACCTTTGCGAGCGAGCCTTGAAGCGCGCTGTGCTTCATCGAAAGAACGCCTTGTTCTATCGAACGCTGAACGGGGCCCAGGTGGGTGATCTCTATATGAGCCTGATCCACACCTGCCAGTTATGCGGTGCCAACTCGTTCGACTATCTCAGCGAGCTGCAGCGGCATGCGGAGGAACTGGCGAGCCAACCGGCGGCATGGATGCCCTGGAATTATCGCCAAACGCTGCAACGGACTGCTGCCGGCTGAGCTTCTCGGGAAACAATCGTTCCTGCGGTATGATGATGCTCCTGGCCAGAAACCATAGATTGAAGTCAGGTGGAGTGACCCTCGAAAATGACCGGAAAACGGGCTTCCCGAAACCCGAAATCGCGAAGGGTTTTTGGCCACCCCTCTCCTCGAGCCAAAACTCCGTTTCGGGTGGGCCTCTACGCCCGTGTTTCTACCCAGGATCAGCAGACCATCCCGATGCAGACCCACGCCATGCGGGAGTATGCCGCCCGCCGCGGGTGGACGATCGCTATGCAAATCCGCGACGTCGGTTCCGGGGCGGTGCAGCGACAATCTCGTGAGAAACTGCTGGAGGCAGCGCGCCGCCGGGAAATCGACGGGGTGCTGGTCTGGCGGCTGGATCGCTGGGGAAGATCGGTTACCGACCTGCTCGCTACTCTCCAGGAGTTGGAGCATCTGGGAGTCGGCTTCGTGTCACTGACCGAAGCGCTGGATCTGACCACACCCGCCGGGCGAGCCATGGCCGGTCTGCTCGCGGTCTTCGCCGAGTTTGAAAGGGAGATTCTCCGGGAACGAGTCCGTGCCGGCTTGGCACGGGCACGCCAGAATGGCCTACGCCTGGGCCGGCCGCTCACCGCAGGACTCCAGGCCGACCAGGTCCGGAAGCTTCACCGTGCTGGCCTCACCAAATCCGAGATCGCGCGTCGGCTACAGATCGGGCGCACCTCCGTGCGTCGTATCCTGGCGGCGAAGGAGCAGTAGCCACGATGGCGAACCGCAAAGAGGATCCCGTGCGGGAAGAACGAATCCAGAACGAGATTGTGGTTGACGCTTATGGTCCAGGGGAGCAAGCCATGGGCTGGTACTACTACCTGGAGGACAAAATCCGATTCCCCTTCCAGGCCAAGTGTATCGTAGCCAAGGCAGTCTCACCGCTCCTCAAAGGAGAAACCGTCGAAGTTCAAGGCATGGCACCCGAAGAGGCTTGCTCGGGCGACATGCTCGTGCTCATTAAGTGGCAAGGCCGGACCATGGCAGTACCCCTCTCTCAACTGCAGGCCATCAAGGGGAACACAGCCACCGACGAAGCCATCGCCGACTGGCATTACTGGGTGGCCCAGGGCTACTGTTTCTGAGTTCACCGCGGCTTCGGACCGTTGATCCAGCCTCGCTGCAAGAATCCGGCACATGATCAGAGGTCAATCAAAATCCCAACCGACGTGGAGAGACGTCAAGGCCAAGCTCGAGAGTTTCGATCATACCGCCTTGCTGAGCTTGGTCCATGATCTCTACGCAGCGGACAAGAATAATCAGACGTTCCTTCATGCCCGATTGGGGTTGGGCAAGGACGTCCTGAAACCCTATAAGCAGACGATCGCTCGGTGGCTTTGGCCTGACGTCATTCGAAACCAAGATGCGTCTGTCGCTAAAGCCAAGCAGGCTATTTCCCACTACAAAAAGGCGGTTGGCGAACCCACGGGCTTGGC
>Ga0335085_10001589_pt1 | contig 46891 bp, 44 predicted proteins | sample Lox_Sample_45_FD_206712 | JGI IMG/M metagenome (GOLD analysis project Ga0335085, IMG submission 206712) | Soil microbial communities from Loxahatchee National Wildlife Refuge, Florida, United States - Lox_Sample_4.5 | ecosystem: Environmental > Terrestrial > Soil > Wetlands | place: USA...
TAAGGCGCCGGCTGTCTATCTGACGTTGTTGGGCGGACCGTTCGCGGCCGCGGTCTTGGCGAAGATCAGGGTGTCATCGGAGATCGTGAACGGCGGGGTGAAGATCGACGGTTCGGGTGTTCCGAATCTCGTCGATCTCGTTACCGACGACAGTGGTGCCGCGGACCTCTACGACTTTCAGTACGTGTTGTTCAACCTGGCGGTGATCTTCGTGGTGCTGCTCGCGTTCCTACCGAAGCCGACCGACGGATTCCCGCCGCTCCCGGATTTCCTGGCGATCCTGACTGGTGGTGCTGCGCTCACGTATACGGTGAACAAGTGGTTGAACCCAATCACGGACGCGAATCCAAGTATCACGCAACTAAGCGTTGGCCACGGTCAAAGTGGCAAAGCGACGACCATCTTCGGAGCGAACCTCTACTCCCCGAACGCATCGGCGCCAGTCTTGACGCAGGTTCGCTTCGGCAGCGCGCTCGCGCTCCCTCAGCCCGCCAACGTGACCCTGAACAGCATCACGGTCGACGCACCCGACCCGGGTGCTCTCCAACAATCCAACGGGCCGAACACCCAATCAGATCCGGTTGCCGTCACCGTCGTCGTCAACAACGGCATGTCCGTAACTGACGACCACGCCTGGGTGTACGACCCGCCCGTTATCGACGCCATCAACCCTGCGGGCGGCGCGCATGGAACTCCGGTAACCATCACCGGGCACTGGCTCACATCCACGAACGCACCCGACACGAAGCCGATCATCGCGTTCGGGAACAATCCCGTGACAGCCGAAGACGGCTGGAATGCGGGCTCGATCACCGTCATCGCCCCGGAGCAGACACCCGGTAGCGAGAAGATCGTGGACATCGTCGTCACGACGAACTATGGAATGAAGGCGATCGTGCAACGGGGGTTCACGTACCCGTGACGGGCGCCGACATCCTCTCGTATTTCGCGGACCGCGCGGACCAGATCGGTGCCGTGCACACGACGCGCACTCCCCGCGGGCAACTCCTTGACTGGGTCTCGCCAGAAGCCCTTACGCCCGATGGCAACCTCGCGACGCCGCCCCCTGCAGTAGCGACACCGTTGCTCGCGCACGAGCAAGCAGTCACCTTTGAACTTGACGATCCCGCGGTTGCACGAGGCCCCTCTGGCACCGTTCCTGTCGCGAGACGAGACCCACCACAGGAGACGACGGCTGCGACCACACAGGCATATCTGTCGAAACCCGGCGGCGGCTCCTATCACCCGTTCACGACAGCCAGTGAGCCGGTCAACGGCTTCTTCCATGCAACCATCGACAGTGAGTCGCCGTGCTACGGCGTCAGCGGAGTCGTGAACGTTTGGTCTCCCAAGATTCAAGGCGGCGAAGACCACTCGCTCATGCAACTGTGGCTCGTCGACGAGAACCATGGGCAATCCGTCGAAGCGGGGTGGATCGTCAGCCATTACCAATACGGCGATCTCACAGCGCATCTCTTCACCTGGTACACCACCGACGGCTGGACCAAACAGGGTCCCGGGGTCGGCGGATACGACGCCAACCAGACCGGCTGGGTCCAATGCGACGACATGATCTTTCCGGGCGCACTCCTCGTTGGCGCCAGCGAGGCAGGATCCGCCCAGGTAGTCCTCCCGCTCCAGGCCACGCTCTGGGACGGCAACTGGTGGATCGCGGTGCGTGATCGTTGGATCGGCTACTACCCCGCGAGCCTCTTCGCCCGTTCGTCAGACGGTGACACGCTCACGGCCCGCGCAACGCGCGCGTTGTTCGGCGGTGAGGTGTACACGTCGGCCCCTATTCCCGCAACCACGACGAGTCAGATGGGGAGCGGAGCATTCCCAGACGCCGGCATCGGTTACGCGTGCCTCCAGCGAAACCTCAGCATCTTGACCAGCACAGCAGGGCAAACGGAACCGTTCCAAGGCTCGCCAAATCAAGAACAAACGACGATGTACCGGATCGCTCCAGCGCCAGCCGATCCAACACGCGGCTCCTGCTACCTCGTCGGTGGACCGGGCGCGGCGCAATGATGCCACGTCTTGCGATCACTCGCCGCGCGATCGGAACTTGAGGGCTGCGTTTCTCTCGCCTCTGCGGCAGCGCGCCGTTCGTCTTGCACACCTGTGCCCGCCACGCGATGGGACGCACGCCGACCACTCTTGCCGGCCCAAAAGCTTGACCGGGTAGCCTCAGCACAACAACCGATGCCCGGAGGAACCCAATGCCCCGCTACCGCGTGACCCTTGCACGCACGACCACCGAGATCATCGACGCCGACAATCCTTACCAGGCCGCGATCATTGCGAGCCGAGGACAGGCACACGTCGAGGTCGAAAACGTGAGTGTCGCCGTTGGGCGTCCGCCAGCCACCGGATCACACAAGAGCGCGTCAACGGCCACCAAGAAGGCCAAGAAACGGAAGCCATTGTCGCCCGAAGCACGGGCGAAGCTCGCCCAGAACCTTGTCAAGGCACGCGCGGCGCGGGCCGCCAAGGTTCGAGCAGCGAAGAAGGCGAGCACGAAGCGCGCGTCGAAGAAAACCGCGAAGAAGCAGGTCAAGAAGCACTAGCGCGACTACCGCGAACTGCCGTTCGACCTTCGGAGTTCTGACCGACCGAGGATCGTCTGATCTCGTAGGAGCGTGTGCGGTGGTTTATGTGCTCTCCTGACCACATTCTTCAGTGTTGCGCAGACCTTTCGGGAGAACGAACCTCCTCATGCAGGGCCGTCGGCGCGAGTCGTTCTGGCAGATAGCTGTGATATCGAGGTCTCCGATCGCTCAATCGCAATGACCAAAGTCGGGGTCGCTCGGGCTTTCGTGTCTGACCGACCGCGACGTCGTCGGGTCTGCTCCTAGGAGCTGTACTCACGATCTCATCTCCCAGGGGTGGTCTCCATGCTTCCGGATCCGACATGATTAGTTGCGCGTGGGCCTGGCGTCGCGTTGCCGCGATTCACCGGGCCTGCGCCGACTGGAGGTGGGTTGATGCCGCGACTCGATGAGATCGACATGGTTGTTGCCTTGGCAGACGTTGTCCTTGACGAATACCGTCCCGGGCTGCCGCTTCACGATTTCGTCCGCGGCAGATCGCTGCCGACGTCGGCCAACCTCGACGTCGCGCCAACCTTCTTCATTGATGTCGAAGCGGGCGGTACCGAGCTCCGCAGCATGAACACCGTGTTAGACGCCGTGCAGCTCGCCGTTGATGTCGCGGCCGTTGCGGTTCTCTACGACGATGAAATGACGAGCCTGCCAGGGGACCGCAATTATGACCTACTGACCAATCTGGCTCGAGAGCCCGTTTGGGCGCTCGAGATCGTTACGCTTGCGGACGGCAGCTTCAAGGTCAAAGTAAAGGCCCTGTTCCGAAGCAGTACCGCACGGCACATTATCTTCGGAACTGGGATTGTCACAACGGCGGTGCTCAACGCCATCTTTCCACCGCTGATTCTGCCCGGTCTGATCCTGACCGGTGTCGGCGGGGTCGCAGAGATCGGCGAGGCCATCCATAATGCGAGGCATCCTCAACAGCTCGCGAGCCAGCCAGTAACTGAGCTCCAGCAGCAGATGCTTCAAATGCGAGAACGGCTCGCCAACCAGGAAGCGCTGCTCGAGGCGCAAGGCCGGCAGATCGCGGACCTCAAGGCCGCACAAGATGCCGAACTGAAGCGAGTCGTGATCGAGGTCGTCGACGAACCGAAAGCGGCGTAGCGAATATCGGCTGGCCGGGTTCGGCCTCGCGAAGACGTCCAGAACGAGCATCCTCGACATGATCCGTAGCAGAGCCCGATCCGACTTCATTCATACAACCGAAGACTTTTTCGGTTCGCTACGGCGCAATCGTTCTCAGACGACGCGACACAGCGGCCTTGGCCGGATCTGAACGTTTGGTCCCGCGTCGAGGTCGACGACCTCCGCCCAGCGGCTGGTCTCCCTCCGGTGAACGCCGCAAAGGCAGTCAAGGCCCGCAGGCCACTATCTCTCGAGACTCGGACAAAGCTCGCCGAGAATCTGAAAAAGCCCGCTTAGCTCCCTCGAAGAAGCAAGGCCGCTAAGAAGCGGCGACAACCGGCGGCGAGACGAGGCGCGCCACCCAAGAACTCCTGAACATCAGCCTTCGCATCGTAAAGCGATCGCCATGCGTTCCGCCTCAGGCAGGCGTTCTGACGATGGACTCACCGGGTACTTTGCTGGTATCATTGGTTGGTGCTTAACAACGCGCGGGATAGAGCAGTTGTCAGCTCGTCGGGCCCATAACCCGAAGGTCGCTGGTTCGAATCCAGCTCCCGCAACCAAAATCATCAGGTCACGCCGCATCCAAATCCGATGTGGCGTCTTGTTTTAGCAATTGCGCTTCTGTGACCGCGAATGTACGCCATCAGGAAAGGCCGGGAGTTCGTGCTCCCGGCCTGAGGCACCACTATTCGATTGCCCGCGCCGGCCAAACGCGCCCAGATGCGACGTCTCGACGGAGTGTCGTTACGACGTGCTCCAAGCGTCTTGCGACATCGAGCGTGTGAGCGGCGAGTTCGGCGGTGAGTTCGGTGTCGAGCGCGTCGAGATCTTCTCGCCACGTAGCCACGTAGGTCGCAGACGCGGCGAGCATGTCGAGTCCAAGGACCGCCGTCCCGACGATCCAGGCTGCGCTTTCGGCCACGATCTCGAGACACGGGTTGGCGTGTTTGGCCTCGCAGACCGCGGCGACGGGGTCGCACCAGTGCGCCAATTCGTGCAGCAGCGTGCGTGAGAGGCTGTCGACACCTTGTCCGTAGTCGACGAGCGTGATCGTGCGGGTTTCGTGGTCGATCCAGCCGCGCGGCCCATCCCATTCCGGCGGCTCATGGCGCGTCACGACATCGAGGGACTCGGCCGCCGCGGCGGCCTTGAGCTGGTCGAAGAGGGCGTCGCTGCTGCCGGCGACGGCTGGCAGCGTGAGCGTCGGGATGGGTTCGCCACTGGTCTGGGAGATGTCGAAGACGCGCACGACGCGGAATCCGGTGAGGATGCGGACGCACTGGCCGTCGTCGTCTTCGGTCTTGTGGGTCGAGGGGGCGAAGATGCGGATGCCGCGTTCACCGGCGTTGACTTGTCGGCCCATGGACTGCCAGGCCTTGTAGCCGGCGACGTGGGTGGCGTCGGGGCGTTGCATCAAGATGAGCAGCTGGTTGTTGAGCGAGTAGTCGGTGAAGCGGGATGCGAATGTGACCCAGCGACGCCAGCCGGCGCTCGTTCGCAAGCATTCGACCTGGTGGTCGAGTTCGGCGAGGAGCTGGCGGCTGCGGTCGGGGACGGCGAGTTCGTCGCAGGCGGGCACGGTGCCTCCTTGGCGGTGCTGCGATCCGTGATCTCCCCGGCTGGGAGATCGGGTCCGGACCGCACGGCACCAAGGAGGGCCGTTAGGTGGGCGCGTCGCCGAAGATGAGCGCGGCGACGTGTTCGGCGGCGTCGGCTTCGAGTTGGGGGATGGCGTGCATGTAGACGTCTTGGGTGAACGCGACGGTGGCGTGACCGAGCCGGTCGGACATGACCTTGGCCGGGATACCGGCGGCGAGACCGAGGGTGGCGTGCGTGTGACGCAGATCATGGAGACGAATCTTGGGCAGCGCGAGCCGGGCGACGGCGCGGTCGAAGGTTTGGGAGAAGTAGTCGGGGTGGATCGGGGTGCCGTCCGCTCGGGCGAACACGAGATTCAGATCGTCGCGATACGCCCCTTCAAGGACCGTCCGTTCTTCGACCTGACGTTGTCGGTGCTCGTCGAGGATCCGCACGGTGGTGGGGTCGAGCGCGATCGAGCGGCGACCGCGCTGGGTCTTGGGTGCGCCGAACGTAATCTGGTAGTTGATCGACAACACCGTTTGGGTCACCGACAGGCGTGGCGGGTGGGCGTCGACGTTGAGGTCCGACCAGCGGACGCCCAACACCTCGCCGCGCCGCATGCCGGTCGTCGCGGCCAGGACGTAGGCGGGATAGAGCGGGTGGTCGCGCATGCCGTCAAGGAACATGCGCAGTTGGCTATTGGTCCAGGTGCGCATTTCGCGGCGACGGATCTTCGGTGGGTCGGCTGCTTGGGCGACGTTCCGGGTCACAAGCTGCTTGCGTTGGGCGTCACGCAACGCTTTGTGCAGGGTCGTGTGGATCGACCGGACCGTCTTCGGTGCGAGCCCGCCGGTGCCGTCACGGCGGCCGGACGTGACGAGCGTCGCGTAGAGCTGGTCGAGATGGTCGGCGCGCAGGCGCTGGAGTTGGAGGTGGCCGATGGTCGGGATGACGTGTTGTTCGAGACCGCGTTTGTAGCCGTTCCAGGTCGACGGTCGGACGCTGTGTTCCATGAGCGGCAGCCACCGTTCGAGCAGGTACTCGGCGACGGTCAGTTTGGTGGTCTCGACGTACTCGTCGCGCTGCAAGGACGCGAGCACGTCGGTGAGGAAGCGTTGGGCGGCGTTCTTGGTCGCGAAGCCGCCCCGCGATTTCTGGCGTCGGTCGCGGCCGGTGCCGAGGTAGTAGTAGGCGGTCCAGGTGCGGCCGCGGCGTTTGAGGAACCCGCGCTGCATCTACCCCGAAGCCTCCATCGGTCCGTCGTCCTCGCCGGTCTCGAGGAGGCGGCGCAGCGGCGCGACGGGAACGCGGATGAGGCGACCGACCCGGATCACCGGCACCGGGAAGGTGCCGTTGCGAATGGCCTTGTAGCCGGTGGACCGGTCGATACCCAACTGCGCGAAGGCTTGTTCAGCGCTGATGACCGCACGCTGCGGTCCCTGGGCGTTCACTGACGGCAAGGACGGCATTTGGCCGCCGTAGCGCGTGATCGGGGCGCGCATGACGGGTGTGAGGTGGGTGAGCGCGACGAGGCGGCCGTCACTGGCACGGACCAGTTGTTCGGTCGGCGGGTTCATCCACGTGGGCTCCAAGGGCACGACTGCATCTCGCGTAGAGGTGCTTCAGTTGGCGACGAGATGACAGCGTCGACGCGTACGACGGTTCGATGCATGGGTGGGCTCCTTTCGTTGGCTGTGGTGAGGGTGGGTGTCGTACTGATAACCGAGGGCGCGCAGCCGCCGGCTGAGCGCGGTGTGCGAGACACCGAACTGCCGGGCCAGGCGCGCCGGATGCAGGCCGCTGCGGTCGATCTCGGCTGCCAGCCAGCGTCTCGGCATAAGTAAGCAAGCAGCGAAGTGGTCACAAACGTGCTCGGCCCGTTGTTCGCGGGTCATGGTGCAAACGCTCGGATACAACACGTCGATGAACGGATGATCGAGAATGTGTTTGAACTCGTGCGCCAACGTGAACCGTTGCCGCGCGGGCGGCTCGCTGGCCTTGAGCAGAATGAGCCAGCGGCCACGACGCCACTGGGCCGCGCCGCTGACCGGACTTGGGTAGAGACGTTCGACCTCGAGCCGCGGCACACCCGTGATGGCCGTCTCCGGCACCGGCGGCGCGCTGACTCCGGACAACTCCAACAACAGGTCGGCTTGGCGTTCCGCCAGATCGAGGGACTCCGTCACACTGAGCGGACGGATCGGGACAATGTCGCGCACGCTGGCGAGCACACCCCTCATGCGGCCCTCCTTCGCCGACGCTCGGTGAGCTCAAGGCGATTGCCGTCGAGATCGACACACACAACCCGCCGGTCCACCGGCAAATCGAGCAACGACGTGCGCACCTCGCCGCCCTTGCGCAAGACCGCAGCCGCAGCCGCGGCCGCGTCCTCGACCACCAGCTCGGCCGCCGCGCGCCCCGCCGCAACGTAAAGGTCAAGGCGCTCCCCCGTTGCCGGCATGACCAGCGTCGCCGACGTCAGCGATTGCTGCACCAACGCCAGACCCAGACCGTCGCGGTAGAGCTCGACCGCTCGGCGCAATGACCGCACCGGCAGGACCTGCGGCATCCGCCTCGCGACTGATGTCGCCCGGGCGCTCACGCGGCCCTCCGCTCGTCATCGGGCGGCTGGTGGTCGTAGTAGCTGCGCAAGAGCGCGAAGTGTCGTTCGAGATCGGCGACGGCTTCGGCCGGCAAGTCGTACTTGGCGCGCAGGTAGGGCGCGAAGGTAGGCAGCCCTTTGGCCGGCTGGTAGCCGCCCGCAACGTACAGGTCCGCGAGGTCGATGTGCAGCGTGTCGGCAATGAGAATCAGGTGTCGTGGATCGGGACTGACGTAGTCACCACGTTCGAGCCGGGACAGCCAGGTCGCGTCGACATGTGCCTGAGCAGCACAGGCGCGTATTGAGAGTCCGGTTGCGCGTCGCGCGCGTCGGACGGTGTCGCCGAGCGTCTGTGTTGGATTGTGCTTATGTATCGCCATTTTGTTCCGCCTTTCCATCAATTCTATTGAAGACGTCGACGACCATCCATGGCGATTCACACAAAGAACGAGAGATTCAACGATTTCGTTTTGTGAGAACGGCCAGACGATGCAAATGATTGGGAAGGAAACGGAAACCCGTCCCCTTCCCAATCGGTTACGACGCCTCAGCCCGAGTCCGGCCGCGACCCTTGGCGGTGTCGGTCGCCCTGTCGGGGGTGGTGAGGAGCGCCTCGATCGCGCCGCGTCGAGCCGTTGCTTCGCGGTCGATCTCGCCGAGCAGCTGCTGTGCCCGTTCGACAAACTCAGGTCGGCTACGCCGCTCCATGACCCAGCCTTCGACTGCTTGTCGGATCGCATCCGCGACCGATCGCTCGTCGAGTTTGGCCAGGACCGAGAGTTGGGCGTGTACGTCGTCTTCTATGCGGATGGCCATTGTTTTCATGCGGCCACCGATCCTCGTACGGACATGTCGTCCTCCTCAGTGCGAGCGCGGCTCGCCATCTCGCGTGTCGAGATGGTGGGACGAGCCGCACGACACCGACGAGGCCGTCCGTGATGCTGCGCGCTGGATGCCGAGATTGCGGCGATGCGTTGGCGAGCCAGGCTCGCGAACTGCTCGCTCAGCTCAATGCCGAGCCAATCCCGCCCGAGTCGGCGTGCCACCGCGCCGACGGTCCCGGTCCCGAAGAACGGATCAAGCACCAAGCCCGGCCGCGTCGCACGTGTGTCGGGACAACGGCACGACACCGTCGCCGAACCTGGCTGCACGGAAAATCCGCAGGCGTTGCAAGTCCATTGCGGGCAGGTCGCGTGCAGCGGGAGCTCGGCCAGTTGCTCGGGGAAGGTCGCGTAGTGCTGGCCACGGAAGCCGCGCGCCGAAATGCGCCAGACGTCGCCTGGGTTCTTGCCCAGCGGATGACCCGGCACCCCTGCCGCTCGGGCGCGCCGGAGGCCGTCCTGACTCCCCGCTAAGGGACCAGCCCAACCGCGAGGCGCGTTCGCAAGCGTCTGGGCCGCGGCGCGTGGTGCGCGACTGCGGTGCGGTTCGCGGATCGCATCGAGATCGAAGAAGTAGCGCCGGGAGCGCACCAACAGGTAGACGAGCTCGTGCGTGGTGTTCAGCCGGTCTCCGACCGACGCCGGCATCGGGTTCGGTTTGGCCCACACGATCTTGTTGCGCACGATCCAACCGTCGTCGACCAATGCCAGCAGGAGCCGTTCCGGGCCGAGCAGCAGTGATTTCGGCGGGGCGCCATAGCGCGAGTGTCGGGAGTAGCTGTCGGTCAGATTGAGCCAGACCGCACCCCACGGCTTCACCACTCTTGACACCTCCACGAAGACCGCCCGCAGGCGCGCAACCCACTCCTCGACCGTCGGTTCCAGGCCAATCTGTCCGGCGACGCCGTAATCGCGCAGCTGGAAGTACGGTGGCGACGTCACGACACAGTCCACAAGCGCGTCCGGCAACGTTGCCAGCACGGTCGCCGCGTCGCCGACCAAGACCTTGTTGCGCGGCCGGCTCATGCGGCCGCTCCGGTCATCAAGCCGGCAGCGTCACTCACCAGCGTGACCAGGAACAGCGGCCAGACCTCCGTCGGTTGACGCGCGCAGGCGTCGGCAACCACGGCATGGCGACGTTCATCCGGCACGAGCCACAACACCCGCGGGAACACGCCACACGCGGCCTGTTCGCGGCCGCTCTGCCAATACTGGCGGTACACCGCCAGCTTGCGATCCAGTGCACGCGGCGACTCGGTAGCGAGGTCGACCTCGACGAACCAGGAGTCCTCGAACGCCTCCGTCGCAATCCGCACGTAGGCATCCGGCTTCAACATCCCCCGGCCGCCGCCGCGGCCGGCGAATGAGCGCCAACACGCGGGCTCGGCCTCAAAGTCCAGGAGGTCGAAGCCGCGCTTGCGTTGCACCTCCGACAACTGGACGTACAACTCGCTGACCTTGAGGGCGTGGCGCAGGTACAGGAGGCTCGGTGTCGTTGGTCGTTGCACCCGCCGCTGCGCACCCACTTCCATAAGGCGAATGCCTGCGACGTCAAGGGTGTAGACGAGACCGTCGGATCCGGCTCGCACGCCGCCGATCCGCCGATCCAACACGGCCAGCAGCCGTAGGTCCACCAGTCGGGCGAGGGCACGGCGTCGCTGTCGCAGGGTCGTGTCCGTGAAGTGCAAGCGACCCAGCTGCTCGCCGGTCACCAAACGAAGACGACCAACACTCTTAAGGACTGTCCAGTCACGGTCCGCCAAACGACGTTCGAGCTCCCGCACACGATCGGCCGTGAAGTAGGTACGACTCACCAATGCACCTCGCGATTTGCGTCAGGAGTCGTTTGCAATCCGGCGATGAAGTGGCGTTGCGAACAGGACGAATGCAGTGGCGGTTCCGACGCGAAGGGACGAGCGAACGGACGCATCTAGCCCGCCCTCCGCTTGCGGCCAACCACGCCGTCGACCGGACCAGCATCGTGACGAGCCCGGATGTCCGCTTCCACCTCTGCGGCCGGACGGCCGTAGGTCGATCGTGACGCCTCGAGCGCCGCCTTGGCTTGCCCGGTCGGAGGTGGCGGTGGTTCGGTGTGGGCGGTTGCCGGCGGCGCGACATGGTTGCCAACGGCCAACTGCACCATCACTTCAAACGCATCAAGACTTTGCAAATCCGCTGCCTCGACCGGATCCCCGAAGACCGGAGCCAGGGCACGGGCGTCCTCACTCCCAAGCTGAAACGCCACGCGGCTACGCGCGTTCGCGAGCACCGCCCGACGCAAGTCGGTCGAGAGTTGCCCGAGGTGCTGATGCGCCAACGTCAACGACAGACCCAGCCCACGGGCTTGCGCCAGCACGTCACCGATGTTGGTGGGCAGACGCAGGTAATCCTGCACCTCATCGACGTACGCGAACGTCGGGCACCGCTCCCCCGCCGGCAACACGGTTCGGCGCTGCACGGCCCGCCACAACTGCCCGACGACCAGCGACCCGATCAGCGCAGCCGCATCATCCCCGAGCAGGCCCTTGCGCAGCGGCACGAGGAGGATGCGCCGCTTCGCCAACACCTCGTCCAGGTCCAGCGCCGGTTGACTCTGGCCAATAACGTGGCGGACCCGACGGCGCATGACGAACGCGCGCAACTTGTTCATGACGGGCCCGATCGCAGCCAGCCGCTCGCCATCGCTGAGGCGCTCGTACCACGCCCAGAACGGCTCCAACCCAACAGGATCATCGAGACCACCGACCAGGCGACGGCGAAACGCCCCGTCGGTCAACAACAACGGCACCTCACACAACGTCATGCCCGGCTCGCGCACCAGCGTCAGCAGTGCCGCGCGCAGGATGTCATCCGTGCGTGGTCCCCAGAACGCGGCGTACAGCTGACGGAACAGACTCGTCACCTCCTCCACCACCAACTCCCCGTCACCATTGCCACGACGCGTCAGCGGGTTGAGGCCGACCGGATGCACATCGTCGCTCGGGTCGAGCACGACGACATCCCCGACCCGCCCGGGCGGAACCCGGTCCAACACGTCGGCCACCAAGTCACCCTTTGGATCAACGACAACCACGCCGTAACCGGCGCGCATGTCCTGCACGATCAGCGACAGCAACAACGTCGACTTACCGACACCGGTCGGCCCGATCACATGGAGATGCCGCATGCTGTCCGGTACCGAAAGTGCTAGCGGCCGCTCGCGGTCTCCCGCGCTCGAGACTGCAACGATCCGTCCTCGACGAGGAATGGCCGCACTCGCAGGCAGCTGCCTCGTGCCAGCAAAAACCAGACCCGGCACCCGTACGTCACCAATCGGGAATCCGATGAGACCGGTCAACTCGCGCACGTTCAGGAGCGCACCAGCTGGTAGGAGGCTCGGTGTTCGGCGCGCCATCGCCCAAGCCGTGAACACGGCCGGTACACGGCGCCGATACAGGTGCGCACCCGGCGCATTCGCCGCGTGAAACGCAGCCGTCACCCGACCCAGAACGGCCTCCGCTCGACCAGGCTCAGCGACCACCCCGACGCGGATCGATGCCTGGAACAGCGGCGCAGCCTGTTTCTCCCGCAGCGCACGCCGCGCCGCGGCATCGTCGCGACGATCGCCAACCGCGCCCGACGGTACGGGAACCGGACCAACCGGCTCTAGGACGACTTGGAGAACGACCTCCTCTTCGCGCTCCACCGGCTGGAAACTCGCGAGCACCGCAGCGCTGACTTCCGCCGCGGCGTCGACGCGCAGCGATCGCGCTGCGGTGTTCACGCCGAGCTGCCCAGCCAGTGTCGGACGTACGTCCGGTACGTCGGCGAGTCTGTGGACGCGCAACCCGCTGATCGCAGCCCGCAACTGCGGCAACACAACCTCAGCAAGACCGCCCGGAAGCACCAAGCGGTGCGAAATCCCTTGCTCCTCAGCGTGTACTTCCAACACCACGACGCGCACCGCGAACGGACGCTGCCATCGCGGTGCCACGATCCCGGTCAGCCCGACCAACGCGGCCGATACCTCGGCCGGGTCCAGTCCGCGCGTGAATCGCAGTTCGTACGCCACAAGCTGCTGCCGCCACGCCCTCGAGGCCAACGCCCGAGTGGCTGGTACCGCACCAATAAGGCCGAGCGCCGCGAGACCGGCAACGAAGAGCGACGACGTCACCGCCACACCCGTGTCCGCCCTGTCGGCGCTGATGCCAGCTGGCGCGCCCTGCGACGCCGAGCAGCTGCGCTACGAGTCAGGATCGATGGTCTGAATGCGAGTATGGCGAACCTCCTTCCCGAGGTCAGACGCGCATCATTCAGCTTCCGTCGACGCGCATCGACGCTCTCTGGTCGTTATACGTGGACAGACGTCCACGCGTCGTTGGGCAACCTCACGAAACTCGCACACGAATGTGATTTCGTTGTTGGCGTTTACGACAGGCGACGCCCGACGAAGTACTCGGCCGCGACGGCGATGACGAGCGCGACTGCCAGCGGCGCTACGAACGGCGCCACCAGCCACGACGCAACTCTCACCCCGACACACCCAGCGACGACCAGCGCGAGATAGTTCCGAACCTGCCTCACGCCGGCTCGACGACCTCAGAGTCGACGAGCCGCAACATCGCCCGACGCGCGACGCCGGCTTCGGTACCGAGCCGCTGCGTCGCACGTAGAGCCGCAAGCTCCGTCAGCAGCTCCGCCTCGCGCTGAGGCGCGAACCGTCGCAGCCACGAGAACGCCAGACACACACCGGCGACCAAGCTCGCGGCCCCGACGATGAGGAGAGCAATGACGACGACCAGCACCGCTACCACGCCATCCTCGCGATCTCGGTCGCGGCCGCAGCAGTGAACTGATCCACCAAAGCCTTGTAGCGGGCCTCACCGAGTGGACATATCGTGACCAGTCGCTCCTCCTCTGCCGTCAACATCGCTGCCAGAGACACCGCAACGTGCGTGACCCGCCCGAGCGACCGCACCATCGCCTCCGAAATCTCACCAGTCCCACGCGCTGCCGCGATCTCGCGCGCCACCGGCCGCGAGACGCGACCCACGGCTCTCACACCCGCGCCACGGCGGACCACCGGCAGGCTCACCGGTACACCACCCGACAGCCGTGCACACACCGCCGCACCCTGGTTGGACCGGCAACCCGACACCCGCAGGTCTCGGCACGACCTCGGTGCGACCAGGCCAGTACCACGTTCCGTCGCCGATTCGATCGGCTCATCCTGATCTCCTTTCACCACAGACGCCGGAGATTTTCCGGATCGCTGGCGAAAGCATGCGCAGGATGGTGTGGGCACCCGATAGGTGGGAAACTGGGCAATTGGTGGGCATGCAGACCGAGCAGACGAACAACCGCATCACCGTCAACCGGGACCGACTCATCCCAGACCTGAAGAAGGTGATCCGAAAAGGCCTGCCCATTACCGAGGTCGAGGACACGGGCGAGTTCCTTCTGCACCTGCGGAACGTGGCGTCGCGATCGATCGATCCTCAAGACATCTACGGCAGACTCGACGCCCTGAACTACCTGCTGCCAAAGCTGATCAACGCCATCGATGACAACCAACTTGGGCCGGCGGCACGCATCTTGTTCGGAATGGCTGACAGCACCCGCGGCAGCACCTTAACCGTTCGACGCGAACGCTGCGCTGCCATGCTTGACTACGACCTCGACCACTTTAGGAAGCGCGTCGAGCTCCAAATCCTGGAACGGGTAGCTCTCGAGGTCCATCGCGATCTCGTGCGCTACCGACGACGCTTGCGCCGACCCGTAGAGGCGTTTGAGACAACTCGCCCGACTCCAGGGCTGCTCTCAGAGGATGTGAGTCGGGAGGAGGAGTTGTTGTCTCGAATCTGGCAGCATCTTTACGCAGTACGAGCGGAAGAAATTGCGATTCGCCTCGCCATCACAGAAGTCGACAGGTCAAGACACCAGGAACACCAAGAAGCAGCGGCGCTCGCACTTCAGCAACACATACGCAAGTACCTCGACGTGTATGGGCGCGAATACATATCCGACGGCCATCTCGAATACTCGGTACAAGGTCTCGAGCGGCTGGTAGTGTGGAGGCTCCCGGGATTTTCGGCCGAAGTAATTGAAGACCAGAGGATCTGATGTAGCGCCAAAGCGGCACGGTGCGTCATATGAGTAGCCTCTGCACTCAGACACACCTGGCAACTCGACGATACTGGATCGTGGTTGAGATGGAAGCCGAGGTCGCGAGCCTTCCGTCGTACCGCTCTCCTCTAGGAATGTGCAAATGCTACTTCTTGCCTTCGTGCAGCTCCCAAGCGGCGCGCTCGTCTCTCACGAGCGATTCGTAGCCAGAGGTTGAGGCTATAGATCTTCGCCCCGCACAGATCGACCTCGCCGGAACCTTGGACACAACGCGACGATGGCGCAAGGATCAGCTACGGCAAGACCGGGGTTTTATTTCTCATGACGGGGCCCACTTGAGGACCTCGTTCGGCCGTTGTATCGAGTGTGATGCACTCGAGGGTTCTCGATCCGCGGCATTGCTCGGTTGTACCGACGGCCGGCGTCCAGTTCGCCGCCGGGCCAACCGCTCCGGGTGGTTACAAACCACGGGCGCAAGCGAGCGCTCGCGACGCATACGACAGAATCACCTGTGAGATCGATAGTGCGAGATCCGCGTCGAGTCGTCCGACCGGGAACTCACCCGAGTTCGGGCCTGCGGTCGCGACGTGCCTCCCGTGATGGAGGTAGGTGACGAAGGCCTTGGCCAGTGCGTCAATCTCATTTCGCGTGTTGGGGGGCAGCGCGTCGAAGATGTTCTTGTTCGCGCCCGGAAGTGCCTCGAACACCGCGCGCAGCTTGCTGAAGACGCCCGGATCGTCGCCCATCGCGAATGCCTTCTCGGCTTCGCCGAGATGTACTAGCGCCTTCGCCCATCGGTCTGCCTCTGGGCCACGAGGAATCGCTACCTCCATGTAGAGAAAGTCGGTGTGACGCGTGGGCTGCAGCACTTTCGTGAACCAATCGCTGCGCGGAACGTTTAGGTGCTGTTCGATCCATTGGCCGTAGGAGATCCGCAGATCTGTTGGCACGTCGGGCTGTGGGTCGTCTTGCATTCGCGGGTCGCTGGGTCCCGGCGACCAGGTGACCCGCATCAAGCCCTTCCAGCGCAGGACCAGTCGGACATGCGCCTCGCGCCCCAGCCGTGCGGTGACGTAGTCGAGTAGCCGGTGATCGGTCGGAACCTCAAGTTCGCACTGCGTTCCGTGCCAGAGTGCAGGCTCACTGATCAAGCGTCCTTCGCCGAGGACCTCGTCGCCTGCTACGACCTGCACACGAAGGTCACGCAGCTCAGCCGCGATTCGCTCGGTCGGGCTGGACAGGGTCACCCAAAACACCAGCCGGGGCGCGATCAGCCCGCGCGCCGTGACGCTTTCGACATCGACTTTGGCCCAGGCCTTGGCCCCAGCGGTCAACAATGTCGCGACCACGACAACCTCCTCGGCGGTCCGACCGGCAAACTGCAATTATGTCATCTCTTGGAAGCCGAGCGCCTTGAAATTGGGCATCGTCGCAGACCACGTCAGCGCGTCGGCTCTCCGCAGCGGTGCGATCTCGTCGACTGTGACGAGTGGTGAGGCGTAACGTCGATGTAACGCCGTTCCGGGCCGACCAGGGAGAGTGCGCGCATGCCGGCGGTTCAGATCCACGGTGCGGAGTTTCCGCTTCGCCGAATCTTCAGCGACGAGTTCTCGTTTCGTATCCCGCACTATCAGCGGCCATACGCGTGGGAGCGCGAGCAGGCTTCGGAGCTGTTGGAGGACTTACTGGCCTCACTCGGTGGCGAGGAGCCGATCGACGAGCTTGAACCGTATTTTCTCGGCAATATTGTCTTGATCAAGTCGGAGCAACTCCCGGACGCTGAGGTTGTCGATGGTCAGCAGCGATTGACCACGCTCACGATTCTGCTCGCCGCGCTTGCCGACGTGTTGCCGGAGAGAGCAGCTGACATTCGACCATTTCTTTTTCAGGCTGCCAACGCGATCGCAGGCACGGAGGCTCGGTATCGCCTCGAACTTCGCGAGCGTGATGCCGAGTTCTTTCGGAAGTACGTACAGGAGCCCGGTGGACTCGAGGCTCTCGGTGCGCTCGAACCGGCACAACTGAGCGACGCTCCGAAGCGAATACGCGAGAATGCGCTGTTCCTGCGCGATCGATTGGCGAAGCTAGACGCGGACCGTCTTGCGCGGCTTGCGACATTCGTCGTGCAGGCGACGTATCTCGTTGCCGTATCGACGCCGAACCTGTACTCGGCCTACAGGATCTTCTCAGTCTTGAACGAGCGAGGACTGGAGCTGTCACCGTCCGACATCTTCAAGGCTCGGGTGCTCGGCAAGGTTCCGGAAGCTGATCAGGAGGTCTACACCGATCGTTGGGAGGATCTGGAAGAGGGTCTTGGTCGTGAGCAATTCGGCGAGCTCTTTAGCCACATCCGCATGCTGTTCGCACGAGCGAAACAGCGAGAAACGATCCTGCGCGAGTTTGATACCGCTGTGTTTAGCAAGGTTCCGCCCGGGCCGGCGTTCGTCGATGACGTCTTGGTTCGGTATGCTTATGCGTTCGACACGATTCGGAGTTGTTCGTATGTCTCGACGGACAATGCGGCGGCGGTCAATGTTCTTCTCGGGTGGCTGGGGCGTCTCGACAACTTTGACTGGATTCCACCGGCCATTCTGTGGCTTGCCAAGCATGGGAATGACGAAGGAGCGGTACTTCGCTTTCTAAGGGATCTTGAGCGGCTAGCTGCGAGCTTGCTGATTCGGCGCGTAGACGTCAACGGGCGCATCGAGCGCTACGCACGCTTACTCGATGCAATCGACGACGGCGACGAGATCTTCGGTCCCGACTCCGTCTTGCAGCTCTCGAACGCTGAGCGATCAGAAACTCGAAAGGCGCTGAACGCAGACGTGTACCCAGTTCGCCGCGTCAGAGCGTATGTACTTCCTCGTCTTGACGGTGCGCTCTCGAGCGGCGGCGCGACCTACGATTACCCGACGCTGTCGATCGAGCACGTGCTCCCTCAGACAATGGAACAGGACGGAGCGTGGGCGGTGTCATTCTCGGATGAACAACAACAGAAGTGGGTGCATCGTCTGGCGAACCTCGTGCTTCTGACGCGCCGGAAAAACAGCCAGGCGAGTAACTACGACTTCGGCAAGAAGAAGTCGCTCTACTTCGTGGGCGCCGGAGGCACGTCCCCGTTTCCACTGACGACCCAGGTGCTCGCCGAACCAGAATGGACGCTCGACGTACTGGAACGCAGACAGAAGGAGTTGGTCGCGGTTCTCGCTGAGCTGTGGCGCCTCTGATTGCAGAGGTGCCATGGGCACCTAGAGCGACCGCGACCACAATCGCGCTTGAACTCCACAGGGAACATCTTGGGCATCGGGACATCCTCTCCCCACGGGCCAAGTCTGCACAAGAAGTGTCAACCAAGCCCGCGGCCAACCCAACTTCGATACTCGGGCGTTGAGGCCTTGCGTTCGATGCTCAAGTGGTGACAGCGTCAGGCCGTGGCAGCGAAGCAGGTACTGGAGATCAAGGTCCTCACCTGCGGCGGCATGTTCGTTCGCGAACGCCCGGATCATGTTCTCTTGCGCGTACGACGCGACGATGTCGCCGTTGCGAGTGAACACGTCGGCGCGTCCAAAGGAGCGGCCCGCGCCGGCAAACGGGCTGCGGTGCACGAGGAGCAGCCACTGCGATGCGTCGAATGGTCGGTGAAAGCTGAGCGATTGAGTGATGACACTCGTCGAGATCGATACGTGTGCGAGTGCCTGGTTGACCCCGGCGTGCGGTCGCATCGCGGTGCCGATCAGGAAGCCGTCGGACGCGTACGCGAGCAGCGCCTGGTGGAACCACGCCTCGGCGGGGACGTCGGCAAAGCGCGACCACACCAAGAGCTCCGGCGGACAGATCGTGTCCGCATTGTTGACGTCGACGTCGTCGACGATGCGAATCTCCCAACCGATGGCGTCGCTCGTCCGCCCCGGCGAGCACTCTTCGGGTTGCACGACGTGCGGCGGGGCATCCGTGTACACGATGAGATCGGGATCCGGTACGTCGAAGAGCACAAGCGAGCGGGTGCGCAGGCGATCGTTCTGACGGATCGACACCTCGAGAAGGCGCGTGCGGCCCGGGCGAGGAACATCAAGGCCGCGAAGAAGGCGAGCAAGAAGCGAGCGATAGCGAAGCGGTAGCCTCAGTTATAAGCATGGCCGTCGCAGCATTTGTCGTATCGCTTGCAGCAGGGATCCTCACGGCACTGGGGTCTGGATCGCTTCTAGGGCGGAGCGCAATTCCGGTCGCGCCGCCGAGAGCACCGCGAAAAGCGCGGAAGAAGCGAGGCGTGACCGACTTGATTCGCGTGCACCGTCGATGTCGCTTGGCGCACCAGTGCCGTGCCGCGAGCGCTGGGTGAAGCCGCGGTACCTCGGCCAGGGCCCCAACGTATTGGCGCCGGGGACGGAGCTGGTTATTCCTCGCGCTGCCGCAACAATTCTGATGCTTGGTGCTGAGGTGCCGGTCAAGAACGAAGGAACGACAACCGCTCGCCTTCAAATCGAGGGAGCGGCTGAGTCTCCGATTGAGATCCACGCTTCTGTCCTCGCACACGATGCTGAGCAAGCGCCACAGACAGACAACTCTTACGCGCTCGAGCCCGGCGTGGAGTACCGAGTGGCCGTCCGTGCTGGCCGCTCCCTGCGGGAATGGATTTCGCCACCGAGTTCGCCGGTAGACGTCGACCTCGTATTCACCGACTCCGCGCGAACCGTCCGAGACGAATGGTCATTCGAACTTAGCGGCCCAGTCGTCGGACAGGTCGCGGGTGACGACAGCCACTGGCAGGTAGTTGCGCAGACGCCAATCCAGGTATCTCTTGCCTCGACCGGGCGGTCCTACACGGCCGAATAGGCGAGAGCAGGGACTACGAGCGAACCGGTGGCGTGGCAAGATGCTCCCACTGGTCTCCTTCGGGGGCTGGGGTGCGGGAAGGATGACGCATGCGAGGGCAGCGCAGTCTTGTCTTGGTGATCGTGACTGCGATCACGGTCACCGGTTTGGCATCGGGTATCCCTGTCGCCGGTGCATCGAGCGGCGCTGGGCTATTGCCGACGTGGAGCGCCGATCTTGGGCAGTTTGCAGGCCCGATTGTCTCGATGCCAGACGGCGGAGCAGTAGTTGATACCGGCGCGTGGGCTGGGGGTAGCCCACTTCCAACGGACTCGATGCTTCGCGCCTTTGATGCCAACGGCGCGCCTGCTTGGTCGCTTCCTCGCCTCAGTAATCCGCTTGACCCGGGATCACTGCAGACAACCGACACGCCAATCGTTGACAGCGTTGGAGATGCCTATTGGATGGAGGCCGACTTCGCGACGAACGCAGCCATCACGACGTCCCTGGTTGGTTGGCATGATTCAGCACAGAAGTGGCGGGTTTCGCTTCCCGGCCAGGTCGAGACACCGTCGCAGTTCACTCTTGGCGCCGATGGGCGTCTGTATCTGTACTACAGCGACAATCTCATTCATGTCTACGACCGGAATAACGGCGCTTTGTTGTCGTCGTTCGCCGTGCCAACGTCATTTTCGCCAAACTACGTTTCGGACTCGAGTCTCCTAGCGTACGAGAGTGGACTCGTGCTTGTCGATGACTCTACCGCTACGTGGCTGTCGTATTCAGGAGTGCCGATCGCAACTATCTCGCTTTCTTCGGTATCACATTCGTTGAGCGGGCTCGTCTGGTCATTCGCCAGTCCAATGTCGGTATCCTTCTCCGGCAACCTATTTCTGATCGACTCTGGCGCCGTTTCCGCTGATGGAACAAGTGCAACATACGTTTTGGCTTCGGTAAGCCCGAACGGCATTCAATGGTCAACGACTCAGACCATCGCAGAATGCACACAATGGTTTAACAGTGCATTTAGCACGCCGAGCGCGCACGCGCTTCCCGACGGCGGCGTCGTTGTGTCCTGGGACAGCGACTCTATCGTTTGCGCGAAGTCACTTAGTGCTTACAACGCTGACGGATCCCTTCGGTGGGAAATAGCAGGCGCGGCTGACCCGGGCAATGACGACGGCGGAACGACAGCGACCTATGTCGACGCCTCAGGGCGTATCGTGCAAATGGTTGAAAATTTCGTAGCACCGTCGGATCCCTGTGCCAGCGGCCGGGTTGGCATAGCAGACTATGCAGCCGGCTTAGTCCTCGATGACACAAATGGCACTCTGGTCACGACTTTCAGTGCAGGCACCGGAACCAACGGATGCCCGCTTCCGACCTGGTTCCCCGACCTCGCGTTAGCTCCGGGTCGGATCTACATGGCGTCTCAAACGACTGGTTACAACGGTAATGGCCCCGGGAGTCTCTGGACGGTTGATGAAGCGGGCCTCCAAGGCGACTATCCAGCGTTGCTCATCCGCGACGGCGCGACCAGCTCTGCTTCGGGAGCTCTCGCGGTCGCTGTCACTCCAACGACGCCGCTGTGGAAGCTCGACCTCACGCCGAACCTCAGCGCGTTTACGTTGCCCGCAGTCTGCACCGTGCCGCTCACGGTTTCGATCACGATCATCGACGACGAGGCGTCGCCTCAGAAACACACGGGGTCTGAAAAGATCTGCGACGCCGGCACCGCGCCGACGCTAAAGAAGCCCCTCGAATGGCCCATGTTCCTCAATATCAAGACCGGAGGAGAAAAGTATCTCCTTCAGCCCGATCGTGACTACGCAGCGACGATAACGATCGCGGCACTAAACGAGTCCGCTAGTGCGGCGATTCATACGCCAACCGCTCCCGTTTGGGTCGCCTTGGGCGATTCATATTCGAGCGGTCATCACCAGGACCTCGACGCGCCTGATTGCATCGATCTCGATACGTCGGACGTCGTTGGTGCAGGGTGCGGAACGATCCCGAACGATCTCTCCGGTTCGTGGCCCTACCTCGCGACTGCAGGGCCCGACAACATTAACCAGCTCAGAAGCGTTCCCCAAGTTTGGCGAATAACGATGACCCTATTCGCTTCGAGCGGTTCAACGTCAATCGACGCAGTTAACAGTCAGCTCCCAGGAGCGCTTTCTCTACTCCAGGCGCACCGCGGATCGTGGAACGTGCTGAGCGACACCGATGGTGCGGACGACGTCGACTTCGCAACTGAGCTACTCAAGTGGTACATCACGCACACAGTCCCGGATCATGACGTCAGCCCGTGGACCATTTCAGGCAAACTGAATTTTGCGACCGCGCAACTCGAGTGCCCGAGCTCTTCAGCTGTCGACGGTCGAATTGTGACGGATGGTCCTGCGATTGGCAACAACTTGCGACTACTCGTTACGAGCGCTCAATCAGTAGCGCCAGGGACCCGCATCATCGACATGCTCTATCCCTATGTGTTGCCGACTTCGAGTCCGTGTGCCGTGAACTACAGCAATCACCTCCTGGGTAAATGGATCGGAGCAACTGAGACGATCAAAGATCTTGACGCGGTTCACCTGGCCGTCTTGCTCCCCGGCGTGATTCATGTCGATCCGCGTAGCGCGGCCGGATTTGGCAACTCGCCCCTCAACTTTCTTCAGCTAACGCGCTATTACGGCTATCCGCATCCCTCACCTGATCAGGGGCAACCACGGCTCGCAGAGCTGGCGATCTCGAAGCTGAAATAGGGAAAGGCATTACGGTTAGTGATTGCGGAGCCAGCTAATCAATTCACCGAGCAGGGCAACGGTCAGACCCAGAATGCCGGCCGCCATGAGAGCACCGCCCAAGAATACTTTCGTGCCACCGTCACTGTCGTTGGCGGAATTCATGATTCCATAGCCGAGGCCGGTCATGAGGAGGAGCAGCGCAATCGTCGTGATCGGAACACCCCTGCTCGGAAGCTCACGAGGACTCTCGTCAACGCCGCCGAAGCGTCCTCTTGGGCGCTCGTTAATTTGCTTGGTACTTTCGTTGCCGTCCTGCGGTGTCATTTGTCTTAAATATATGCTTCTGTCAGAATATTACAAATGGAATCTGAAGCGACAACGCGAGCGCGCAGGATCGACCCGAAGTTAAAGGCTTCAGGTTGGTCGGTCGTGCGCGCGGGTCGTACGCGACCGACCGAGCCATCAGTCGCGATCGAGGAGTTCGAGACGGAGCTCGGGCCAGCCGACTACGTGCTCGCGGATCGGGCCGAGCTGTTGGGCGTTGTTGAAGCCAAGAAGCTGACCGTTGGGCCGCAAGGTGTATTGCCGCAAGCGGAGCGCTACGCCCGAGCGATTCCAAGCGACCAGCCTTACCAAGGCGAGTTCGGTGTGCCGTTCCTCTACTCCAGCAATGGAGAAGAGATCTGGTTCCACGATGTTCGTGACGCCCTGAATCGGTCTCGCAAGGTCTCGGCCTTCCACACGGTTACTGCTCTACGGGAAATGCTCGAGCGCGACCTCACCAGCGAGCTTGCTCGCCTCCGCACGATCTCAATCCGCGACGGCATCCGGCCGTATCAGGTCGAGGCCAACACGGCGATCGAGCAGGCCATCGTCGAACGCAAGCGCAAGCTGTTCGTGACGATGGCGACCGGTACAGGCAAGACGCTGATGACGGTCAACGAGATCTATCGCCTCATGAAGTCGGGCGTCGCTCGACGCGTCCTCTTCCTCGTAGATCGTCGGGCCTTGGCAGCGCAGACGGTTCGAGCCTTCGCCAGCTTCGAGGCCGAGCCCGGCCTGAAATTCGACAAGATCTATCCGGTCTACTCGCAGCGCTTTCAGCAGACCGACTTCGATCGCAACGAGCGTTTCGATCCGAATGTCATGCCGAACTCGCTGCTGACGGCCCCCAAGCTCGGCGATGCCTTCGTCTACGTGTGCACTGTTCAACGTATGAGCATCAACCTGTTCGGTCGCGACGCCGGGATCCATTTCGGTGAGGGCGACAGCGGTGACGATGATGCTGAACGACTCGACATCCCGATTCATGCCTTTGACTTGATCGTGGCGGACGAATGCCACCGCGGCTACTCGGCGAAGGAACTATCGGTTTGGCGCAGCACCCTCGATTGGTTCGATGCCATCAAGATCGGACTCACGGCGACGCCAGCTGCCCACACTATGGCCTACTTCGAAAACCTGGTGTACCGCTACGACTACGAACGAGCCGTGCGCGAGGGATTCCTCGTTGACTACGACGTCGTGCGAGTCAAGAGCGATGTCCGCATGAACGGTGTCTTCCTTCGGGAGGGCGAACAGGTCGACCACGTCGATCCCGACTCGGGCGCCCGGCAACTCGACCTCCTCGAGGACGAGCGTGCCTTCGACGCCGCCCAGGTCGAGCGTGCCATCACTGCACCCGACTCGAACCGACGCATTCTCGTAGAGCTGAAGAAGTACGCCGACGCACAGGACGCGGAGACAGGACGCTTTCCCAAGACCTTGATCTTTGCGGCCAACGACCTGCCGCACACGTCCCATGCCGATCAGCTGGTCGATCTCGCGCGAGACGTGTTCGGTCAGGGCGACGCCTTCGTCAGCAAGATCACGGGTCGCGTCGATCGGCCACTGCAAAAGATCCGCGAATTCCGCAACCGGCCCAACCCTAAGATCGTCGTGACTGTCGACCTGCTCACAACTGGCGTCGACATTCCCGATCTCGAATTCATCGTCTTCCTGCGGCCGGTCAAGTCGCGCATTCTCTTCGAGCAGATGCTCGGTCGTGGCACCCGCCGGTCACCTGATCTTGTACCGGCCAAGACCAACTTCACGGTCTTCGATTGCTTCGATGGCACGTTGCTCGAGTACTTCCGTGCCACCACGGGCATGACGGTGGAACCGCCGGAGGGTGACGGCAAGACGGTCGAGCAGATTGTCGACGACATCTGGCAGAACCGCGATCGCGACTACAACGTGCGCCGGCTCGTACGTCGATTGCAGCGCATCGACAAGAACATGAGTGGCGATGCACGCGACCTGTTCGCACGCTTCGTCGCGGACGGCGATGTCGCCCACTTCGCCGAGGATTTACCCGCCAGTGTTCGTGGTGACTTTACGGCCACGATGAAGGTGTTACGTGACAGTGACTTCCTGAAGCTCTGCACTACCTATCCCCGCGCCCAGCGCAGCTTCATCGTTGCGCAGTCCGTCGCGGACACCGTCGAGTCGGAGTGGCTCATCAAGGCAGGCACCGGCAAGGAGTACAAGCCGGCCGATTATCTCCAGCTATTCGCTGCCTTCGTGGCAGATCACCAAAGCGAGATCGAGGCCATTCGCATCCTCCTGGGACGCCCGAACGAGTGGAGCCCAGAAGCGCTTCGCGAACTCCGCGATGCGCTGGCCCAAGCGCCGGAACACTTCACGGTCGAAAACTTGCAACGTGCCTTCCAGGCGACGCATCACAAGGCGCTGGTCGACATCATTTCGATGGTGCAGCGAGCAGCCGAAGACGACGCGCCGTTATTCACCGCGGAGGAACGGGTGAATCGCGCACTCGATCGAGTGTTGGCGGGCAGGCAACTGACCGAAGATCAGTCGAGGTGGCTGGAGTACGTCCGTCGACATCTCGTCCAGAACCTGTCTATTGATCGGGAAGACTTCGACATCGTCGCCATCCTGTCTGACCGAGGTGGCTGGACTCGTGCCGATCGGGTGTTCGATGGCAATCTGTCCGAGCTCGTAGATGAACTGAACCGGGAGCTCGTCGCCGCATGACCACCGACGTCGTCAACAAGCTCTGGGGCTTCTGCCACGTCTTGCGTCATGACGGCATCGACTACGGCGACTACATCGAGCAGCTGACCTACTTGCTCTTTATCAAGATGGCCGACGAGCGTGGCGTGAGCCTTCCCGAGGCTGCCGACTGGCCGTACCTCCGTAAACAGTCTGGCACGGACCTGCTCGATGCCTATGTCGAAGCGTTACGCATCCTCGGCAAACAGCAAGGGATGCTCGGAGACATCTTCTCCGGTTCGCAGAGCCGTTTCACCAACCCAGTCAACCTGCAGAAGCTGATCGGCGTCATCGATGAGACCGAATGGACCTCGATCGACACGGACATTAAGGCAGCTGCGTTCGAAGGGCTCCTCGAGAAAGCCGCCAGCGAAGGCAAGAAAGGGGCCGGTCAATACTTCACGCCGCGCATACTCATCCGAACGATGGTCAGCTGCATCCAGCCCGACCCACGTGTCAGCAAGAACTTCACGATTTGTGACCCAGCGGTAGGTACCGGCGGCTTTTTGATCGCCGCATACGAATGGTTGAAGGAGCAGTCCAAGGGAGGCGCGTTCGACCGCGACACGGCCAAGCGCCTTCGAATCACGACCTATTTCGGCGAGGAGCTCGTCCCGCGACCCCGCCGCTTGGCGCTCATGAACCTCTACCTACATCAAGTCGAACCACATATCGCGCTCGGTGACTCGATCTATGAGACTCCGAGCAACCGTCGCTTCGACGTCGTCCTAACCAATCCACCGTTCGGAACCAAGGGCGCGAACCAGGCTCCCGAGCGCGAGGACTTCGTCATCCAGACCAGCAACAAGCAGCTCAACTTCATTCAACACGTCCTAACCATCCTCAAACCGGGTGGACGCGCTGCCATCGTCGTGCCCGACAACGTTCTCTTCGCGCAGCAAGCCGGCGAGGTGTTCGAGGTGCTCATGGAGGACTGCGATGTGCACACGGTCCTCCGTTGTCCTCGTGGAACCTTCAGTCCGTACACGGAAGGCACCAAGACGAACGTCATCTTCTTCACCAAGGGGCGATCGACCGAGCGCAGTTGGATCTACGACGCACGCGCGAACGTGCCCAAGATCACAAAGAAAAGTCGGCCGCTGACCACACAGCACTTCGCGGAATTCGTCAAGTGCTACGGGTCGGATCCCAACGGTCGAAGCAAACGCAAGCAGTCCGACTCGTCCGCAGATCGGTGGCGCAGTTTCACCCTCGACGAGGTAAAGAATAAGCACTACAAGCTCGACGCGCTCAAGTGGATTCGCGACGACGAAGTCGACGACCCCGACGATCTTCCCGAGCCTGAAGAGCTGATCACGGAGGCGATGGAGGGGTTGCAGCTTGCGCTAGATGATCTCGGTGACATTCAGCGTCTTCTCGATAGTGCTGGAGAACACCAGTGAACGCGACTGAAGTCTCATTGCTCGATGCCGCTGAGCTTGTCAGGGGGGTTTCCTACAAGCGGGAAGAAGCACGTTCCAAGCCGGCGCAAGGGCTCGTTCCTATCGTTCGTGCGACCAATATCCAAGATGGTCACCTGGTGCTGGACGACCTCGTCTACGTACCTTCATCAAGGGTCTCCGAACAGCAGAGGATTCGACGCGGCGACATCGTTTTCGCTATGTCGAGCGGCAGTCGAGATGTGGTCGGAAAAGCCGCGCTCGCGCTAACTGATGTTGGCGCGGGCTTCGGTGCCTTCTGCGGAGTATTGCGCGCTCGGCCCGGCACGCGCGCGGATTGGCTTGCGCACTACATGCGCTCGCCGCTGTATCGACGCGCAATCGATCGAGTCGCGACGGGAACGAACATCAACAACCTCAGTAAGTCAACGCTGGCTGCGATAGATGTTCCTTCGATGTCCGAGCGTGAGCAGGCTGAGATCAGTACCGTGCTCACTAGCGCTGAGGGTGCTGGTTCGCGCGCAGTCGAACACCTTGACGACGCAAAACGAGCCTTAGACCAGTTTCGTCTATCTGTCCTCGCCGCCGCATGCTCAGGTCGCCTTACGGCCGACTGGCGGGCTCGGACCTCGCCATCCGAATCGGCCGCCGCCCTTATCGCACGTTCGGAAGCGATCGTTCGGTCGAACGCCACGCGTCGTGCTGTGGACGGTGAATGGTCGCCACCAGACTGGTTGGAGATTCCAGATACGTGGCAATGGGCACCGACGAGAAGTCTCGCCTTCATCAAGGGTGGTATCCAGAAGCAACCAAAGCGCGCACCAAAGGCAAACTCGTACCCTTACCTGCGCGTCGCCAATGTGCTCCGTGGTCGCCTTGATTTGTCAGTAATACATGACTTTGAGCTGTTCGCGAACGAACTGGCTACGTATCGACTGGAGGCCGGAGACCTTCTCGTTGTGGAAGGCAACGGCAGTGGGAATGAAATTGGACGCGCCGCGATTTGGCGAGGCGAAGTCGATGATTGCGTGCACCAAAACCACATCATCCGCGTGCGATCGATCGCAGCGGATCCGGACTTCCTCGCCCTCTTCTGGAACTCACCAATCGGCGCCCGCGAAATCGCATCCTTGGCCGTAACGTCGGCGGGGCTCTATTCGTTGAGCACGAAGAAGATCGGTTCGGTACCGATACCGGTGGCCCCATTGGATGAGCAACGCGAGATCGTTCGGCGGACCACGACAATGCTTGCATTGGCAGATGCCGTCCTCAGCAGCGTGGAATCGGCTAGACGGCGAATTGAGCGAAGCTTGCAGGCAATCCTCGCGAAGGCGTTTCGCGGCGAATCGAGCCTCCCTTCTGTTATCGAATCCGCGGAGCAATCAGTTGCTGGATAAAGGCGCGCACTTTCATCGATGTGACTTCCAGGTTCACACAACCCGTGACAGCCAGTGGACTGGGCCGCGTGCCGTCTCATCCGAGGAACGAGACGCTCACGCTGAACAGCTCGTTGCGGCATGCCGAGAAAAGCGCTTGGACGCTATCTGTATTAGCGACCACCACGACTTTGCAATGGTCCCACATATCCGAGCTGCTGCCACGCGCGAGCTTGCAAGCAATGGCGAACCGGTCGCCGAAGCAGATCGTCTTGTCGTGTTCCCCGGTTTGGAGCTAACTCTCGGAGTGCCGTGTCAGGCGATCCTAGTTCTCGACGCGGATTTCCCGGCAGATCGACTGGCTAGCGTGTTGACCGCGCTCGCAATCGAGGCGGTCGATCTGTCGCAAGCGTCATTGCCGCCTGTCACAGTCCTCGATCACGTCACAGAACTACGAGTGCTCCACGAGACGCTTGACCAACACGAGTGGATGCGCGGTCGGTATATCGTGTTTCCGAACGTTACGGATGGCGGTCACAAATCCCTGCTGCGCAGCGGAATGCAGGCAAAATACAAGGATATGCCTTGCGTTGGTGGATACCTCGACGGGTCCGTCGCCGCGATAGGAACCGGCAACAGGCGCATCATAGCCGGCGAAGACAGCAACTATGGAAACAAACGCATCGCGGTGTTTCAGACTTCCGACTCGCGCTCGTCGACATTCACCGATCTAGGCGTGCATTCGACTTGGGTGAAGTGGGCCCGGCCGACCGCGGAGGCATTGCGACAAGCTTGCTTGGCTTCCGATACTCGTGTCGCCCATGAATCGCCAGAACTTCCAACGAGCTACGTCGCGCGCATCAGCGTTAGCAACAGCAAGTTCATGGGTCCGATCGATCTCGATCTGAACCGTCAGTACAACGCTGTCATCGGCGGCCGTGGTACCGGCAAATCGACACTACTTCACTACTTACGCTGGGCCCTGTGCGACCAACCCACCTCGATTGGCGACGATGAGCTAGCCGACCCGCGCGCGCGCCAACAACGGCTGATCGAGGCGACGCTTACGCCGTACGACGCCATCGTCGAAGTACTCCTATCGATCAATGGAATTGACCACATCGTTCGTCGAAGCAGTAAGACCGGCGAAGCGATGCTCAAGGTCGGCGGCGATTCGTTTCGGAAGGTAGGCGAACAAGACGTTCGAGCGCTCCTGCCGATCCTCGCGTATAGCCAGAAGCAACTAAGCAGCGTTGCGATTCGGTTGGATGAGCTCACCCGTTTCGTCACGGCGCCTATCCGCAACGAGTTGGCAGTGGCCGACCGTGAGATTGCGGAGAAAGCCAGTGAGGTCCGCCAGACGTTCGGCAGCCTCCTGCGCTACCGGCAGCTGCGACATGCGATTTCAGAGGGTGAGCTGCGTCAACGATCATTAGCTGAGCAGGCGGCCAAGCTTCGTTCGGAGATCGTCGCGGTATCTGACGATGACAAGGCACTTCTCGACGCCAAACCGGCTTACGACGGTGCTCGGTCCGCCGTTGAATCATGGGAGAGTCAACTCGAACGCGGTGTCGGCGTGCTTGGCCGGCTCACTGAGATCTCGCGGCAATTGGTCGAGCTGCAACCGGCACCGACCGAGCCAACGGCCCTAGCTGGCGATCTGGGGGCCTTTCGGGCCGATGTCGCGGCTGCCTTGACGACGCTCGACGATGACGCTGCGGCGATGTCGGGTCGGCTGAAGTCCGCTCGTGACGCAATGTCGCACGATGCGACGTCGCGTGTTCGCCTGCTTGCGGTGCTAGACGCCTACGACACCGCCTACGCGGAGGTCAAGGAAAGATCGTCCGCGCACGCTGCACAACTCGGGGCGCTCGCTGACATCGAGAGTGAGGCGCGCGCACTCGGGTCGCGCCTCGAGGCGCAACGAGTAGAGCTCGCGGAAATGGGCAACCCTCAGGAACGTCAGTCAGCCCATCGAGACGAGCTCATCGACTTATACCGCAGTCGATCCGACTTGCTGGCCGGCCAATGCGAAGCTCTCTCGCAGCAGTCGGCGGGATTGATTCGTGCAACGTTGAAGCGCGGGCAGGGGTTGTCCGCTGTCGCCGACCGCATAAAAGGAGTGGTGTCTGGGTCCGGCCTGCGTGGCAACAAAGTGGATGCATTTCTCGAGCTCCTCCGGGCGGAGTCGGATCCACTGACTACCTGGAACCAAGCGTTAGACGAACTTGATCGCCTGGCGACGGTTGGCTCCGACGATGCGGTGACATCCGAAGCGTTTCCGCTTCTGGCGCGCCTTGGTTTCGCGGTAGGTGACATCGTGCGGATTCGACAGAAGATGTCGTCGGACGGTTGGCTCGATCTCGCACTGGTCCCAATCGCCGACCATCCCAACTTCGAGTATCAGGTGCGCGAGGACGACTTCATCCCGTTCTCGGATGCTTCTGCGGGCCAACAGGCGACTGCTCTACTCGGAGTCTTGCTCTCCCAAGGTGGCTCGCCACTGGTCATCGATCAACCCGAGGATGACCTCGATAGCCAGGTCGTTGTCGAGGTTGTCGGGAAGATCTGGGGTGCCAAGTCGCGCCGGCAGCTGGTGTTCAGCAGTCACAATCCGAATTTCGTTGTGAATGGAGACGCCGATCTCGTCGTGTGCTGCGACTATCGAAGCGCGGGCGACCAATCAGGTGGGCGCATCAAGCTTGAAGGAGCTATCGACGTTCCGGCAGTTCGTGAAGAGATCACCCGGATCATGGAGGGCGGCGAGCGCGCTTTCAAGCTTCGCAAAGAGAAGTACGGGTTCTAGCCCTCGATGCTCGTGCGGCGGGATGTGCTCCTTTTTGGCAGTGGTGTCGGCTACCGGAGATTTCGCGAGCTCCTTAACGACAAGATTCAGGTCGTTGCTCCGGGCGCACAGATCGTTGAAATGGGCGATTTGTACATCTCCGAATACGACTCCTATTTCGGGGTGATTCGTAGGGCGCTGAGCAGCTTGTGCTGTATGGCTGTCTTTTACGCTGGCCACGACGGCATAGTGGCGCCCGGAACGAGCTTATTCATAGATGGAATGGGGGGTATTCAGTGGTCGCGCGAGGGCCGACCAGTTGACCCCGAGCACTACGGCGGCAGGTCCGACACGGCTGTGGAACAATTCTGGCTAGAACAAGCACATCGCACCTGGAAATGTTCGAGTCGGAATACGAGCGGGCACTCGCGAGCGCTGCGACGCGCTCGGGCGCTCAAGAATTCGACGTTGCGCTCTCGTTCGCCGGAACCGACCGAGAGTACGTCGAGGAGGTTGCGCGGAACTTGGTGCGGACAGGGATAGCTACATTCTACGATCTTGACTTCAAGGAACATCTATGGAGTAACCTCACAGAGGAACTGGACCGGATATATCGCCACGCTTCGACGTTCGTGGTTCTTTTCGTCTCACGTGCGTACGTGGATCGACCCTGGGCGCGGCACGAGCGGCGGAGTGCGCTCGCACGGGCAATGGATGAACGCCGTGAGTTCATTCTGCTCACGCGCTTCGACGATGTGGATGTGCCCGGACTGCCACCGAACATTGGTTACATTGACTTGCGGCAGTGCCCTCCGTGGGAGTTGGCTGACCTAATGGTGCGGGAGCTGACTCTCTTGTCGAGCCCTCACTCTTAGTGTTCGAAGCGTGCGATGCTGCTTAGTGGTCAGGCGGACGTAGCAGTTCGGGCCGACTGCCTGAATCTCTGATCGCGAACATGTCCTCGAGCGACTCTTGATTCCCGAGTACGGACACTTGCTGTTTGTTGTCGATCACTACTAGCCCGGCGCGCTCAAGAGCATCCACCGAGCGGCGGAATTCATGATCATCCAGTCCTACACTCCGTAATGTAAACAGTGACACTGGCGTTCCTTCTTGTCGCGCGAGCGCCAGCTGCCGCACTAGCGCGACTGCGCCAACTGGGAGTCGTGACAGAAAGCGCCGAGTCCGCGCGTCTCGGTGCTCCGCAAAAGTCGCTGCTATTGCGACACAGTTCTTCTCTGTAAGGATTCCTGTGTCGTCCCATAGTGCATAGCCGAGTTCCTGGAGGCTCGCAGGCACTCCGTGAGCCACGTGCACGAAGTTTCGGACTAACGCTTCCGGCCAGTCCGCACCTTCTGTACGCGCGGTGTCGCACAGCAAGGACGCTGCTTCGCCCACGCTCAAAGGTAAAAGGTCGACCGGAGAAAACAACCGCGATGCAGGAGACATCGTGTCAAATACGAGTGCATCCCATGCTGAACTCAGACCGGCAGCGGCTATCAGCACCGGACTCTCATCACGATCAGATATGGCGTTGATCAAAGCGTTTGCTGCCTGATCCCCGATCGTGTGCATCTCGTCGAGTACAAGCAGGGCTGGCACGCCGAGTCGGTCTGCAAATCGCTCGAGTTCACGGAAGGCGAGCTCGAACTGTTCGACCGCAGGACCACGCTGCGTCTCGACTATGTCGAACCAGGGGCTCTTAGGTCTCACTGGCAGCCGTCGGATTGCCGCTGCTGCTCTGGCCGCAACAGATGACTCGTGACCGAGCTTCTCGACTCCGCGCTCAAGCGTTGACGTCAGGACCGACAGCTCACCTATCTCGTTCGTCAGGGCAATCCGAAGCACGGGCCAGCCGAGAGAGGCTACGTGTCTCGCAAGGTGTGCAAGCGTCGCAGACTTTCCCATGCCCGTGGCGCCAACAAGCAACGGATGGTAAAGCCAGTTGCGCTCGTCGTAGAAGTCGTCGACTGTTCGCTCAAGATCTGAAATCACGGTATCGCGACCGGCGAGGATTCGAGGTAGCGCCCCAGGTGCTGGTGTAAACGGGTTCACGAGATCACGCTAGACGCAACTCAACACCATTCCCAGGGAAGTGGCGAGTCGCTCCGGTCCGCTAACCGCTGTGGGGTCTGCCCTCACTGGTTCACCTGGGGTTGAAAGCGTCTCGGCGGCGTGGTGGCGATCGACAGCGTTGTTGCGTCGATGATGAGTGTGTGGACCGAGCCCGCGTCGGCAGCGTCGGCCCGCCGCAGCAGGATCCGCGTGTACGCCCTACTCAGCGCGACCGCGTCGGGAGATCCAGTCGTCGGAATGCCCGCCAGATCGTGCTTGGGTCACATCCCAGTTGTCGCCCGACAGTGGCGAGCGAATGACCGTCCTCGTACAGCGCGCTCGCCTGCGCTATCTGCTGCGGAGACAGCGAACGTCCGCGAAGCGACACCTTCTCACGCTTGAGCAAGCGCGCAACCGTCTGACGATGGATCTGGAATCGCTCGCCAAGTTCGAAGAGTCTTGCCCCGGCTTCGTCGGACGTCACATTCGACGACTTGTCTGTAGCGCTTTTGGAGTTCGCTCGTCGCAGCCGGCGCTTCGGCGTTGGCGTATAGCAGTCAATGTCGTCAACTCCGAGCGGCCGAGGGTGAAGTGTTACCCAGCCTGCGTGTTCATTCCGGCCTACGTCATCCGCGGTTGACTGCAGATCACAATGCCGCACCTGATTCATGCCAGTCACGGACACGGCCCACCACGTTCCAGGACTTCGGCGGCTTCCCGGCGTCCGCACATTGCGGGTTGCCGGTCGCTTCGCAGAGGTGCGGCCAGTGAGTTGGCCCAAACTCAACCCACTCCAGCTCGTCGTCGCCATTAGCGCGTAGGTGTGAGACGAGGCGGGCATTCAGAACCGGGTTGTGCCCGATTAGGTACGAGAGACCTGAAACTGGCACGCCGTGAAGCGCGACAGGATTGTGGGGCTTGTATGGTCCGCTGTGCGACTTGCGGTATATCAGCATCTCGTCGGCGGTGCTCATCCGCTCGACGTAGAGACGTTCTAGGACCTCGCAAACTCGTGCTTCCTGCCAAGAGGAGGGCAACACAGCTACAACCTCGTAGTCGAGCGCGACGAGCAATGACTGGTGTACTTGGTGCTTCCAGTAGAGCACCCATGCCTTCGGAACAATCTTGCGTTTCACCACGAGGCACAAGGTAGTGCGGACCTCGGAAGAGCCCGCCCCATTCGGATTACCTCGGATGCGTGCCGACACGTCGGCTCAAACAAGACCGCTTAGCGACGGTCCCCACGAGCAGCCGACGGGCTCGAATCACCTCGGTTCATCGATGTTTCGATGTACGACGGGATCGTGAAATAGAGCAAGCTCGTCATCATCCATCGGCTCGAAGTGTTGCTCAAGAACTCGCAGTTCTTGTGGTGAGAACGGGAAAGCCCCGCAGATCTCTTGATCCGCGGGGCTTGAGTGTGCCGGGATGGTTACCGTCTTCGAGTGGTATTGCCGGCTGAGACGAAGGCTCCGAGCCGCTCTACTTCCGACCTCAGGCCAGGCGATGAGCGCTCGTGCTCCACGTATTTGTAGAGAGCGTTTCTGATTTCCTCCGAGATGGAGTGACCTCTGATGCGAGCGATCTGATCGAGGTCCTCTGCGAGATCGTCGTCGAGACGAACGCTCGTGATCTTGGCCATGCCGTGTCCTTCGTGTGGGCTCGATGTCCGCAATGTCCGTATTGGTGCCTCGCGCGAGGCGTGCCTACCGCCTCACGATACGTGAATACGCGTCGGCCTGCAACACAATCCGCCGCGCCGATCCTTCAGCCATTTCGGCGTTGACTACCACCACTAGTGCCGCTATCGCCATCGAACCACATCATGTAGGAACGTAGTCAATGCCTACAAGTTGCGCGACAATACGGCTGGAAGGAGGGCGGAGTGAATCCCCCAGCCGATCCAGATGTTGCGAGCAATGACCGAGGTACTCGAGGGGACTGACCTGTTCAATCGGGCCTACCGCTCAAACCTTCAGGAAGCAGCCTGGGCATGGGACGCTGCCCAGAGGCGCCAGCTGCACATCGTTCCCTTACTCGACGACCCGATCTGAAGGCGTTCGAAGTGCTGTCGAGAATGCAGTTGCTATCCGCAGACTCACCAATCCCGGCCCTGGCAGTCCCGTGTGGGAAGACCCAGTCGTTGGAACCCCCGCCAGACGGTGCTCGGGTCACACCCCAGTTGCTGCCCAACGTCAGTCAGCGAGTGACCGTCCGCGTAGAGCGCTTGCGCTCGCTCGATCTGCTCCGGCGAGAGCGGGCGACGGCGAAGCGATATCCCGCGACGTTCGAGCAGGCGGGAGACGGTTTGACGATGGACTTGGAATCGTTCGGCGAGTTCGGAGACCGTGGCTCCGTCTTCGTAACTCGTGGTGAGCTTCGTGACTGCGTCGGGAGACAACCGCCGCTGGACCTGCAGCCGAGTTCGCAAAACGGTCGTTGGAGGATCCGCATAGCCCGTTTCGGCGGGCCGAGGGTGTACCTGCCCTGATCAGGAAAACTTGAAAGCAGTCCGATTAGCTCCAGGTGATCGGACTCGAACCCGTGACCCGTGCGACTCAGGCTGCGCGGGTTAAGGGCCCTCGGATGCCCACACCTTCCTACCATCGCGCGACACGCCCGTCCGAACTTGAATGCCGAGGCGCCGACCGGCGATGCGCGCGGCCTTGCGCCAGAGCTCGACGTCCTTGACGTGTTCGGTTCCGTGCGTGACGCTGCGGTACGCCTGCAACTCGTCCATGATCTGCGGAACGAGGCGTTCGACGCGTCGGCGCTCGAGTTCGTCCACCGTCCGGCTCACGCCGAAACCTCGTGATGACAAAGTGATGACATTTGGCCTTCTTCCCCCGCGGCTGAGGGGGTCTCCGATCGACGGAAACCCCCTCTGACCAGGTTAAATAAATGGTGGCGGGGGCAGGATTTGAACCTGCGACCTTCGGGTTATGAGCCCGACGAGCTACCAGACTGCTCCACCCCGCGGCGGACCAACGATGGTACAGGCGCCACCCGCTGTTACCAAGTCCGGGTCACGCCCTCGGCGTCCCCACCAGCGTGGTGAGCTTCGACGTCGTCGGACCGTTCCCGGAACCGGCAATCGGGTCCTGGAACGTCACGTCGATGTGGTCGGCCCCGACACTCGTGTTCGCGACCGACGCACCGGCCGGCGCGCCGACGGAGTCGAGGTCAGTGATCTTCCAGGCATTGCCGTCCGCGCTGTACAGCAGGTACGAGTGTGTCGCATTCGCATCTGGCGCAAGGGTGCCGCCCGTCTTCGCCGACGGCGGATCGGTCCGGGGCGTCTGCTTCTGCACGATGACCGCGTAACCCAGCGGACCGACGTCGACGAGCGACGCGTACGCGCAACCGTGCCGGCACCGCCCGCGAGGTCGGCGACGTCCGTACCCTCCCGACCACGTCGCACCACCGTCGTTCGACGTGTCGACGTGTAGACCGTCGACGTCTGCGAGTCGACGCCGATCACGCGGTCACTCGACATCGAGACGGCGTCGACGGCCGGTACTCCTCCGAGCTGCGTCCACGTGCGACCGTCGGTCGACACAGCACCTGCACCGGGCCGGGCCCGTCGGCACCAGCCCCGCGGGGTCGACGGTAACGACCACGGCGACGAACAACACGGCCAGGGTCCGGGCGAGCGCGCGCGACCGAGGGACCAGACGGTGCTCTTCGTCTTCCGGGATCGAGGTCACGACATCCAGCACGCTCGCCCCAGTCGTGGGAGCGCTCACTACACGCCGGGGGCGGCCCGGAGGTTCCCATTCACGCGGGCAATTCCGCCCGTATTCTCAGGACGCGCCGTCGAAGGTGGGCCGCTCGTCGGTGCGCTCACCCCGGACCGCGTCGTACGGGTCCTGCAGATCGCCGAAGTAGCCGAGCGCGTACGCGCCGCGGCGGTAGCCCGCGAGCCGCGCCACGTCTTCGGGCAGGTCCTGCGCGACCTCGGGCGGGCAGGCGAGGTACTGGTTCTCCTCCTGCCGTAGCCAAGAGAGCGTGTAGCCGACGTTCACGCCCCGTCTCGCCGCGTGCGAGCGATTGGGACCGCCCCCGTGGTACAGCGACCCGAGGTAGAAGAGGACCGACCCCTTCGACATCTCGGCCGCGACAGTTTCCTCGACGGTCGGTCGCAGCTTGTCGTTCCACCGGTGGCTGCCGGGGATCACACGCGTCGCGCCATTCTCCTCGGTGAAGTCGGTCATCGCCCACATCGTGTGGCACTCGACCTCGAAGCCCGCAGGGAACGTGAAGAAGTCGAAGGCCCATTGGTCGCGGTGCACGAGCTGCGCGGGCTCGCCCGGACCGATCTCGATGATCTGGGTGAGATGCAGCTGGTAACTCGTCGCGTGGTCGCCGAGCACGCGGTCGAGCGTTCCGAGCACCGTCGGATGCGCGGCCAACTCACGGAAACGATGCGAGCGCGCGAGCAACGAGCCGGTGCGACGCGTGTTCAGGCCGGTGAATTCGTCGGCGCCCGCGGGAGTGGCCGCGAGGTACGGCGCGAGCTCATCCTCGATCCGGTCCATCAACTCGACCGGGGCAAGTCGTTCGACCACGACGCACCCGGCCTCGCGCAGCGCGGTCTCGACGTCGTCGAGGCCGGCGCTCGCATCCACTCTTGGGACCGTCGCGATCTCGGGCACGCGAGAACGCTACCTGCTACGACGTCAGCAGCACCTGGGTGTATGCGGTCAGCGTGTTGTTGTCGACATAGATGTGCTGCGTCCCCGCGTGGATGTCGCGGAAGCACCGCTGCAGGACGCCGCCCCGCAGGGCGCCGGTACCGGCCCACGTGTAGGCGAAACGCGCGGCGTCGGCCGCGACCCGGGTCGCGTAGGTCGTCGCCTGCCGCATCCGTTGTTGCAGCACGAGCGACGGTGCACCACCGGCGAGCGCCTCCGCCTCGGCTTGGCCGAACACGTCGATGACGTACGAGCGGGCGGCGCCCATGGCCGCGTCGTGCATCGCGTACTCGTGTTGGAAGAGCTGTTCGTCCGCGACCGGGCTGAACTGGCCCATGCGCTGCTTCGTTCGCGCGGTCGCGAGGATCTCGTCGAGCGCACGGGCACCGACACCGAGCGCGAAGCCCGCGTGCCCGGACGCCACGATCCCGAACAAGCCGATGCGGTACATCGGGCCGCCGCGTCGCGGCGTCGCGGTGAGCAATGGGAAGGAGAACTCCTCCTCCACGAATTCTTCGTCGACGGTGTAGTCGTAGCTGCCGGTACCCGCGAGCCCGAACACATCCCAGTTGCCGCGCAGCACGACCTGTTCGGGACGCAGGAACACGACGCGCAACGCGGGCAGGCCCATGTCGTCGTTCAACGGCGCGCCGTCCGCATCGACTTCCTGCGTGCCGGCCGCAAACCACGTCGCGTGCGCACACCCGGAACCGAACTGGTACTTGCCCGACACGACGAAACCGTCGTCGGTCGCGCGCGCGGTGCCGACCGGTCCGAACATTCCGGCGACGACGGCGCGCCCGCTCGGGCCGAACATCGTCTTGGCCGCTTCGTCTCCGGTGTAGATCGCGGCGAAGGCCGCCGACGTTGCGTTCGCCATGGCCGACCACCCGGTCGAGCCGTCCGCGTACGCGAGCTCCTCGAAGACCTCGAGTGCGTCGACGATGCGCGCCTCGGCGCCGCCGAGCTCACGAGGCACGAGGATCCAGAACAGTTCGGCGTCGGCCAGCGCGTCGACGACGGCGCGCGTCGTCGTCGTCTCGGCCTCGGCGCGTGCGGCCTCACGTTCGATCAGCGGCCGGAGCGCCTGCGCGGTTTCGACGAGAGGCGACGATTCGTCGCTCACCCTGCGGGCTCGCTCATGGTGATGACGTTGAACATCGCTCCCTGCGGATCGGCGAGCACGGCGAAGCGCCCCGGTTCGATGTCCATCGGTCCCGCGAACAACGCGCCGCCGAGCGACTTCGCCTGCTCGACCGTCGCGTCACAGTCGTCGACGGTGAAATAGACGCCCCAGAGCGGCGGGATCCCTGGCATCGGCGGATTCATCGCGCCCGCGATGCTCCTGCCGTCCAGCTGGAACTCGGTGTACGCGCCCGCGCCCTCACCGTGGGTGAGGGTCGTCCAGCCGAGCAGCGCGTTGTAGAAGTCGGCCGCCTTGGGAATGTCGGGCGTCACGAGCTCGCTCCACGAGAACGTGCCGGCCTCGTTCACCAGCTTGGCGCCGATGTTCCCCTTCGCCTGCCAGAGCAGGATGATGGCGCCGGTCGGATCCTGGACGACGGCCATGCGGCCCGCGTCCATCACGTCGAACGGCGGCGCGTGCAACGCACCGCCCGCGGCCTCGACCTTCGCCGCGGTCGCGTCGACGTCGTCGACGCTCACATACGAATTCCAGTGCGGAGGGACGCCGGCCGCGGCCTGGTCGCCGAGCGGCGCCACCGCGGCGACGTCGAGGTCCCGGATCGTCGCGATCGAGTAGTAGACGCCGTTCTCCTCGTCGATCGGGTTGTCGACGAAGCTCCACCCGAAGAGGGAACCGTAGAACTGCTTCGCGGCGTTGGTGTCGGTGGTCTGGACGTCGACCCAGTTCGGCGTTCCCGACGCGTAGCTCGTGCGCTCCGGCATGACGGTCTCCTCACTCGTTCGTCGCGGCCTCGCAATCTAGGCGGAGCTGGCGCGACGCCGGAAGAGCGGGTGACCTGCGCGAGCGCGCGACGTGCGCGGCGGAGGCTACGAAGCCGGGGGCTTGACCGTGGTCGTCGTGGTCGTCGGGGCGTTCGAACCGGGGCCCGATCCGCCGCCGAACGGCCCGTGCCCGCCGTGGCCGCCGAACTTGAAGCCGAACCGGCCGCCGCTCATGTGCCCCAACCCCCCGGTGCCGTTCACGAGCGCGGTGATCGCGGACCGGATGTCGTTCTTCAACGTGGTCGCGCGGTCCGGTGACAGCTTCCCGGTCTTCACCGCGGCGTCGATCTTCGCGTTCACGTCGGCGACGAGCGCGTCGATCACGGTGTTGACGTCGACGTTCTTGCTCTTGGCGATGTCGGCGATCGACATGCCCTTGGCGAGATCGCTCTTCAACTCGTCGGTCGTGATGCCGAGCGCCTTGGCGACCGAGTCGAGAGCCTGACCCAGGACGCCGAATCCGATGCCAGGCGCGAACGACGGCGTCTTGCCGGACGGTTGGTTGCCCATGCTGAACTGCGGCAGCGGGTTGTTCACGATGTCCGTGATGCGCTCGCGGTCGGCGTTGACCATCGCGTCGATGACCGTGTTCACGTCGACGCCCTGTTGCTTGGCGACGTCGGCGATCGTGGTCTTGCCGTCGCTCAGCTTCTGGCGCAACTGATCGGGCGTGAGGTGGAGGGCCGTGGCCGCCGCCACGATCAGGTCGTTGCCGACCCCACCCCTGAAACTGCCCGGGCCGGGGCCCGGGCCCTTGAAGAAGGGCTTCCCGGGAGTCGTCGTGCTCGTCGAGCCGGAAGGAGCGGCGAGGGTGCTCGCCGCGGGGAAGGGTTGCGCCCCGGAGAGCCCCGGGACCGCCGCCAGCGCACCCGCCACACTGCCCACGCCGACGGCCGCGAGCGCCGCGACTGCCGTCACCAACCGACTCGGCATCATGCCTTCCTCCTACGGAGTGTCCGGTCCGAAATTGTCGGTTCCCAGGCTGGCATCCAGCTGAGAGCAGGGTGAAACGGGGTCAAGGGGTCACCCTGCTCAGAACGCCCACAGCATTCCCACAAAATGCAGTGCGACGATGGCGGGGTGAGTGACACCAGGGTGCTCGTCGTCGACGACGAAGCCAACATCACCGACCTCGTCGCCACTGCTCTTCGCTACGAAGGCTTCGACGTCGAGGTGGCAAGCACGGGTTCCGACGCCCTGAAGGCCGCCTCGGAATTCCGTCCCGACCTCATGGTGCTCGACATCATGCTCCCCGACCGCGACGGCTTCGCGGTGGTGCAGCGTCTGCGGTCCGACGGGCACCACGTGCCGGTCGTTTTCCTCACCGCACGGGACTCCACCGAAGAGAAGGTGAAGGGTCTCACCGTAGGGGGTGACGACTATGTCACGAAGCCCTTCAGTCTTGAGGAGCTGGTCGCGCGCGTGCGCGCCGTGTTGCGGCGCACCGGCGTCGTCAACGGCGACGGCACCGCGCGGCTCACGTTCGCCGACCTCGAGCTCGACGACGACACCCACGAGGTCTGGCGCGGCCGCACCCGCGTCGAACTGACGCCGACCGAGTACAAGCTCCTGCGCTACCTCATGCTCAACGCCCGCCGGGCGCTTTCGAAGTCGCAGATCCTTGACCACGTGTGGGAGTACGACTTCGACGGCGACGCCAACGTCGTCGAGACCTACATCAGCTATCTCCGCAAGAAGATCGACAAGCTCGGCCCCCCGCTGATCCATACGATTCGGGGTGTTGGCTACACACTGCGGACCCCGCCCGAAGGCTGACCGCCTGTGACGCTACGCGTCCGGCTCCTCCTCGGTCTCGTCTTCCTGGCCGCCATCGGCTTGGTCTTCGCCGGCGCGGTCACCTACCGCCAGACGCGCGGCGACCTCATCAGCCGCGTGAACCGTCAACTGACCACGGCCGCGGCAAATCCGAACCTCTTCTTCCCGCGCTACCAGACACCCGCGAACGAGAGCGTCACCAACACCCTGCTCCCGCCGGGGACCTGGGCGCTGCTGCGTCTGGACTCGGGCCAGATCCTCGACACGAACGGTGGTGGGGTACTCGGCGAGCCGCGCCCGGTACTCCCGGCGGTCGTGAAGACGAACACCATCTTCACGGTGGATTCGCCGCACTACCGCGTCATCGCCTCGTCGGCACAGCGGTTCGTGAACGAGGGCACCGGTGAGATCTTCGAAGCCTCGTTGATCGTCGCGATCCCGCTGGCCGACGTCGACCACACGCTCCACCACCTGATGCTGGTCGAGGTCATCGTCATCGTCACGGTGCTGCTCGCGATGGCGATCCTCGCCTGGTGGGTCGTGGCGCTCGGCCTGCGACCGCTCGAGGACATGGAGCGCACTGCCGGCGCGATCGCCGCGGGCGACCTGTCACAGCGGGTCGAGATCATCGACCCGAAGACTGAGGTCGGACGCCTCGGCCTCGCGATGAACGAGATGCTGCAACAGATCGAGACCGCCTTCGCGGCGCGCGCCGCGTCCGAAGCGCGACTCCGCCGCTTCGTGGGCGACGCGTCGCACGAGCTACGCACACCGCTCACCTCGATCCGCGGCTACGCGGAACTTTTCCGTCGCGGCGCGGCCGACCGGCCCGAAGACCTCGCCAAGGCAATGCGGAGGATCGAGGAAGAGGCCGACCGCATGGGTGTGCTGGTCGACGACCTGCTCCTGCTCGCGCGTCTCGATCAGGGTCGTCCGCTCGAGCGCCAGCCGGTCGACCTCACGATGATCACGAGCGACGCCGTCGACGACGCGCGCGCCGTCGCTCCCGAACGTCCGATCGACTTCGCCGCCGACGGCACCGTCGTGGTTCCCGGCGACCAGGCTCGGCTGCGGCAGGTTCTCGGCAACCTGCTTCAGAACGCGAACCGGCACACGCCCCCACGCACGCCGGTGCACGTCCGCGTGTATCGCGGTGAGACCGAGGCCGTCATCGAGGTCGCGGACGAGGGTCCGGGCATGTCGGCCGAGGACGCGGGCCGAGTCTTCGAGCGGTTCTGGCGCTCCGACCCCTCGCGCGCGCGGGCCAGCGGCGGGGCCGGCCTCGGGCTCTCGATCGTCGCGGCGATCGCCGAGGCGCACGGCGGCCGGGCCGAGCTGCAGACCGCGCCCGGCGCGGGCGCGACGTTCCGAGTGGTCCTCCCGTTGCGGGTGCCGATCACGCCGGAGCAGTACGTGTACAACGGCACGGAAACCGCTCAGCCCGCAGCGGCACCGGCACCCGAGGCCGCGCCCGTGGCCGACATCTCACCTGCAGCAGAAACCACGCCGGCGTCGAACCCGCCCGCCTAGAGCTTGACGACCAACTTGCCCAGGTGGTCGCCGGTGAAGAGGCGAACGAGGGCCTCGGGCGCGCGCTCGATGCCCTCGAGCTCGTGCACCCGCGCCGTGATCTTGCCCTCGGCGAGCCAGCCCGCGAGTTGCCCTGCGGCTTCCTGGTAGTGGTCCCAGTAATCGAGGGTGTTGAACCCCTCCATGCGCGCGCGTTTGCCCATGAGGTAGCGGATGTTGTGCAGCGGGGCCGGCGGACCCTCGAGGTTGTATGTCGAGATGTCGCCGCAGAGCACGATGCGGGCCTGCATCGCGATGCGGCGCAAAACGGTGTCGAGGAGCTCACCACCCACGTTGTCGAAGAAAACGTCGACACCCTTCGGTGCGAGCTCCTTCAATCGCGCGGCGACGTCCTCGCGCTTGTAGTCGATGCACTCGTCGAACCCGAGCTCACCGGTGACCCACGCGCACTTCTCGGGTGAGCCGGCGATGCCGATCACGCGCGCCCCTTGCATCCTCGCGATCTGACCGGCGATCGATCCGACGCTGCTCGCGGCGGCCGACACGCAGAACGTCTCCCCCGCCTTCGGTTGTGCCACCTCCAGCACGCCGATGTACGCGGTGACGCCGACGTGTCCGAGCACGCCGAGCACGTCGATCAGGTCGACGTCCTCGGGCACCATCGTGATCGGCGGGAACGGGTTCGACTGCACGACGCAGTACTGCTGCCAGCCGGTCAGGTGCATGAACGCGCGCCCCATCGGATATTCCTCGGGGTTGTTCGTCTCGACGACCACGCCGACGCCGTTCGACCGCACGGCCTCGCCGATCGCCACGCCGGCCATGTAGTTGCCGCGCTCGTCGATCCACCCGCGGATCGTCGGATCGATCCCGAGGTATCGCACCTCGAGCAGGGCCTCGCCCTCGCCGAGCGCGGGCACGTCGACGTCGACTGTCTCGAAACACGATTCGGTGACCATGCCGACCGGACGCTTCGCGAGAACGACTTGCCGGTTGACGCGCGCGCTGGCCACGGCCAGAACCTAGCTGCAGCAAATAGCCTGCCGCCCATGCTGCCGGTCGATGTCGAGGAGCTCACCCCGGCTTGGTTCTCGTCCGTGCTCGGACACGACGTCACGTCCGTCGAGGTGCTCGAACGGAGTTCGGGGACGACGGGTCGTGCCCGGGTCGCACTCACGGGCGACGCCGCGCTACCGGCGACCGTTTTCGTGAAGCTCCCGCCGTTCGACGAGCGGCAGCGGAAGTTCGTGACGTCGGTCGGGATGGGCGTCGCCGAAGCGCGCTTCTATCGCGATCTGGCCGGCGAGGTTCCGGTGCGCGTCCCGCGCACGTGGTTCGCCGACACGGACGAAGGCGACGGCTACGTCATGCTGCTCGAGGATCTCGTCGCGAGCGGCTGCCGGTTCCCGAATCCGGCCGACCCCGACATCGAAACGCGCGCGCTCGACATCGTCGAGCAGCTCGCCGGATTGCACGCCCGGTTCTGGGAGTCGCCGCGCTTCGAAGACGGCGGCGACCTCGCGTGGCTGGCCCGCCGCGGCACCGGCGGAGGCGACGGCGGCGCGCCGTTCATCCGCATGGCCGTCGAATCGCTCGGCGACCGGCTCCCCGAGCCGTTCCACCGGCTGGCCGACCTCTACATCGCGCGCAACCGCGATATCGGGCGGCTGTGGAACTCCGGCCCGCGCACGTTCGTGCACGGCGACCCGCACCTGGGGAACCTCTTCGTCGACACGAACGCGCACGACCGCACCGGCTTTCTCGACTGGGCGGTGATCGGCCGTTCGCCCGGACTCCGTGATGTCGCGTACGTGCTGTGCAACTCGATTCCCGCCGAGGTGCGCAACGCGAACGAGCGCGCGTGGCTCGAGCGCTATTGCGCGCTCCTCGCCGAATCGGGCATCGAGCTCACAGCTGACAAGGCATGGGAGCAGTACCGGTTGTTCGCGGTGTACTCGTGGGTGTCCGCGGCGTCGACGGCCGGCATGGGCTCGAAGTGGCAACCGCTGGAGATCGGCCTCGCCGGCACACAACGAGCGACGGCCGCGTGTACCGCGCTCGGCTGCGTCGAGCTGCTGGAGGAGTTGCTCGACTGACTCGACAGGCCGGTGAACCGCGGCCTGTGCGACTTCGTACCCGTTGCCGTAGGGTGACCGCACGACTCTCGAAAGGGGCCAACGATGTCGGTCTACGACGTTCCGCTGAAGTCGCTCGAAGGTACGCCCGGCGTCCTCGCCGAGCAGAAGGGCAAGGTCTCGCTCCTCGTGAACGTGGCATCGCAGTGCGGACTGACCCCGCAGTACGAAGGGCTCGAGAAGCTGTACGAGCGCTTCGGTTCACAGGGCTTCGCCGTCGTCGGTATCCCGTGCAACCAGTTCGGCGCGCAGGAGCCGGGAACCGCTGAAGAGATCCGAACGTTCTGCTCCACGAACTACAACGTGCAGTTCCCGATGTCCGAGAAGATCGAGGTCAACGGCGACGGTCGGCACGCGTTGTACCAGCAGCTCACGCCCAAGGCCGACGGCGAGGGTCACACCGGCGACATCCGCTGGAACTTCGAGAAGTTCCTCGTCGGGCGCGACGGCGAGATCCTCGAGCGCTTCTCCCCGATGGTCGAGCCCGAAAACGCCGAGCTCGTCGGCGCGATCGAGAAGGCTCTCGCGGGCTAGCCGACTCGGCAGCCAGCTCGTGATCCTCGACGACTTCCGCCTCGACGGCCGCGTCGCGATCGTCACCGGCGCCGGCAAGGGCATCGGCGCGGGTTGCGCCAAGGCTTTGGCCGAGGCCGGCGCCGACGTCGTCTGCGCCGCGCGCACGCAGGCCGACATCGACGCCGTGGCCGATCAGGTCCGCGGGTTGGGGCGACGCGCGCTCGCGGTCGCGACGGACGTCACCGTCACCGAACAGCTCGAGAACCTCGTCGCCCGCGCCGCCGGCGAGCTCGGCCGCATCGACATCCTCGTCAACAACGCGGGCGGGTCACTCCCCCGGCCGGTCATGGCGACGAGCGAGCGATCGTTCGAGATGGCGCTCCGCTTCAACGTCACGTCCGCGTTCCTTCTGAGCAAGCTCGTCGTGCCGCACATGGTGGAGGCGGGCGCGGGTGCGATCGTCAACATCTCGTCGCGCTCGGCGAGCATGGTGCAGCCGTGCTTCACCGCCTACGCGACTGCCAAGGCGGCGCTGTCGATGATGACGCGCGCGATGGCGCCCGAGCTCGCGCCGAAGGTGCGGGTGAACGCGATCGAGGTGGGTGGTATCGAAACCGACGCACTCGCCCAGGTGCTGTCCGACGAGTCGGTGCGTGCGAATCTGGTCGGGAACACGCCGATGCAACGCGTGGGCGTCCCGGCCGACATCGCCGCCGCGGTCGTCTACCTGTCGTCGCCCGCGTCGTCGTTCGTGACCGGGAAGATCTTCGAGGTCGACGGCGGGGTCGAGGCCCCCGCGTTCACGATCCCGTTCGAACGCATGTAACCCCCCGAATTCCCACCAACAGTTGGCAGGAATTTCGGTCCGTAGCGCCGCTTTTCGCGCCAACAGTTGGCAGGAAATTCCGTCTGTGGCGCCGGTTTTCGCGCCAACAGTTGGCAGGAAATTCCGTCTGTGGCGCCGGTTTTCGCGCCAACAGTTGGCAGGAAATTCGGTCCGAGCGTCACCGCAGGGTGGCGCGGCCCGCGAGGAGTGGGAGGTCGAGGTACGTCTTGATGCCGGGTTCGGCCCGCACGACGTACGGGATCGCGTTCACGCAGTGCTGCGCGGGCGGTATCAGGCCGATCTCGGGGTTCTCG
>Ga0335085_10001590_pt1 | contig 46888 bp, 42 predicted proteins | sample Lox_Sample_45_FD_206712 | JGI IMG/M metagenome (GOLD analysis project Ga0335085, IMG submission 206712) | Soil microbial communities from Loxahatchee National Wildlife Refuge, Florida, United States - Lox_Sample_4.5 | ecosystem: Environmental > Terrestrial > Soil > Wetlands | place: USA...
GTAGAGTCGACGACTGGCGCAGTGCTGGCGTGACGCGGGGAGTAGCTGTTGACCGGCGGGGCCGGTGCCTCAGTCCGTGTCTGCCCGTCTGTTTCCAGTCGCCGCTCATCGAACCGGACGTGCAGATCTCCCGCATCCGGCTCTCGGACCAGACTCACGCCTTCGCCCACGGCACATCACGGCCTCGAGCAGTCAGCCGCACCAGACCGAGTTCCCCATAGAGGTACGAGTCGTAGAAGCGACCCGCCCGGCTGTGCCATGCGTTGTGCTTGTACCGTAACCATCGGCGCAACCGCAGTTCCGTGTAGCTCTCCAGTGCCCGATACGCGCCCGAGACGGTACCTACCTGGAAGTAGTTCGCCCAGCCACGCAGGACACGATTGAGTTTTGCCACGACGTCTGTGGTCTCTTGCCACGTCATATTGCGGGCGGTCAGCGCGCGGACGTTGTCGACCGCGCGCCGGACGCTTCTCTTCGAGGGCCGCATGCCGATGTACGACGATCCGGTCCTCGGCGAGTACAACCGCCCGAACGTGTAACCCAAGAAGTCGAAGTGCCCTTCCGGCAACGAACAGATTCGTGTCTTCTCCTCGTTGACTGTCAGCCTCAGCTTCCTCATGAGCTCGCGCATGCGGGTGAGGGCCTCAGCCGCCCTCCCCCGAGGACACAGGATCACGAGGTCATCGGCGTAGGTCACGATGCGAGCGCCCAGCAGCTGCTCGAGCCCGAGCTTCTTCCATCCCAACACGAACCGGCGCATGTAGAGATTCGCCAGCAGTGGTGAGATCGGTGAGCCTTGGGGTATGCCACGCTTGGTATCTTTGGCCACGGTCGTGCGTGTCTTGCGGCCTCGGTCGTCGGTCTCCTCTACGGCGCATTCCAGCCACATCTTGATCAGATGCAGCACACGAGCGTCCACCATGCGTCGCGCCAGCGAGCGCATGATTTCCGCGTGCGGGATGCTCCCAAAGTAGTCGGCGACGTCGGCATCCACGACTTCCGGATGCCCGTGATACAGCGTGTCCTGCACCTCGCTCACCGCCTGCTGCGCATTCCGGCCCGCGCGGTACGCGTACTGCTCGGGTGGAAGGTCGGCTTCGAAGATCGGATCCAGCACCAGCATTGCTGCCGTCATGCACACCCGATCCCGCAGCGTCGAGATGCCCAAGGGCCTGAGCTTGCCGTTGGCTTTCGGGATAAACACTCGTCTGATCGGCTCCGGTCGGTAACTCTCCTCCTTGAGCGCAAGCGCCAGTTCCCCCAGCCACCGCTCCACGCCGTACGCCTCGACCTGCGGGAAGTTCTGACCATCCACACCCGGCGCACCCGCGTTCGAGCGGCACTGCGCATAGGCATACGCCAGGATGTCCTCCCGGTAGATCTTGTCGTACAGCGCGTAGAAGCGATAGCCAGGCTCTGCCTTCGCTTTCGCGTGTAACGCCTTCTGCAGCTTCTGAACACTCTTCGGAGTTGATAGGTTGCCCAATCTCCAGGTCCCTCACTACGTGTTGCGTTCGTCCAGAACTGAGGCCTCTTCCCTCCACCGGCATTACCCGGCTTCACCGGTATTGCAGGCCTCTCCGTCACCCCAAGCCGCCCGGCCCGTCCCTCGCGGGCGACCGGTTGCTCAACCATCTCAGCACGCCTTGGGGCTTCCCGTGTTGCGCGCGTCTTCCTGGTGTACATGCTGTCGCCATTACCCCGGCACAGCGTCTGGGTTCCTCTTTGCTCGATCACCCCAGCCGTATCAGTCTTCCCCGGAAGCAGCGCCGGGTCGACCTGTGCATTTTCCTTTTCGAGGCTTGCTCGGCGTTCACTCGCGTTACGGCCTGCACACTCGCGACGTCACCAAAGTCGTGACGCTTTACACCAAAGGCTTCGACTACTTCGTTACCTCCATAGCCGCTCCGGTTGCTTCCGGCTGGAGCACTCGCCGGGTGGGACTCTCACCCACTGGAAGACGCCGCCTTTTCACGGCGCACCTGCTATACGGAAATCTGAGCGGCCGCCCGCAACGGCCGCTTATGGCCGGTCAGCGTCAGTAGAGGCTGACGCACAGACTCAAGGGCAGAAACCAACCCCTTCAGAGACATGCTTCATGGCGGTCATTTGATGCGGCCAGAGCCGACACTCGGTCGCGGCGGTGAACGGGGTGCAAGATCGCGCGTAGGTACCGGCGCAGTAAGGACAAGTCGCGCCCACCTGATCCGCGGTATCCCATCCTTGGTACCGCGAAGTAGAATTTCCCCAACTTTCTTTATTGCACATCTGGTTGGACCAATAGCGAGTCATGTGCCAGGTCGGCGAGCACGCAATCCCCGCGGCAGAAGGAGAAGCGCGATGAGGCGGTTATGCTTCGCATTGGCGTGCCTCGCAGCGTATGTCGCGCAAGCGGCGCAAACGACCACATCGTCCCCAGGCGCCGCACCATCGGACGCCGAAATCCGGCGCATTCTCGTCGACCGGATCGACGCGCAGAAGCAAGGCGTCGGCATCGTCGTCGGCGTCATCGATCATAACGGCAGGCGCCTTGTCGCTTACGGCGCTCCTGAAAAGGGGGACAAACGGCCCCTCAATGGCGACACACTGTTTGAGATCGGCTCGATCACCAAAGTCTTCACAGCGCTTCTTGCAGCTGACATGGCGCAGCGAGGCGAAGTGAAGCTGGATGATCCGATCCAGAAGTACCTTCCACCCACCGTCAAAATCCCCGAGCGCAGCGGAAAGCAGATCACACTCATCGATCTGGCAACGCATACTTCCGGTCTTCCACGCATGCCGGAGAACTTCCGTCCGAAGGACCCCAGCCGTCCGTACGTCGACTATACGGTGGATGCGCTTTACTCGTTTCTCTCGTCTTACGAGCTACGCCGCGACATTGGGATAAAGTACGTTTACTCGAATCTGGGCTTCGGTCTGTTGGGGCTGGGACTCGCACAACGCGCAGGCATTGACTACGAGAAGCTAGTCGTGACGCGAATCTGCGATCCATTGGGAATGAAGAGCACGAGGATCACCCTTTCCGAACCTTTAAAGGAACGGTTTGCGGCCGGTCATAGCTCCGACCTCGTCACTGTTCCTGAATGGGACATTCCCTCCTTGGCTGGCGCCGGTGCTTTGCGCTCGAGCGCGAACGATTTACTGACGTTTCTGGCGGCGATGATGGGCTACACGGACAACCCGCTCGCCGCGGCACAGAAGACGGCGCTCTCGATCAGGCGACCGACGGGGGAGCCGTTCATGGAAACCGCGATGGGTTGGGACATCGACACTCGTGGCGGCTCCGAGATCATCTCCAAGGGGGGCGGCACGGGAGGGTATAACACGTTCATCGGCTACTCCCCGAGAACCCGCGTCGGCGTGGTGGCCTTGGCCAATACTTCGGCAGGCGAAGGCACAGCGGACATCGGTCAGCATCTGTTGGATGCCCGCTATCCTCTGTGGGTTCCGGAAAGCTTCCCTTCGACCGAGCCCACGCTTGAGGCAAAAGTTCTCGACGGCTATCTCGGGCATTACGAAATGACACCGACCTTCATTCTGGCGGTCACGCGCGAAGGTAGTCAGCTTTATGTGCAGGCCACTAATCAACCTCGCACCGCCGTGTTTCCTAAAGGCAACACCGAGTTCTTCTACAAGGTGGTCGACGCCGGGATTACCTTCGAGACGGACTCGCAAGGCCACGCGAATACGCTCGTCCTGCACCAGGGTGGACGCGACCAGAAGGCGAAACGCATCGACGACGCCACCGCGAAGCAACTAGAGGACACAGTCGCGCAGCGCTTCAAGGATCAAAAGCCCTTTCCCGGAAGCGAGGCGGCGATTCGGGTGGAGGTCGATGAGATGCAGCGTAAACAGCCTACCTACGAACGGATGACGTCCGAATTCGCCGAGCTAGCGCGCCCGCAAGAGGAGCATGTAGAAGCCTTGATCGGTGGGCTAGGTACCCTGGAGTCGATCACCTTCCAGAGAGTTGGGCCGGGCGGCTTCGACGTCTATGACGTGAAATTCGAACACGGCGCGCTCGATTGGCGAATTCTGCTCGACACTGACGGGAAGGTCGCCGGCGAGCGCCTAGTTCCCCTACCCTGAGCGGGCGACTCGGATGGCTGCTCCTGGCCGGCTGGCGCCGGTCGGAGTCCGATCTTGGCCAGTCATCAGGAACGAAACAGTCTTCGGCCCCTGACCAGCCGACGTAGCTGCTTCACTACACAAGCGAGCCCCTCGACTCGACTACCGAGAATCGGTTCCTTTTCAGATATCCTCTTGAGCGCACGGGAGGCGTGGGCTCCAACGAAGACTTATCTGCGATGCGGCGGCGAACGTTAGAACGCTTGTTGGCATTTGGTCTCGCATTTGGCCTTGCGTCGGGTGTTCACGCACAAACTTCCGTGCCAGATCAACTATCCGATCGTGCTCAGCTCGAAGCTGCATTGGGGTTCGAGGCTCCCACGAACGGGAGGCAGCCCGGTGGGTGGGGTGGAGGTCCAAGCGGGACGATCTTCGTCGACGAGACGGTTGTTCACGGCGGTAGACACTCCGCGAGGCTCGAGCGAACGCCGATGAGTGCCGGAGCGGCTAGCTCCATTACCAAAGCGCTCGGGATGAGTTTCACTGGTCAAACGATCGAGCTGCGTGGGTTCCTCCGTACCCAGGACGTGAGCCGATTCGCAGGCCTATGGATGAGGGAAGATGCGGACTCGGGCGTAGCAGCATTCGACAACATGCATAAGCGGAAGCTTGCCGGCACGACGGAGTGGACCGAGTACACGATCACCTTGCCAGTGATTCCCGAGGCAAAGAGACTCGTCTTCGGCGCGCTCCTGGAGGGTACCGGAACCGTCTGGGTCGATGATTTTCAGCTGCTGGTGGATGGCAGGCCCATCTGGGACGCCCCTCGGCGCGAGATTCCACACTCGGCCCTTGATGAGGATCACGAGTTCGACACCGGCTCCGGCGTGCAAGTGAGCTCGCTCTCTCGCGCTCAGGTCGAGAACCTGACGACTTTGGGGCGCGTATGGGGCTTGCTTAAGTACCACCATCCAGTCATCACTTCTGGAAAGCGGCACTGGGACTACGAGCTCTTTCGCGTGCTGCCTTCAGTTCTTGCCGCGCCCAACCGGCGGGCGGCTGATGAAGTCATGCTCTCGTGGATCGACACGCTGGGCTCGGTCCAAGCGTGCGATTCCTGCACACGGGTCGAGTCCGCCGACGATCTCTACCTGGCTCCGGACACAGGTTGGATCTCCGACGAGGACCTGCTCGGTCGGCCGCTCAGCGAGCGCCTGCGTTCGATTGCCCGGAGCCGTATCCAGGGACAGTTCTACGTCGCTCTCGTCCCGCGTATCAGAAACCCTCGCTTTCCGCACGAACTGCCCTATGACGCGATCAAGCTCCCCGACCCGGGGTTTCAGCTCCTCGCGCTTTATCGCTTCTGGAACATCATCGAGTACTGGTACCCCTACCGCGACGTAATCGGCGAGGACTGGACGCACGTGCTCCGTGAGTTCATTCCGCGTCTTATGCTTGCCCGAGACCGTGATGCCTACGAACGCGATTTGATGGCTCTTCTGGTGCGCGTTCACGACGGGCACGTTGGGCTCTCCCAACCGCGAGATAAGAGCGTGCAACCGCCGACCGGATCCTGTGAGGCTCCGGTGATCATCCGGTATATCGAAGAGCAACCCGTTGTCGCTGGGTACAGCGACGCAGGCCAGGGACGAGGCGACCTTCACCTCGGCGACGTCGTCTTGGGCGTCGACGGAACACCGGTTAGCAGACTGTTCCGCAGCTGGTCTCCCTATTACTCCGCGTCCAACGAATCAACAAAGATGGCTCACATGGCACTCGCCCTCGCCCGGGGCGCCTGCGGTACGTTCAGAGCTCCGGTCCTGCGCGCAAAGTCTGTTGTGCAGGTCTCGGGTGAGCGCGTGCCTCGGGACGAGATTGATTCGGAGGCGGGGGCGCACGATGACCTGCCCGGCGAGACGTTCCGACTCCTGACACCGGAGGTCGGGTATCTCAAGCTCTCATCTGTGAGCGCCGCCAAGATGGACGACTACATCAAGGCGGCTATGGGCACTAAGGGGCTGATCATCGACATCAGGAATTACCCCGCGGACTACGTTCCCTATGCACTCGGAGGTCATCTTGTGGACAAGGAGACCGCATTCGTCCGAGTCACGCATGCGGATCTATCCGATCCCGGCGCGTTCTTCTGGACTAAGCCTAATACGATCCAGCCCCTAGAGCCGCACTACTCGGGCAAAGTGGCCGTCCTAGTCGATGAGGATTCGATGAGTCAGTCGGAATATACAGCCATGGCCCTGCGCGCTTCGCCGCGCGCAATTGTTCTCGGCAGTACGACTGCCGGAGCGGACGGCAATGTCTCCCCGTTCTCGCTTCCCGGCGGACTCAAGACTCAAATCAGCGGCATCGGAATTTTCTACCCCGACAAGAAGCCGACGCAGCGTGTGGGAATTGCCCCGGACATAGTAGTCCGGCCAACGATTGCTGGCATTCGTGCCGGCCGCGACGAGGTGCTCGATGCCGCTGTCGATCACATACTGCGCGAGTAGCCAGGAGGTCCGTCTGGCTCAACGAACGACCGCTTTCGGATAATCGGGGGCGCGGCCTCGATGACCGCTCTTGGCCGACTGCCGTCCATGAGCAGGTCACGCACGGCAGCGTGGGTGTCTGCGAATTACTCACCCGTGCATCCAGCCTCCGGCACGCTGCGGAAGAGGAAATTTCGGAGACCGCATTGCTCTGGGCGCCTCGCCCTACGCGGCGCAATTGCCACCTCGCTGAGCACCGGACTATCCTCCAGTCTGACCGATGGACGGCCTGTTCGAACATCTTCCGGCGATCATCTCCGCGGCGGCGCAGAGTGTTCTGGGCCTGTTCGCACTGCTGTCGGTTGCGCTCGCCGTGCTGGCGTATTTCTTCTTCGCCAGCGCGCGGGTTGAGGTCCGGATTGGCATTTTCGTTCTGCTGTTCGTGGGGGTGGCGGCGTTCGGGGTGGCGGTGTTTCGCGCCTCGGGCGCGGGGGTGGCCGTGGCGCCGACGGCGCATGACGAGGCGCTTTCCAAAGAGGCCAGGGCGTTGCTGCGGGGCGCGGCGGTCGATCCGAGCGGGTTGGTCATCTACGAGCAGTACGGGGCGGGGGTGGACCTGCACACGAATGGGATCAGCTATCTCACCGACAAAGCCAATCACGAGGCGGTGGCGAACTGGGAGGCGGCATTGCAGGAGCTCGTGAAGGCGGGCTACCTGACGGATCGCGGCGGGCATGGGGAAGTCTTCGAGATCACGAAGGCGGGGTACGAGAGAGCGAAAACCAAGTAGAGGAAGCGGACCGCGGGCGGGCTGGCCGAACGGTACGGTAAATTCGTCAGGCGGGGCTAGACTCTAAATCCGATCTGCTAGTCGATATCGGGGGGCGCCGTTGGCCGCTCCACTGCGAACGGCCGCTTGCGAGAGAATTGTTATCTGCCCCGAGCGGCGGCTGTTGGCCGATACACGACCACTGCAAGCTGAGGACAAAGCCTCTGGTACTAACTAGCTTTGGAAAGAACAAATGGGTCGCTGTGCTTATCGGCGGATTTCTTTTGGTTCAAGCAGTTCAAGCCATCAGGACTGGTAGCGTGACTGTCATTTTTAGAACGACAAAGCGGCAAGAAGACGCTTTGTTGTTTTGGGTGGGCGTAGTACTTTCGGGGGCTCTGGGTATAGCAGCGATAGTCATCGCGCTCATGTAAATCCCAAGTGACCGGCACCGTCAGGACCGCAATGACAGCCGATCGAGCGTCCGCTTCCGGGAAAACTGTGAGGCCGTCTCGGCTGACCGCTTCTGGCCGTATGCGGCCGCCCGCAGGAGATCAAAGCCCCTTCGCAACGATCATTCGCTCGATGACCTCCGCTTTGTGCTCGACCACGAGGTGGGAATAGCGCTTCACCATCGCGAGCGTCTTATGGCCGAGAACGTCAGCGATCTCAAGAAGGGAGGCGCCCTGGGCGGCTAGCATCGAGGCGGTGGTATGACGGAGGTCGTGGAAGTGGAAGTCCGCGATGCCGGCCTCTTCAAGCGCGGCATACCAGTGCGTGTCAAAGTGCTCGTAGGGGCCGGGCAAGCCCGAGGGCTGCGGGAATACGTACTCGCTGCGTGCCGAGTCCATGAGCTTGAGGTCTCGCAGCGCCTCGAGAACCTGGCCCGCGAGCGGGAGCGTGCGTGGCTCATCGTTCTTCGTCTCGTGCACGAGGGCCCTGCCCTTCTTGAGATCGACATCCGCCCACCTGAGCCCTGTAAGCTCGCCCTTCCTCGCACCGGTCGTAATCGCAAGGAGCACAAGGGTGCGCAGCGGTTGCCAGACCGACTTAGCGCAGGCCTTTAGCAGCTCTGTCCGCTCCTCGTCCGAGAGGAAGCGCGTACGCCCGCGCGGCTCTTTCTTGCGCCGAATGTCGCTCACTGGGTTGCGATCGAGAAGCCGGCGATCCTTGACCCCGAAGCTCAGCGCGTGCGAAAGCGCCGCGATGTAGCGGTTTATTGTGGCGCCTGAGCGCTTGTACCGCTTTGGCTCCGCCAGCTCGCCGGTTTCGGGATCCTCGTGTGCCCGGCCGCGCGTGAACTCCTCCTCCGCCAGTTCATCGCGCGCCGCCGAGATTCGGTCGGCCGTCACCTCCGCGAGCGAAAGCCCCGCGAATTGTCCGGACCACCACTTGAGCTGCCGCTTACGTGTAGCGCGCTCCTTCTCATCGAAACGCCCTGGCTCATTCAACACCGTTTTCGTGTAGTCCTCCACGAGCGCGTCGAAGCTTGTGCGCCTGGCGACCGCGTTTGGGAAATGCCGCTGCTCACGGATCGCTGCCTCGATTGAGCCGGCCCACGCCCGCGCCTCCTTGCGATTTGGGAAAGTCGCCGACTCTGCAGGGCGCCCTTTAATTCGAACCTGAGCTCGATAGGCAATGTCACCGGTCAACGGCGAGACGATGCGTTGAATCGAAGCCATTTCGCCGCAACCCCTGAGCAGCGTGGAATTGGCCCAAATTTGCACTGAATTTGCACTGAATGCAAAGAGAGCGTCCGAATTCCACCTAAGTATCTGATTTATATGGGGCGTGACGGAATCGAACCGTCGACCAGCGGATTAAAAGTCCGATGCTCTACCGACTGAGCTAACGCCCCATCGCTGCGGACCGCGCGGGGCGGCGATGATACTACAGCGACTGGTAGCGGGTCGGATCCGGGAGCCCGGCCGATTCGAACCCGGCGCGGCGCAGACGGCAGGCGTCGCAGCGCCCGCAGGCGCGGCCCGCACTGTCGGCCTGGTAGCACGATACCGTCGCCCCGTAGTCGACCCCGAGGCGGGTGCCCTCGCGGATGATCTGCGCTTTGGTCCAGCCGATGAGCGGCGCCTCGATACGGCACGCCCTGCCCTCGACGCCGGCTCTGGTCGCGAGCCGTGCGAGCTCACCGAAGGCGGCGATGAACTCGGGGCGGCAGTCGGGATAGCCGCTCGAGTCGAGCACGTTGACTCCGATGAAGATCTCAGGCGCGCCGAGTACCTCGGCCCAGCCGAGCGCGAGCGCCAGCATGATGGTGTTGCGCGCCGGCACGTAGGTCACCGGTATGCCCTGAGTCGGCTGCTCGGGCACCGCGATCGAAGGATCGGTCAGTGCCGAGCCCCCGATGCCGGCCAGATCGACGCGCATGATGCGATGCTCGCGGGCGCCGCCACTGCGCGCCACGCGCCGCGCCGCCTCGAGCTCGGCGGCATGCCTCTGTCCGTAGTCCACCGAGAGCGCATGGCAGGCGCGCCCGCGCTCACGCGCGATGGCCAGCGCGGTCGCCGAATCGAGCCCGCCCGACAGCAGCACCACGGCCGGGGATGCGCTCATGAGGACACTCTCTCGGGCACGCTCGTCACTTTCCCGGGACGTTGCCCCACAGATACTTGTGCAGCTGTACCTGGAAGCGCACCGGCAGACGATCCTCGAGGATCCAGTCGGCCAGCGCGCGCGCCGGCAGCTGCTCGTGGCTCGGCGAGAAGAGCACCGTACATCCGTCCGGCAGCGCGAGCTCGCGCAGCTTCGCCCGGCTCCACTCGTAGTCGCCGCGGTCGCAGATGACGAATTTGACCAGGTCCTGCGGTCGCAGCGCGGCGAGCTCCGGGTAGCGGTTGCGCTGCTCCTCGCCGGAGGCCGGCGTCTTGACGTCCACCACGCGCACGACGCGCGCATCGACCGCGGCCAGCGGCATCGCCCCGCTCGTCTCGAGCGAGACCCGCAGCCCCGCATCGCACAGGAGCGCGAGCAGCTCGAGGCACCCACGCTGCGCGAGCGGCTCGCCGCCCGTGACGCACACGTAGGGCGTCGCGAACTCCCGCACCCGCGCCACGATGCGCTCGAGCTCCCACCACTCGCCGCCGTAGAAGGCGTACTCGGTGTCGCAGTACCGGCAGCGCAATGGGCATCCCGTGAGACGCACGAATACCGTCGGGAATCCCACGGTGTCGGCCTCGCCCTGCAGCGAGTGGAAGATCTCGGTGATCTTGAGGCGCGAGGCGCTCATGTCGCGTTTGCCCGCCGCCGGCCGTGCGCCCCCTACTGCGCGGGGATGCGTTTGAGCTTATCGGCGGCCAGCTTCGCCTGATCGGTTCCGGGGTACTTCTGCGTCACGGCGGTGAGCGTGTTGCGCGCCGCCGCGTACTGCTTCTGCTCGAGCTGCGTGTAGCCGAGCTTCAGAAGCGCATCAGGCGCCTTGCGGGCGTCGGGCCACTTCTTCAGCACCGCGCGGAAGGCCTCGGCCGCGGGCTCGTAGTCGTGATTGACGTAATAAGCCTCGCCCAGCCAGTACTGCGCGTTCTCGGCGAGCGGGCTCTGCGGATAACTGGCGAGAAAATCCTTGAAGCCGGTGATCGCGGTCGAATAGCTGCCGGCCTTGAGCGCCTCGAAAGACTGGCCGTACACCGCCTGCTCGACCGAGGAGGCCTCCCGGGCCGTTGCGCCGGCCGCACCCGCGCTCACGCTATCGGCCACGCCAGCGCCGCCCGACCCCGAAGCGCCCGCGGCGCCGCTGCCGCCCGCCGCGAGCGTCTTCATGCGACCGTCGAGGTCGGCATACAGATCGTGCTGCTGCTTGCGCAGCGCAGCGCTGTCGTGCTGGGTCTGCTCGACGAGACCGTGCAGCTGGCGCACCTCGGCCTCGTCGGCCTCCTGGTGCTGCGCGAGCTGCACCAGACTCTCGTTGGCGCGCTCGAGACGCGTGATGCGCGCATCGAGCTCATCCATGCGTTTCTGCACCGGATCGTCGGTGGCGCAGCCGGCGCCGAGAGCCGCGGTGAGGATGGCGAGAACGACAGCAGTCAGCGAGCGCATGGGCATGCTCCCGGCGCCTACGGCTTGGCAGGCGCCGCGGGCTGACCCGCGGGCGTCAGGTACACGATCTCCACCCGGCGGTTCTTCGCCCAGGCCTGCTCGTCGTGTCCCGGGTCCGCCGGACGCTCCTCGCCGTAGCTGACGGTCGTGAGCTGGCCTTCAGCGACGCCCTGCAGGAGCAGCGCGCGACGCACCGACTGCGCGCGCCGGTCACCGAGCCCGATGTTGTACTCGCGCGAGCCGCGTTCGTCGGTGTTGCCCTCGAGACGTACGCGCGCCTGCGGGTTGGCGGCGAGATACTTGGCGTGCGCGGCCACGATATCGACACCCTTGCCCTGGATCACGGCGCTGTCGAAGTCGAAATAGACGATACGCGTGGCGAGCAGTCCCGCCTGCGGACCCGCGGTCTCTTCCTGGCTTCCCAGGCCGGCGCCGCCGCCGGCATTGGCCGCGTTGTCGCCCGCGCTCTGCGCGGCGGCATTCGCGTCGGTCGCCGCGGCGGCAGGCGGCGGCTTCGGCGGAGTGCTGCCGCAGCCGGCGACCGCCAGCATCGCCGCCATGCCCAAAGATGCCAGTAACTTATGCGTGCACGCTTGTTGTGCCATTCGCCTTCTCCACCCTCGTCTCAGGTTCCGAACGGTCCCCATGCCGGCTCGCCGACCGCGCCCTGCTGCACCTTCAGGCGCAGGCCCGTGAGCCCGTCCACCGATATCGTCGCCAGTGACCCGCGGCTGCCCTCACGCTGCGAGTACAGCAGTGTAGCGCCGTTCGGCGCAAAGCTCGGCGATTCGTCCAGCCGTCCGTGCGAGAGGACCCGCACCGAGCCGCTGGCCAGATCCTGCACCGCGATCCGGTAGTTGCCGCCATCGAGCGTCACCATCGCGAGCTGCGTGCCGTCGGCCGACACGCGCGGACGGGCGTTGTAGTTGCCTTCGAAAGTGATGCGCTTCGGGCGTCCGCCGCCGCTCGCGCTGATCTCATAGATCTGCGGCGAGCCGGCGCGATCGGAGGTGAAGTAGAGCGAGTGCCCGTCCGGGGCCCACTCCGGCTCGGTGTCGATCGCCGGGTCGTCGGTGATACGGGTTAGATTCTGGGTGGCCAGATCCAGGATGTAGATGTCCGGATTGCCGTTGCTGCCGCCGAGCGTGAGGGCCAGCTTCTTGCCGTCGGGCGACCAGGCCGGGGCACCATTGATGCCGGCCCGCGCCGACACCAACCGCCGCTCACCGGTCCTCACCAGCTGCACGTACACACCCGACAGCTTGCTCTCGAAGGAGACGTACGCCAGCCATTGACCGTCCGGGGACCAGGCCGGCGACATGATGGGGTAGCGCGAGTCGAGAATGAGGTGGGCGTTCTCGCCGTCGGCGTCCGCCACCAGCAACTGGTAGCGCAACGCTGGCGCGACGCCATCGACGGTCACGTAAGCGATACGCGTCGCGAAGGCGCCGCGTACGCCGAGGATCTTCTGGTAGATGGCATCGCTCACGCGGTGGGCGGCGTTGCGCAACGCGCCCGGTGGGCCGGTGAAGCGCTGGGTCGCGAGCTTGGCGCCGGTGAGCGTGTTCACGAGGTCGAAGTCGACCGCCAGCGCACCGTTGTCGAGCGTCGCGAGGCGTCCGACCACCACATAATCGCTGCCGGCACCCTTCCAGTCGGCGGCGCTCACCGCCTCGGCGCGGGTCGGCGTGGCCGGCATGCGAGCGCGCGGCAGCGCCTTGAAACGGCCGCTGCCTTCGAGGTCGTGCTGCACCACGCCGGCCACATCGAGGCCGCCGTCGGCCGGCGCGGCGGGTGCGAACGGCACGATCGCGATCGGTATCGGATCGCGCACGCCGGAGGTGATCTCGATCTGCAGCGCGGCGTATGCGGCGCGGGCCGAGACGGCGCCGATCACCGCGGCGAGCAGCAGCGCCAGCGGCAGCCATGCGCGCGTTCCTGTCGTGGGCGTTCTCGTGCTCATCGGGCCTCAATCCGGCTTGAATCGGATCGTTAGATTGCGATCAAACAGACTCGGATCCGGCGGCGGCGGCAGGGGCGAGGCGCGGTACACCGCGCGCAAGATGGACTCGCGCACCGCCGCATCGCCGTTGCACTTGCCGATAGTCACATCAGTCACATCGCCTCCGAGTACCTGCGTCACGTTCAAGATACAGTCTATCCCGGTTGTGGCCGTAGGCGGACGCTGCCAATTACGGGTGATCTGCGCCGCAATCATCGACTGCCAGCTCGCCAGCGCCGCGCCGCTGCGCGCGACATCCGCATGCTCCTCGGCTGCGAGGCTGCGCTTCAAATCCGCCTCGCGCTCGCGGCGGTCCTGCTCATCCTGCCGCGCCCGCTCCGCGGCGGCCTTGGCTGCCGCCTTGTCCGCCGCTAACTTCGCCGCGGCTGCCTTCTGAGCTGCGGCCTTATCCGCGGCGGTTTTTTCGGCAGCGGCCTTCTCGGCAGCGGTCCTTTCCGCAGCCGCTCGCTCCTCGGCCGCCTTCTGCTCCTGCGCCTGGCGCCGCTCCTGCTCGGCCTGCGCGCGCGCCGCCTGCTCTTCAGGCGTCGGCTGCGGCGGACCCATGTCCTCGGGCGGCGGCGGAGGCGGCTTGGGCGTCGCGGCTGGCACGGGCGCGGGCTGCTCGAGCCCCCGGAGCGTGCGCGCGTCTACCACCGTGGCCGTGATCGGCGGGGTCGGCACCGCGCGCCGCTGCCCGCGGAACATCCACCAGCCGTACACCAGCGCCCCGAGCAGCGCGCCGTGCAGCAGCACCGACAGCGCGATCGAAATCCAACGGTCGCTCGCACGCTGCACCGTCACCCGTCAGCTCGCTCAGCCGGGACGCGGCTCGGGCTGCGGCAGCGGCTCGGTCACGAGGCCCACCTGCTTCGCACCCGCCTGCTGCAGCAGCACCATCGCCTCGACCACGCGGCCGTAGGCGATGGCGCTGTCGGCCTTCACCAGCACGGCGCGCGTCGGGTTGCCGCGCAGCGCCGCCGCCGCGCGCGCCGCCAGCGTCTGCTTGTCGAGCGCGGCACGCGGGTCCCCGCCGATGTTGAGGTACAGGCGCCCCTGGCGGTCGATCGACAACACGAGCGGTTTGAGCTGCTGAGCCTCGAGAGGTTCCGCGCCGGCGTGCGGCAGCGCGACCTTCACCCCCTGAGTGAGCAGCGGCGCCGTGATCATGAAGATGATGAGCAGCACCAGCATCACGTCGATGTAGGGCACGACGTTGATCTCGCCCATCAGCCGCCGTCCGCGCGAGGTTTGTGCCATGGTCAGCGCTCCTGTGGCCCGTGCTTCGGCTCCGGCCCCGGTTTGGCGCTCGCGCCACTCACCGGCACCAGTGCGCCGCGCGCCGCGTGGCGCTGCAGGATGGTGGAGAACTCCTCGATGAAGGCGTCGAAACGCATCTCGAGACGCGTCACCTGGTCGGCGAAGCGGTTGTAGGCGACCACGGCGGGAATCGCCGCGAACAGGCCGAACGCGGTGGCGACCAGTGCCTCGGAGATACCGGGCGCCACCTGCGCGAGCGTTGCCTGCTGGATGTTACCGAGCGAGGAGAACGCGCTCATGATGCCCCACACCGTACCGAAGAGGCCGACGTAGGGACTGGTACTGCCGACCGTGGCGAGGGTCGCGAGGCTGTGCTCGAGGCGATCGATCTCCTTCAGCTGCGCCACGCGCATCGCACGCCGCGAGCCCTCGAGCTGCTGTTCCTGGCCGGCCGTCGCCTGGCGCAGCCGCGCGAACTCGCGGAAGCCGAACTCGAAGATACCCGCCATGCCGGTGGCTCCACCCGCGGATTCGATCGCCCGGTAGAGCTGGGCGAGGTCATCGCCCGACCAGAAGCGGCTCTCGAAGCGATCGGCCTCGCGGCGTGCGCGGCCGATGACGCGTCGCTTGCGGAAGATGATCGCCCAGGAGCCGAGCGAGGCGAGCAGCAGAATGCCGATCACGATCTGGACCGGCACGCTCGCCTGAATGATGAGCCGCAGAATCGACAGTTGGTCGTTCATGCTCCAGGGACCTCCGGCGCACGCATCTCCAGCAGGAACGCCGGCAGGCGCCGCGGGCGCATGGTGCGCGCATCCAGGCACGCCACGCGCACGCTCGCCTCGGCCAGCAGCTCGCGCCCCGCCCCCGCGGCGCGCCGGTACACCGACTGCGCAAAACGCAGCGACGCCGGCCCCTGCGGGTGCGGCTCGCAGCTGACCTCGAGCTCGTCGTCGAGGCGCGCGGGCGCGCGATACTCGATCTCGAGGCTCACGACGGTAAACAGGATCCCTTCCTCGCGCACCAGGCGCTGCTGCGAGTGGCCGAGCTGCCGCAGCCACTCGGTGCGCGCGCGCTCGAGGAAGCGCAGGTAATTCGCGTAATAGACGATGCCGCCGCCGTCAGTGTCCTCCCAGTAGACGCGCGCCGGCCAGAAAAAGCCGCTCATGGCGGATCCTCGAACAGTCCCAGGGTGGCCGCGCCCCGCTCCGGGGCTTTGAGCCCGAAGTGCTGGTACGTGGCGCGTGTCACCGTGCGGCCGCGCGCGGTGCGCACCAGGAAGCCCCGCTGAATCAGGAACGGCTCGACCACGTCCTCGAGGGTGCCGCGCTCCTCGCCGAGCGCCGCCGCCAGGCTATCGATGCCCACCGGACCGCCCTCGAAGCGCTCGATGATCGTGCTGAGGAGCTTGCGGTCGAGCGTGTCGAAGCCCTGCGCGTCCACCTCGAGCAGATCGAGCGCCGCATCGGCGACGCCCTGCTCGATGCGGCCGTCGCAGCGCACCTGCGCGTAGTCGCGCACCCGGCGCAGCAGGCGGTTCGCGATGCGCGGCGTGCCGCGCGAGCGCTGCGCGATGCGGCGCGCGCCCGCCGCATCGATCGCGACACCGAGGATCGCGGCCGAGCGCGTCACGATCCTCTCGAGATCGTCGACGCCGTAGAACTCCAGCCGCTGCACGATGCCGAAGCGGTCGCGCAACGGCGACGTCAGCAGCCCCGCCCGCGTGGTCGCGCCCACCAGGGTGAAGGGCGGCAGGCTCAGCTTGATCGAGCGCGCCGCCGGCCCCTCGCCGATCATGATGTCGAGCTGGTAGTCCTCCATGGCCGGATAGAGGACCTCCTCGACAACCGGCGCCAGCCGGTGTATCTCGTCGACGAACAGCACATCGCGCGGCTGCAGGTTGGTGAGAAGTGCCGCGAGGTCCCCGGGCCGCTCCAGCACCGGACCCGAGGTCTGGCGCAGATTCACCTCGAGCTCCACTGCGATGATGTGCGCGAGGGTGGTCTTGCCGAGCCCCGGGGGACCGAAGATCAGTACGTGATCGAGCGCCTCGCCGCGCGCCCGGGCGGCACTGATGAAGATCTCGAGCTGGGTTTTGACCGGCGTCTGACCGACATAGTCCGCGAGCCGGCGCGGGCGGATGGCCCGTTCGGCTGCCTCCTCTTCGGGGCTCGGCGCACCGCTGATGATTCGCTCGGCTGTCACTGCTATTTCGTCTACTCCCGCGCCGCGTTCTGCAACGCGCGCCGGATCAGCTCCTCGGTCGTGTACGTCCCCGGCTCCACCGCCTTCAAGAGCCGCGTGGCCTCGGCCGGACGATAACCGAGTGCGACCAACGCTCCAAAGGCCTCACCCTCGGCGCTGTCGCCCACAGGGGCGGCCGATGCGCCCGGCGCCGGCGCGGGCGGCGACAGGCGGTCCCGCATCTCGACGATCAGCCGCTCGGCGGTCTTGCGCCCGATGCCCGGCACGCGCGTGAGCGCCGCCGCGTCCTCACTCTGCACACAGCGCGAGAAGGCCGCAACGCTCATGCCGGAGAGCAGCGCCAGGGCAATCTTCGGCCCGACGCCCGATACCTTGATCAGACTGCGGAACAGCCGCCGCTCCTCCTCGGTGGCAAATGCGTACAGCACGTGCGCGTCCTCGCGCACCACCAGGTGGGTCAACAGGCTCACCTCGGCGCCGACCGGCGGCAGGTGAAAGAAGGTCGACATGGGCGCCTCGAGCTCGTAGCCGAGCCCGCCGACGTCGACCGTGAGTTGCGGGGGAGCTTTGGCCGCGATCCTGCCGCGCACCGCGCCGATCATCGCTGCGCCTGCCCGCGGCGGGTGGCGCCCTGCTGCGCGGCCAGCGCACCGAGGCGCCGCGCATGTGCGTGGCACACCGCGACCGCCAGCGCATCGGCGGCATCCGCCGACAGCGGCCCGCGCAGGCCGAGCAAGGCACGCACCATGTGAGCCACCTGGAACTTCTCGGCTCCGCCTGAGCCGACCAGCGCCAGCTTGATCGCGCGCGGCGCGTACTCGAACACCGGCACGCCGCCCGGCACCGCGCACAGCGCCGCGCCGCGCGCCTGTCCGAGCTTGAGCGCACTGTCGACGTTGCGGCTGACGAATACCCGCTCGACCGCAACCTCGCCCGGGCGGTGCTCGCTGCAGAGCGCCGCGAGGCCCTCGAAGATCAGGCGCAACCGCGCCGCTGGCACCGCCGCGCTCACATTGAGGCAACCCTGCGCGAGCAGCGTGAGCTGCGCGCCGCGGCATTCGAGGATACCGAAGCCCGTGCGGCGTGAGCCGGGGTCGAGACCGAGGATGCGAACGTCGGACGGTGGGGCGGGAGGCGCGGCGGCGGCGACTGCCGGATCAAACGTGCGCCACGACCTCGTCCGGTATCTCGACATTCGAATGGAGCTTCCGACGGTACTTGACCGAATCATCCCCTGGAGCAGCTAAGACTAACTGAAAACAATGGCTTACGCATTTCCAGTCCCGGGCCGCACCGCTTCGCCGCGCGGGGACACCTGAGGCGCGGCAACGCGAAATTGTGAAGCGGCGCGCGCTTTGCGCCCTGAAGTGCGGCGCGCGGCCGCCGATAGCTGACATACCACCGCGCTTGCTTCCCGAACCGAGCTCGCGGTGTCCTTGAGCCCCACCCGCTGGACCACCCGCCGGTGGGGTTCCTTTTTTTGAGGCGCGCGCGCCGCGCGACTCACAGCCCGCCGAGCACCTCGTCCGCGATCTCGACGTTGGAATAGACGTCCCGGACCTCGTCGAGCCCCTGCAGCGTCACGAGCAGCTGCACCATGCGCTCGGCGGACTCACCCGAGAGCGGCAGCGCCGAGGCTGCCCGCTGCGTGACCTCGGCGCTCTGGGGCGCAAAGCCGCGATGCGTGAGCACGGCCCGTACCGTCTCGAGCTCCGAGGGGTCCGCCAACACCTCCATGGAGCGGTCGCCGGTCGGCACCACGTCCTCGGCGCCGGCCTCGAGCGCCACCTGCATCAGCCGCTCCTCGTCGGTCCCCGGGGGATAGGTCATGAGGCCGACGGTATTGAAGAGATAGCCCACCGAGCCGTCGGCGCCGAGATTGCCACCGTGCTGGAGGAAGACGTGGCGTACCTGCGCCCCGACGCGTCCGCGGTCATCCGTCAGGCACTCGACGATCACCGCGGCGCCGCCGGGACCGTAGCCCTCGAAGCGCACCAGCTGCTGGCCGGCCTGCGGTGCGCGCTCGCGCTGCTCGCTGCGCCGCGTCGCCAGGCCGCCTTTGCGGCGCTGGATGCTGGCCCAACTCAGGTGTGCTCCCATCCGTTTATCATAGCCATAACCCCGCGGGCCCACACCCCGTCGCCCAACCCCGACGTCCCCCGCGAGAGACAAGCGCGTCCCCATGGAAACCAACCTGCTCTGTCCGCCTGCCCTTCGCGACGCCATCATCGGCGCGCGCGCTGCCCTCGAGCGCGCCAGCCAGCGTGCGCCGGCCGATCTCGGCTTCGCCACCGAAGCGGCCGAGATCATGGGCGGCCTAACCGAGAGCAGCGAGCTCGCCAACGCTCTGCTGGCGCGCCCGGTCATCTCGCGCGCCGGGCTCACACCCGAGCAGACCGCGGTCATCCTCGGCCAGGGTGCGACCGACCTGGCGGTGGCGCTGCAGCGCCTCGGCACGCTCGGCTTGCCGCGCGACTGGTCGCCGGCACGGGGCCTCGACGCCCGCCAGGCGGAGACACTACGCAAGATGCTGCTGGCAGTGGTGAGCGATCCAAGGCTGGTGCTGGCACGGCTCGCCGAGGAGCTGGTCGGGTTGCGCCACGCGCGTGAGATGCCCGCCGCCGAGCGCGAGCGGCGCGCCGTCGAGGCGCGCGTCATCTATGCGCCGCTCGCCAACCGGCTCGGGGTGTGGCAGCTGAAATGGGAGCTCGAGGACCTCGCGTTCCGTTACCTCGAGCCGGATGAGTACCGGCACATCGCCGCGGCTCTCAACGAGCGCCGCGCCGACCGCGAGCGCTACATAGACGCGCTGTGCCGCGAGCTGCGCTCGGCGCTGCACACGGCGGGCATCGCAGCCGAGGTGTACGGCCGGCCCAAGCACATGTACAGCATCTACCGCAAGATGCAGCGCAAGCAGCTCGCCTTCGAGCAGCTGTTCGACGTGCGCGCCGTGCGGGTGGTCGTCGCCACCATCCCGGAGTGCTACGCCGCGCTCGGCGTGGTGCACAGCCAGTGGCCGTACGTCCCTGGGGAGTTCGACGACTACATCGCCACGCCGAAGGGCAACGGCTACCGCTCGATTCACACGGCGGTGATCGGTCCGCAGGCGAAGAGCGTCGAGGTGCAGATCCGCACGAGCGACATGCACGAGCACGCCGAGCTCGGCGTGGCCGCGCACTGGACTTACAAGGAAGGCGGTCCGCGCGATGCCCAGTACCAGCGCAAGATCGAATGGGTGCGACGGCTGCTCGATCCGCAGGACGGCGCCGCGGGCGAGGACGCCGAGCGCGACTTCGTCGAGGGCATGCGCGCCGAGCTCTTCGAGGACCGCGTCTACGCGCTGACGCCCAAGGGCGAGGTCATCGACCTGCCGCGCGGCGCGACGGCGCTCGACTTCGCCTACAACGTTCACACCTCGCTCGGCCACCGCTGCCGCGGCGCCAAGGTCAACGGACGCATGGTGCCGCTCACCCGCGCGCTCGCCAACGGCGAGATCGTCGAGATCGTCACCGGCAAGCACGAGGCGCCGAGCCGCGACTGGCTCGCCCCCGAGCAGGGCTACCTCGCCTCGCCGCGCAACCGGGGCAAGGTGCGCGCCTGGTTTCGCAGGCAGGACGTGGGGGACAACCGCAGCGCCGGAGCGCGCATCGCCGAGCGCGAGCTGACACGCATCGGAGTGCGCCCCGAGCAGCTCGCCGCGCTGGCGCACGAGCTCAAGGCGCGCGACCTCGATCACTTCCACCAGCTGCTCGGCGAGGGCGAGATCACCGTCACCCAGCTGATGCACGCCGCCGGGCGGCTGTTCCAGCCGCCCGCGCCGCCGCGCCTGACGCGCACCTCGCGCGCCGCAGCCCACCGCCGCCGCTCGCCGGTCGAGATCGAGGGGGTCGGCGACCTGCCGACCACGCTGGCGCGCTGCTGCGCACCGCTGCGGCCGCAGCCGATTACCGGCTACGTGACGCTCGGACGCGGTGTCACCGTGCACCGCAGCGACTGCGCCAGCCTGCTGCGCATGAGCGCCCTGAAGCCCGACCGGGTGCTGAAGGTGGATTGGGCCGCGGCCGACACCGGCGCGCTCGACGTCGAGATCGCGGTGAGCGCTTACGACCGGCGGGGGCTGCTGCGCGATCTCACCGACGTGCTGGCGGTCGAGCGCATCAGCATCGACGCGGTCACCTCGCGCACCGACCACGAGGTGGGCGTGGCGTACTTTGCCCTCAGCATCGCGGTCGGCGACCTCGAGCAGCTGGCGCGCGTGCTGCGGCGCCTCGCCGGCGTCCCCAACGTCATCGAGGCGCGCCGGCGTACCTGATCAGCGGTTGATCGAATCGATTGCGCGCTTGTCCGCGTTGAGGGCCGCCTCGTGCACGGCCTCAGAGAGCGTCGGATGCGCGTGGATGGTGCGCTGCAGATCCTCGCTGCTCGCGGAGTACTCCATCGCCAGGACCGCCTCGGCGATCAGCTCGCCGGCGAGCGGTCCGACGATGTGCACGCCGAGGATCTCGTCGTCGTCGCGGGCTGCGATGAGCTTGGCAAAGCCGGCCGCCTGCTCCATGGCGCGGGCACGTCCGCTCGCCAGGAACGGAAAGACGCCGGTCTTGTAGTCGCGTCCGCTCGCCTTGACCTGCTCCTCGGTGAGTCCGACCCAGGCGATCTCGGGTGCGGTGTAGATCACGGCCGGGATCACCTTGTAGTTCACCTCGCCGTATCGGCCCGCGATCAGGTCGGCCACCATGACGCCCTCCTCCTTGCCCTTGTGCGCCAGCATCGGTCCGCGTACGCAGTCGCCGACCGCCCACACGCCTTCCGCACCCGTCCGGCAGGAATGGTCGACTTTGAAGAAGCCGCGCTCATCGAGCTCGACGCCGGTGTCGGCGGCGAGGAGGTCCTGACTGTAGGGACGGCGTCCGACCGCGACTACGAGGCGATCGACGCCGATCTTCTGCTCGCCCTTCGCATCGACGTAGACGACCTCGACTGCGCCGCCGCTCAGCGTTGCGCCCGTGACCTTGGCGCCGAGTCGTATGTCCAGCCCCTGCTTCTTGAGGTGCCGCAGCGCCTCCTTGGCGAGCTGCTGATCGGCAAAGGCGAGAAAATCCGGCAGGGCCTCGAGCACCGTGACTTCGGCTCCGAGCCGTCGCCACACGCTCCCGAGCTCGAGCCCGATCACGCCCGCGCCGATGACGCCGAGACGTTTCGGCACCGCATCGAAATCGAGCGCGCCCCAGGAGTCGACCACCTGCGGCGCCTTGAAGGGCGCCGACTTCAGCTCGATCGGCACAGAGCCCGAGGCGAGCACCACGTGCCGCGCACCGAGCTCGCGGCGGGTGCCGTCGTGAGCGGTGAACTGCACGCGCCGCCCGGGAAGGAGCTTGCCGTGGCCCTGAAGGGGGATGACCCCGGCGGACTTGAAGAGAGCAAGGATCCCGGTCGTCATCCCCTTGACGATGCCGGCCTTGCGCTTCTGCATCTGGACGAGGTCGAGGGAGACGCTCCCGACGCCGATCCCGTGGTGGGCAAACTCCTCGCGCGCGCGATGGTAGAGCTCGGTGGACTCGAGCAGCGCCTTCGAGGGAATGCAGCCGGCGTTGAGGCACGTGCCGCCGAAGGTCGCCGTTCCGTCCCGGTTGCGCCACTCGTCGATGCAGGCCACGCGCAGCTGGTTCTGCGCCGCGCGGATCGCCGCCGGATACCCGGCCGGCCCGCCGCCTATGACGATGACGTCGAAGGATTCAGAGCCGCTCTGCGGCTTGTCGGTGTTCGGCATGGAAGTGTTTGTAAAGCTTGAGGTTAGTGATTCTTCAGGCCGGCGAAAGTAGCACAAACCGGATGCGGCCGGCGCGGCAGGCAATCCCGAAGCGTCGCGAGGCGATCATAAAAGCGAAATATGAACGACATAGTGTGGGTGGCTTTGCCGCACCGCGAGTAATAATCATGAATAGCGCCGTCGACACCCTCGCACCCGCCGCCGCGGCCCGCCCGGTCCTCGACCGCAAGCCGAGCCTCGGGACCCGATTGATCTTCCTGTCGCTGGTGGTCATCGGCATCGGCTACACCGGCTACAGCCTGATCCACGACATCAGCGGCGTGGGCAGCCGCGCCACCACGATCCTCCCCTACTTTCTCCTCGGCGTCGCGCTCCTGATCGCGCTCGGCTTCGAGTTCGTCAACGGCTTCCACGACACCGCCAACGCCGTCGCCACCGTCATCTACACCCATTCGCTGCCGCCGCACCTGGCGGTGGTGTACTCGGGGACCCTCAATTTCATCGGAGTGCTGCTCTCGAGCGGCGCGGTCGCCTTCGGCATCATCTCGCTCCTGCCCGTCGAGCTGATCCTGCAGGTGGGCTCGGGCGCAGGCTTCTCCATGGTATTCGCGCTGCTGATCGCGGCGATCCTGTGGAACCTCGGCACCTGGTGGCTCGGGCTCCCGGCCTCCTCCTCTCATACGATGATCGGCTCGATCATCGGCGTCGGCGTCGCCAATGCCCTCATGCACGGCCGCGACGGCACGAGCGGCGTCGACTGGGCGCAGGCCACCAAGATCGGCTATTCGCTGCTGCTCTCGCCGCTCGTCGGCTTCGTCTGCGCCGCGCTGCTGCTGCTCGTGCTCAAGGCGCTGGTGAAGAACCGCGACCTCTACCAGGAGCCGCGCGCCAACTCGTCGCCTCCCTGGTGGATCCGCGGCATCCTGATCCTCACCTGCGGCGGCGTGTCCTTCGCGCACGGCTCGAACGACGGGCAGAAGGGCATGGGCCTCATCATGCTGATCCTCATCGGCACGGTGCCGATCGCCTACGCGCTGAACCGCGCCATGCCGGTGCAGCAGATGGCGCCCTTCATCCAGATGGCGGGCGAGACGCAACAGTCGCTGCTGCGTGAGGCTCCCGGGCCGGCGCCCGCCGACCCGCGCGAGGTCCTGTCGACCTACGTGCGCACCCACTCCTGGAACGATCAGGTCGTGCCGGCGCTCGCGGCCATCAGCGGCAGCATCGGTGCGCAGGTCAGTGCCAGCGGCACCTTCGCAAGGATCCCGGGCGAAGCCGTCACCAACGTGCGCAACGACATGTACCTGGCCTCGGAGGCGATCCGCTTCTACGGCAAGGACCCGCACTCCAAGGCGCTCAGCGACGGGACGCGCAAGGAGCTCGACGGCTTCAAGAAGCAGATCGACAGTGCGACCAAGTTCATTCCGCTGTGGGTCAAGGTGGCGGTGGCGATCGCGCTCGGCCTCGGCACCATGGTGGGCTGGAAGCGCATCGTCGTGACCATCGGCGAGAAGATCGGCAAGACCCATCTCACCTATGCACAGGGTGCGTGCGCCGAGCTCGTGGCGATGGCGACCATCGCGGCCGCCGACAACTTCGGTCTGCCGGTCTCCACCACCCACGTGCTGTCCTCCGGTGTGGCCGGCACGATGGCGGCGAATCGCTCGGGGCTGCAGCTGACGACGCTGCGCAACCTGCTGATGGCCTGGGTGCTGACGCTGCCGGCCGCGATCCTCCTGTCCGGATCGCTCTACTGGCTGTTCCGCCAGATCTTCTAGGGAAGGCGCGACCGCGGCTGCCCCGCGGCCACGGCTTCAGATTCCGAGCAGCATCCGCCCGGGGTCCTCGAGCGCTTCCTTGACCGCGACCAGGAACTGCACCGCCTCGCGCCCGTCGATGATGCGGTGATCGTAGGTCACCGCGAGATACATCATCGGGCGTACCGCGATCTGCCCGTCGACGACCATGGGGCGATCCTGGATCTTGTGCATGCCGAGGATGGCGCTCTGCGGCGCATTGACGATCGGCGTCGACATGAGCGAGCCGAAGACCCCGCCGTTGGTGATCGTGAAGGTGCCGCCGGTCAGATCGCCGAGCGCAATCGTGCCCTCGCGCGCCTTGCGGGCGTAATCGGCCACCTCCTTCTCGATCTGAGCGAAGCTCTTGCCGTCCGCGTCGCGCACGATCGGCACGACGAGGCCGCGCTCGGTCGAGACCGCCACCCCGATGTCGTAGTACTCGTGATAGACGATGTCGGTGCCGTCCACCGAGGCGTTGATCACCGGGAACCTCTTCAGCGCCTCGACACAGGCCTTGACGAAGAACGACATGAAGCCGAGCTTCACGCCATGCTGCTTCTCGAAGCGCTCCTTGTAGCGAGCGCGCAGCTCGTTCACCGCGGTCAGGTCGACTTCGTTGAACGAGGTGAGGAGCGCCTGGGTGGACTGCGCCTCGATGAGCCGCTCAGCGATCCGCGCGCGCAGCCGCGTCATCGGCACGCGCTGCTCTGCGCGGACTCCGGGCACGGGCGCCCGGGCCGCAGGCGCCGGAGCGCGGGCCGTGGCCGGAGCCGCCGGTGCCGCCGGTGCCGCCTGAGGCGCAGCTGTACTCGCCGGCGCGGAAGCCACGGCCGACGCGCCCGCCGCGGGTGCCGGCTTCTTGTCGAGGAAGCCTACGACGTCGGCCTTGGTCAGGCGCCCGTCGCGCCCTGAGGCGGGTATGGAGCTCGGATCGAGACGATTCTCCTCGACGAGGCGCCGCACCGAGGGGCTCAGCTTGCCACCGTCGCGCCCCGCCTCGGCGTCGGCAGCGGGCGCGGCCCGGCCGGCAGGCGCAGCCCCGGGCGCCGCGGCAGCTTTGGCGGCGGGCGCACTCTGTGCGGCGGCCGCCTGCGAGGCGGCAGCCTGAGCCGCGGCAGCCATCGCGGCCGGAGACAGCTTGACCGGCATGGTCGCCGACGTGTCGCCCTCGTCGATGACGGCGAGCAGCTGGCCGCTCGTCACCACCGTGCCGCTCTTGACGCGAATCTCGCGCACGATGCCGTTCGCCGGCGCCGGCACTTCCAGCACCACCTTGTCGGTCTCGAGGTCGGCGAGATTCTCGTCGCGGCGGATCGCCTCGCCGGGCTGTTTGTGCCAGGCGACCAGGGTCGCATCGGTGACCGACTCGGGAAGCTGCGGAACGCGGATCTCGGTGCTCATGAGCGCTTCCTTATCTGAGTCGCCGTCGGCGACGCGGCTTGTCCTTCGGGCGCGCCTGCCGGAGCCGCCGCATCCCCACCGGGCACCACGGTTGCGAGGCGCACGGTCTCGCGCGCCGACTCCTCGGTGCCGGCGGCATGCAGCGCCGTGGCCACCAGCGCCTGCTGCTCGAGCTCGTGGATCCGCGGCATGCCGGTGGCCGGCGCTGCCGCAGGTGCCCGGCCGGCGTAGAGCACGGCCCGGCGTTCCATGCCCGACTCCTGCAACCGGTGCCGGATCTGATACCAGGCGCCCTGGTTCTGGGGCTCCTCCTGGCACCACACGACCTCGCGCGCGTTCGGGAAGCGGTTGAGGATCGCCTCGTACTCCTCGCTCGGGAACGGATAGAGCTGCTCGATGCGCACCAGCGCCACGTCGCGCAGCCCTTCCTTGCGGCGCGTCCTGAGGAGGTCGAAATACACCTTGCCGCTGCAGAATACGACGCGCCGCACCTCGGCGGCGGGCAGCGCATCGATCTCACCGATGACGCGGGCGAAGCTGCCGCGCGTCAGGTCCTCGAGCGGCGACACCGACAGCTCGTGGCGCAGCAGGCTCTTCGGCGACATGACGATGAGCGGCTTGCGGAATGACTGCCGCATCTGCCGTCGCAGCATGTGGAACATCTGCGCCGGCGTCGAAGGCACGCATACCTGCATGTTGTTCTCGGCGCACAGCTGCAGGAAGCGCTCGAGACGCGCCGAGGAATGCTCGGGTCCCGCCCCTTCGAAGCCATGCGGCAGCAACAGCACCAGCCCGCAGAAGCGCTCCCACTTTGCCTCGCCCGAGCTGATGAACTGGTCGATGATCACCTGCGCGCCGTTGACGAAGTCGCCGTATTGCGCTTCCCAGACCGTGAGCGAGCCCGGCTCGGTAGTCGCATAGCCGTATTCGAAGCCGAGCACGGCCTCCTCGGACAGGACCGAGTCGGTCACCTGCACGCGCTGCTGGCCCGCGGCGAGGTGCTGCAGCGGAATCCAGGTGGCGTCGGTGTTCTGGTCGTGCAGTACCGCGTGGCGGTGGAAGAAGGTGCCGCGGCCGCTGTCCTGCCCGGTCAGGCGCACGGCAAAGCCGTCGCTGACGAGCGAGGCGTAAGCCAGCGTCTCGGCGCAACCCCAGTCGAGCGGGAGCTCGCCGGCCAGCATCTTCCTGCGGTTGCTCACCAGCTGCGCCACCCGCGGATGGAGACTGAAGCCCTCCGGCACGCTGGTGATGCGCTCGCCGAGCGCGCGCAGCCGCGCGAGCTCGACGCCGGTCGGGACCGGGTCGGTCCAGTCCACCTGCGCGTAGCTCGTCCAGTTGACCGTGTACTTGTTGCCGATCATGCCGAGCGAGGCCCGCGCCTGCGGGCGTCCCTCATCGAGCCCGTCGCGGTACTGCGCGATCATTCCCTCAGCGTCCGCCTCGGTCAGCACGCCCGCGGCGATCAGCTGATCGGCGTACAGCCGCCGCGCGCTCGGATGCCGGCGGATCGTGCGGTACATGCCGGGCTGGGTCGCTGCCGGCTCGTCCGCCTCGTTGTGGCCGTGGCGGCGGTAACAGACCAGATCGATGAGCACATCCTTGCGGAAGCGCATGCGGTACTTGAGCGCGAGGCGCGCAACAAAGACCACCGCCTCGGGGTCGTCGGCGTTGACGTGAAAGATCGGCATCTCGAGCATCTTGGCGACGTCGCTCGCGTACATGGTGGAGCGCAGGTCGCGGGGCTCGGAGGTCGTGAAGCCGATCTGGTTGTTGACAATCAGGTGGAACGTGCCGCCGGTGAAGAAGCCGCGCGCCTGGCTCAATTGCAGCGTCTCCATCACCACGCCCTGGCCGGCGAAGGCAGCATCGCCGTGGATCAGCACGGGCAGCACACGGCCGCCGCGCTCGTCGCCGCGCCGTTCCTGGCGCGCGCGCACCGAACCCTCGACCACCGGGTTGACCACCTCGAGGTGCGAGGGGTTGAAGGCGAGCACCGTATGCAGGTTGCCGGCCGGCGTGCGCAGATCCGCCGAGAAGCCCTTGTGATACTTGACGTCGCCCGAGCCCTTCACCTTCAGCGGGTCGTAGCGGCCTTCGAACTCGGTAAACAGCTCCGCCGGCGACTTGCCGAGGATATTCACGAGGACGTTGAGCCGGCCGCGGTGGGCCATGCCGATCACGACCTCCTCGACTCCGGCCGCACCGCTCCCCTGGATCAGGTCATCGAGCGCCGGAATGAGCGCATCGCCGCCCTCGAGCGAGAAGCGCTTCTGGCCGACGTACTTGGTGTGCAGGTAGCGTTCCAGGCCCTCGGCGGCGGTGAGCTGCCAGAGGATGCCGCGCCGCTCTTCGTTGCTGAAGCGCGCTGTGAGTCGTCCTTGCTGGAATTCGTCGCGCAGCCAGTTGCGCTCCTCCGAGTTCGAGACGTGGGCGAACTCGGCGCCGATGTTGCCGCCATAGATGTATTGCAGCTGCGCAAGGATGTCGCGCAGCTTCATCCGCTTCGGCACGGCCGCGGTGTGGCTGCCGGTATAGAACTCCTGATCGAGATCCGCGGCGTTCAGCCCGTAATGCTCGAGCTCGAGCGCGTGCGGCCGCGGCCGCGGCTGCAAGGAGAGCGGGTCGATGCTCGCGACGAGGTGACCGCGGTTGATCCACACCTGGATGAGCCGCGAGACCCCCGCCTGGCGGGCATCGGCCGGGCGGGCCACGGCCGGCGAGCCGGCGGGGCTGGGCGGCGCGGCCGCCCGCGCCACGATGGCGTCCCTGATGGGCCCGTGCGCCCGCTCGGCCCCCACGGGCGCGAGCTGCGCGAAATAACTCCGCCAGCGCTCGTCCACGCTCGCGGGATCGCGCAGGTACTGCTCGTAGAGGGCATCGAGAAAGTCGGCGTTACCGCCGTAGAGGGGTGTCGGTTCAAGCATGGGAGGGAAAAACAGAAGGCGAGCCAGTAGTTTAGCGGAAAGACCGCTCCCGGGGAAAAAGGCTCCCCGAGGCCAGCGCCGCGGGACTAGAGGAGGCCGAGCAGGCTCGACTCGTAGAGGAGCAACGCCCCGTAGGCCGCCAGGAGCACATAGAGCAGCAGTCCGGCGGGCAGCCGCCCGAAGAGGCGCGTGCGCGCCAACAGCGTAAGCAGCACGACGCCCCCGCCGGTGAGCCCTACCTTCACCAGCGTGAAAGCGAGCGCCGAGCCGACGACCAGCGGCCGCATCAGAGGGTTGGCCTCGTAGGCGCCGTGCTCGATGAGCGCGAGGGTCAACAGCGCGTCGGCGCACGAGAACGTCACGATCAGGACTGCGGTCGCGAGCCACTGCGGGTGATGCCAGTCGATCGCCGCGACTGCCTGCTCGCTCGCCCGCCGCGGCTGGCGCCGGCGCGCATGGATGCTCCCGAGCAGCAACGCCCGCAGCACCTGCCGGCGCCGCTCGCCGCGGCGCCGCTCGGGCGGTGCCCCGGCCCAGGCGCCCCGTTCGTCGAGTTCGGTGGACACGCTTATCGTTGACTTCAGTTCGTGACGGTCCGTTGCCATTCTAGCCGCGCCAGTTGAGCCGTGTCACACACCGTTCCGGCCAGCTTATGACACCTCGCCGCCGCGCTCAGTATCATGCGGACGATGTCGAGTCCGAGTCATGCGGACGCTCCCGACGGCCTGCCGCTGCCGCGCCGCTACTGGGCGATCGCGGCCATCGTGCTGTCGATCTGCATGTCGGTGCTCGACAGCACCATCACCAACATCGCGCTGCCGACCATCGCCGGCGATTTCGGCGCCAGCGCCGCCGCCTCGATCTGGGTGGTCAATGCCTATCAACTGGCGATTCTCGTGGTGCTGCTGCCGCTCGCCGCGCTCGGCGAAGTGATCGGCTACCGCCGCATCTCGCAGGCAGGTCTGTGGGTCTTCACGCTCGCCTCGCTCGGCTGTGCGCTCGCCCCCTCGCTCCTCACGCTGAGCATCGCGCGCCTCGTCCAGGGACTCGGCGCAGCCGGGATCGTCAGCGTCAATGCCGCGCTGGTGCGCTTCACCTATCCGCACCGTCATCTCGGCCGTGCCATCGGCATCAACGCCTTCGTGGTGGCTACCTCGGCGGCGCTCGGTCCGACCATCGCCTCGGCCGTGCTCGCGGTAGCACAGTGGCGCTGGCTGTTCGGGATCAACGTGCCGCTCGGGATCATCACCATCCTGATCGCCCGCTACTCGCTACCGGACGCCGAGCGGGCCCGCCGCTCGCTGAATCTCAGCGGCGCCCTGCTCTATGCCGGGACCTTCGGTCTGCTGCTCGCGGGGCTGCAGTCGCTGGCACACCATTCGGCGGCCTCGGTAGCGTTGGCGCAGATCGCCGGCGGGGCCGTGCTTGGGCTTGCGCTGGTGCGGCACGAGCTGCCGCGTACGGCACCCCTCATCCCCTTCGATCTCATGCGCGTGCGGCTCTTCCGCCTGTCGCTGGCCGCCTCGACCTGCGCGTTCATCGGACAGATGAGCGCGCTCGTAGCGCTGCCCTTCGAGATACAGAGGCTCGGGCATACGGCCGTGGAGACCGGCCTGTTCATGACTCCGTGGCCGGTGGCCCTCGCGCTCACGGCACCGATCGCCGGTCGGCTCGCGGATCGGTACCCGGCAGGCCTGCTCGGCGGCTGCGGGCTGCTGGTGATGTCGCTCGGACTCGGCCTGCTCGCCTTCCTTCCGGAAACCGCCAGCGCCGCGGCGTTCATCTGGCGGATGGCGCTCTGCGGGTTCGGCTTCGGGCTGTTTCAGTCGCCCAATAGCCGCGCCATCCTCTCCTGCGCCCCGCGTGCCCGTAGCGGCGCGGCCGGCGGCATGCTGAGCACCTCACGCCTCATCGGGCAGACGCTCGGGGCCGCGGGCGTTGCGATTCTCTTTCGCGCCTACCCGGCGACCGGCTCGAATCTCGCCTTGTGTGCGGCCGCGGCGCTCGCCCTCCTCGCCGCGCTCGTCAGCATGGTCAGGCTCACCGGCCAGAGGGCCTAGGAGCGGCCCGGCCGGCGGGACCTCGGCATTGAAATTAATTAATCAATTGATTATTATGACCCGTGCATGAGCTCTGCACGTGCCGCGCGCCGCAGCATCGGACGCCCTCCCCAGGCCGAAGCCGTCGACGCGCGCGAGCGGCTGCTCGATGCCGCCCTGCCGTTGTTCGCCGAGAAGGGTATCGCCGGAACCACCATCGCCGAGATCGCTGCCCGGGCCGGCCTCACTCCCGCGATGCTCCACTACTACTTCAGCAGCCGCGGCCGCCTGCTGGATGCGATCGCCGAGGAGCGGCTCCTGGCGATCGTGACCGACGTGTGGTCGCCGGTGGTTGAAAGCAGCGCGATCGTGCCGATACTGCGCGGATTGGTACAACGCGTCCTGCGGGCGACCGAGCTGTATCCCTGGCTTCCCTCTCTGTGGCTGCGCGAGGTGGTGAGCGAAGGCGGCCAACTGGGCGAGCGGCTCATGCGGATTCTGCCCCTGGAGTCCGTTCGCCACCTGATCAGCGTCGTCACCAGCGCGCAGCGCCGCGGCGAAGTCGATCGGCACCTGGAGCCCCGGCTGGTGCCGCTGTCCGTCATCGGCCTCACCTTCCTGCCGCTCGCCACGATGCGCATGTGGCGTGCGGTGCCCTTACTGCAGGGAATCGACCGCCGTGACGTGGCACGCCACGCCGAGGCGCTCCTGGTCAGCGCCTTCTCCCGACCCGTCCGTCGCGGTCCCCGGGCTGCGCAAGGATGAAGCCCATGGCGCTGGTGATCCTGTTGCTGGCCCTCGCCCTCGCAGGTTGTTCCGGCACGCACGGCCCGAGCTATCAGGGCTACGTCGAGGGCGAGTTCGTCTACATGGCCTCGTCCCAGCCGGGACGCCTGGAGCACCTGGCGGTGACACGCGGCCAGCAGGTCGATCAGGGAACGCCGCTCTTCACGTTGGAGGCCATCGATGAGAAGGCCGCCCAGCAGCAGGCGCAGCAGCAGCTCGCAGCCGCAGCGGCCCAGCTCGCCGATCTGGAGACCGGCAAGCGCCCGCCCGAGGTGGCGGTCGTGCAGGCGCAGCTCGCGCAGGCCCAGGCGGCGGCGCAGAAGTCGGCACTGCAGCGCGAGCGCGACGAGACCCAGTACCGCAGCGGCGGCATCTCGCGCGAGCAGCTCGAGGCAACGCTCGCACAGGCGGCGAGCGATGCGGCCCACGTGAGCGAGCTCGAGAGCCAGCTCGAGGTCGCACGACTGCCCGGGCGCGCCGAGCAGCTGAAGGCACAGTCCCGCCAGGTCGAGGCGGCACGCGCCGTGCTCGCTCAGGCGAACTGGAAGGTAGGCGAGAAAGCCGTCGTCGCGCCGGCGGCGGGTCTCGTGTACGACACGCTCTTTCGCGAGGGCGAGTGGGTGGCAGCGGGCAATCCGGTGGTGCGCATGCTTCCGCCGCAGAACGTCAAGGTGCGCTTCTTCGTCCCCGAGACCGCGCTCGGGGGTCTCGCGCTCGGGCGCCAGGTGAGCCTGCACTGCGACGGCTGCGCCGCGGACGTCCCCGCCGCAATTACCTTCGTCTCCGGAGAGGCCGAGTACACCCCGCCGGTCATCTACAGCAACGATACCCGTAAGAAGCTCATCTATATGATCGAGGCTCACCCGGCGCCGCAGGACGCGGCCAAACTGCACCCCGGTCAGCCGCTCGTGGTCAGCCTCAAGTGAGCACCGGGAGCGCACCCGCCATCGATGTCCACGGGCTCAACAAGAGCTTCCGTGACAAGCACGTGGTCCGCGACCTGTCGCTGCAGGTTCAGCCGGGTGAGATCTTTGGATTTCTCGGGCCGAACGGCAGCGGCAAGACGACTTCGATCCGCATGCTGTGCGGGCTGCTCACGCCGGATTCGGGCGACGGCACCTGCCTCGGCTACGACATCCTCAGGCAGAGCGGTGCGATCAAACGCAACGTCGGGTACATGACCCAGCGGTTCTCCTTCTGGGACGACCTCTCGATCCGCGAGAATCTCGACTTCGTCGCCCGAGTATACGAGATGCCGCAGCGGGTCTCCGCGGTGCGCCAGGCGCTCGAGGAACTCGGGCTCGCGGGCCGGGCCGAGCAACTGGCGGGTGAGCTCTCTGGTGGCTGGAAGCAGCGCCTGGCGCTCGCCGCCTGCATGCTGCACCAGCCGCGGCTGCTGCTGCTCGATGAGCCGACCGCCGGGGTCGACCCCACCGCGCGCCGCGACTTCTGGGAGGAGTTGCATCGTCTGGCCGCCCTCGGGATCTCGGTGCTGGTGAGCACGCATTACATGGATGAGGCCGAGCGCTGCCACAAGCTCGCCTTCATCGCCAACGGGCGGCTCCTCGTGCAGGGGACGGCCCGCCAGGTGGTGAGCAGCCAGCACCTGAGCACCTGGTCGATCGACGGGGAGCACCTCGCCGCGCTCGCCACGCGCCTCGAAGGCCAGAGGGGTGTCGATCAGACCGTCGTGTTCGGCGCGTCGCTCCATGTGACGGGACACGACGCAGCCGCGCTCGAGCAGTCCGTCACCCAGGCGTCCCGGGCCGCCGAGCTGCGCGCCGAGCGCATCGAGACCGGCATTGAGGACGTGTTCATCTACCTCATGAACAAGTCCCTCAGCTCCGAGGAGCGCGCCGCGTGAGCAGGGCGGATTTCTTTTCCGCGCGGCGCTGGTGGAGCGTGGTACGCAAGGAATTCCTGCAGCTGCGGCGCGACCGCATCACCTTCGCGATGATCATCGCCATACCGATCATGCAGCTGGCGCTGTTCGGCTTCGCCATCAACTCCGATCCCAAGCACCTGCTGACCGGAGTGCTGGTCGAGGATCACAGCGAGTTCACGCGCACCTTCCTCGCGGGGATGAAGGCCTCCGACTACTTCGACATCGTCGAGCAGCTGCCGAGCGAGACGGCGGCGCGCGCGGCTCTCGCCCAGGGAAAGCTGCAGTTCGTACTGAGCATCCCGCCCGACTTCACGCGCCGCCTGCTGCGTAGCGAGCGCCCGGCGCTGCTGCTCGAGGCCGACGCCACCGACCCCTCGGCAACCGGCAACGCGCTCGCCGCGGCGCTGCACCTGCCGCAATCCGTCGCCCTCAAGGACCTCACGGGACCCCTGGCGCCGCTCGCCGGCGGGCAGCCGCCCTTCGAGGTGCGCGTACACAGTCTCTACAACCCCGAGGGCATCACGCAGTACTTCATCGTGCCGGGAATCATGGGGGTGATCCTCAGCATGACGCTGGTGCTGATGACGGGGCTCGCGATCACGCGCGAGCGCGAGCGCGGCACGATGGAGAATCTGCTGGCGATGCCCGTCACTCCGCTCGAGGTGTTGAGCGGAAAAATGGTGCCCTACATCCTCATAGGCCTGATCCAGGTGAGCATCATCCTGCTCGCCGCCGCGCTCATGTTCCACGTGCCCTTCGAGGGAAACCTGGCGACGTTCTACTGCGCCGCCCTCTTCTTCATCGCCGGTAACCTGACGGTGGGGATCTCGCTCTCGTCGCTGGCGCAGAACCAGCTGCAGGCGATGCAGCTGACGATGTTCTATTTCCTGCCGAATATCCTGCTCTCCGGGTTCATGTTTCCGTTTCAGGGCATGCCCCGGTGGGCGCGCTACATCGGCGAGGCCCTGCCGCTCACGCATTTCAACCGCCTGGTGCGCGGCATCATGCTGAAGGGCAACGGCTGGCCGGACCTCTGGACCGACATCTGGCCCATCGCGTTGTTCATCGCCCTGGTGATGTTCGTCGCGCTGCGGTTCTACCGCAGGACGCTCGACTGATGGAGCAACCGTCATGCGCACCTCGCCGCTGATCGCGCTCGCCGCCGGCCTTGTCTCGGCCTGCGCCATGGGGCCTCAGTTCCAGCGACCCGCACCTCCGGTCACCGAGAGCTACACCCCCGGCGTCCAGCCGCAAGCAACCGCCGCCGCCGCGGGCACGGCGCAGCGCTTCGTGAGCGGTGCGGAGCTCCCGGGGAAGTGGTGGGAATCCTTCCAATGCCCCGCGCTGAACGCCCTGGTCGAGGATTCCCTCGCGCACAGCCCCACGGCCGCGCAGGCCCGGGCGCGGCTGCGCCAGGCCGAGGAGGATCTCGCCGCGCAAAGCGGCGCCACTCTCTATCCGAGCGTCGACGCCCAGCTCGGCGTCGCACGGCAGAAGTTCAACCCGGCGGCGTTCGGCTTCACCAATCTCCCGCCCACGCCGCCCTTCACCCTCTACAACGCCCAGATCAACGCGTCGTACACGCTCGACCTCTTCGGCGCCGACCGCCGCATGCGCGAGAGCGCACGCGCCCAGACCGAATTTCAGTCCTACGAGACGCAGGCGACGCAACTGACCCTGGCGGCCAACGTCGTCGCCGCGGCGATTCGCCAGGCGGACCTCGAGGCCCAGGTCGCGGACACGCAGAGGATCATCGACGCCGGGAGCCGCCAGCTCGCGATCAGCGAGCAGCGCTATCAGGCCGGCGGCATCGCGCTCGAGGACCTCGACGTCCAGCGCAGCCAGCTCGAGCAGCTGCGCGCCACGTTGCCGCTGCTGCGGGCGCAGCGGGCGCAGGTCGATCATCAGCTGGCGGTCTATACCGGTAAGCCTCCGGCGGCCGCAGCCGTTGCGCACTTCAGCCTCGGGGAGCTGCACCTGCCGACGGACGTGCCGCTGACCCTGCCCTCCGAGCTGGTCCAGCGCCGGCCCGATGTCCGGGCCTCGGAGGCCCTGTGGCACGAGGCGGCGGCCAACGTCGGGGTGGCCACCGCAAACCTCTTCCCGCACCTTACGCTCTCCGGCTACGCCGGCTCCGAGCGCGCGACGCCCTCCCAGCTGGTCGACGGTACCAACATCTGGAGTATCGGCGCGACCCTCATGCAGCCGATCTTCCACGGCGGCGAGCTGCGGGCGAAGCAGCGCTCGGCCGTAGCCGCGTACGACGCCGCGGCCGAGGCCTATGAGGAGACGGTGCTCGAGTCGCTGCAGCAGGTCGCCGACGGTCTGCGGGTGCTCGAGGCCGACGCCCTGACGCTCGACGCGCGCGCGCTCGCCGCGCAGCACGCGGCGGCCAGCTACAGCATCGCGCAGCAGCGCTTCGATGCCGGGGGCATCAGCGAGTTCTCGCTGCTCGATGCCGAGCGCCAGCAGCTGCAGACCGGGCTCGACCGCAGCCACGCCGCGGCGCTGCGCTTCGCCGATACGGCGGCGTTGATGCACGCCCTCAATGGCCCGCTTTGAGGACCCGGATCGCGCCACAGACACGTCCATCTGATCCTCGGGGGGCCTGCAAAATGTCCAAGTCCGCGCACTTCCTCCTCGGCAGTATCGTCGCCGGGCTGCTGGTCCTCGCTCCCATCTACCTCGCCATTCTGCTGCTGCTCAAGGCGGCGGGCTCAGTGTTGGGGCTCGTGAAGCCGATCGTGAGAATGCTTCCGGTGTGGGCGCGGTTCGAGAATGCCATCGCCCTGGTCCTCATCCTGCTGGTCTGCCTTCTCGTCGGGCTGCTGGTGCGTACGCGCTGGGGTCAGAGGATGTGGAAGCGGGCCGACCCGCTGCTCGAGAAGATCCCCGGCTATTCGGTCGTCAGGGGATTCACGCAGCGCCTGGCGGGCGACACGCACGAGGAGACCTGGAAGCCGGCGCTGGCCGAGATCGAGGACGCGCTGGTGCCAGCGTTCATCATCGAGGCGCTCGCCGACGGGCGCTTCACGGTGTTCGTGCCCGCCGTGCCGGCGCCGTTCACCGGCGCGGTCTACATCCTGGACGCCGATCGCGTCCATCCCGTGGACGTACCGTTCACCCACGCCATTCAGGCGGTTTCGCGCTTCGGCTCCGGATGCCGGGAGCTGGTCGCGGCCATGGCCGACAAGAAACCGGCGAAAAAGACTTCCGCATGAGCCCTCGCACCCAAAGGCCCCGCGCTACGGCTCGGGCGAGTAAAGGCTCGTCATAGTGGCGGTAGCCGCCAGCACCCCGACGATCAGCACGTACTCGGCGGCCAGCGTGCGTCTGAACGCCCGCGTGGCCCCGAGCGCCACGGCCGGGCCGAGTCTCGACCGATTGGCGGCGGCGAGTCCCATGAGCATCGCAAAGCCCAGGACCTTCCCGAGCAGCAGCCATCCGTAGGGCTGCAGAAGGACCGCGAGCTTGGGAACGAGCGCCACCGCCATCAATACACCCACGATCGCGAGCCACGGAACGATCCACACCGCCACCCTCGAGAACGCTGCGATCAGCTGCGCCGCCGAACCGGCCGCCGAGCGCACGGTTGCGAGATACAGAACCGGAACGCCTCCGAGCCAGAATGCTGCGACCAGTACGTGGGTCGTGAGCGCGGGGCCAAGCAGCAGGTGGTAACGATGCACCGCGGTGTGGCCCATGAGCGCAAACGAAGCCGCCACGAGGAGACTCCCCGTACAGGCCGCCAGGCGCGCCGGCGCGCCCCGCCCGACAAGCCCGAGCGCAGTCAGCGCCAGGCCGAGCACCCGCACAGCGAACGCGGCTGCCGCCGGCGAGGTCAACGCGATCCGCTCGAGAGCAGGGTCGATGACGCCCGCGTACGCACCCGCCAGCCGCGCCGGCTCGAGACTGAGTTGCGCGCTCAGCAAGGGAAGCGCGGCAGCCACCGACCACGCCCCGAGACGCCGAACCTCCGCCTCGACTCCGGCGAGGTGCCGCGCGAACAGCGTGACGGAGATGGCGATCCCGGCGGCCTGAAGCAGCGCCACGAAGCTCAAGGCGCGCAACAGAACCGACAGTGCGTCTGGCGGCATCGACCGACCCGGGACTCGTATCTCAGCGCGCGCTCGCAGCGATCGTGAAGCGCACGACGCCCGAGCTCACGTGACCGTCCGCAGCCAGCGCGCGCCAGGTGAACGTGTAGGTCCCGGCCGCCAGCGCCGGCAGCGCGACTCGCTGGGTTCGCTCCGCGGCGGTCGGCAGCACTCTGACGGCCTGCTCTGCCCCCTCATCCCGCCGGATCGAGAGCGCCGTCAGTCGTGCCGGCTCCGAGAAGGTCAACTCGAGCGTAGCCGGCGCAGCAGTCAGTGTGCTGCCATCGGCGGGCGTGGACTTCTCGAGATGAGCGTGCGCCTGCGCCGCCTCGACGACCAGACAGGCAGCCAAAGCGAGCGGCAGCGTCGGGATTCTCATGGCAGCCTCGCCAAACTCACCGGGACGCGGCGCCCCGCGGTGTAAACATACTCGAGCGCCGCAGGTTGCCGACGGCGCGTTCCGGTGCACTTCGGCAGTCGGGCCGGGCACCCGGCATCAGAGTATCAGGCCCAGCAGCTTCCTCAGCAGCTCGCCCAGGGGCATCAGGGTGAGCACCAGCGGACTGATGGGCACGCACACCGCGACGACGAGCTGTATGACCGCCTCCTTGCTGACGGGCATCACGCGCATGGAACGCACCACGTTGAAGCTGTTGGCCAGGTCGGCGAGCGACTGGATATCGGCGCTGCCGAGCAGTGCCTCATCGCGTGGCGCGCCGCCGCGCAGCCACTTGCGGTCGAACTGCCGCACGTAACGCTCCGCCAGGGCACCGTATTCGAGCAGCCCGGCGCGCTTGGCGCGCGACAGCTGCGGCGCGAACAGGCACATCGGACCAAGAACCACCAGCAGCAGCACGCCCACCACCGCGGCGATCTCCGCCGCGAACTGAGGCAGCGCCGCGCCAAGCAACAGCACGCGGGAGGCGATCTGTGCGGCCACGATGGCGCCCTGCGCGACGAGCAGCACCGTGAAGGCATAGACGGTGTTGCCGAGCTCGCCGAGACCTCCGACGTTATCCGGGTGCGTCGGCAGCAGGTTGAGGCGCAGGCGCGAGAGCTGCCACAGGAAGCGAATCCAGATGAACAGGCGGAAATACCAGCGCAGCAGGAGAAACTGGAAGACCGGCAGGCTCACCCAGACGAACCACATCCCGCCCGGCGACAGCTGCGAGTGATCCCCCTGGGTCGATACGTACCACGTATCCGCGTGCAGGGCGGTGTAGCGGCGCCAGACGACCAGCACCCCGATCAGATAGACGGCGGCGATTATCAGCACCTCGGCCGCCACCGAGTTGCGCCAGCGAAACGCCGAACGGAGCGCGCGGTCGAAGCGCGCCTGCTCGTCCGCGGGGATCAGCTGGCCCTCGATCAGCCCGCGCGCGATTGGCAGCAACCGCTCGTGCACGACGAGCTCGGCAACCAGGAGCAGCGGCACGACCACCAGGAAGCGGATGTGCGTTTCCAGATCCAGGAGAAAGGGGATGGCGACGGCTCGACCGAGCAGGTGACCGGAGAGCGCCGACAGCACCAGCAGCGGCGCCCAGGTGAGGAGCACGACCGCGATGATGCGCCGCCGGAGCAAGTGCAAGGCGCCGTCGGCGAGATGGGCGCGACGCAGGAGCTGGAAGAGCGGGCCACCGAGTACCAGAGAAAAGTCCCGTGCATCGCGCAGGAGCTCTTGGCCGGCGACTGGTGCCGGGTTCGTCATCGCCGCTGCCTCCGTGGGCCGGTTCGAAAGGCTCCGTCATTAGTATGGGTTTTCCCGGGCTTGCCGCAAGCCCGACGCAGATCCCGTGATCCGCAATCCTCAGGAGCTCGGCTCCACGCTCGGCGCAGCGGGCGGGATCCCGGGCGCCGTGCTCCGGCGCGCGCTGTCAAACAGAAACCGGGCCACCCACAAGGCCAGTCCCGACCCAGTCAACTGCGCGATGATGAATCCCGGGGCGTCGGCCGGCCGGATTCCCGAGAAAGTGTCGGACAGCGAGCGCGCGATGGTGATCGCCGGATTGGCGAATGAGGTCGACGCGGTGAACCAGTAGGCTGCGCCGATCCACGCTGCGATCATCCAGGGGGCATCCTGAGCCCGGCGATGTCCCAGGACGATGAGGACCAGCCCGAAGGTTGCGACCGCCTCCGCGAGCCATTGGCTCCTGCCCGTCCGGATGTGCGCGGACCACTGTAACCACGGCAGCTCGAACATCGCATGGGCGAGGACCGCGCCGAGGCAACAGCCGATGACCTGAACGACCGCATAGGCGCCGACCTCACGCCAGCGGAGTGCGCCGCGGACGCCTTGGACCAGAGAAACCGCCGGGTTGAAGTGCGCACCACTGATGGGCGCCAGCAGCGCAATCAGTGTGGCGAGGACAGCCACCGTCGCCCCCGTGTTTGCCAGCAGGGCTATAGCCAGATTGCCGCCGGCCAGGCGCTCGGCCATGACGCCCGAGCCGACGACCGCGGCGGCAAGGAACAGGGAGCCGATGCCCTCGGCGGCGAGACGGGTCGCAAGGGTCACTCCGCGCCCTCGGGGGGCCTCGACCTGCCGATCGCGTCGAGACGCTCCTGCAGCTTCATCCGGTCGAACGAGGCGAGCGGCAGACTGGTGAAAATCTTGATGCGGTTGTCGAGCATTCGGAACGTGTCGCGGAAAGCCAGCCACTTGTCCGTTTCCGATCCCTCCACAGCCGCGGGGTCGGGCACCCCCCAGTGCGCGGTCAAAGGCTGCCCTGGCCAGTACGGACAGGTCTCGCCGGCGGCGTTGTCGCAGACCGTGAACACAAAATCCAGAGGGGGAGCGCCGGGGGCCGCGAACTCGTCCCAGCTCTTGCTCCGCAGGCCCTCCGTGGGAAGGTTCATTTTCTCGAGCAGCTGCAGCGCGATCGGATTTACCGCCCCCTTGGGGTGACTGCCGGCACTGAACCCACGAAAGCGGCCCTTACCGAGCTGGTTGATCAAGGCCTCCGCGATGATGCTGCGGGCGGAGTTGCCGGTGCACAGAAAGAGCACATTGTAAGGGCGGCCTGTCATGGCGCCCTCGAGGCGGAAGCCTCCAGGGACTTCTCCATGCATGTCGCCGCGGCGCGCGCCAGCCGCTCGAGCTCGCCAACGATGGTTCTCCCCAGGCCACGGGCGCGGCGATCGGGCGTCACGACCACGGACCGAAGGAGCGCCGATGAGCCAAAGTGCTGCAGCGCCTCGGCCGCGATCACACGACCCTCCTCACGGATGACGGCGAACTCAGGCCGCGCCGCTTCAAGATCGCTCGTCGGCAACCCGGCGCCCTCGGGGAGGACGCGGATCGCGCTCAAGTCCTGCGCGGAGGCGCGGCTGACGCTCCACACCCGGCGGATTCCGTTCATCCCGCGCTCGAGCCGCAGCCACCGGGCTCGCAACAAGCGGCCTGCGCGCTCTTCCCCGTCTTCGGTCGAATCTCGTCCGACCCGTAAACGCTGCTCTCGCCCGTCGTGAGAAAGGTCTCCCACTGAACCCCCTGCGGATCGTCGGTCCAGCTCTTCTCACTGTGGGCGTAGCAGCAGGTCGTCTCGCCCTCCTCGATCACCGGACGTTCGGCGCGTCGCAGACGCTCGTAGACCTCCGCAAGCTCGACGCGGTTCTCGACCTGAATCCCCAGATGCTGGACCCCGGCTCGGCCGTGGCCCTGGCTGATGGCAAAATTTACGCGTGGGTCTTCGAGCATCCACCTCGCGTAGTCCGGCTTCCGAACCGTCGGGGTGCTCGCAAAGAGCTGCGAATAGAAGCGCACCGACGCATCGAGATCCCTGACTGATACATGCACATGTAAGCGCTTCATGCTCGTTTCCTCGATTGAAGCGGAGTCTGCTGCGGCCCGCAGCTGGCGCCACAGGCCTCGTCGGCCAGGCTGCAACAGTTGTCGGTAAGAAAGCCGACGAGCGCATTCATGCGCTCGAAGTTGGGGCTGTAAAAGAGATTGCGCGCCTCCCGGCGGCTGACGACCAGACCCGCCTGCAGCAGTTCCTTGAGGTGAAAAGACAGCGTCGGCGCCGGCAGGTCGAGGCGAGCGGCAAGTTCTGAGGGCGTGTACCCCTCGGGCCCCCGCTTCACCAACAGGCGAAACACCGCGAGGCGCGCCTCCGAGGCCAGGGCGCGCAATGCCGTGATTGCTTCCTTAGATTTCATATTTCCAATTTTCTGGAATTCTAGTCCGGATTGCAACAGACGCGCTGCTGCGCGAGTCGATACCCGGCGAGAGAGGGGACCGGTGCCCTGTCAGGGTCTCAGGCGGCCGCGAGGAGCGGGGCCACGAGCTGATCCAGACGCTGGCGCGTCCACGCCGGGTTCTTTTCCTGCCAGCCGTCTTCGGCGAGCAGTCCCCGCCGATCGATCGTGAAGCTCACGGGAAGACGCCAGATGCGACCGTAACCGGCTGCGCTGGAATCGCCCAGGAAGCCCACCGGGAACCGCAGCGACTGCGCGACCCGCCGGACCTCGGCGAGCTCCTCCCGCGTGTCGAGACTGAAACCGAGTATCCGCAGGCCGGCCTCGGCGTGAGCAGCCAGATAGTCGGAGAGCAGCGGCAGTTCATCCCGGCACGGCGCGCACCACGTCGCCCAGAAGGTGAGGATCACGACTTGTCCGTGCAGCTCGGTGGTGGAGATGCGCTGACCGTCGAGCGTCACGAGCGTCGCCGGCGGCGCGGGCTCACCGACACGCAAGCCGCCGGCCCAAACCGTGCGACTTCGCAACGCCTCGCACGCGAGGCAGGCGGCGAGGCCCTTGAGGAGCGCGCGCCGCTCGCGAGCGCGAGGGCGCTGCGCTTCAAAACGCATAGGTCAGCCCCACGCTTGCAGTCCAGCGCGGAAACAATTGGAAGCCGTAGAGATTGCTGTACACCGGAAGCTGCGCGAAAGCAAAGGCGTGCAGCCTGGCAGCGAGCTCGGCGGTGATTCCAGGGCTGACGTACGCGACGTTACCCGCGGTGTTCTGTAAGTCGGCCAGCGCTCCGGTATCCGGCTCCTTGTGCAAGAGGTTGATCTGCAGTTGTGGCACCCAGCGCGGGTTGGCCTCATAACGCAACCCGAACGTTATGCTGGTGGCGTTTCCCGGGCGATAGTCGTTGCCAGGCTGGTCCAGCTTTTCCTGCACCGCGGCCTGGAATTGGCCACTCACGAAGACGTCAAAGTTCTGGCTGATGGCCTGGTAGTAGTAAGCGCCGACGACGACATCCGTGCTGCCGGTGCCCGGCTGCAGACTTGCATCGAGCGGCGTGCCGGCGTTCGGACCCGAGTGGAAGTCGACCGCAGTCCCGTACTGCCCGGTCGGCAGCTTCACACCGAGCTGAAAACCGAGATTGTGGGTCGGCAGGAAGCCCTGGTAACTGACGATGAACCTTGCATCCCCGATGCTCGAGCTGAAGGAGCGGCTGAGCTCCGGCAGCGGCTGTGTCGGGTCATAGGCGCCGTATGTCGAGTGGCTGCGGATGACGTACGGCGTGAGCAGCAGCAGATTCCAGGACGAGTTGGGGCTATAGCTGATACCAGGGGTGACGTACTGGTTGACCGTCTCGTGCTCGAGCTCGTTGCCCGGGGGCACCCCGGAAACCGGCTGGGTGCCGCTGCGGAGCTGATTCTGATCGATGTAGTCGTATTCGACGCTGAGCCGCAAGCCCGGCAGCGCCGAGTAGCCCATCGCAGCGTCGGCGCTCAGCGTGCAGCCGCACGATGCACAGGCGTGGGAGTCCTGCGGCAGGGCGATGAGCCATATGAATGCGGCCGCAAGCACCTGGCGCGCGCCCGGACGCCATCGGCGACCCGCGCTTCGGCGGGTCAGGTTGGTTCGTTCATTCATGAATTCCCCGGCTCGCGCAGGCGAGCGGAACGCACCGCCGCTACACTCGAAGCAGGTGCGATCCGCGGTCGCCCGCAGAGATCCACGGATCGCGCACCACACCGAAGGCGGTGCGCGGCCTGGCCGTCAGAGCTTCAGGAAACGATGGGCGGGCCGCGCGGCGACTGCGCGCGCAGGATGGCGGGTAAGAAGACGGGCGCAGCGATGCGCTCGGGGAGCGCGGACGGTGCCGGCGGCGGGAGCGCGTCGCTCGGCTGCGCGGCGAAGGCAGCCGCGGCGACCGAGGAGAATACGCACGCCTGATGGTGAGGGGCTCCGGGAACGCCGCGACCGTCCCCGCCATAGTGTGCATGCTCGTGATGCGAGGCGTGCGCTGCCCGAGCGGCCACGCCCGGAGGCAGCTCCCCGGCGCCCGGGCAGAACTCAAGGTATGGGCCCCCTGCCCCCGCGACGGGCATGAAGCCCGCCGGGATCAGCGCCCGTAGCAGCAGCGCCGGCAACAAAAGCCATGCCAGCGATTGCCGACGCGCCCGCAACTGGGAAAGGGTCCGGCTCACCTCATAAGTCTACTGCGCGCGTGCCGCCTTGAGTGACTTCCCGGGTTGCGTGCCAGGCTCACCATCGACTCGCGGCCCGCCAACGTCTACGAAGTGCTGGGAGATGGGTGGTCTGACGGCGCCGGCCGGAGTTGCATCTTTGAGCCTAAGCCACTGATGTAAGAAAGAAAGTCTCACCAGGCTCTCCAAGGCTTGCGCGCGTACGTACCCGTTCAACATCACCTCAACAAGTCTAAGTGCCTCGGCGAGAGGTCTTCGCGTACGTCGCGCTCGTGCCGCCTGATCGGGATTGGCGGGCGTTGTCGAAATTGCTCAACCTCCGACGCGAGCGCTTGCCTTGCACGGGCAGACTCGCGGCGACTCCTCAGCCAGGCTGCGCGAGGCTTTCCAGTGCGCGCAGCCGCGCGTGTATCTCCGCCAGCTCCGCCTCGCCGAGCCTTGCAGCACATCCACGGACGATGCGCCGCCCGCGCTCAATGAGCGTGCGGCGCAAGGTCGGCTCCCTGGTCGTCGCCCCGATGTCGCCGAGCGCGCGCAACATCCTCAGGCTGACCGCGACATCGGCCTGCGCATAGAGCCGAACTTGCTCAAATGCCGTGTCCAGGAGCTTTTCGAAGTCGATCCACGAGATGATCACACGCGGTACACCGGGTAGGTCGTACAGGACCGAGTCCGGGGGCGCGCGCCCCACAAACCGAATGAGGATACGACTCAGTTGATCTACGCAGCTGATCGCCGTACTCGGATCGTTCACGGCGGGAGAAATGGCTCTGAGTGCGATGTCGACGATCTGCAGCACCCCGAATTCCACATCCTGCTGCAAGGTGCGGGAGGGCCCGAAATCGAACGCGCCGAGAACTGCCGCCTGTCCTGACGGCGGCAGCCGGTCTCCTTTGGACACCTCGAGCAGCGGAATACCGGCCGGCACGAAATGGCCGACGCGACGCAGTACGTGGACACACACGCGATAGTTCTTCGCCACATCGAGCAGGCGCGCGAGGTCAATGAAGCGGATGTAGCCGGAGTGGGCATTCAGTATCGCGGTCTCGAAGACGAGTCCCGGCGGTGGCGAGCGACTCCCCAAGGCCGACTCGCGCCGTGCCGCGGGCATCATCTCGTCGATCACCCTCTCGGTCTCGGAGGCGATCTTGTCCACGATCTGGTTCACGCTGATGGCCTGTGCGATATGGTGGATGAAGAAAAGTAGCCAGCAGACGCACGCCAGCGCGAGCAGGAGCGCGCCGAGAACGGTGACAACCGGGGAGAACGCCGTGGGCAGCGAGCGTGCCGCCGGTAGCGCAGCCACGCAATACAGGAAGGTGCCAAGGAAGATGCCCAGCGTCCACTGCGTCACCCGGTCACGCGTGAAGCTGAGCATGATGCGCGGCGAAAACTGCATCGAGGCGAGCGTCAGCGTCATCAGCAGGATGGCAAAGACGATCGACACCACGGTCATGATCGAGCCTGCGATGCCCGCGAGAATGACCTGAGCGACCTGAGGATCGGCGTGGGACGGGAATAGCACGGCCGGCAGCCAACTGCTGAGGGCCGGGACTGCCTCCTCTGTCCACGATAGCAGCGCTCCCGCGCAGCCGAGTACCAGCGCAATCACCAGCGGCCGTACGAGAAAGCCGCCGCGCATCTCGTAGACGGCGCGGCGAAGCAGCAATACCAATCGTTCCTTCATGGTGGGAGTTCTTTCGAGTGGCCGCGTTGGTAGCGCTGAACTATCTGAGAGTAGGACTCGTAATATGCATCTGTTATCGCATCGTGTGTTTGAATCCCGACCAGCGACGGCTTTCCGCGAGGTCAGTACGCCCACCTGGTTGCGATTGCACTGAGCTCGGTGTGGGCCGGGTTGATCGCAAGTCCTGAATGGCCGCTCCTCGGCAGGCAGTTGCCTTTACTGACCGTACTTGGGCCGAAAGCGGCAGGCACAGCTCTAAGCGTGACGCCGAAACGGCATTACATCGGCGCCCTGCCGCAAGCCGTCCAGATAATCCGCCCAAGACTGCATCATCTTCCGACGCTCCTCGAGCCGCTGAGCCCGGTTGTAGGCCGCTCGCACCTCGTTACTCCATGAGCTCGGGTGATACACCATGAGAAGTGCCCTTCCTGATTGATGGGTGACATTTTATTCCGGAGACATAGGTGACACTTTTCGGCATTTGCGGAGGGGACGCAGATGCCGTGGCGGGAGTGTCACCAGATGGACGAACGTCTGCGATTTGTGGCCCGTGTGCTGGACGGGGAGAAGATGGCGGTGCTGTGCCGGGAGTTCGGGATTTCCCGCAAGACCGGCTACAAGATCTTCAGCCGCTACAAGGACTGTGGGCTCGATGGCCTGACGGATCGTTCCCGTAGGCCCTACCGTCACGCCCGCCAGCTCCCCTTCCAGATCGAGAAGGCCATCATCCAGCTCAAGCAGGAGCACATGAGCTGGGGAGCCCCTAAGATCCGCGAACGGCTGCGCCGTAAGCACCCCGAGGTGCACTGCCCGGCGATCAGCACCGTGCACGCGATCCTGGATCGGCACGGCCTGGTCAGACGCCGACGGCGACGGGTCTACAAGCCCGAGGGCACAGCGCTCTCGCGCCCCTACTCGCCGAACGATCTGTGGTGCGCCGATTACAAGGGCGAGTTCATGCTCGCCGATCGGCGCTATTGCTACCCACTGACCATCTCGGACTTTGCCAGCCGCTACCTCATCAGCTGTGAGGCGCTCGCCAATACCAAGGCGATGTACGCCTTCACCGTATTTGAGCGGGCTTTCAAGGACTTCGGCTTACCTGGAGCGATTCGCACCGATAACGGTGCACCCTTTGCCAGCGCCAACTCCCTCTTCGGCCTGACCCGACTGTCGGTGTGGTGGCTGCGCCTCGGGATCGACATCGAGCGCATCAAGCCCGGCCACCCTCAGCAGAACGGCCGTCATGAGCGCATGCACCTGACGCTCAAACAGGATGCCAC
>Ga0335085_10001591_pt1 | contig 46886 bp, 46 predicted proteins | sample Lox_Sample_45_FD_206712 | JGI IMG/M metagenome (GOLD analysis project Ga0335085, IMG submission 206712) | Soil microbial communities from Loxahatchee National Wildlife Refuge, Florida, United States - Lox_Sample_4.5 | ecosystem: Environmental > Terrestrial > Soil > Wetlands | place: USA...
TTGACGTGCCGTGATGGGTTCAGCGATCACGGCTGCGCGTCGGTCTCGGTCTCGGCCCGGGCCCAGTCCTTACCGCCGGCCGCCGCTACCGGGTCGGCCGGCCGGCCGGGCAGCAGCGTTCGGTTCCATAAGAGAGGGGCAGGAAGAGGAAAATACAGCTTGATGCGGTTCAATTGCCCTACCCAGGGGAATTGCCGTCCCCTTGCCGCTCGCTGAGCCAGGAGACGACGTTCTCCCGGCGGGTGTCCAGCGCGGCGGCGGCCTGAGCGGCCGTCTGCTCCGCGTAGCCGGGGGCGACCAGCAGCCGGGCGACGTGCCAGCACCCGTACCCCACCGCGTTCTCCAGCGGCGTGCCGATCGACCCGCCCGGGACGTCGAGGGCGGCGCCGCCGCTGATCAGTGCCTCGGCCACGTCGGCGTCGTCGCTGCTGGCCGCCCAGTGCAGCGGCGTCTCCGGCTGGTCGCCGCCGGTGAGCGCGTCGGGGTCGGCCCCGCCTCAATGAGGACGCCCACGGTGGCGAGGCCGGGCCGGGCGGCCAGCAGCCGTTCGAGAGCGCGGATGTCGCCGCCCTTGATGGCGAGGGTCAGCTCGATGGCGATCCGGTCGGCCTGGTCCAGCAGGTCCATGCTCACTCCTTGGTCCACCCGCGGGCGGTGCGGGTCAGCTCGCGGAATCCGGCGGCGGCCAGGAAGGCCCGGTAGGCGTCGTAGTTCTGCCCGCCCGGATCGGTGCCTTCCAGCCAGGCGTAGTCGAGCAGCCGGCTGACCTCGGCCAGCCGGAGCCAGTCGGCGGCCTGCCCGAGCAGCCAGGTGCCGACCCCCTGGCGCTGGTACGGGGGCGCCACGTGCAGGTTGCCGACGTCGGCCCACCCGCCGTGCCGGGACAGCCGCTCGCCTTCCCCGAGGGTCTCGATCTCGATGTAGCCGGTCACCTCCGGTCCGAGCACGGCGGACAGGCGCACCCCGTTGATCCCGACCGAGCGCCGCACCTTCAGCCCGCCAAGCGGCGGGCTGGCCGGGGCGGGCAGGTCTTCGACCCGCGTCAGGTAGACCACCTCGGTGTGCCCGGTGTGGCGGAAGCCGGCCTGCTTGTAGAGGCCCGCGACGTGCGGCCACTGTTCCGGGACCCCGTACACACCGGGCACCGGGAGATCGCCGCTGGCGTACTGGCGGGAGACGCCCCAGCGGCCGAGCTGCGCCGCGCACGCGGCCATCAGCGCCTCCGCCGCCGCGGTCGCGTCCGGCCAGCACGGGTTGCCGGCCGGGGCCTGCGGCCAGAAGATCAGCCAGCAGATCTCCCCGGTGTCGCGGGCGGATGCCCCGGCCCGTTCGTCAGGAAAGTACCTGAGCAGGTGGGCCGCGGCGGCTACCCGGCTGGCCTGCTCGGCCACCAGGGTGACGCGCTCGCTCACCCAGGGATCCTCGATGAACTCCCCGGGCCGGCGCTCGAGCGAGCTCAGCACGGCGTGCACCGACGCGCTCATCCCCGGCACCACGGCCTCGGCGTGGGCGTTGACGAGCTGGGTGAGCTGGTCACGGTCGCTGCGGCGGAACGGCCGCACCTGGACAGATGGCATGACGGGCCTCCTGGCATGCTGAACGCGGGACGATGGAGGCCGCTACCCGTGCGGTACAAGCGAAATGCTATCAACCAGCCCCGGCCGGGAGCCGTCATGACACTCGAGATCCTGCAGGTGCCCGGCTGTCCCGGCGCGGACCTGCTGGCCGCCCGGCTGGAGACCCTGCTGGCAGGCCGCCCCGGCTTCCGGCTCACCCGGCGTATCGTCACCAGCCAGGCCGACGCCGAGCGGATCGGCATGACCGGCTCGCCCACCCTGCTCGCCGACGGCGCCGACCCGTTCCTACCGTCCGGCGGCCAGCCCCCGTCCCTGTCCTGCCGCCTCTACGCAGGCGGCCAGGACGGCCATGCTCCCTCGCTCGCCCAGCTCCGCGCTGCCCTAGGGCTGTGAACAGATGTCAGCCCCGCTCGGCGGCGGGCCCTGGAACGTGTGCCCAGTAGTCGCCGGCGGCCTTCGAGGCGGCGAGCTCCTGCGGTGTGCCTAAACCGGGGGCCATCGAGGCGCCGGTTCCGGCCAGTACCTCGTGATGTTCGATGTCGAGGAGGCGCAGCCAGCTTTGCTGGCCCATCGTGAGCGCGATGAAGCAGCCGAGCTCGACCAGTTCGGCCTCGGAGAAGTGCCGGTGAGGCCGCTCCCACAGCGCGTCGTCGGACTCCAGCCGCCACGTGATCGCCTCCGCGTAGGCCAGGGCGGCCTTCTCACGCTCGCCGAGCCTCGCCGAGGTCTCGAAGTTGAGCAGGTCGTCGTACTGCCCCTCGCTCAGGCCCTGCGCCCTGGCCTTCCCCGAACGCTGGTTCCCGCAGTACTCGCACTTCACCGAGCGGGATACGTAGACGCGGCCGAGCTCCCTGATGCTGAGGCTAGGGCGTCAGAGGCTACGGAACTCGGGCGAGCGGCGCAGGGCGTCGGCGACCCGGCGGGCGGTGCTGAACGTGTTGACCAGGCGGAGGAGCACGAAGCCGCCGCCGTGGACGCCGAAGACGGACGCGCCGGGCTGGTCCTTGATGGAGATGGTCGCGTACATGGCCGCGTTCTTGCGGGCGATGACGCGACGGCCGCCGTTGCTCTCCACCTGGTAGCCGGGGCCGAGCCGTCGGCTGAGCACGGTGACGACCTCGTCGGTCGTCACGTTCTTGCGCGGCACCCTTACCTTGGGCATGCCTCACAGGGTAGTGCCATTTGCTGGATAAGAGCTGAATGCGCGAGCGGTGTCAGGCGGATAGCCAGGCGGCGGTGTCGGGCGGCAGCATCGCTCCCTCGGCGAGGGGCCCGCTGGCGAGGAGGATCTCGCGGTGGGCCGGCAGCGGAGCCGGGTCCGGGCCGAAGTTGACGGCGAGGACAAAGCCGGGATCCCGGGCGAAGCACAGCATCCCGGTGTCGCCGGGACTGAGCCAGCGCAGCGTGCCGCGGCCCAGCGCGGGGTGGTGGCGGCGCAGCCGCAGGGCCGCGCGGTACAGGTGCAGGAAGGAACGTTCGTCGGCGAGCTGGGACTCGACGCTGTAGGTACCCCAGTCCGGCGGCGGGGGCAGCCACGGTGCGGAAGGCGACGCACCCAGCCCCGTTCGGGAGAAACCAAAACCGGTACCGGTGACCGCCCAGGGCAATGGAACGCGGCAGCCGTCCCGCCCGGGGTACTCGCCCTTGGTGCGGAAGAACCGGGGGTCCTGGCGGGCGTCGTCGGGGATGCCGGTCACCTCGGGCAGGCCGAGTTCCTCGCCCTGGTAGAGGTAGGCCGAGCCGGGCAGGGCCAGCAGCACCAGGGCCGCTGCCCGGGCGCGGCGGAAACCGGCCTCGGCGTTCCGGTCGCCGAGGGCGATGAGCTTGGACTCCATCTCCGGCGTGAACCCCTCGTCCAGCCGGTAGCGGCTGGCCAGGCGGGGCACGTCATGGTTGCCGGTCACCCACGGGGCGCGGGATCCGCCGTGCCCGGCCAGCGCCACGTCGATCCCGCCGCGGAAGTCGGCCAGCCGCCAGCCCGCCAGGATCAGCTGGAAGTTGAACACCTGCGGCAGGCCGCCCGGCTCGAGGTAGGGCTCCAGGGTTTCCGGCCGGTCGTACCAGACCTCGCCGATGGCGGTCCGCGGTCCGGGGAAGCCATCGGCCGGGTAGGAATCTCCGATGGCGCGCCAGGACCGGTACAGCGGCTGCAGCTCGGGCCGGTGCCGGTACGGGGAAGGCGCGTTCAGCGGGTGCGTCCCGGTGATGTCGGGCAGGTCCGGGTCCTTGAAGATGCCGTGGGCCACGTCCACCCGCAGCCCGGCCACGCCGCGGTCAAGCCAGAACCTGATCACGTCCTCGAACAGGGCGGGTACGTCCGGGTGGTGCCAGTTCCAGTCGGGCTGGCTGGTGTCGAACAGGTGCAGGTACCACTGGCCCGGCCGGCCGTCGGCCTCGGTCACCCGGGTCCACGCCGGGCCGCCGAACTGCGACGGCCAGTTATTCGGCGGCTGCTCACCACCGGGACCACGGCCCTCGCGGAAGATGAACCGGTCCCGCTCCGGGCTGCCGGGCGCCGCGGCCAGCGCAGCCTGGAACAGCGGGTGGGCACTGGAGCAGTGGTTCGGCACCAGGTCGATGATGACCCGGATCCGGTGCGCGGCCGCGTCACTGACCAGGCAGTCGAAGTCCGCCATGGTCCCGAGCAGCGGATCGACGGCGCAGTAGTCGCTGACGTCATAGCCGCCGTCGGCCAGCGGCGACGGGTAGAACGGCGTCAGCCAGACGGCGTCCACGCCGAGGTCGGCCAGGTAGCCCAGCCGGGACCGCAGCCCCGGCAGGTCGCCCACGCCGTCGCCGTCCGTGTCGGCGAAACTGCGCGGGTACACCTGGTAAACGACCGCATCTTCCCACCACACGCCACTCACGCGTCTCCCCTGTCGCTGGCGTACCGGGCCGGGGTCAAGCCTACGATGCGCTTGACACGCCCTTCCGGCGCGCCCGGCCGGAGCGGCCCGTGGTGCTTTTATTCGGGTGGCGCGGCCGCCGCGCTGGACTATCCTGATCTGGTCCAGGCGATGACGGAAGACCGAGTAACCGGAGAATCCCGCCGCTCAGAGAGCCGCCAGCAGCTGCGAAGGCGGACGGCGGGGCTACGGCGAAGACACCTTCCCAGTCCGGGCCGCTGGCCGCGTAACGGCCGCCGAGGCCGGCGTACGCCGGCGAAGGTGCGGTGGCACCGCGACTTAGCCCCCGCCCGCACCTCCAGGGCTCATGCGAACTGGAGGTGACGATCGTGACATCCGCACTGGCTGGCCTGTCCCGCACGCTGGCAGCCCGGCTGCCGTCAGTACCCCCTGGCGACGCGGTCAGGATCGAGGGCTGGGTGCACCGCCGCCGGGCCCTCGGCGCGGTGACGTTCCTCGTCGTGCGGGACCGGTCGGGTCTGGCCCAGGTGGTCGTCAGGGACCCGGAGGCCCTGGACGTGGCGCGGCGCTGCGGCGAGGAGAGCGTCGTGGCGGTCACCGGCGTGGCTACCCGCAACCCGGCCGCGCCCGGGGGCGCTGAGGTGACCGAGCCGCGGATCACGCCGCTCGGCGAGCCCGCGCAGTCTCCGCCGGTCGACCTGTGGCGCCCCGCGCTCGACGCCGGGCTGCCCGCGATCCTGGACCACGCCGCCGTGACCTGGCGGCATCCGGCCCGTCGGGTGCGCTGGGAACTGGCCGCCGCGTCGCTGCGCGGCTTCCGGGCCGCGCTGGATGAACTCGGCTTCACCGAGATCCAGACGCCGAAGCTGGTGTCCTCGGCCACCGAGTCCGGGGCCAATGTGTTCGGCGTGGACTATTTCGGGCGCCGTGCCTACCTGGCCCAGTCCCCGCAGTTCTACAAGCAGGCGATGGTCGGCGTCTTCGAGCGCGTCTACGAGACCGGCCCCGTCTTCCGCGCCGAACCCCATGACACCGCCCGCCACCTGGCCGAATACGTCTCGCTGGACGCCGAGCTCGGCTTCATCTCCGACCATCGCGACGTGCTCGCGGTGCTCAGGGAGGCGCTGGCCGGGATGCTCGCAGCCCTGCGGGCCGAGGCACAGCCGGCCCTGGACCTGCTGGGGATCGCGGTCCCCGAGATCCCGGCGGAGATCCCGGTGATCCACTTCCAGGAGGCGCTGGCGATCGCCGGGGCCCCGCCCGACGAGCCCGACCTCGCGCCCGCCCACGAGCGGGCCATCGGCCAGTGGGCCGTGCAGCGGCACGGCAGTGACTTCGTCGCCGTCGAGGGCTACCCGATGAGCAAGCGCCCCTTCTACACCCACCCGCAGCCGGGCGACGAGCGCTGGTCCAACAGCTTCGACCTGCTCTTCCGCGGCCAGGAACTGGTGACGGGCGGGCAGCGGCTGCACCGTCACGCGGACTACCTCGCGGCGATCCGCGCCCGCGGTGAGGACCCCGCGACCTACGCGGACTACCTGGAAGCCTTCGCGCACGGGATGCCGCCGCACGGCGGCTTCGCGATCGGCCTGGAACGATGGGTCGGTCGGCTGACCCGGGCCGAGAACATCAGGGAGGTCACGCTGGTCCCCCGGGACCTGCACCGGCTGGCCCCGTGACAGTGGCTGGCAGCGTGACAAGTGGCTGGCAGCGTGACATCGGCTGGCAGCGTGACAAGTGGCTGGCAGCGTGACGCCGGCTGGCCCGGTGACATCGGCTGGCAGCGTGAGCCCGGCCGGCGGGCGGCAGTAGAGTCGACGGCGGAGGCGTCTGGGTACCTGGTGGGCCCCCCGGTCTTCAAAACCGGTGAGCGGCGCTTCGCGTCGCTGGCGGGTTCGATTCCCGTCCGCCTCCGCCAAAGCTCCCCACAGTCACAGAAACCTCTCGTATAACTGCTTCTTCGAAATAATGATCAAGCTTCATGATCACGAAGGATTTATAGTCTGGGCAGGCTCTGGTGCATATCTCGGGACGATAACGTTGCCCGTCTTCGGCAGCTGGCACATGCGCCTCACAAGCATCACTGGTCGCTGATCTACTGCCTGCCGGGGGGCCGGTGGCCCCCCGGGTACCGTCTTGGGTACCCGGGGGGCCACCGACCCCGTTACCAGCCCGCGCGCTTACCGCGATCATCCAGAAATATGCTCCAGAGCCCTGGGCAGACTAAAGATCCTTCGTGATCATGGGAAATGCTTCCGTTCAGGCCAGTTCCACCGTCAGGCCGAGGCGCTTGGCCAGCAGGCCGGCCCGCTCCCGGTCCTGGGCGGTGAACGCGCCGTCGGCGCGGGTGAAACGGACGTGGTGCAGCGACCCGCCGAGCGGCAGGCCGTCCTCGTGCACCAGCCTGATCCGCTTGCCGCCGGGCCAGGTCAGCTCGGCGGCATCGTCCCCCGGTGTCTCGAGCCGTCCCTCCAGTACCTCGGTGAACAGCCGCGTCGCGGCCGGAAGGTCGCCGACGTGGTGCTCGATCAGGTCGAACCTGGCCGCGGGGCCGGGCGCGGGCAGTTCAGCCGGCGGGGCGCCAGGCGGCGGCGCGCCGCCCTGCCAGGCCACCTGGATGACGATGCCGTGCACGTCACGGGGGTGCAGGAAGGCTTCCTGCCAGTACGAGCTGTCCAGGTTGACCCCGACCGGCTCGATGCCGAGCGCCCGTACCTTGGCCAGCGTGGCCTCGATGTCGCTAACGAGGAAATTGAAGTGGTGCGGCCCGGCCCCGCGTGACGCCAGGAACCGCTCGAGGAACGCCGCGTCCGGGCCGCTGGTGGGCCTCATCAGCTCGATCTTCGGCCCGGCGGCGAACCCGAGCTGGCCCCACCAGAACCCGGGGGAGTCGCCGCCGTAAGCCCAGGTGCCGCCCAGGACGCCGCCGAACAGCTCCCAGCCGTCGGCCAGGGCCGCGGTGCCGACGGCCAGATGATCGAGGACAACGGCCATGGAACGGACCTCACGGTGTGCTCGGCGGTCTGATGATCATGCGGACTCCCTGACGTTACCTCCGGCCTGCCCACTGGTGTTCCGCGCCCTGGTGGACAGCGGCGTAGATACGGTCGCGCAGCGCGTTGGCGGCCTCGCTCGTCAGCGTTTCCTCCAGGTCGCGGAGCACCACGCGGACCAGGAGGTTCTTCTGGCCCGGCCGGGCCCCGAGACGGCGCGCGGCGGCGGCGGGCAGGCGGTCACAGGGCGTGGCGGAAAGCACCCGGACCTCCTCCACGCACGACGCGTCGGAGCCGAGGGCGTCGCGGACCCGGTCGCCGATGGTCTCCTCGTCCTCGTCCGCGTCCACCGCGACTGACAGGTCCCGCGTGACCGGGGGCATGGACGAGACCGGGCGGTAGGGGCTCAGGTCGAGCATCTGGCCCGCGATCCTGGGATCGGCCGACCGGAGCAGCCGGATGTCGGGGATGCCCTTGGCCAGCATCAGCATGCGGTCGAGGCCCATGCCCAGGGCGAGACCGCCGTAGCCAGGCAGCCCGGCCGCGGCCAGCACGCCCGGATGGGCGAGCCCGCACTCCCAGACCTCCACCCAGCGGCCGTCATGGTGCACGTCCACCTGGCGGCCGCGTTCGGTATACGGGTGGACCCGCGGCTGGTGCCGGTACGGCAGGCCCGGTGCCAGCGCCTCAAGCAGGCACGCGATCATCTCGTCCAGGTCCGTGTCGGTGGCGGGCGCGGAGGTGATCCGCCACAGGTCGAGCTGGTGCGGGGTCCCGGTGTGCTGCCAGTCGATGGCGTCCCGCCGGTACACCATCCCCGGGCAGGCCAGCAGCACGCCGCCGGGACCCGCAGGCGGCCGGTCCCCGGCCAGCTGACGCAGCGCGGGCGGGATCATGGCGGTGGAATGGCTGCGGAGCATCCGCCCGGCGCTGACGTAGCGGGTGTACCGGGTCTCCCTGGTGATCGCGCCGGGCGCGTAGGACAGGCCGTCGTAGTTGTCGGCGACCGGGACCACGTCCGGGCCGCGGCACCACCGCACCTCGCATGACCAGGCGCGGGCCAGCGCGTCGACCGCGCGGTTGACGAGGATCTGGATGGCGTGCGGGCCCGACGCCGGATCGGACAGGTCGCGGACGCCGAGCGCCGCCTGGAGCTGCGCGGGGGTGAGATAGGAAACGGAACTGGACACGATGACTCCTCCTCGGGGTGAGCTGGCCGGGGAAGCTCCTCCCGGCCCTGGGCTCACCTGGGCGAAGTCGCCGTCTTAACGCGGCGGAACGCCTCCCGGCGGCCCTGCACAGGCCGGGAGGTGAGGAAATCGGCGCGTGGCCGTGCCCGTCATGTTTCCAGGGTAACCGCGGACGGCAAGCGATTATCGCGGCTAGGCGGCCGGCCCGTCGCGCAGGCCGATGGCCACCAGGACCACGCCCGCCAGCACGATGACCGGGCCGGCCACGGCCCAGAAGGTAACGCCTGACATCACGCTGCCGCCGAGGATGCCCACGCCCTGCAGCGTGAAGACCACTCCCGCGAGCGTGAGGACGAACCCGGTGCCGACGAGCACGACCCGCCTCATGCTGCTGCCTCATACTTCCCGGGGCCGCTGGACGGGGCCCGCCTCCCTGCCGCTATCCATGGAACGGCCCGGCCGGGACCGAGGTTCAGCGCGACCCGGCCGTGGCCCTCGGGGGGCCACGGCCAGGCGCTCGGCCGGAATTTCTCCGTCAGGTCAGGGGGGGAGGACCTGCGGCGTAGCTCACGGCTCACCATGATCACGTACCGAACGGGCTAACGGTTCAGCCGTTGTTCATCAATTCAGCGGTACCCGCCGGGAACCTTCCCGCGCGCCGCGGGCCCTGCGGCTGAGCCCCGTATCCGCGACAGCAGGCAACCTGGTAGCGAGGCGGGCCGCAAATACAACTTGACTGCCGCAATTGTTAATTGCGGATCGCCCAGGAGGCCGTCGTGGCAATTACCGCTTTACATCAGCAAGTGTCAATTGCGGGCGCCGCGCCGGCCAGTTACTGATTTCCCGTTGAGATCGGCGGAGAACCTCACTCGTTCGGCATGCCTTAAATCGGGACCCGGCTTGGTACTGGTGTTCCGGCCCCTGGTAGTCCTAGGTTTGCACCAGGAATTAAGTCCTGCTCGCCAGGGGAGGAGATCACATGGCAGAGATCACCGTCACCGTCGACGGCGTGAAGTATGCCGATAATGTCGAGCCCCGGATGCTGCTTGTCCACTACCTGCGGGAAATCGTGGGCAAGACCGGAACTCCGATCGGATGCGACACGTCGAATTGCGGCGCTTGCACGGTGCTGCTCGATGGCCAGTCCGTCAAAAGCTGCTCAGTGCTGGCCGTCCAGGCAGACGGCGCCGCCATCACTACGATCCAGGGCCTGGCGAACGGCGGGCTGCATCCGCTCCAGCGCGCCTTCCACGAGGAGCACGCGCTGCAGTGCGGGTACTGCACGCCCGGGATGATCATGGCGGCTTCCGACCTGCTCAGGGAGAACCCGCATCCCAGCGATGAGGAGATCCGCGAGGGCCTGGAGGGCAACCTCTGCCGGTGCACCGGCTACGAGAACATCGTCCGCGCCGTCCGGCGCGCCGCCGAGGCGGGAGTGAGCGAATGACCGCGACCGAGGCCGAGAAGGTTACCGGCGAGCTCGGCAAGGCCCGCCTGCGCAAGGAAGACGAGCGCCTCATCACCGGCCAGACCAACTGGACCGACAACATCCAGCTGCCCGGGATGCTGCATATCGCCTTCCTCCGCAGCCCGTACGCGCACGCCCGGATCACCTCGGTGGACGTCAGCGCGGCCAGGAACGAACCCGGCGTGATCGCCGCCTACTCCGGCGCGGACTTCGCCGCCGAGCAGGGCAGCCTGCCCTGCGCCTGGCCGGTGACTCCCGACATCGTGATCCCGGCCCACCCGCCGATGGCGGTGGACGAGGTGCGCTACGTGGGCGAGGCGGTGGCCTGCGTGGTGGCCCGCGACCGGTACGCCGCGGCCGACGCCCTGGCCGCCATCGAGGCCGACTACGAGCAGCTGCCGCCGGTGCTCGACATCAGGACAGCCCTGGACGAGGCCTCGCCCAAGGTGCACGAGGCGGGCAACAAGAGCTTCGACTTCGTCTTCCCCCAGGGTGACCTGGATGCGGCCTTCCGCGACGCGCCGGTCGTGATCGAGCGCACCTACCGTCAGCAGCGGCTGATCCCGGCCGCGATGGAGCCGCGCGCGGTGGTCTGCTCGGCCGTCGGCGGCGAGTTCACCCTGTGGTCCGCCACCCAGATCCCGCACGTGCTGCGGGTCATGCTGGCCCTGGTCACCGGCATCCCGGAGCAGAACATCCGGGTGATCGCGCCGGACGTCGGCGGCGGCTTCGGATCCAAGCTGCAGGTCACCGCCGAAGAGGTGCTGGCCGTGCTGATCGCCCGCAAGCTCGGCCGGCCGGTCAAGTGGACCGAGTCGCGCAGCGAGGGCAACATGACCGTGCACCACGGCCGCGACCAGTGGCAGCGGCTGCGGCTCGCGGCGGACCGCGACGGCCGGATCCGCGGCCTCGACGTGGACCTGCTGGCCGACATGGGCGCCTACCTGATGCTGGTCACGCCGGGCGTGCCGCTGCTCGGCGCGTTCATGTTCCCGGCCATCTACAAGATGGACGCCTACCGGTTCCGCTGCGTCGGCGTGTTCAGCACCAAGATGCCGACCGACGCCTATCGCGGCGCGGGCCGCCCCGAGGCCACCTTCGCCATCGAGCGGCTGATGGACGAGCTGGCCGCCGAGCTGGGCATGGACCCGATGGCGGTACGGGAGCGGAACTGGATCAAGCACGAGGAGTTCCCGTTCACCACGATCGCCGGCCTGACCTACGACTCGGGTAACTACGAGGCGGCCACGGCCATGGCCAAGAACCTGTTCGACTACGACGGGCTCCGCGCCGAACAGGAGCGGCGCCGCGCCAGCAACGACCCGGTCCAGCTCGGCATCGGCATCTCCACCTTCACCGAGATGTGCGGGCTGGCTCCGTCCCGGGTGCTCGGCTCGCTGGCCTACGGCGCCGGCGGCTGGGAGCACGCGTCGATCCGGATGCTGCCCACCGGCAAGGTGGAGGTCGTCACCGGGTCGAGCGCGCACGGCCAGGGGCACGAGACGGCCTGGAGCCAGATCGTCGCCGACCAGCTCGGCGTGCCGTTCGAGGACGTCAGGGTGCTGCATGGCGACACCCAGATCTCGCACAAGGGCATGGACACCTACGGCTCCCGGTCCCTGGCGGTCGGCGGCATGGCCCTGGTCTCAGCGTGCGACAAGGTCGTCGAGAAGGCCAAGGTGATCGCGGCGGGCCTGCTCGAGGCCTCGGCCGACGACCTGGAGTGGACGCCTGGCCGGTTCTCCGTCCGCGGCGACCCGGACAAGGGACTCTCGATCGCCGAGATCGCGCTGGCTACCTTCGCCGCGCACAACCTGCCCGACGGCGTCGAGCCCAGCATCGACGCCGAGGCCACCTACGACCCGGACAACTTCTCGTTCCCGCACGGCACCCACCTGTGCGCGACCGAGGTCGACACCGAGACCGGCTTCGTCACGATCCGCTCGTACGTGTGCGTCGACGACGTGGGCGCGGTGGTCAACCCGCTCATCGTCGAGGGCCAGGTGCACGGCGGGCTGGCCCAGGGCATCGCGCAGGCCCTGTACGAGGAGGCGGTCTACGACGACGACGGCAACCTGGTCACCAGCACGCTGGCGGACTACCTGGTCCCGTCGGCGGCCGACCTGCCGTCCTACGTCACCGGCCGGACCGAGAGCCGGGCGGCCAACCCGCTGGGCGTCAAGGGCGTCGGCGAGGCGGGCACGATAGCCTCGACTCCGGCGGTCGTGAACGCGATCGTCGACGCGCTGCGTCCGCTCGGCATCAACGACGTCGAGATGCCCTGCACCCCCGAACGGGTGTGGCGGGCCATCCAGGCGGCTACCACTGACCAGAGCGGAGGCGCGGCATGATCCCCGCGAAGTTCGACTACGTGCGTCCGGGCTCGCTGGACGAGGCGGTGCGGGCCCTGGCCGACGGCGGCGATGACGCGAAGGTCATCGCGGGCGGGCAGAGCCTGATGCCGCTGCTGCGGCTGCGGCTGGCCTATCCGGAGCTCCTGGTGGACGTGGGCGGCCTGGACGAGCTGCGCGGCGTCAGCGACGCCGGCGAGGCGCTGGTGATCGGCGCCAGGACCACCCACTACCAGCTGGTCCACGACCCGCTGGTGGCCGAGCACTGCGGGCTGCTGGCCCAGGCCGCGGCCACGGTGGCCGATCCGGCGGTCAGGCACCGCGGCACCCTGGGCGGCTCGCTCGCGCACGCCGACCCGGCCGGCGACCTGCCCGCGGTCCTGCTGGCCCTGGACGCCACGCTGACCGCGCGCGGGCCGGGCGGAGAGCGGGAGATCGCCGCGGCGGACTTCTTCGTCGACTACCTGACCTCCAGCCTGGCGCCGGACGAGATCCTGACCGCGATCCGGATCCCCAAGCTCGGCGCCGGGTGGGGCTTCAGGTACGAGAAGTTCCACCGGACCGCGCAGGCGTGGGCCACCGTCGGCGTCGCCGCGCTGGTACGGCGGTCCAACGGGTCCGTCGCCGAGGCCAGGATCGGGCTCACCAACATGGGCACCACCCCGCTGCGGGCCACGGCCGCGGAGGACGCCGCGGCCGGGGCGGAAGCCACTCGCGACGCGCTGCGGGCGGCGGCCAGCCGCGCGGACGAGGGCACCAACCCGCCGGCCGACCTGCACGGGGCCGCCGACTACCGGCGGCACCTGGCCCGGGTGCTTACCGGCCGGGCGCTGGCCGCGGCGGCGGGTGCCTGAACTTGAGGTCATGACGGACGAGGAGCGGCTGTCGCTGGCCGAGTGGCTGGTGCTGTGCCTGGTACGCGAGGACCCGACCTACGGCCGGGTCCTCGTCGGGCTGCTGGCCAGGGACGGCCCCCTCGGGCAGGTATGGTCGGTGCCGAAGGCGGTGGTCTACCGCGCGCTGCCGCGGCTCGAGGCGCTCGGCCTGATCCGGACGGTAGGGGAGCAGCGGACCAGCCTGGGGCCGGTCCGCTCCCTGTTCGAGGTGACCCCGGCCGGGTGCGCGACGGCCCTGACATGGCTCAGCACGCCGGTGGAGCACGCCAGGGACATCAGGTCCGAGCTCATGGTCAAGCTGGCGCTGCTCGACCGGAGCGGGATCGACTCGCGGGATCTGCTCCAGGCGCAGCTGGCCCGGCTGCTGCCCGTGGCGGCCGCCCTTGATGACCGGCTGCGGGCCACCACGGGGTTCGAGCACACCCTCGTGCTGTGGCGGCACGAGGCGATGACCGCGACCCTGCGGTTCCTCGAGGCCCTGTCCGCGCAGAGCGAGATCAGGACCAGCTGACCGCAGATCGGCTGGCAGGGCGCGGCGGTTCGGCGTGACGCCCGGCGTCGGCAGCCGCCATCATTGTGCGTCGTGGAGCAGCTGACGTTCGGGGAGGAGCCCGCGGCGGTCCCGGCCGCGGGGCTGGCGGGCCCGACGCCGCCGGCCGCGGGATACGAGATCGAGCGCGAGCTGGCGGCGACGGGCGCGTCTTGCGTGGCCGGGGTGGACGAGGTGGGCCGCGGCGCGTGGGCCGGGCCGGTGACCGTCTGCGCGGTGATCGTCCGGGTCGGCTTCCCGGACCCGCCGGCCGGGCTGACCGACTCCAAGCGGCTGAGCTCGCGCCGCCGGACCGAGATCGCCGGCCAGCTCGCGGGCTGGGTGGAGGCCTTCGCCATCGGGGAGGCAGGACCGGCCGAGATCGACGAGGCGGGTATGACGGCCGCGTTGCGCCGGGCGGCTGTCAGCGCCCTGACCCAGCTGCCCCGGCGGCCCGACGTCGTGCTGCTTGACGGCTCACACGACTACATCGGGCGTCCCTGGCCGGTGCGCTGCGCCGTGCGGGCCGACCTGCGGGCGGTCTCGGTCGCGGCGGCCTCGGTGATCGCCAAGGTGCACCGGGACCGGCTCATGGCCGGGCTCGGCTACCCGGAGTTCGCGTTCGCCGAGAACGCGGGCTATCCCTCGCCCGCGCACCAGGCGGCCCTGGCTGCCCTGGGGCCCACCCCCGAGCACCGGCTGTCCTGGTCCTATCTCGACGACCTGCCGCGGTGGCGGCACCTCAGGAAGCACCGCCCGGACATCGAGGGGCAGCTGTCCCTGCTGTAGCCGGTCACGATGTCCGGTGACCGGCGGGCCGCGACGAGACCAGCGAGGCGAAGACGACCGTCGAGCTGAGGTAGTGGCCGGTGGCGTAGTCGAAGGCGCCGCCGCAGGTGATCAGGCGCAGGGCGGCGAAGTCGGCGGTCCCGTAGATCGTGCGCGCCGGGAACCGGGACTTGGCGTACTCGCGGACCCCCGTGACGCGGAAGACGGCGGTGACCCCGTTGGCCAGCGTCACGTCGATCGTGTTGCCCGGCCGCAGCGCGCCGAGGCGGAAGAACACGGCGGGCCCCCGCGTGCTGTCGACGTGGCCCTCGATGACCGACGAGCCGATCTGGCCGGGCGTCGCCGAGTACTTGTACCAGGCGGCCAGCCCGGCGCTCGTCTGGATCGACGGCACCTTGACCGTGCCGTCCGGGTTGAGCCCCAAGTGCAGCAGCCTGGAGTTGACGCCGATAGCCGGGATCCGCACCGAGACCGGCAGGGACCGGGTCAGCGAGGGGCCCCGGCCCGCCGAGCCGGTGGCACCCGCGGCTGACCTGGACGGCTGCGGGGCGTGCACCTGGGAGACGACCACGACGCCCACCGCGGCGGCGCCGGCCCCGATGAGCAGGGCCCCGGCGATCCCGGCCAGCCGGGCTCGCAGGCTGGCCGGCCTGCTGGGCGGCGGGGCGTACCCGGCCTGCGGCCAGGTGACGACGACACGGAATCCGGCGATACGCCGCCACGCCGTACCCGGCAATGCCGCCGTCCTTTCCTCCGCTGTTCTCCTCAGTTAGCCTAATAGTCCGATGGTGAACAAGCCATTGCACAGCGGCGCCGGCCAGCATCCTTATGGCCGCCGGCGCTTCCGGGCCCTGCCTGTGGCGTGCGGGCGGCGACCAGACTGGTCAAATATTTTCCTTTCCCTGTGCCGGTTTCTGCCGCCAGGAGCGGGAAAAATGCAGTCGTCAGCTGCCAGGCGCATGAGGAGGGTCTATGAAGGTGCGCGGAACGACGCTAGGCGCCAAGCTGACCGCGCTGTGCTGGGGAGCGCTGACCCTGCTCGCCCCCGTAGCGCTGGCCGCGTGCAGCTCGTCGTCACCCACGGCGCCCACCATTCCTAGCTTCTCCCCGACCGTGTCCGTCAGCGGCTCGGTAACCGTCACCGCTCCCGCGAGTAACCCGGGCACCTCGCCCTCCGACGGCAGCACCCAGACCGCGACGCCGCACCCCACGCATACCGTGACCACCACGGTCACCCCGACCGTCACGGTCACCCCGACCGCCACGGCCCACAGCGCCACCCCGACCCCGACCCCGACCGAAACCGCGACCCCGGCCCCGATCGCCGCCCCGGTCACCGGCGGCGGCGGCACCGCCGGATTCCAGGACACGCTGCTCCTGGTGGCCGGGCTGGCTGCCATCGTGGCCGGCGCGGGAAGCATCTTCTACCGGCGGCGCATCAACCGCGGCGGCTGACAGCGCCCGGGTGAGCGGGGGACTGTGGGCGCCGCAGCGGCGCGCGCTCACCACGGGCCTGGTGCTGACGATCACCTTCGTCGCCTCGGAAGCGCTGGCCGTGGTGACGGTGATGCCGGTGGTGGCCAGGGACCTGGGCGGGCTTCGCCTGTACGGCTGGGTCTTCAGCGGGTTCATGCTGGGCAGCGTGGTCGGCATCGTGGCGGCCGGCCGGGAAGCCGACCGGCGGGGGCCCGCGGTCCCGTTCGTCGCCGGGGTGGTCCTGTTCGGCGCCGGGCTGGCGATCGCGGGCCTGGCTCCCTCGATGGCTGTGCTGGTCGCGGGGCGGGTCCTCCAGGGGATCGGGGCGGGCGCGGTTCCCTCGGTGGCCTACGCCACCATCGGCCGGAGCCTGCCCGAGGAACTGCGCGCCCGGATGATGGCGGTGCTGTCGACCGCGTGGGTCGTGCCCGGGCTGGCCGGGCCGGCGGTCAGCGCCGAGGTGGCGCGCCTGTTCGGCTGGCGCTGGGTGTTCCTCGGCCTGCTGCCGGTCGTCGCGGTGGCCGGCAGCATCGCGGTGCCCGCGCTGGTCCGCCTGGGGCCGCCTGCTGCGTCCCAGGCCCGGCAGCACCGGCTCACCGACGGCCTGCGCACCGCGGCGGGGGCGACGATGATCCTGGCCGGCCTCAGCCTCGCGGCCGGGTCCGGCGCGATCCCGGCCGGGCTCGCGCTGATCGCGGTCGGCAGTGTGGTCGGCCTGCCCGCACTGCGCCGGCTGGTCCCGCCTGGCACCCTGTCCGCGCGGCCAGGGCTGCCCGCTACGATCGCCAGCCGGGGGCTGCTGACGTTCACGTTCTTCGGCGCCGACGCCTACGTAACGCTGGCGGTGACGGCGCTGCGCCACCGCTCGCCGGTGGTAGCCGGGATCGCCGTCACCGGCGCCACGATGTCGTGGACGGCCGGCGCCTGGGTGCAGGCCAGGCTCAGTGGTACCTGGGAAGGCCGGCGCCTGGTCCGGGCCGGCCTGGTGCTCGTCCTGGCCGGCATCGCCGGGATGCTGGCCCTGATCGACTTGCCGGCCGTGCCGGTGGCCGAGGGACTGGCCGCCTGGACGGTCGCGGGCCTGGGCATGGGGCTGGCATACGCCCCGCTGTCGCTGATGATGCTCCAGAAGGCGCTGCCCGGCCAGGAGGGGCAGGCGTCGGCGTCACTGAACCTGGCCGACGTGCTCGGCACCGCCCTCGGCATCGGCGCGGGCGGCGCGGCCGTGGCGGCCGCCGCGGGCGGCAGCCTGCGCTTCGGCATCACGGCCGCGCTCGCCATACCCGCGGCCGTGGGCCTGGCGGCGCTGGCGTTCACCCGCCGCCTCCCGTCCGGCACCAGCTCGGCGCCCGCGCCCGGGCAGGTGCCCGCGCGGACGCCGGACTGACTAGCCCCGCCTCACCCGGCGTTGTTAGCGAAGACGTATTCGTAACCCTGAATCTGGCCGGACGCGTTGGGGTGGTAGGACGAGCTGATCGACAAGATGTTCACCGAGTTCAGCCAGCTGCTGCTGCCGTCGCAGATCTCGTGGTGGGCGAACTGCGCCCGGACGTCGGCGAACGTGGCGCCGTTGCGGCCCGCGGCGCTGCTCATCGCGCTGTCGAGCTGATCGGCGGCGCCGTTGAGGGCAGTCCGGTCCGTGGTGCTCAGCCCGATGCAGGTGCTCGACTTGGACAGGTCGTAGAGCTCGGGGTAGCCGAGCAGCACGATCTTCGCGTTGGGAGCGTGGGACCTGATGGCCGCCAGGGCGCTGTCGAGCCTGGCCGGCAGCTGGTTGGCGATGTAGGTCTCGTCGGCCGAGACGGCGTTCACGCACGTGCTGGTCGAATGGAGCACGCAGGTCTCCATGGTGCTGGAGAAGCCCGCGTCGTTGCCGCCGATGGTGAGGCTGACCAGCGTGGTGCTCGCGCTCAGCGCGGACACCTGGCTGCTGATCACGTCAGAGGTCGTCGCGCCGGCGCAGGCTACCGAGACGAACGAGGCGGGCGCGTGAGCCCCGGCCCACTGCTCCGGGTAGGCGTTGTTGCTGCGGTCGCAGCTGCCGCTGGACGAGATGTAGCTTCCGGCACCGAGTCCTGAGCTGTAGGAGTCGCCGAGCGCGACGTAGTTCACCGCGGCCGCCGCCTCGGCGGCCGGCATCGCGGCCACGGCCGTGACCAGGCCGCCGAGCGAAGTGATAACTGCCGCGCTGAATATGACACGGGAAATCCGCACGAGTCACCCCAAAGGGACCTGGGAGGGCACTGGAAAGCGCGCGCACTATCCTTGTACCACGGCTCAGGGGGGAGATCAATATACCGGCTTTGACGCTGGTTAAACCGTGGTTGACCTGCAGTCACCGATGGCAAATCATGGCTGTTCGACTAGTCCCGTTTAACTAAACAGCCCAGTTAGGGCGGCTGCATAATGGGACGCTTTGCCGGTGATTGCAATCCGTGACGCTTTCCGCCGAGCGGCGGAAAGCAGGCCTGGCGGATCGCGGACCGCGGCGTCCTGGCCCGGTCCCGGGCCCCGTCGGCGGAACATCGGGCCGTCGGCCGTTGTTCTACAGCGGCATGATCGAGGGGCGGTTTGCTGAGTTGATTGCCGGGCAGCGGCAGGGAGTGCTGGTCACCCTCAGGCAAGAGGGGTGGCCGCAGCTCTCCAACGTGAACTACGCCTGGTACCCGGAGGAGCAGACCATCAGGATCTCCACGACCGACGACCGCGCCAAGACCAGCAACATGCGCCGTGACCCGCGGGTCAGCTTCCACGTCACCAGCGGCGACTTCTGGTCCTACGTCGTGGTCGACGGGCATGCCGAGCTGTCGGCGGTGGCCCGCGACCCGCACGACGCGGCCGTGGAGGAACTGGTCGAGCTCTACCGCGCGGTTCAGGGCGACCACCCCGACTGGGACGACTACCGGGCGGCGATGGTCCGCGATCGGCGTCTGGTCGTCCGGCTGCGGGCCGAACGGGCCTACGGGATGGTTCACCGCGGCTAACGAAACGCAAGGAGCGGTTGCGCCGGGCAAAACCTGGCTTCCACCTTGTCGACGGGAGGCGGAATGAGTATCAATGGGGCGCTGCTGTCCCGCGTAAGCTGGGACGATGCTGCCTGACTCCTTCGGGCGAATCGCGACTGACCTGCGGGTGTCGCTGACCGACCGGTGCAACCTCCGGTGTGCTTACTGCATGCCCCCGGAGGGGCTCGACTGGCTTCCCGCGCCCGAGCAGCTCACCGACGACGAGGTTGTCAGGCTCGTCCGCATCGGGGTCGAGCAGCTCGGCATCCGCGAGGTCAGGTTCACCGGCGGCGAGCCGCTGCTGCGGCGCGGGCTGGCCGGCATCGTCGCCCGCACCGCCGCGCTGCGGCCGCGCCCGGAGATCTCGCTGACCACCAACGGCATCGGGCTCACCCGGACCGCCGCGCCGCTGCGCGCGGCCGGGCTTGACCGCGTCAACGTGTCGCTTGACACGCTGCGGCCGGAGACGTTCCGCAAGCTCGCCCGCCGCGACCGGCTGCCGGACGTGCTCGACGGGCTGGCCGCCGCGGCGGCGGCCGGGCTCACCCCGGTCAAGGTCAACGCCGTGCTGATGCGGGACCTGAACGACGACGAGGCGGCGCCGCTGCTCAGGTTCTGCCTGGATCGCGGCTACGAGCTGCGGTTCATCGAGCAGATGCCGCTGGACGCCCAGCACGGCTGGAAGCGGTCCGAGATGGTGACCGCGGAGGAGATCCTCGCCGCCCTCAGCCGCGAGTTCACCCTCACCCCCGACGACCCGCGGCAGCGCGGGTCCGCGCCGGCGGAGGCGTACCTGGTGGACGGCGGCCCGGCCCGGGTCGGCGTCATCGCCTCGGTCACCCGGCCGTTCTGCGGCACCTGCGACCGGGTCCGGCTCACCGCCGACGGGCAGGTGCGGAACTGCCTGTTCGCCCGTACGGAAAACGACCTGCGCGGCCCGCTGCGGGCCGGGGCCAGCGACGCCGATCTGGCCGAGAGGTGGCGGCACGCCGTCGCGGTGAAGCTGCCCGGGCACGGCATCAACGACCCGTCGTTCCTCCAGCCTGACCGTCCGATGTCGGCGATCGGCGGCTGAGACCCGGCCTGCCCAGCCGGTACCATCGGAACCCGGCCGGGTCATACGGGGTAGGGAGGCTGCCGTGGCGGCGACCCAGGGCCCGTACGCCATCCACGGCGCGGGCCCCGGTAGCACGGGCGCCAGGAGCCGTGAACTGGGCCAGCTCGACTGGCTTCCGCTGACCGACGACGAGCTCCGCGGCATCCTGGGCCGCGGCGACCCGGGCGGCCTGGGCCGCGAGCCGGTCGTGACCTGGCGCAGCTCGCGGCCGATGTCGGCCGCCGCGCTGGTCAGGCACGGCGACGCGGCCGTCTTCGTCAAGCGCCACCACCTCGGCGTCCGCACCCCCGGCCAGCTCACCGCGGAGCACGCCTTCGCCGGTCATCTGCGGGAGCGGGGCCTGCCGGTCCCGGCGGTGGTCCGGCTGCCCGACGGCGAGTCGGTGCTGCGCCGCGGCGAGTACTGCTACGAGGTCCACCAGGTCGCGGACGGGACCGACCTGTACCGCGAGGCGGCCACCTGGTCGCCGTACGCGAGCCTCGGGCACGCCTACGCGGCCGGCGCCGCCCTCGGCCGCCTGCACCTGGCCGCGGCGGATTTCCGCCTGGCGGCCCGGCCCCCCGCGGTGCTGATGAATTCCAGCCAGGTCATCACCGCACCTGACCCGCTCCAGGCCGCGGGCGAGCTGGTGGGCCAGCGGTCGGCGCTGGCCGCCTACCTGGCCGGACGGCACTGGGAGGACCATTTCGACGCCATCGTGAGCCCGCTGATCGCGGACGCCGCGCCGGCCCTCGCGGCGCTGCCCTCGCAGTGGGGGCACGGCGACTGGCACCCGTCCAACCTCACCTGGACCTCGGCCGCGCCGGACGCGCGGGTAGCCGGGATCTTCGACTTCGGGCTGGCCAACCGCACGTCGGCCGTGCACGACCTGGCCCTGGCCCTGGAGCGCGCCGTGGTGAGCTGGCCGGGCCTGCACCAGGGCGGCACGGCCGACGCCGATCCCACCGCGGCCGCCTTCCTGCTGGACGGCTATCAGACCGTCCGGCCGCTGACCGCGGCGGAAGCGGCCGCGCTGCCCCTGGTCCTGCCCGTCGCGCACGTCGAGTACGCACTGTCTGAGATCGACTATTTCACCAGCGTGGCGGTCTCCTCCGGCGACGCCGACCTGGCGTACGAGTACCTGATCGGGCACGCCTGGTGGTTCACCCAGCCGCCAGGCGCGGCCCTGCTCGGCTTCCTGGCCGGGCATCTCCGCCGGGCCCCAGCGCGCTTACAGAGCGCGGTTACCTGACGTTACCGGGCGAAACGTGAATCGCCGCCCCCGTGCGACGGTATCGTCACCGATCAGGGACAAGCAGCACGACCGGAGGCGACATGGGGACGCTGGCAGGCAAGGGCGCCCTGGTGACCGGGGGGTCACGGGGGATCGGCCGGGCGATCGTGCGGCGGCTGGCCGCCGACGGGGCCGCCGTGGTGTTCAGCTACCTCCAGGACGAGACCGCCGCCAAGGCGGTGGCCGGCGAGGTCGCCGAGGCCGGCGGCCGTGCCCTCCCGGTCCGGGCCGACCAGGGCAGCCTGGATGACCTGCGGCGGCTGACCGGGGAGGCGGAGGAATTCCTGGACGGCCTGGACATCATCGTCATCAATGCGGCCGGCGGCCTGCCGGGCCTGATCAGCACGGTGACCGAGGACGACTACGACCGGTTCATGGCGGTACACGCGAAGGGGCCGTTCTTCCTCATCCAGCACGCGGGCCGCACGCTGCGCGACGGCGGGCGCATCATCGCGATCTCGACCCTGAACACCCGGCTGCACCCGCCCGGCGGCGCGCTCTACACCGGGGCCAAGGGAGCGCTGGAGAACTTCACCAAGGTCGCCGCGCTGGAGTTCGGCGGCCGCGGCATCACCGCGAACATCGTCTCGCCGGGGGCCACCGACACCGAGCTGCTGCGGGCCGCGAACCCCGGCGCCACCTTCGACGACGAAGTGGCCAGGACCGCGCTGCGCCGGCTCGGCCAGCCTGAGGACATCGCCGCCGTGGTGGCATTCCTGGCCGGTCCCGACTCCGGCTGGATCAGCGGCCAGAACCTGGCCGCCGACGGCGGCCTGCTGCCCTGACCCCTAGGCTGGGCCCATGAGCACGATGGATGAGTGGACGGCGGCGGTGTGCGCGGAACTCGGGCTCGAGCCGGAGGCTGCCGACCTGCGGGCCGTGCTGGACCTGACCCGCGACGTCGCCCACGGCGTGGCCAGGCCCGCCGCGCCGTTCACCGCCTACCTGGTCGGGGTGGCGGTCGGCCGCGGCCTGCCCGAGGCGGACGCGCTGGCCCGGGTCTCCGCCCTCGCGAACGGCTGGGGCGGGGCTGAGCAAGCAGACGATCATTGAACACGACCGCAGCATGCCTGGACTCAGGCCCGGCCGCGCCGCCGCCAGCCCGCTATGCCCCTTTATTTCCTGATTCCGGGCCAGGCGTTCCGGGCGCGTGCCATGATCGCGGGCAGTTCCGGTCGGTTATGAACCGGAACTGCCCGCGATCATGAACCAGCATGGTGCGAGGCTGCCGTCAGGGCTAGGCGGGCACGAGAAGCAAGACAGGGCCAACGAACGGGTGAGGCGGTTACCGGACTCTTACAGACATTGCCATCTCCCGGCGTCGGCCCGTTCGCCTCCCCTAAGACGGTGTCGCGGGGAGCGGACGCGGACGAGCGAAGGGCGGTCATGACTCCCGAACACACGCGGGACGGCGAATCGAGCAGCGGAGTCACACCCGGCGCGGACGGCGGCGCCCGGCCGGATCCGAGCCCGACGAGACGTGGCCTGCTGGTGGGGGTAGGCCTGGCCGGTCTTGGCAGCGCGCTGGCTGGATGCAGCACCGCGGCCGTGCCCTACGGAGCCAACGAGGCCGGCGCCGTCCCGGGCGGCCAGGGCATGGCGGGCCCCGCTAGCCAGGGACCTAGCCAGGGACAGGGTGCCATGGCGAGCTCTGGCACGATGTCAGGCCCCGGCGGTGGCATGCAGGCCAGCCCGTCGCCCTCGCACAGCATGCAGAACGGCGGCGGCGGCCGGAACGGAAGCGGCCAGAACGGAAGCGCGGAGGGCAGCGCCGCGAAGAAGGGCGCCAAGCTCACCGGTACCGTGCTCGGTGCCGCCAGCGAGGTCCCCGTTGGCGGCGGGAAGATCTACACCGCGGCCAAGGTCGTCGTCACCCAGCCGGCCCGCGGTCAGTACAAGGCGTTCAGCGCGGTCTGCACGCACGTGGGCTGCATCATGAGCGAGGTCGCCAACGGCACCATCGACTGTCCCTGCCACGGCGGCCAGTTCAAGATCACCAATGGCGCCGTGGTGGCCGGGCCGCCGCCCAGCCCGCTGCCCGCCCGGCAGGTCAAGGTCGTCAACGGTCAGGTCGTCCTGACCTGAATCGTCGCGGGCACTCCCGCCCCGGGATTGTCGGCCGGGTGCCTAGGATGGCCGGTGTGGGCTCCTTGATGCTGCTGGACACCGCGTCGCTGTACTACCGCGCGTTCTACGGCGTGCCGGACACTGTCCGCGCCCCGGACGGGACTCCGGTCAACGCGATACGCGGGCTGCTCGACATGACCGCCCGCCTGGTCCGGGCCAGGCACCCCGCCCGCCTGGTGGCGTGCTGGGACAACGACTGGCGGCCAGCCTTCCGGGTCAAGGCGGTGCCGTCGTACAAGGCCCACCGGCTGGCCCCGGACGGAGCCTCGGAGGAGACCCCGCCCGCCCTGGTCCCGCAGGTCCCGGTGATCGAGGAGGTCCTGCGCGCGGCGGGCGTGGCGGTGGCCGGGCAGCCCGGATTCGAGGCGGACGACGTGATGGCCACGCTCGCGGCCAGGGCCGACGGCCCGGTGGACGTGGTCACCGGCGACCGGGACCTGTTCCAGCTCGTCGACGACGCGCGGGAGGTCCGGGTCGTCTACACCGTGCGCGGCCTGCAGAACATGGACATCATCGACGAGGCCGCGGTGGCCGCGAAGTACGACATCCCCGGCCGGGCCTACGCCGACTTCGCGGCGCTGCGCGGCGACCCGAGCGACGGCCTGCCCGGCGTGCCGGGCGTGGGGGAGAAGACCGCGGCCGCGCTGATCCGCGCCTTTGGCAGCATCGAGGGCATCACCGCGGCGCTGGACGCGGGCCACGGCGGGTTCCCGCGGGGCAGCCGGGACAAGCTGGCCAAGGCCCGGGACTACCTGGACATCGCCTTGTCGGTGGTCAAGGTGGTCGATGACGCGCCGCTGCCCGAGGTAGACGGGACGCTGCCCGCCGTGCCCGCCGATCCGGACCGGCTGGCCGGCCTCGGCGAGCGGTGGGGGCTCGGGTCCTCGCTGAGCCGTTTCGCCAGCGCGGTCTCCCCGGACTTAGCATCTATCTCGTGACGACGGACGAACTGTATCCGGCGGACCGGCTCGGGAAGGTGCGGGAGGCGGCCGGCGCGGCCGGCCTCGACGCGGTGCTCCTGACGCCAGGTCCCGACCTGAGGTATGTCATCGGCTACGACGCCAAGCAGCTGGAGCGGCTGACCTGCCTGGCGGTCCCCGCCCATTCAGACCCGGTGCTGTTCGTGCCGAGGCTGGAGCTGGCCGCGGCGCAGGCCTCCCCGGCTGGCTCGCTCAGCCTGGAGATGGTCCCGTGGGACGAGACCGACGACCCGTTCGGCCTGGTCGCGGCGCGGCTGGGTCCCCTGTCGGCCGTCGGCCTGTCGGACCGGATGTGGGCCCTTTCCGTGCTGAGGTTCCGCGACGCGCTGCCGGGCGCGCGGCTGGCGCTGGCCGGCGGCGCGCTGCGCGGCCTGCGGATCAGGAAGAGCCCGGCCGAGGTCGCCGCCCTCCGGGAGGCCGGCGCCGCCATCGACCGGGTGCACGCGCAGGTGGCGGGCTGGCTGCGGCCGGGGCTGACCGAGTGGGCCGTCGGCAAGGTCATCGCCGAGGCGATCCTCGCCGAGGGGCACGCCAGCGTGGACTTCGTGATCGTCGGGTCCGGGCCGAACGCGGCCAGCCCGCACCACGAGGTCTCCGACCGCGTGATGGCGGCCGGCGAGGTCGTGGTGGTCGACATCGGCGGCACGATGCCCTCCGGGTACTGCTCGGACAGCACCAGGACCTACGCCCTCGGCGAGCCGCCCGCCGACTTCACTGAGTACTACAAGGTCCTGTACGACGCCCAGGAGGCGGCCTGTGCCGCGGTGCGGCCCGGGGTGACCGCGGAGGCGGTCGACGCGGCTGCGCGGGAGCCCATCACCCGGGCGGGCTTCGGCGGCGCCTTCATCCACCGGACCGGGCACGGCATCGGGCTCGAGGCGCACGAGGACCCCTACATCGTGGCGGGCAACCGCGAGCCGCTCGAGCCGGGCATGGCGTTCTCGGTGGAGCCCGGCATCTATCCCGGCCCGCACGGGGCGCGGATCGAGGACATCGTGGTCTGCACCGAGGACGGTGCTGAGCGGCTGAACCACAGGCCGCGCGAGCTGGTGATCGCCGGCTAGCCGCCAGAGCTGGGCGGGGCTGCTGGGCCAGAGCTAGGCCGGGCTCCCGCCGGGCTGGCCGGGTCCCGGCGGACCTGGCGGGCCAGGGGGGTCGGTCCGGTCCTGGTTCTCGGCCAGGAAACGCTCGAACTGGGCGGCGAGCTCGTCCGCGGTGGGCATGGCCTCCCCGTCGGCCAGCAGCCCGGCGGCCGCGTCCCCGTCCGTCAGCTGGTTCTCGGTCGCGGTGTCGTACTGCTGCTCGAGCGCGCGGACCAGCTCCGCGACCTCCGCCGACTCCTCCACCTGGCGCTCGATGGCCTCGTTGGTGCGGTCGGCCGCCTCCCGCAGCTCCGCGTCGGGCACGTCGAGCCCGGTCGACGTGGTCACCGAGCCGAGCAGCGCCAGCGCGGCCGGCGGATAGACGGCCTGGGCCAGGTAGTGCGGCACCTGCACGGCGAAGCCGAGGGCGTCGCGGCCCGCCTCGCCGAGGCGCAGCTCGAGCAGCGCGGGCGCGCTGCCCGGCACCTGGATCCGGCTCGGCAGCCGCTGGTGGCCGGCCAGCAGCTCCTCGCGGGTCGCGTGGGCGATCACCCCGAGCGGCCGGGTGTGCGGCATCCCGGCCGGGATGCCGAGGAAGCTGATCGCGGGACCGAGGTCGAGCTGGGCGGCGACGCTCAGCACGGCCCGGCTGAACAGGTCCCACTCGTGGTCAGGCTCCGGCCCGGTCAGCAGCAGGAACGGGCGGTCGCTCTGGTCGTGCAGCAGGTGCAGGGCCAGCTCGGGAGGATCGTAACTCTCCCAGCGGCTGTTGTCATAGGTCATCAGCGGACGGCGCGACCGGTAGTCGATCAGCCGGTCGGTATCGAACCGCGCCACCGTCTCGTGCTCGAAGGTGCGCAGCAGGTGCTCGGCCAGCAGGCGGCCCGCGGTCCCCGCGTCGATGAAGCCCTCCAGGTAGTGGAGCATCGGCGCGCCTGCGACGCCGGGCGCGGCCGGACCGAGCTCGTAGAGATCCTCCGGGTTCCGCTGCATCCCTACAGTTTCCCACGGTCCGTGTACTGCTGCGGCCCGGGCACCTGATCTGGTGCCCGGGCCGCAGCCGCCTGGATCGGGAGACCGCCGCCTAGGACATCTGCTCCGCCACCGCCGAGGTGGCCTTGGGGTGGCCGATGGACAGGCCGCTGTCCGGGTCGAAGAACTGCAGGTAGCGCGTGTCGACGCTCAGCTCGAGGGACGAGCCGTTCCTGACCCGGCTCTCCTTGGAGACCCGTGCGGTCCACAGCGACTTGCCGCCGATCAGGGCGGCGGTGGCCTCGTCCTCGTCCTCGCTGGTCTCGGCGGCCTGCGCGATGCTGGCGTGCTCGACGTGCGGGGCGTCGATGGTGAAGATCACGTTGATCTCGCTGCCGAGTTCCTCGGTGACGCCGGCGGTGACGGCCATGGTGCCCCAGTCGCGCGGGGCCAGGCTGGCGTCGTCGAAGTCCGACGGCCGGATGCCGAGGATGATCTTCTTGCCGAAGTAGTCGGATAGGCCCTGCTTGCGCTCGACGACCTGCGGCGGGACCTTGAGCTTGTAGCCGGCGAAGGTGACCGTCACGCCGTCGTCGCGGACCAGGTCGGCGTTGACGAAGTTCATCGCGGGGGAGCCGATGAAGCCAGCCACGAACAGGTTGACCGGCGCCTCGAACAGGGTCTGCGGGGTGTCGACCTGCTGCAGCCGGCCGTCGCGCAGGACGGCGACGCGGTTGCCCAGGGTCATGGCCTCGACCTGGTCGTGGGTCACGTAGACGGTGGTGACGCCGAGCCGCTCGTGCAGCTGGTTCAGCGAGGCGCGCATGGACACGCGCAGCTTGGCGTCCAGGTTGGACAGCGGCTCGTCCATCAAGAAGGCCTGCGGCTCGCGGACGATGGCGCGGCCCATCGCGACCCGCTGCCGCTGCCCGCCGGACAGCGCGCCCGGCTTGCGCTTGAGGTACGGCTCCAGGCCGAGCATCTTGGCGGCCTCGCCGACCCGGCGGGAGATCTCCGCCTTGGGGGTCTTGCGCAGCTGCAGGCCGAACGCCAGGTTCTGCTCGACGGTCATGTGCGGGTACAGGGCGTAGTTCTGGAACACCATCGCGATGTCCCTGTCCTTCGGCGGCAGGTCGTTGACCACCCGGTCGCCGATCGAGATCGTGCCGCCGGAGATCTCCTCCAGCCCGGCGATCGACCGCAGCGCGGTCGACTTGCCGCACCCCGACGGGCCGACGAACACCATGAACTCACCGTCGGCGATATCAAGGCTGAGGCTGTCGATCGCCTTGACGCCGCCGGCGTATACCTTCTCTACCTGATCCAGGATGATCTGTGCCATGCCGGCAGCGTAACCTCGCCGTGATCTGCTGATAAGGGAGCGGGCGGCGATGTTACGTTAGCGTAAACGGCGTTACCATTTCGTTATCTTGTGATGAAGTCGCAGCCTTCAAACCAATGGCGCTAACGTGACCACGTGGAAGAGATCGACCGCAAGATCGTTTCGCTGCTGACCCGCAACGGCCGGATGAGCTTCACCGAGCTGGCCCGGCAGGCGGGCCTGTCCGTGTCGGCGGTGCACCAGCGGGTACGCCGGCTCGAGCAGGACGGCGTGATCAAGGGCTACGTCGCCGTGTTCGACCCGGACGACGTGGGCCTGCCGCTGACGGCCTTCGTGTCGATCAAGCCGTTCGACGCCGCCGCCCCCGACGACCTGCCGCAGCGGCTCGAGCACCTGACCGCGATCGAGGCCTGCCACAGCGTCGCGGGCGACGAGAACTACATCCTCAAGGTCCGGGTGCCGTCCCCGGCCGCCCTGGAGGACCTGCTCCAGCAGATCCGCAGCCTCGGCAGCGTCTCCACCCGGACCACCGTCGTCCTCAGCACCCCCTACGAGAACCGCCCCCCCTCCCTCTAGGCGCCCGCCGGACCCGGCGCCAACGACATGAGTGCCACATCCATGTCGCCAGGACGACATGGATGTGGCATCGATGTCGTTATGGCGAATGGCCTTGGGTTACGGGTGGTGACGGTGGTGTGGGTCTGGCAGCTGGGGCTAGGAGTCTGGCTCGGCAGGCGGACGGGCCGTGCGGCAAGCCAGGTGAGGTGCTGCGTGTGCCACCGGGTACGTTCTTGGGTGCTGCGTGTGCCACAAGGTGCGCACCCCGGGGGTCAGGGGCGCGTGGTGCGCAGGCCGTCGAGCATGACCGACAGGAGCATGTCGGCCCGCTCCGGGGCCTTCTCGGTGCTCACCGACACCCCGTGCACCAGGCGCATCACGTCGGTGGCGTCCACGTCCGGCCGGATGGCGCCGGCCTGCTGGGCGTCGGACAGCAGCCGCTCGGTGGTCTCGCGCATCGCCACCCAGCAGGAGGAGATCAGCTCGGACTCGTAGCCGACCGCCTCGATCAGCGCGTGCGACAGGCCGCGCTTGGTCACCAGGTAGCCGGCCAGGGCGCGGAGATAGCCGGCGAAGGCCTCCGCGGGCGGCACGCTCCCGGCGAGTTCCTCTCCCTTCCCGCACACCGCGCTCACCTGGCTGCGGAACACCGCCGCCTGGAGGTCGAGGCGGGTAGGGAAGTGCCGGTAGAGCGTGCCGATGCCCACCCCGGCGCGCCGGGCGATGTCCTCGAGCGGCGCGTCGGCGCCCTTCTCGGCGAACGCGGCGGTGGCCGCGGTGATCAGCCGGGCGCGGTTTTCCCGCGCGTCCGCCCGCAACTGCCCGGCCGGCCGCGGCGCCTGGTCTGATGTCCTGCTCATTGCCTCAGAGGTTAATCGCTTGCTAAGCGGAGGAAGCCTCCGTATAGTAACCGGAGTAGACCTCCGCTTGTTCCCGATAGTACCGCCCGGCCAGCGGCCTGTCAGCCACCGGAGGCCGAGATCGCGTGACCAGACAACCGTGGAGGCATCTTGTCTTTTCCGCATGCCCCAGACAATCCGAGGGGCCGGCCGGGGATCGCGCTGGCCATCATGCTCAGCGCCCAGCTCATGATCATCCTGGACATGACGGTGGTGAATATCGCCCTGCCGCACATCCAGGCCAGCCTGCACTTCTCCACCACCAGCCTGTCGTGGGTCCTGAACGGGTACACGCTGACGTCAGGCGGCCTGCTGCTGCTCGGGGGCCGGGCCGGCGACATCCTCGGCCGGCGGCGGGTCTTCATCGCCGGCATCGCCCTGTTCACCGTCGCCTCGCTGGCCGGAGGGCTCGCGACCAGCAGCGGCCTGCTGCTGGCCGCGCGGGCCCTCCAGGGCGTGGGCGGGGCCCTCGCCTCGCCCGCCGTCCTCGCCCTGATCGTGACCAGCTTTCCCGAGGGGCGGGAACGGACCCGCGCGCTCGGCATCTACATGGGTGTCGTCACCGGCGGTTCCTCGCTGGGCCTGGTGCTCGGCGGCGTGATCACCGAATGGCTGTCCTGGCGGTGGGTGCTGTTCATCAACGTGCCGATCGGCCTGGCCGTGGTCGCGATCGCGCCGCTGTTCGTCGGCGAGACGCCCCGGCTGCCCGGCCGCTTCGACCTGGCCGGCGCGCTGTCCGCCACCGCCGGGGTGACCGCGCTGGTGTACGGGTTCATCCGGGCGGCCGCCAGCGGCTGGGGTGACCCGCTGACGCTGGCCGCCTTCGGCACGGCCGCGGTCGTGCTGGCCGTGTTCGTGGCCACGGAGACCAGGGCCCGCCAGCCGATCACCCCGCTGCGCCTGTTCGCCGACGTCAGCCGGGCCGGTTCTTTCATCGCCCGGCTGCTGCTGATCGCGGGCATGTTCGGGATGTTCTACTTCATCACCGAGTTCCTCCAGAAGATCATGGACTTCAGCCCGCTGCGGGCAGGGGTGGCATTCCTCCCGATGACGGTGGCGCTGTTCGCGATGTCGCGGCTCGCTCCGAAGCTGATGCCCAGGATGGGCGCCAAGCCGCTGATGGTCGCGGGGATGCTGCCCGTGATCGCCTCGATGGCCTGGCTGTGGCGGGTGACGCCCGCCACCGGCTACTGGCCGGGCATCTTCGGCCCGATGCTGCTGATCGGGCTGGGGATGGGGCTGGTGTTCGTGCCGCTGACCACCGCGTCGCTGGCCGGCGTGCCCGCGGCCGACTCCGGTGCCGCGTCCGGCCTGGTGAACATGCTCCAGCTGGCGGGCGGGTCGCTCGGCCTCGGCGTGCTGGTGGCCGTGTTCGGGACCGCGAGCAGGAACGCGGCCAGCCATCCGCTGACCGGGTTGACCGCACTGGCCCAGTCGCAGCACGCGCTCACCCACGGCGTCGCGGCCGCGTTCGGCTTCGCCGCCCTCCTCGACGTCGCCAGCCTGCTGGTCATCGTCACCATGATCAAGTCCCGGCGGCTCGCGCCTGCTCCCGTCCCGGCCCCGCGGCCGCGCGAGGAGGCGGTGGCGTCCTAGCGGTCAGGCGACCGACGAATGACCTAGCGGTCAGGCGACCGACGAATGACCTAGCGGTCAGGCGACCGACGAATGACCTAGCGGTCAGGCGACGGGGAAGACCAGCTCCGGCGGGACGCCGGGCACCTGGCTGCCGCGGGGGACGATCGCGGCGGTGCCCTGGTAGACCCGCATCGCGGCCGTTACCAGCGTGACCGGCGCCGCCACCAGCGTGGCGCCGACCAGCAGGGTCACGTCGAGCAGCGAGGTGTAGGCCTGCCCGTCGCCGCACGGCGGCGCGGCGACCACGACGTCCCGGCGCGTCAGGCCCCCTGGACCGGTCCCGTCTCCCGCAGGGGAAGACGGGACCGGTCCTTCGTCGCCCTCCGGCGCGAGGACGTGCTGATCAGCCAGGCCGTTCCCCTCCTGTGGACGGCCTGACTCATCAGTGGAACTGAGCAGCGAGCTGAACGGGGTGGTTCCTGGCGCCTCGCCGAACGCGATGACCTGCCGCACCCGGGACCGGTCGGCCACCTCGGCGGCGAGCTCGGCCAGCGGAGCCGAGGTGATCAGCAGGCGCGCGCCGCAGGCGTTGAGCCGGGCGGCGATGTCCGCGGGGCTCGCGGCCGTGTCGATGAGGCAGACGGCCGCGTCGGCCGCGCGGATCGCGTTGACCGCGATGGCCGCGCTGGCCGCGTCCTGGACCAGCACGCCGGCCGTGTCGCCTTCGGCCAGGCCACGCCGGGCCAGGCCGCACGCCGCCGCGCGGACGATGCGGGCGAACCGCGGCCACGCGGTCACCGAGCCGTCCGTCGCGTCGACGAGGGCGGCCCGGGAGCCCGCCAGGTCGGCCGCTTCCAGGATGCGATCGGTCATCGCCCGGTGCGACGTGCCCGCGCTCAGCACAACCGAGCCGGCCATGCCTTCTCCGGTACCGACGCCGCGTTCCACCAGAACCTCCCAGCTGGTTGTCATAGCGGGCGGGTCCCGGCGTGACCGGGACCCGCCCAGGCGCTACCGCGGCTGCCGGTTCTCCACCCCCCCTCGGGGACCGGCTGGCGGAGGGTACGGGCCCCGCCGCCGCCGCGCGTTAGCGACAGTTGAACGCTATGGGCACGGCGGCCGTCGGCACATGCGCCGAACTGTGTATTCCGGTGTGCATATCGCCGGGCTCAGCTGCTCGCCCCGCGTGCATATATGCAGGCCGCGACGCTCAGGCGCCGGCCCGGCGTGTACATGTGCAGGCCATGGTCAGGCGGGCGGGTCGTGGCGGCTGGCCCACGAGGCGATCTGCGCGCGCTTGGTGTAGCCGAGCTTGGCCAAGATGTTGGCCACGTGCCGGGCCGCGGTGGCCGGGCTGATCACCAGCTCGTCGGCGATGTCCTTGTTGGCCAGGCCCTTGGCGATCAGCCGCGCGATCTCGAGCTCGCGCGGGGTGAGCGGGCCGGCCGCGCGGCCCCCGCCCAGGCCGCCCCCGCCTGAGCCGGCCGACCCGTCGCGCGCGGCGCGCGACGGGTCGGTCCAGGCAGGCTCGGCGGGGCCGGACGGGGCCTGGCCGGCGCCGAGGGCGAAGGCAATGGCGTCTTCCGGTGTCATCTCGCGACCCTCGGCAAACAGGGCGGCGGCCGAGGTGCCGATCTGGCCGCGGGCGAACTCGAGCACCTGCTCGACCCGCGGGCCGATGCCGGTCCCGAGCCCGAGGGACTCGCGCAGCTGGCAGGCCGCGCCGGCCAGCCGGGCCGCCTGCCCGGGCTGGCCCGCGGCGGCCGCCAGCGCCGCACACGCCTCCAGGCCGCGGGCGATGCCGAGCCGCTGCCCGCACATCCGGTTCAGCCGCAGGTTCTCGGCCAGGCTCCGCTCCGCCTGGCCGAAGTCCCCGGCGGCGATCGCGATCCAGCCGAGGCCGGCCTGGCAGCGGGCGATCTCGGGCCAGGCGTCGAGCTCGCGGAAGATCTCCATGGCCTCGGTGTAGTACCTGACCGCGGCCTCGTTGTCGCCGCGGGCGCGGGCCAGCGTGCCCATCCCGTAGGACACCTGCGCCACGCCCCAGCGGTTGTTGTCGGCCAGGATCTCCAGCGCGGCCTCGAACGCCCGCTGCGCCGACTTCAGCTTGTTCTGCCGCAGCGCGATGGCGGCCCTGGCCGCCTGGATGAGCCCGGCTTCCCAGTCGTTTCCGGTAGCCTCGGCTGCCTCGGCTGCCTGCTCGATGTAGGCGACGGCCTCGTCGGTGCGCCCGGCCCGCCCGGCGGCCTGGCTGAGCACCCGCAGCGCGGTCGGTACCGGGACGTCGTCCCCGGCGGCCCTCGCCAGCTCCAGGCTCTCCGCCGCGCAGCGCTCCAGCGTGCCGTAGTCCTGCAGGTCGAAGGCGATCTCGGCGCGGACCGCGAGGGCCCGCCCGCGCACCCGCGGGGAGACTTCCTCGTTCTCTCCCGGAGGGAGGACGAGGAACCGGTCGAGCCAGGTGGCCGCCTCGCGGGCGTCGCCGTGCGGCAGCCACATGTTCCGCAGCCCGATGCACAGCCGCAGGCCGGTCTCGGCGTCGGCGCGGGCCAGCGAGGTCTCCAGCGCGATGCGGAAGTTGCCGTACTCGGCGATGCCGCGGCGGAACACCTCCCGGCGCACCGGCCAGGGCGGCTCGCCCCGGCTGAACATCGTGGCCGAGGTGTGCTCGACCAGCGCCAGGATGCAGTCCCGGTGCCGCAGCGCCAGCGCGTCCTGCTCGCCCGCGGCGGCCAGCCGCTCGGCGGCGTACTCCCTGATCGTGTCCAGCAGCCGGTACCTGGCGTCGCCGGCCGCCTCGCCGTCCAGCACCACCAGCGACTTGTCGATCAGCGAGATCAGCAGGCCCAGGACCTCCTCGGCGCCGATGGACGCATCCGAGCAGACCTGCTCGCCCATGTCCAGGTTCCAGCCGGAGAAGACCGCCAGCCGGCGCAGCAGCACCTGCTCGGCGGAGTCCAGCAGCTCGTAGCTCCAGTCCACGGTGGCCCGCAGCGTCTGCTGCCGCAGCGGCGCGGTACGGTCCCCGGAGTTCAGCAGCGCGAACCGGTCCCGCAGCCGGCCCTCGATCTGCTCGACCGACAGGGCCCGGACCCGGGCCGCGGACAGCTCGATGCCCAGCGGTATCCCGTCCAGCGTGCGGCACAGCCGGGCCACCGCGGCCGCGTTGCCCTCGGTCAGCGTGAACCCGGGCCTGGCCTCCGCGGCCCGCGCCGCGAACAGCCGCACCGCCTCGTGGGCGGCCAGCTCGTCAGCGGGAGCGTCGTCCGGCGGCAGGTCGAGCGGCGGCACCCGCCACACCGTCTCGCCCCGCACCCGCAGCGGCTCGCGGCTGGTGGCGACGATCCGCAGCCACGGGCACCGCGCCAGCAGCAGCTGCACCAGCAGCGCGCAGTCGCTGACCTGGTGCTCGCAGGTGTCCAGGATCAGCAGCATGCGCCGCGAGCGCAGCGCCTCGGCCAGCGTCTGCGGCAGCGGGACGCCCTGCTCCTCGCGGATCCCCAGCGTCATGGCGACCTGCTGGGCGACCGGTCCTGGCCAGTCGGCCAGCTCCACCAGCCACGCCTCGTCCAGGCCGCCGGGGTCCGCGGAATCCTGGCTGTCCGCGATCACCTCGCGGGCGAGCCGTACCGCCAGGCGCGTCTTGCCGATGCCGCCGGGGCCGCTCAGGGTCAGCGCGCGGACCTCGCCCAGCAGCTTGGCCAGGTCGGCAAGGTCACGCTCACGACCGATGAAGCTGTTCGGCTCCGCCGGCAAGTTGCCGGTCAAGATCGTGATCGCGGACTGCATGGGCCCTCTGGAAGTCTCATTTTTGAAAGACGGAACATCTAGAGTCTCTCACCGTATCGGCTCATCCGCACCGGGGGTGGTCAGTTGAATGGGCTGATAACAAGGCCAATCGCCTCGGTGTACCGGACGCGGCCGTAGTACATGACCTTCACCAGCGCCCACCACCGCCCGGGACGGGCGGCCGCGGGCGCCCGCACCGCGAAGCGCAGCACGGTCCCGGCCCCCGGTGCCAGGCTGAAGCCCTGCGTCCACGGCCCGAGCATTTCCCACGTCCCGAACGGCGAGATCAGCTGCGCCTCGCCGTGCAACTCGGATGCCAGCCCGCTGGTCACGCGGACCAGCAGCTCGGCCTCGCCACCGGGCGCCAGCTCGACGCCAGGCGTCAGCACGTCCACGCCGATCTCGGACGTTCCCGCGACGTAGTCGGCCATCATCACCTCGACGCTCTCCTCGGGCGGCAGCGCGGGATCGGGCCAGAGGCGCTCGCCGACCGCGACCATGGCCGTGTCCTCGATCAGGTGGCCCAGGCCGTCCCGGATCCGCGCGGCGATGAAGTACCGTCCCGCGGCGGTCCCCGGCGGTATCCGCACCGGCAGGTCCCAGGCCGCGTAACCGCCCGGCGCCAGGTCGTAGCGCAGGTCGCGGCCGGGGGTCACGGTCACCCCGGCGGGCACCACTAGGTCCACGGACCCGGTGGCGGCCTCGGCCCCGCAGCCCACGGTCAGCGTCAGCGCCGTCTCCCCGCCTGGTTCCGCCACGGCCGCCCTGGCCGGGGCGAAGTGCACCGCCACCGGCAGGTTGCCGGCCGGCGCCGGGCCCTTCCCGTGCAGCCAGTAGCGAGCGTGGACCGGCTGCACCGGCTCGGTGCCCGCGCTCACGGTGCCGCCAGGATCGGCCGCGCTCGTGCGCAGCGCCACGGTCACCGTGCCGAAAGCCGGCACGTCGACGGCAACCGTGCCGTCCTCGACCGGGAGGGCGGCGCCATCCGCCTCCTCGAGCAGGTCGGTGAGCCGGGCCGATTCGATCCGCGCCGTCCCCGGCCCGCCGTCGAGCCGGACCCGCGCCGTGGCCTGCTGCCCGCTGGTCTCCCGCAGCCGCACGGTGACCTCGGCGTCCCCCCCGGCCGCGGTCCTGGCCCGCCCCGAGGCCAGCGGGTTCCCGCGCGGCTTCAGCGCGCCGAGCGCGACCGTGGCCGGCTCCACCGACAGGCTGCTCCCGGCGGGACCGGGGGTCACCAGGCCCGCGGGGTCCGCGAAGGCCACGGCCAGCAGGTCGTGGTGGTAGTCCTCGGCCAGCGGGCTGAAGCCGGCCGCGCGCCAGTCCCCGGCCCCGGAGGCCAGCGCGTACTCGAACGTGTGACTCCAGTGCTGCCAGGCGAAGCTGCTGCCGTCCGGCGCGTTGCGGCGGTCCCCGTCGATCCAGATCCCCGACGGCCACGCGCTGCACGACCGCATCAGCGACATGTGCAGCGTCCCGTCCGGCGTGACCACGCCGCCGGGCATGCCGCGGTTCAGCAGCGCGACCGACCGGTCGGCTACTGGCACGGCGGGCCGCGTCGCGTCGGCCACCGCGTCCCCGGTGTCCACCACCGCGTCGCCCAGGTCCGCGACCAGGTCCGCGACCGCCGCGGGCAGGTCGCCCGCCACGATCAGCACCGGCAGGTCGCTCACCCCGCGCACGTCGGGGTCCGGGCCGAAGGCATCCGCCCGGCCCCGCGCCGCCGGGACCCACAGCCGGGCGGTTCCCGCCCCCTCGTCAAGCCGGGCCGCCAGCGCCTTGGCGTACTGCGGGCCGGCCGCGGACAGCACCTCGGCGGTGAACGGGTTCACCTCGGGGCCGCCGACCGCGATGCGGACGTCGGGGACGTTGGAATCCACGTCGACCGCGCCGTACCTGGTCCCGTCAGCCTGGCTGCAGGTGGCGGTCACGCCCGCCGCCACCAGCGCGACGAGCAGGTCCCTGAGCGAGTCGGCAGCCCCGTTCGTTCCCAACGGACTGATGACCTCGGCCACGCCGATCGCCTGGCTCAGCCCGCTACGGTCCCGGACCCGGGCCACCGACCCGGTGCCGAACCACTGATGGGCCGGATTGTCCAGGGTGTACCAGTGGTCCGCCGAGTCCACGTCCACCGCGCCGAACGACCGGCCGATCACCGCCGTGGCGGTCTGGTAGACCGGCAGCCCGCCCGGCACGTCGGCCGGGAAGCGCACCCGGAGCAGCCGGTCGCGCCCGGTGTAGCCGTCCACGTGCGTGCGGAACTCGACCCGGTCGCCCCCGTCCCACAGCAGGATCTCCTGGGTGACCTCGAGCCCGTCGAGGGTGAACGTGGCTACCAGCCGCGAGCCCGCCGGGCACCGCTCCCGGCGGACGGCCGCGGCGGCCGCGGCAGAGCCGGCGCCCGGTCCCTTGGGGGACAGGTGCCACGGGCCCTCGCCGTGCTTGGGGTGCTGCGGGTACTCGTCCTGGATCACCAGCTCATTGCCCGGCCCGGCCAGTACCCGGGCGCCGGTGCGCTTGTCGGTGATGCTGACCGTCCCGCCTCGCGCCGGATCGGCGGTGACCAGGTAGGCGTCGTTCTCGATGGCCGTCCCCCCGCCGTACAGCCGCCATTCGTCGGCCCCCGGCATCGCGGACGACCAGGCCACCCTGTCCGTCGTCCTCAGCCGGTAGGCCCGCGCTCCGAGCGGGGGCAGGTCGGTGGCCCGGAAGGTCAGGGTCACCTCGGCCAGCGTGCCGTCGTCTCGGTGCCGCACCCCCTCCGCCAGCGCGGGCACCAGCCGCCCGTCGTCGTCGCGGAGCTCCAGCCAGCCGGCGTCGCCCCGGTCGACCGGAACCGTGACCCTGGCCATCCCGTCCCGCGGCCGGGCCAGGCCGTTGATCACAGTGACGGCCAGGCCGGCACCGTCCCCCTGGTTCCCGGACAGGAACGCCACGGCGTCGCGGCGCGCGGCCGCGGCCAGCTCCCACGCCTCCCGCCAGCCGCCCGCCAGGTCCAGGTAGACCTGGTCGGACTCGACGCCGGTGATCCCGTCGTGGTGGGCGCCGTAGGCCAGCAGCCGCCAGGCCTTGTCCACCGCCGCGTCCGGGTACGGCGCCCCGGCCAGCCAGGCCAGGGTGCCGAGCCGCTCGGCCTCGGCCACCGCGGTCTCGATCGCCCGCTGGGCCTGCTTGGTGTCGATGTAGGAGACGTCCTTGCCGGTGTACACCGGGTTCATGTCCCTGGTCTGCGGGGTGATCCAGGCGCCGGACGCGGCGCCGTGGCCGGAACTGGACCCGGAGGCCTCGGCGCGGACGGCGTCGAAGAAGTCGCGCGGCACCGCGGTGGTGAACCGGGGCCATACGTAGCGCTGGTTCCAGTCCCGGTGGATGTCGGTCACCCAGCGGGCCGGGATGACGTGGTCCGAGCCGACCGGGAGCAGCACGTTGCGCGTGGTCGCGACCTGGGCAAGCCCGCGGAACTGCCCGTACGCCTCGCGTTCGGCGGCCGCCAGGTCCGGCAGCGTGTGCAGCTTCCAGCCCGCGCCGTAGTGGTGCGCCATGTACGCGGTGAGCAGCCCCTGGCCGTCCGGGGAGATCCACTCGAACTCGGTGCCGAACTGCATCCGCCGGTCGCCGCCCTCGGCGCCGGAAGGCCCCCACTGGTGGAAGGGCCCGCGCGCCCAGGCCGAGGAGGTCAGCCCGGCCGCCGCCATCAGCCCCGGGTACCCCGGGTCGTGCCCGAACGCGTCGAGCATCCACGCGCTGCGCGGATCCGCGCCGAACACGTCCCGCTGGAACCCGATCCCGTAGACCGCGTTGCGGACGATGGCCTCGGCGCCGATCAGGTTGGTGTTCGGCTCGTTGTAGTTGCCGCCGACGATCTCCACCCGGCCCTCGGCCACCAGCCGCCGCAGGTCCGCGCGGTCCTGCGGGAACGCGTCGAAGTAGGGCTTGAGGTAGTCGATCTCGGCCAGCACGAACGTGTAGTCCGGGTCTCTCCTGGCCTTGTCCAGGTGCGCGCCGACCAGCTCGAACGCGCTCCTGACGTCCGGCACCGCGCCGTCCTCGTCCGGCAGGGCCAGCCGCGCCTCGGTGAACTGGCCCTGGGTGTTCCACCACACCGGGTCGTAGTGGAAGTGGCTGACCATCCACATGGTCCAGCCCGGCTCGGCCACGGTGAGAACGGCCTCGGCCCGCGCCCGGACCTCCCCGTCCTCGCCGGTCACGGCGACCGTGACCGGCCGCGTGCTGCCCGGCTGGTAGGGCGCGGCGATCTCCACCGGTACCTCGAAGGTCTCCTCCGCCCCGGGTTGAAGATCATTGATAACGAACGGGGCCGGCTCACGCACTCCGGCCCCCTGCACGCTGATCCGGGCAGGTGCCGCCTGCGGCTCCTCGCTGACCAGCGTGACGCGGATGACCTGGAGCGGACGCTGCCTGGTGCCGGTGAACAGGTCGGTGGACTCAACGCCGGTGATCCGCATCTGCCCATGCTAAGACGGCCTGCTCGCCATGCCTTCCTTAGCCGGGCCTCCCTTAGCCAGTAGTTCCGCCACGCGGTCGTGTGCGGGTCGCCGGTGTCGTTGGCGAACGTCTGCCGGTGATACGTCACCACCGCCAGGTCAGGATCAGTGCCCCGCTAGCGCAGTCGCCGGGTGAACTCCCGGGTGGCGGCGGCCGGGTCGTCGGCCTCGGTGATGGCCCGGACCACGACCACCCGGGTGGCCCCGGCCGCGAGCACCTCGCCGAGCCGGTCCAGGCTGATGCCGCCGATCGCGAACCAGGGACGGCCGGGCCCGGTCCGCGTGACGTGCTCGATTAGGCCCAGGCCGGTCGCCGGGCGGCCTGGCTTGGTCGGCGTGGTCCACAGCGGCCCGGCGCAGAAGTAGTCCACGTCCGGCTCGGCGGCCGCCGCGTCCGCCTGAGCCGGGCTGTGGCTGCTGCGGCCGATCAGCGGGCCGGGGCCGAGGATGCGCCGCGCCACCGGCACCGGCAGGTCGTCCTGGCCCAGGTGGAGCACGTCGGCTCCGGCCGCGAGGGCCACGTCGGCCCGGTCGTTCACCGCCAGCAGGCGGCCGTGCCGCCGGCAGGCCTGCGCGAAAACCTCCAGCAGCGCGAGTTCCTCGCCCGCCTCCAGGCTCTTCTCCCGCAGTTGCACGATGTCCACCCCGGCGCCGAGCACGGCGTCGAGGAACCGCGGCAGGTCGCCCTGGGCCCGCCGGGCGTCCGTGCACAGGTAGAGCCGTGCGTCGTCCAGCCGCTCCCGCAGGTCACTGCTCATCCGGCTATCCAATCACTGCCCGGCGCCCGGGTCCGCCGCTGGCTCTCCCTTGTTATATGGTGAATATTCGGAGACATTCCGACCACGGGAGCCCCGCTGGGCTGAGAGGGAGGCTTAAGGCCTCCGACCGTCGAACCTGATCCGGGTAATGCCGGCGAAGGGAGTGGCAGTGGCCGCAGACGTTATTATCGCGGGCGGCGGTGTCATCGGAACCGCGATCGCCTGGCGGGCCGCCATGGCGGGGCTCGCCGTCACCGTAGTAGACCCGGACCAGGGTGACGCCGCTTCCCTGGTCGCCGCCGGCATGCTCGCCCCGGTCTCCGAGGCGCTGTTCGGCGAGGGCGCGCTGCTCCGCGTCAACCTGCTCGCCGTGGCCAGGTTCGGCTCGTTCGCGGCCGAGCTCGAGGAGGCGGCCGGCCGCCAGGTGGGGCTGCGCCGCGAGGGCACCCTCGCCGTGGCCTACGACCCGGGCGACTACGCGGCGCTGGTCCGGCTGACCGCGTTCCGCCGTTCGGCCGGCCTCGACGCGGAGGAACTGGACAGCCGGGCCTGCCGCAAGCTGGAGTCCTTCCTGACCCCCGACGTGCACGGCGGCGTGCTGTTCGCCGGGGACTGGTCCGTCGACAACCGGCGGTACGCGGCGGCGCTGCGCGCGGCCGCGGCCGCGGCCGGGGTGCGCGTGCTGCGGGACCGGGTGACCGAGGTGCTGACCTCCGGTGATAGCGCCGCCGGTGGCCGCGTCGGCGGCGTCAGGCTCGCGGACGGCGGCGACGTCGGCGCGGACCGGGTCGTGGTGGCGGCCGGCTGCTGGACCAGCGCGATCGCCGGGGTGCCGGCGCCGGTACGGGCCGCGGTACGCCCGGTCAAGGGCCAGCTGCTGCGGCTTCGGCACCCGCACGGCATGCCGCCGGTCATCACCCACACGATCCGGGCCACCGTGCGCGGCACCGACGTCTACCTGGTGCCGCGGGCCGACGGCGAGGTCGTCGTGGGCGCCACCCAGGAGGAGCGCGGGCCTGACCGGACGGTGACCGCGGGCGCCGTCCACGACCTGCTGCGCGACGCCATGAGCGTGCTCCCGGTGACGAGCGAGCTCGAGCTGGCCGAGACGTGCGCCGGGCTGCGTCCCGGCACGCCGGACAACGGCCCGGTCGTCGGCCCGGTCGCCGGCGGGGGTGACGGGTCCGGCCCTGACGGCCTGCTGCTGGCCACCGGGCACTACCGCAACGGCATCCTGATGTCGCCGGTGACCGCCGACGCGATCGTCGCCCATCTCAGCGGCCAGCCGGCCGCCCCGGAATGGGAACCGTTCGCGCCCGGGCGTTTCGCCGCCGGAACCGTGGGGGAGTGACGATGACCGTCCAGGTGAAGCTGAACGGCGAGCCGCGCGAGCTGCCCGAGGGCAGCACGGTGCTGCAGGCGGTCGCCGCGCTGACCGCCGCCGCGTCGGGCGTCGCCGCCGCCGTCAACGGCGACGTGGTGCCCCGCGGCTCGTGGGCCGGCACGCTGCTGCGGGACGGCGACCAGGTGGAAGTCGTCACCGCCGTACAGGGAGGCTGACAGACATGACCGATGCGGAACTGCTGAGCCGCCCGGTGACCGGGCCCGGCGGGATGGAACCGTGGGTGCTGGCCGGGCAGGAGCTGAGCTCGCGGCTGATCCTGGGGACCGGGGGAGCGCCGAGCCTGGATGTGCTCCGGCAGGTCCTGGACGCCTCCGGCACCGCGCTCACCACCGTGGCCATGCGGCGGGTCGCCCCCGGCGCGGGCTCGCTGCTCGGCACGCTGCGTGAGTCCGGGGTGCGCATCCTGCCGAACACGGCCGGCTGCCACACCGCGGCCGAGGCCCTGCTGACGGCCAGGCTCGGCCGGGAAGCGCTCGGCACCGACTGGGTCAAGCTGGAGGTGGTGGCCGACGACCACACCCTGCTGCCCGACCCGGTCGAGCTGCTCGACTCGGCCAGGATGCTGGTCGCCGACGGGTTCACGGTGCTGCCCTACACCAACGACGACCCGGTGCTGGCCCGCCAGCTCGAGCGGGCCGGCTGCGCGGCCGTCATGCCGCTCGGCGCGCCGATCGGGTCCGGGCTCGGCATCCGCAACCCGCACAACATCGCGATGATCGTCGAGCAGGCGGGCGTCCCTGTCGTCCTCGACGCCGGGATCGGCACGGCCAGCGACGCCGCCCTGGCGATGGAACTGGGCTGCGACGCCGTCCTCATCGCCTCCGCCATCACCCGGGCCGCCGAGCCTGCCCTGATGGCCACCGCGATGCGGCTGGCGGTGGCGGCCGGGTACGCGGCCCGCAACGCCGGGCGCATCCCGCGCCGCTGGCACGCCCGCGCCTCCAGCCCGGAAGCCGGCCGCCCGGAGCTGCCATCATGAGCATCCCCCGCGTTCTCACTATCGCCTCGTCAGACTCGGGCGGGGGCGCCGGCATCCAGGCCGACCTGAAGGCGTTCGCCCGCTGCGGCGCGCACGGGATGTCGGCGATCGTCGCGCTCACCGCGCAGAACACGACCGACGTGCGCGCCATCCACGAGGTCCCCCCGGCGTTCGCGCGGGCCCAGATCGACGCGGTCCTCGACGACATCGGCGCCGACGCGGCCAAGACCGGCATGCTGTTCTCGGCGGCGCTGATCGAGGCGGTCGCCGGTGCGCTGGAGGACCGGGACCTGCCGCTGGTGGTAGACCCGGTCATGGTGGCCAGCTCCGGCCGCACCCTGCTGCTCCCCGAGGCGGTGGGAACCCTGGTCAGGCGGCTGTTCCCGCTGGCCACGGTGGTGACGCCCAACCTGCCTGAGGCCCAGGCGCTCACCGCTATGATGACCGAGGACCGCGCGGTGCTCACCGAGCGCCTGGTGGCGATGGGGGCGCGCGCGGCCCTGGTCACCGGGGGCCACGGCACCGATCCCGTCGACCACCTGTTCGACGGGTCGCGGCACCTGGCCTTCCCGGTCGCCCGGCACGGCGTCGCCGCCACCCACGGCGCCGGCTGCACCCACTCGGCCGCCCTCGCGGCCGGGCTCGCGGCCGGCCTGCCGCTGGCCGAGGCGGCCAGGCAGGCGGCCGAGATAGCCGGCGAGGCGGTGGCCCACGGCCTGGCCGGCCTCGGCGCCGGCGAAGGTCCCGTCCATGTCCTGCACGACTACCGCCCCACGACGAGGAGACCGCGCGATGAGCGACAGCTTCAGCGCTGAGCTGTGGCACGGCGTGACCGGCGTCTACGACGCCATCCTGGCCCACCCGTTCCTGACCGGGCTGACCGACGGCACCCTGCCCCATGACGCGTTCGCCTTCTACGTCGCGCAGGATGCCAGCTACCTGCACGGATACGCCCAGGCACTGGCCGCCGTGGCCAGCCGCGCGCCCAGCCCGGAGCAGACCGAGATGTTCGCCAGGCATGCCGCGGACGCGATCGCGGTGGAGAAGACCCTGCACGGGTCGCTGCTCGCCGACCTGGGCATCGACCCGGTGGCCGCCGAGCAGGCCGAGCCGGCTCCGACCAACCTCGCCTACGTCAGCTACCTGCTGGCCGCCACCAGCACCGGGTCCTACGCCGAGGGGGTCGGCGCGGTCCTGCCGTGCTACTGGATCTACTGGGAGGTCGGCAAGGAACTGGTGCGCCGCGGGTCACCGGACCCCCGCTACCAGAAGTGGATCGACACCTACGGCGGCGAGGAGTTCGGCGAGGTGGTGCAGGCGGTGATCGACGTGACCGACGCGATGGGCCCGGGCCTCGGCGCGGCCGAACGGGACCGGGTGCACCGGCACTTCCGTGCCACCAGCCGCTATGAGTGGATGTTCTGGGACATGGGCTACCGCAAGGAAGCCTGGCCCGTCTGATCCGGGTCCTCGCGGTCCGGCGTCCCCGGCACCTCCGGCGGGTCGGCCTCGGCGCGGTTCTTGCGCGCCGCGATCCAGGCGTGCCTGCGGTCGGCGTGCGTGTGCTTGCCTGACTGGCGGTCCTGGCCGCCGCGCTTGTGCCGGGCTGAATACGACATGGTTCCCCCCGTTTCTCACGGTGGAAGCTTTCTACTGGGCCAGCCGCGCGCCGCGCAAGACCCGCACGGCATCTTTTCGCGGCATTTTCTCTATCCACATCCCGATCCACAGATTGTGGCTTGTTATCCGCATATGACCGTGGTTTTCCACCGTCCCGCGCACAGGGTATCCACAGGTCACCGGGGGTGACCTGCTGCTGTCCATTCCGGGTGTGCCCGTCCCGGCGGCTGAATTAACCAGCCGGATCCGCCTTGACTTCCTGGCTTTCCGGTGCCTTATCGCTGGGGCCCGTGCGGCCGGGCGTGCCACGATGAGGACCATGGCCGTCTTGATCCGCACCGATGACATCCCGCCAGAGCAGCGTCACGACGCATGGCGCAGCGTCGTGTGCGACACCCTCGGCCCGCTCGATTTCCGCAGCGACCCCGGCACCCCGCTGCGGGGCGAGATCGCCGCCGGAGCGCTGGGAGCGGTGAACGTGGGCCGGGTCGAGACCTCGACGCCGCACAGCGTGCACCGCACGCCGGGCCTGATCCGCCGGGGCAGCCCCGAGCTCTACCGGGTCGCCCTCACCATGTCCGGCCACGCCTGCCTGCGCCAGGGCGACCGGGTCGCGCGCCTGCGACCGGGCGAGTTCACCATCTACGACTTCAACCGGCCCTACGAGCTGGCCTACGACTCGGGCGTGCAGCTCGCGGTGTTCAGCGTCCCGCGTGAGGAACTGGCCCTCCCGGCCGACCTGGTGGCCGGGCTCACCGCGGTGCCGGTCCGCACCGACACCGGGACGGGGGCGCTGGCCGCGCCGCTGCTCCGCCGGGTCGCGCTGGACCTGGACACGTACCGGCCGGACAGCGCGGCCCGGCTGTCCGCCGTGGTCACGACGCTGCTCAGCACCGCCATCGCCGAGCATGTCGGCAGGTCGGCCGCGCTGCCCGACCAGTCGCGGGAACCCGCGCTGCTGCTGCGCATCCACGCGTTCATCGAGCAGAACCTCGGCGAAGCCGGCCTGGCGCCGGGCACCGTCGCCGCCGCGCACTACATCTCGGTGCGCTACCTCTACCGGCTGTTCGAGCCGCAGGGCACGACGGTCGCTGCCTGGATCAGGCACCGTCGCCTCGAGCGCTGCCGCGCCGACCTGGCCGACCCCGCCCTCGGCAGCGCGCCGGTGAACGCGGTCGCGGCCCGCTGGGGGATGCCGGACCCGGCCCATTTCAGCCGGCTGTTCAAGCGCACGTACGGGCTGCCGCCGGCCGAGTACCGCCGTGCGCGCCTGGCCCCGGCCGGCTGAACACCACGCCTGGCAGGGACGGTCAACCGGCTGGCAGCGAGCGTCAATGCCCGTGCGGACCTGGCCGCGCAGACTGGGAGCCGACCGTGGTGATCATCTGCCAGCGAAGGAGCCCTCCATGGCCACCAAGCTTTTCGTCAACCTGCCGGTCAAGGACCTTGGCCGGTCCAAGGCCTTCTTCACCGGCCTCGGCCTGGACTTCTTCGGCCAGACCGAGGACATGGCATCGGTGATCATCAGCGAGCACACCCAGGTCATGCTGCTGGCCGGGCCGACGTTCGCCTCGTACGCACGCAACGGCGTCGCGGACGCCGCCGCGCATACCGAGATGATCCTCGTCCTCGGCGTCGAGACCCGTGAGCAGGTGGACGCGCTGGCCGACCAGGCGCAGGCGGCGGGCGGCGAGCCCGTCGGCGCGCCGCGCGACGACGGCTGGCGGTACCAGCGCGGCTTCACCGACCTCGACGGGCACCACTGGGAAGCGCTGTGCCTGATCGAGCCGGCCAGCTGAGCCCGCGGCCGGGACCGGACGTGAGCGGCGTCAGGACGGGCACCGTGACCTCGGCCGCCGGCACCGTCATCGCCGTCGACCGGTCCGGCGCGGGCCCGGCGGTCGTCCTGGTCCAGGGAGCGCTGAACGAACGGGCCGACCCGGTCATGGCCGGCCTGGCGGCCGGCCTGTCCCGGTGGTTCACCGTGTTCAGCTACGACCGGCGGGGCCGCGGCGGCAGCGGCGACACCAGGCCGTACGCGGTCGAGCGGGAGATCGAGGACCTGGCCGCGGTCATCGCGGAGGCCGGCGGCCAGGCCGCGGTGTTCGGCGGGTCATCAGGCGCGGGGCTGGCCCTGCGCGCCGCCGTCCGGAACCCAGCCATCACCCGGCTGGCCCTGTGGGAGCCGCCATACCACGTCGACGGCAGCGCGCCCCCGCTGCCCGGCGACTTCGCCGAGCAGCTTGACCGCCTGGTCGAGGCGGGCAGGCAGGCCGACGCGGTGGAGCTCTTCCTGGTCCGGGCCGTGCAGGCCAGCCCGCAGGACGTCGCGGGGATGCGCGGCCATGCGTCCTGGCCGGCGATGGAAGCGGAGCGGTATACCGGGTGCTCGAGGGCCAGTCGCACTCGGTGGCGCCCACGGCCATCGTCCCCGAGTTGCTTGAGTTCCTCATCACATACTGACCGGGCACGTCCGCCGCGACGCGCCCCTCAGCCCGCTGCCGCACCGGGCACGTCTGCCGCGACGCGCCCCTCAGCCCGCTGCCGCACCGGGGCCGCCTGCCCTGGCACGCCCTCAGCCCGCTGCCGTGCCGGGCCGTTTGCCCCGGCGCCCCTCAGCCCGCGGCCGCGCGGTAGGGACGGAAGAACGCGCGCAGTTCCTCCGCGTAGAGCTCGGGCTCCTCGAACGGCGCGAAGTGCCCGCCGCGGGCGGGCTCGGTCACCCGCACGGCGTTCGCCGTGCGCTCGAGCCATGCCCGCGGCGGGC
>Ga0335085_10001592_pt1 | contig 46876 bp, 61 predicted proteins | sample Lox_Sample_45_FD_206712 | JGI IMG/M metagenome (GOLD analysis project Ga0335085, IMG submission 206712) | Soil microbial communities from Loxahatchee National Wildlife Refuge, Florida, United States - Lox_Sample_4.5 | ecosystem: Environmental > Terrestrial > Soil > Wetlands | place: USA...
CTCTTACGTCGTCCGTCGCGCCAGACCTCGGGGTCGACGTCCGTGTGTCGGTCGGCCCACGAGGCCCAGCCGAGGCCCAACAGGAAAACGACGGCGAGCGCGATGAGCGAGGCCGCGTGCGGGGTCGGTCTCACCTCAATCATGTCGATACCGGGACCGGGGGCGCCCCTCCCCATTCTGAACGCGAAGATATTTGTCTGTTTCGCATAAGGAATGCTCAATGTCCCGCATTTCGAGCGTCGGGAACCCACGAGGCAACCGGGTTCGGGACTCCCGAAGCAACTCGCGCATTTCCTCGTTCGCTCGGTCTTGCTTTAGCGGGAAGGTCAACGATCGGCCGGCGAGCCGGTTTAACCCGCGAATCGCTCCCGGGCCGGCATTCGCCCAGGTGTGGGTGTCGGGCGCGTGTTGAAGATACCGCGTGTGCCGGAGATCGGTTACGACCTCGTACGCCATAAACCCGCCCCACCCGTGGAAGCGGAGAAACCACCTGTGGACCGCGCGGAGCGAGGGAGCGGCGGGAGCGTCAAACAGCCGAGCAAACTCGGACCGGTGCTGCCACAATGACCCGCACACTGTGTAGATGGTATAGGGGTGCTTGCTTCCGCCGTACGCGATGTCGCCCCGAAGCATGTACGCGCCGGTGTATACTTGTTCCCCTCGCCGTTTCCGCGCGTCGAGTGCGGCGACCGCGTGCCCCGGGGACCAGGCCCCGGTTCTCGGCCAGGCCCGCCCTGTAGCAATAAGCTCCTGGAGTGTGGCGGGATGACCGATTTGTCTGGCCAAGCACAGCATGAACCACAAGTTGGGATGTTCGGCGTAGGGCTCCCGGATATGTTCCCGGATCCAGATGGTAACTGCATCGAGCTCCCGAAACACGTTGCAGAAGCGGAAGTCCTGAAGAATTTTATCCTGTGTCCAGGGCCACGGCTTCCCCGCCTGCCGGGTCCGGTAGATGCGGTGACGTTCCGCTATCCAATACCACAACGGGGTCGCGTTCATTTTGGTCCCCAACAAAAAATACAGCGGTCATGGAACGTTTTGATGGTTGAGGCGCCCGACGCTAGGATTCGTTCGTACTCCGGCGGGGCGTGCACATGCCGAAATCGGGACGCGAGCCAAGTGAGCCGGCGCGCGAGTCCGCGGGTGCTGGAGTCGCGGGAGGTGTGATACTCCACCACCAGTTTTGCGGTCCGAGGGAGCAGATGAGCGTCGAAGATCGCCATTTCCGCCCCCTCGATATCCATTTTTATTCCGTCGAAAGTCGCCTTGCACAAGGTACGCATCGGCCAGTTCGGTACCGTTCCTGCAAAAATCATGGACGGGGACGGAACCGTCGTTTGCCGGTAATGGTCCGCGGGCCGAGCGCTCCGAAACAGATCAATGGTGTAGGTCGTGTGCGCCGTGACGGCGCCGCGAATACAGTTGAATCCCGGCGGGCAATTTTGTTGCAATAGCGCAAAGCACGTGGGGTCGGGCTCGAAGGATTGGACCCACCGTGCGCCCCGGAGGGCCGCGTAGACCGCGAACGCGCCGATATTGCCGCCGAGATCGAGCCACCGCTCCCCGACTTCGACGTCGAAGCCGAGCCGTGTACGACGATACGCGTGCCGAGAGATCACTTCCTCGACGACCCGTTCGTCACTCGTTCCGGGGCGCAACGTCATCGAAAAGGGGCCGAAGTTCCGCCTCACCGGAGCCTCATGCGGAGAATGGGCAACGGATTGCGGTAGTCAAGCCAGAAGGGGAAGAGCCCATCGGCCGCGGCCTTCTCATGATTGGTCCGGCAGCTGTGCCACTTGGGCGTGAGCGAATTGGCTGGGTCCCATGGCTTTTCGTTCCCGGCTGCGCGCCGGCGGGCATTGACCCGGTCAATACACACGTCGAGCGGGGTATCGAGCGAGGCCCAGAGGAACCTGTCCCCGAGCTCGCGGGCGAGGTCCCGATACCGGGCATAAATCTGACTCACTAACAGCCCCTCGAACACCACGTGCGTGTACCGTCCCGCAAATTCGAGCACTCGGGCACAAATTTCATCTTGTGTCTTGATCATGTCGCAGCCGCCACAGGCCGTCTCGTACCGTCCGACGACCGCGAGCGCGTGGCCGTCGACCGCGTATCCAACCACCTCGGCCGCTTCAATCGAAGGGGCGCCCCGGAGCTCGCCGCGGAGGATAGGCCGTATGGACCGATGCGCTATGAGCTGGCGCACGATCGTCGACTTCCCCGACCCCGAGGTCCCCCGGAGGTTAAGGATCATCGACCCTGGGCCACGTGCCCGAGCTTGCGCGCGAACTTCTTCGCGCTCGCGTACGACGTTCCGGTCCAGCCGGCTTTTTGCGCGAGCAACATGATGCGCGCCTTCTTTTCGGCATTGGTTTCTAGCCGCTCTCGCCGGAGCAACGCGGCGGCTTCGGTTCGTAAGCTCATTCGGTCGTACTCCGTCGTGGGAACACAATGCGCGGGGCGTAGTGCCCCGCGAGAATAGTGGAGGACTTGCCCCCCGCCGTCAACACCCACGTATGCGGGGCAATGCGAACACACAACCCGGTTTTCTGGCCCCGGATTGTTGGACGGTAGCCCTGGATCACGTGAGCCGACCACGTTCCCCGGTCGACGGCCGCGGCGCACCGAGCCAGGGACTCGCGCTCCCGCACGAGGCTGTAGTTCTGTGCCAGAATGGCCGAGTCGTCTCCGGCCCAGGTCCACCCCAGGTCACGCTCAAACGCGAGCAGTTGCTTGTACGGGGCCCAGGGCTGAAGGAGAGGTTGTAGAGGAGCCCCCTGCCAAAGAAAGGCACTTCCCGCGAGCGACTGAATCGGTGCGCACAAGTTGTGCGCAAGGACACCGCTCCACACCCCGGCGGCAATGACCACCGTGCCAGTGTACGAGACCCCGCGCTCGGTCAGCAAGGTCCCCTTCTGAACGGATAGGACGCGCTCGCGCTCCGCGGGAACCTGGAGCAAGCGGGGCGAGACGAACGGAATACTCCCCTGCTTCGGAAACTCGACCCAGTGGAGCCCGGTTCGACTTACTTCGGCCAGCACATCGAGCGCCTTTCGGTACGCGTCGGGCGCGAGCGGGCTCCACGGGGCGTGCATGAGTCCCGCGGACGCCGGCGTCCCCGCCCCGGGCCGCGCGTCGTCGAACCAGACGACTTGAAGGCCGTGCCGTTGCGCATAGCGCCCGAGCACGGCGCCCATCACGCCCGCCCCGACAATGAGCAAGGGCTCACGCATCGTAGTTCTGGAGTTGGCGCTCGATAAGCACGTCCCGGCAGCGCGCGGCGGTCGGCCCCCACCCCTTCAGGGCGTGGAGGATTTCCGTGGTGTCTTTCCCCACGGGGTAGTGCCCGGTCACGTGCGCCTTCCACTTACACAACACTGTTTCGATTTCCTGAATCCGAAAGGATGTGCCCGGGGGAGCGTGGGGAACACCGATCCCCTGCATCCGTTTCTGTAGCCCGCGGAACACGCGTTCCGTGAGCGCGCGTCGTTCGGGTAGGGAGCACGCGTCGTGATACTGGGTTAAGCGGTCCCGAATCTCGGCATCCGTGCCCAACAACCCGTCGTCGCGGAGCACCGTGCGGAACCCCTCCCACTCGTTCCCGACGTGCGTGCTCGCAGCAACGGCGTCGAGGTGAAAGGCCCACACGGCCCCCGTCATCGGGTCGTCAAAAATGTGCTCCGGGACCGCGTCCGCGAAATTGACGGGAACTCCGAGCACGGCGTCGAGCATGTCGGCGACCTTGAAGGCAATCCAGGGGCCAAACCCGCTCCATTCGCGCACCGCGCGTGCAACCTCGGTGAATTGCGGTGCACTTTGCGCGAGGGTTGTCGTCACCGTCTCCGGGAACGGGAAGCGGGCCGCAAGGTCCGTGACCGCGGCGACCGCGAGCGACCCGCGAAAATGGCGGCGCTCCGTGCCCCGGGGAAATTGGTGTGAGCCGGACAGGTGCGCGCGGGCCCGATCCCAGAAGCGGGCTCCCGCGCACTCGGACAAGGCGCTTGCCACTCCGGCATGATAGAACATCCAATAGGCCAGGCACCAACGCGCCCGGTGCCCCGCCGGAAGCTCCGCTCCCCGGAGCATCAGGTAAATCGGGTCGAGATCCCCGGTGCGCGCCAAAACGGCGCCGAACTCTTCTACCGTGTACATACTGCGCTTTCGGGATTCGAACCCGAATAGCCGGGGGCTAACCGGCCGCTTTGCCAATTAAGCGAAAGCGCGAACCAAACGGGGGGTTACTTCTTCGGGCTAAGCTTGGGCGCTTCAGCCTTGGGCGTCTTCGGCTTGGGTGCGGGCTTGGCCGTCTTGCTCCGATGCGGGTAGGGCTTCTCCATGTTCTTCGGCAACACGAGATACAGCCGGAGATCGTTGGCGCCTTCCGGGTCGGACCGGACCCCGTAGCCGACGACCTTGTTCACGTCGTACCCGAGCCACCCGCGCGCGTTGACCGGCTTCCCGGTCTTGCTCAGCTCGGACTCCAGGTCCGAGAGGAGGACGCCGCCCTTCTGGGCGAGGAGGTCGATGGCGCGGGACACTTTCGTCCCCTCGCCTACGGCCTTGATTTCGCTCTTGAGTTTCGGGGGATACGAAACGGAGCGGAGGGCCTTGGGTGCGCGGGGCGTTTTCCCGTCGCCCTTGGCCGGGACTTCGACGAGCCGTTGCAACGCGTCGAACGCGGCGGCCACGGCGACCTCCTCGTTGGCCATCTTCTTGATCGGGGTGGCCGCGCGGCCCTGGTTGATGAGGGCGAGGAGCAAGGGCATCGGCGACCCTTTCAGCTCGGCCGGCGTCGAGATCACCAGGTGCGTGGTGTTCGGCGCCGCGTGCTGGACGGACGATTCCTCGGCGCCGAGGACGCGCGCCTCGGCCTTCTGCGGCTTGGTGAGGGGAAAGGTGATGAGGTACCGACGCTTGGGCGCCGGGCTCGCGGGAGCGGGTACGGTCTTCAGTGCCATGGGGTCCTGTCCTGTGGAGAGAGAAGGAAGCAGCACCTCGGCCGCTCGGGTGAGCGCCTCGGTGCTGCACCGACCGGGATCGGTCGGCAAGTCGTTCGCGGCCGCATACCGGAGCCACTTGGTGACGGGCGCGCGTTTCACGTTGTCGAGGATCACGAGGCGCCGCGCCAGGGCCGCTTGGTCGTTCGATCGGCTCAATGCACTCATATCGGGTCTACTCCGTCGTGGGGGTGAAGGAAACAAGTTAGTCTTGTTGGAGACAAAAGTCAAGTCTTCAAAAGTTCCAGGCGGTCCCGGTTTGCGGCAGGACCAACGTGAGCGATTCCCGGGCGCGCGTCACGGCAACATATTGCACTCGGCGCTCGGCGTCGGGAGCCAGTTGCGCCATGGCCGCGGCCTTCGCCGAAATGTCGGTGAGCAACACCACGTGGTCCGCTTCGGCCCCCTTCGCGGAGTGCACCGTGCCGATCGTGACCCGGCCGGGAGCCGTGAGGGACTCGCCCGATCGGCGCAGCGCGCGGATGTACTCCCGGTCCCGGAGCGGGATGTTGGGGAGCGCAGTGAGCCACGAGTGCTCTCGGAGCGGCGAGTCCGCGGGAAACCACGTCGCGAAGTCCACCGTGCGCGCCCCCCGCGGCAGCGCACGGCGCTCCGCGAGGTAGCCGTTCACGTTCTTCGCCTCGGGGGCGGGAATGCTCTTCCCCTTGCGCAGACGTTCCCAGGAGACCGCGGCCCGGACCGCGGGAAGGGACCACGACCACGTTCCGTTCGGGAGGGAGTAGACGACACCTTGCTGGCGGGCCTGATGCCGGAACTGTTGCAACTGGTAATTGTTCCGCGCGAGCAGTAACCAGGTCCCCGCTTGATGAAGGTCAACGGCTTCGGGCTCGTTGATCCAGGTCACGCGCCCGTCGACCGGGCGGGGTGCGAACACCTTGCTGACCCGGCTCCGAATTGTGGCCGCGAGCCGATCGGCGAGGGCCTTCACTCGCCGCGGCAGTCGATAGCTCACCGGGAGGACCGCGCGGTCGCCTCGAAAACGCAGCAGCTGCGTCGCGTCCGCGCCGGCCCAGTGGTAAATCGCCTGGTCGTCGTCGCCCGCGAAATACACCACTGGAACATGCGCCGCCACCCGACGCAAAAACGCCCACTGCGCGGTGGAGGTGTCCTGCGCCTCGTCGATACAGAGCACGTCTAAATCGAGCCGCCCCTCCGCGCGCAGGATCATGTCGTCGAAATCGAGCAACCCGAGATCCCGTTTGAAGCAGGTGTACATCTGGATCGTTTGCCGCACGAGCCGCCAGGGCAAATCGACCCCGAGCGCGCGCCACGCATCGTTCAACGACACCCCGCGGGCGACCGCGAGAGAGTGGACCGCGAGGCACACATCACCCAACACCCCTTCAGAGGGGTCGCCGGGGGTACGACCGAACGGGACGCCCACCGCGCGTCCGAACGTGGCCAAGTGTTCGGACGTCACCACTTGTGCGGGGCGGAGCTCTAGGAGGAAGTAGGCGAGGGAATGAATCGTGCGAACGTACGGGAGCTCGACCTCGGGGGCGTGCGCCTTCGCCTCGGCGATCGCGCGCCGGGTAAACGAGACGAACCCGATGCGCTCGGGGCGCACGCCCCGGCTAAGGTGAAACCGGACCCGGTTCAGCAGCGCCGTGGTTTTCCCGGTTCCCGGAGGGCCGAACAATACATGGCGTTCGCGCCGCATCAGAAATCGTCGCTCGGCGTAAAGTCGGCCTTCGGTACGGGATCGTCGTCCTGGTCCCAGTCCGTCCGGATCGGGAGCGACCACACGTTGATGAACTTTCCCTTCAAGTGCCACTGCGCCTTGTCGGCCCCGTGGTGCCGGAGCAACTGCCACACGGCTTGCGTGCTCGGGTACCGGATCTTGCGCGCATCGAGGAATCGGAACAGGTCGTGCGACCGAAAGTAGCACACACCGTTCTCTCGGTACGGCTTCCCGAGCCATACTTCTTCTCGATCGAGCGCATTGGCCGTTTGCTCTGCGAACGCGACCACATGGTGCCAGAGCTGCCCGGTCGGACCCGCGTCGTCCGGCATGAGCACCACGTCCGCCCCCACGATCAATTCGGCCAGGTAGCGTAGCCACCGCGCCGGCGTCATATGGATCGGAATCGTGTTCGCTTGTGCCATGACGGCTCGGTTAAAGTCGTCGCGGGCGTAAAACGCCGAGTTGGAGACCATGACGCGTTTCCCGTTCACCTCCATCCCCCACATCGGCTCGTCCCCGTGCGACGAGTCGTACCGCGTGAGACTCGAAATCGTATAGCCCTTCACGTCGCTCGGCCCCTCGCCCACGCCGAACTCGCGCCGCGTACACACCCGCCGCTGACAGCACGCATTGATGGGCGGTTTTGAGCACGCGTATGCGTAGTCCTTCTTGCCGTTGCTTTTCGCGAGGGACACGAGCTCGCGCGCGGGAAGATGGGCCATTTCCTGGTTATACCGGTCCAAGTGTTTCTCCCAATCGTCCCCATAGCGTTTCTTCAGGTAGACAATCACCGCCATCATGCCCTCGTTCCGCGTCCCCTCCACGAATCCGCCGTTGAGGTGAAGAACTTGGAGACAGGGAGGGCCTTCCTCGAACAGCACATCTGTGGTGGTTTTCGCGTCGAGCTCGGCGAGGGAGAGGCGAGACGCTTCGGCGAAGTCGAGAAACTCGGCGAGCGACAGCGCCCGGCCGTTCTTCAGCGCCGGGCGCGTCCCCCCGTAGTAGGGCAAATTGATCCAGTTCCCGATGTCGTTCGCCGAAAAGCGAACACTTTGCTTCGGAAAGGTTTCCGTCTTGGCGGCCATGCCCAGTTGCGCCTTCCACTCGTCCAATCGGTCCCGGAGTAAGGCCGCGGGAACCGGCTCGCGAAGGAACACGTAGAAATGACCGCCCCCTGATTTCGATTTACAGAGCACGAGTGGTAGTCCGAGTCGGCGCACCGCGGCCTCGGCCTTCACATGGTCCATGGTCCGCACATCGTAGTCGATCGCGCCGAACACGCACGTATCGTCGTCGCGCAGCATAATGATGCCGAGGCCGGGGCCCGTTCCCGCGAGGTGTCCCGCGTACGTGGCGAGCGTCGGCGCGCCGGCGACCGTGGAAGCGACTCCGCCGATTTTGCCGTTTTCGCCCGGCTTCCCGAGGGTGTAGGTGCCGTGCGCGCGCGAGTAGCCCGCGAACAGCGCTGCGAACCGCGAGACGGTACGGGCGCCGAGGAGAGGATCGGCGCCCGTGGTGGAAGTCTCCGGGTTCGGTGGTGGGTTAGAACGGTTCCTTGCCACGGCTCCCGGTCGGGTGAGTTTCTCCGTCCTCGTGGACGACCTCTGCGATTTCCTCGTCGGCCTCCATCGGCTTCACCTTCACGTCGCCACGCGCGATCATGGCCTTAAACTCCTGCGCGGCTTTGTACACGCTCCAGCCCCACGAGCCGAGCTGCGGCACCGGCTTTAACGGCTCAATGTTCACGCCGTGCCAGCTGCCCTTCTCGTTCGATTCGAATTGCGTCGTGATCTTCCAGGCCGTGTAGAAGATCGCCGGAACGAACGTCGACGAGGGGTCGTCGCCCCGGGGAATCTTGATGCTCTTCATCCGCGTATTCCACTGCCGCGACTTCTTGAGCTGCATTCCAGCCAACGGGAACGCGAGCTGCTTGTAGTTGCCCGTGTCCGGATCGATCAGGAACACAAAATACAGCCCCGACTTCACGAGCTGGTTGCCGGAGGGCAGGAGCTCGCGGTTCTTGTCGTCCCGGTGCGTGGGAAGGTCGGGGGCGACCGCGCCGTGATCCTTCACCAACCCGCCCCCGGCTTCTCGCAGCTTCCACTCGATATACGAGGGCGTGTAATGCACAGGAAGAATCACGATCCCCTCTTCCCCGTCCCAGAGCTCGTTGTCCGCGGTGTCGATGAACATGCCGGGTTCGGCGCCCTCGACATATTTCTCGTGCCCCCGTTGCGTCTGCGGGGAGAGGGGCTGCAGCACGCGGAGGAAGGGGGTGGCGAGGTCGTCCCGGCCGAACGTGTCGCGGTCCTGGAGCGCGTCCCGCTCCAACATTGCTTGCTGCTCCGCCAACACCACCTTGGTGGAGGGGGGCTCGGGCACTTTTGCCACCGCCGTCTTCGTCGCGGGAGGAGCCGGTTTCTTCGGCGCGGGCGCCGCTTTCTTCGGAGTGATTGCCATACGGATATTAGTCCTTTGCTGGAGCCGGGATTGCTTGGCCGTGGCCCGGCGTACCCACGGAGGGGTCCCCGTACAGGGGGGTCTTCACTTTGGCACGGCGCCCGACCCAGATGCCGAGCAGGTCACGGGGGAACTCGACCGCGTTGGCGACCATTTCCCGGGCCCAGGCGCCCAGAGTCTGCGCATGTACCGTCTCTTTCTCTTCGACGGTGACGCCGAGCGCCGCGAGCTGCGCCCGGACCCGCGCGGTCAGCGCCTCCTGCCCTCGGGATAAGGCGATCGTCATGTTGGTCTTAATGAGGCCGCCGTGGCCGTTGTTCCGGAGCCACGTCAACGCGGCCTCGGTGTTCTCCTTCTTAATCGAGCCCGCCACCACCGACTCGACGCCCACGGAAATGCCGTCCTTGGTCGTGAAGGTGGAAAGGTTACACGAGTCCATCGCCTCCGGCAAGTCGACTTCCTCTACTTGGCGCCTTTGGTCCCGGAGGATCTTGAGCTGGCTTTCGTACCGGTCTTCTTCGCGGAGCAGGTCTCGCAGCTTCCGCGCGAGCTTCGCCACGACGGCTAATTGGCCGTCCGACGCTTGTACTGCGAGCGCGTCCGCTTCTAAGTCGACCGGGATGAAAGGGGGAGAAGGAGCGGGGACGGGCGTCTTTTTCGGTTTCAGGGCCATACCGGGGTTACTCCTCCGTCGTGGTGGAAGCGAGCGCGAACAAGGGAACGGTAATACGGACGTACTTGCCTTCGGTGTCGGAGCGATTGCCGTGTGCGTCCCGGCCCCGCTCCCACCGCAACCATTGAAAGGTCTCGAAGGTCGCGCCCTCCTCCGTCGCGAAATCCATCAAGACCGCGCCCACCAACACGGCGGCCAACGTATCGCCCCCGGCCCACACGAGAAAGTCGCGAGCCGGGTCGAACCCGGCGAGCCGTGCCCGGATGCGTCCGAGCGCACGGCCGGGGTGGTAGCGGGGGTCCTCGCCCGGGTTGATGAGCACGCGCACCTCCCCCCACTCGGCCAGGGGCTTCAACTTCGGTAAGTCTCCGCCCCGGGACACGGTGGGTTGCGCGATCAGGTACACCGTGGGCATCTACGCGTCCGTCCGTCGTGGTGAAACCACAATGTCGATGAGGGTCGCCTTCGCGCGGGTAACCGCGACGTAGGCGAGGTTCGCTTCTTGTCCGAGCTGCCACTCCTGACGGGCGAATTTACTCGGCATGTAGAGGTTGCGCCCGAGCAAGTACACCCGGTCCCATTCGCGTCCTTTGGCTTTATGGATTGTGGCTAGCGTCACCGTCTTGCTCGGCGTCCCCGCTTTTGTGTCGCCGAACAACCGTTCGATCGCCGACAGGATTTCGAGGACGGTGGTCTTTCCTTCCGCGATGACCGCGAGCGTGTCGACCCGATCGCTCAGCGAATCGGCTTTCTGCTCCTGCCCCTTTGCGTTGAGCCGGGTGACCTCGTTCTCCCGCCACGCGAGCAGGCGCTCGATCATGGGCGCCGCGGCTTTCATCTTCCACTTTGTCGCGAGGGCCGCGAGCCCGCGGCCGATGTCTTTTCCTTCAACGTGACAGGCCACCCCCCTCCGGATCAACGCGAACGCGAGCTCCACGAGGGGCTTGGTGTTCCGGCACAAAATCGCGTCCGCCGGGACGAGGCGGTCCGGGTGCGCGGTGAACTCCGGGAGAGTCGTGCTCGACACCGTGCCCTCCGGGGCCGAGGCGTGCGCCTCGATGTGCGAGACCCACGTCCGAGCGAGCGCGACCACCGCCTTCGGGCACCGATAGGTAACCGTGAGCGGGAGCCGGGTACACGCGAACTCGCGCTGAATCCGATCGAGGGCATCCGCGTCGGCGCCGGTGAATCCATAAATCGCCTGGTGGGGATCGCCCACGGCCACGAGCCGACCGTTCCGTTTCAAGATTTTCCGCGCGAGGGCGCGGCGCGCCGGGTTCGTGTCCTGTGCCTCGTCGACCAGGACCCAATCGTTCTCCCACATCCGCAAATTGTGAATGAGCGGGGCGTACAGCATGTCGTCATAGTCGATCACGGTCGGGTCCTGTGCGATCGAGGCTTTGAGCACGGACTGCGCGTACTGAATCCCGGACCCGACGACGGCGCCGAGGGTCGCGTCCGTCGGGCTCGTGTCGGAGAGCAGCTCTTCGAGCTCGTGGTGCTCCACCAACGCGTACCAGGCGTCGAGCGAATCCAGTGGGGAAAGCACGCCGAGCGCGTGCCCCTTCGCGAGGGACACGAGCTCCGCGACGAACTCGTGGTACGGCTCCGGGACGCCGAGCGCCGGAGTCGCGAGAAGATTCTTGACCTTCCGGTCCTCGATCCGGCACCCGGGGTTCGCCTTCATCCACGCCCCATAGCCGAGCGCGTGAAAGGTCGACGCGCGGACGCCGGGCAACCCTGCCACCCGGGTCGTGATCTCGGCGGCGATTGCCTTGTTATAGGCGACGAACGCAAGGGACCGACCCGGCCCAGCGACCCGGCGCACCAGCTCAACCAGCGTAGTGGTTTTTCCGGAGCCGGCAACCGCTTCGACGATGGCCGAGCCGTGGCCCGTGGTCGCCCACGAGAACACGGCCTCCTGCATCGGGGACCAACGCGTGGCGGCGGTCATTGGGGTGCCTCCCATTGGGGTGCCTCCCATTGGGGTGCCTCCCATTCGGCCGCGTCCCCTTCCGCCTCGCAAAAGTTACAGAGCGCATCAAACATTCCGTCCGGGGAGGAAATCACAACGCCGTGCACAGGGCACCGGCGCGGGTCGCCGAACTGGGCGTTGTACTCGTGGACCCGCTCGGCTTCTTCAAGAGAGTCAAACATTCGGGTTCTTCTCCGTCGTGGGGGTACGTTTCAACTCCCGGAAGGGATAGTCGACAACCCGCAAATGCGCTAGTCCCCGAACAGCCATCGAGCCACGGGCACGCTCGCTCGCGGCGTCATCTGTGCGCTCCCAACGAGTTTTCGAGGTCCCGCACATAGACCCGAAGCGCCCGCAGCGCGGCGCGCTGCTCCCGTTCACAATCCAAAAGCTCCTCGTAGGTGTGGTTCTCGTCTCGCCCAATACTTGGCCAGCGGCTCACATGGAACCGGGTCCGCGCCTCGTCGACGTTCACCGTCGTATCCACCACGTGTTGAATTAGAACCTGGGCTTGTCGAGATATTCGCTGCGGCATCGTCGTCCTCACTCGGGTATCGGGTCCCGGCGTAAATCGCGGCCGTTCGTGTACCGGTAGAAGCGGGGCGCTCCACACACTCCGAGCCACTCAACCCAGATCCCGGCCGGCGTATGCACCGACACCCATCCCTCGCAATCGGTGAACGTGTTTGTGACAAAGTCCCCGGGCTGGAGCGCACGCATTTCCGCCTCGGTCATAGCGACACCACCCAGAACCCCGTCGCCACTTTGCGTTTCCGAAGCTCGTATCCGACATACCATAACGCGAGCGCCTGCGCGACGTGCGCCGGGACGTCGACCCATCCGAGGAGGGCCGCGTCTCGGAGCACATGGTACGGGGGCGCCGGGACGTCTTCCCAATCGTACGGATTCCGCGCGGAATAGTACGCAATCCATCCCTCCACGAACCCCTCTAGGTAGAGCAACAACTCACGGCACGTCTGCCAGGAAAACGACTCCCCGTGGCCAACCCACACCACATCGGTGCAGGGCTCCGGGTTCGCGACGCAGCAGGCAATCGTGTCCTGAAGCCACGATAATCCCACCCGCGTTGTCACGTCCCAGCTTACGCGGCCCCACGTCCCGGGAGGCGTGTCCGTGGTGCGATCCAAATAGGCCTGGTAATAGGCGGGTGAGTAGCGAGAGTCCGTCCACGCCTCCCACTCGTCCCGGGTCATCGCGCGAAGCTCCAACGCACCCCGATACAATCGCCAGTAACTTCCGTCCTGGTCTCGGACAATCATGGGGCCTCCGGCCGAGCCAGTAAGGCGGTGAGCGGGAGCACACGGGAGATCGGTGTGCCCACGGGAAGCGAGCAGGTCCCCCATGCTAAGAAGACGCTAAAGGGGTCGCGGGTCGCGGCCAACGTCTTCGCGCGGGAGACGAGCGCGAGCGCGTCCGCGTGTGCGCGGTACGGGCCCGCCGCGAGCCGGACGGTCCCGTCCCCCGGCACATTCGACCGGCGATCGAACACCGAAATGTACCAATCCCGCGGCGCCGGAAAGTCCCGCGACAGGCGGCACCGGCCGCAGGTCACGTCGCCGGGAAGCGGCGTATGGACGCCCGACGTTTGCCCGCAGACCGCGTGGCGTGGCCCGATCGACAAGTGCACGACGGGATCGGGGGTCGGGACCCCGCGAAACGCCCGCGTGCCTCGACACCGCGCACACGTGACCGCGGAGCGATCGAGCGTGGTGCGCGCCCGATACACCCGGCGCCCGCACGCGGTACGCAACGTTCCCGACAGCGCAAGGTGCCGCCGCGTCATTGGACCGCCTCGGCCCGGGACACGTCCCCGCGGAGGATCGCCCGCGCGAGCGGGACGTTGGGGACCCGGCGCCGATTGCGCAGAATACGCTCGACGGCCCCTTCCGGGGCGTACGCACGCCACGGCGTGTGCTGGCGGCGCGAGTTGCAGGAGAGGCACGCCGTGACCAGATTTCGGGGCTCGTGGGTCCCGCCCCGGCACTGTGGCGTGAGGTGGTCGAGCGTCACCTCGCGCGGCGATGCGTCGTGGAGATCCCGGCCGCAGTACTGACACAAGAACGAATCGCGCAGGTAGATCGCGAGACGCAGCGAGGTGGCGATCCAGTGACTACCGCGGCCGTTGAGCCGTTTTCCGTTGGCTTTCAGCGAGGGCATCGGGTTCCTACTCCGTCGTGGGGGTGCGTCGACGCGGGGCGGTTCCGCCCCGCGTCGACAAGTCTAGCGGCACTGTGTTCCAAAGTCAAGTACGTGGCTCCGGCGCGCTAGCCGCTGCTTCCTCCTCCGCGCAGCGCTTCATGTCGGCCAGCGCGGCCTCGTGGGCATCGTAGAAACGCGATAGCGCGATCCGGATCGGGCTCGACGCTTTCGCAATCTGCATCGCCGCGAACATGGTCGAGGTCCGGCGCTCCAGTTCACGTCCGTCCGCGCCAGCAAGGGCGACGATCCAGCCCGCGCGGCAATGCGTGGCGTCGCATGTGTGCCAGTGCCTCATGTCCAGCGCATCGGGCTGCGATGCGGCCGCATATACACGTTGGTGAATGTTCTCGACAACCGGCACCTCGAACGCTGGAGAAGTCCGATTCTCGCCGTAGCGGATATTCGAGCAGTCCGAGCAGTCCGAGCAGTCCGAGCAGCCCAAGCAGCGCGAGCAGTCCGAGCAGCGCGAGCAGGCCGAGCAGTCCGAGCAGCGCGAGCAGTCCGAGCAGTCCGAGCAGTCCGAGCAGTCCGAGCAGTCCGAGCAGTCCGAGCAGTCCGAGCAGTCCAAGCAGTCCGAGCAGTCCAAGCAGCCCAAGCAGCGCGAGCAGTCCGAGCAGCGCGAGCAGGCCGAGCAGCGCGAGCAGGCCGAGCAGTCCGAGCAGCGCGAGCAGGCCGAGCAGTCCGAGCAGTCCGAGCAGTCCGAGCAGTCCGAGCAGTCCGAGCAGTTCCAACACCCGACGTTGCAGAGATCTTCAGCCCAGTCTGGATGGGTGTCGGCGAATGCCTGGCTGACGCCGTTAACCCTCCTCTCAGCCCGGCTGTTGAACGCGGCTTTGTCTGCGAAAATCTTGGTCAGCATAACGAATCCTTTGGTAAAGGGATGGCGCGGAACGCGCCGACAGCGCGCTCGACGCAGAGGGACGTCCGGGTCTACGGGCACCGGGGCCAAAAGTCAAGGACGCCGCGTTTGAAGCGCCTCCTGAACCCGTATGGCGAGCTCGACCCCGCGCGACCCCGGATCGGTGAGCTGCGCGGCCGGTTGGGTCCAATCGACGACCCCGGCTAGCTTCTGCCCGTTCGCGAGCGCGGCTTTCCGAGACAACCCCGCGGGGCCGATCGAACGCCCCGACGCAATATGCGTGACCACGTACTCGTGTTTCCGGGGATTCGGGTCTAGACTCGCGACCGCGAGCCCGGGCACACCCGGGACGCGGTAGCCAACCACTTTTCGTTCTCCGCTCCAAAAGGGGACGGTGAGGACAACCGCTTCGAGGGTCATCGGGCACCGTCCGCTTGAGCAAGGAGGCGGAGCACCCGCACCGGGACGCCGGGCGCGGGACGCACGAACGGACCCACGTCCGCCGACGGGCACGTCTCGTGGCTCACGGCGCGACTCTCCGCGTCCCAATAGATCCGGGTCCCGGGGCGAATCGCTCCGCCACAGTCAACACAGGTCCCCTTGTACTTCGCCACGAGCGTCATCGGGCGACCTCGCGGCGAGCGACCAGCGCGTGGACGGTGAATTCGCAACCCGCCACCCGCATCACGCGGCGGACCGTACGGACCTCTATCCCGGGGATACCCGCCTCTTCACGATAACACTGGCGCAGTTGCGCCGCACGGTCGGCGATGTCGTCCGGGTCGCGACTCACATTCGCCGTAATCAGCTCCCATTTTCGCTTGGTGCGCATCGGGTTCTTCTCCGTCGTGGGGGGTACGTTTCAACTTCCAGAACGATAGTCGACAACTCGCAAATGCGCTAGTCCCCGAACAAAGTCTTGAAAACGCATCAACTTAGTCCCCGTCCAGCCATCGAGCCACGAGGTCCGGGCTCCGAAGCAGCGCGGCGAAATCGGCCTTCTTCCGTTCCGACGCGAGCAGCGTCACGTCGATCGTCCCGCGCGCCACCAGATTGGTCACCTGAATCACCGACTCCTGCCCCAAGCGATGGTTCCGTTTTCGCGCCTGCCACGTGTGCTCCGTGTTGAACGTGTGGGAGAAATTGACGGTGTGCTTTGCCTCGTTGATCGTGAGCCCCGCGCCGCCGCTACTTTGCGTCGACAGGAAACAATGCACCGCGGGATCGGTCTTAAACCGGGCCAAGTTCTCGCGGTTGACCGCCGTGGTGTTTCCCCCATAATACGTCACATGAGGGATGCCCGCCTTGGTAAAGGCGACGCTTAACTGGACAATGTCCGGTTGCCACTGCGCCCATACGATCGTCTTCGAGGGCGCATTCGCCACCACGTCCACCGTGTCCGCGATCCGGGGCGTAGGCACCGGGTGCCACTCGCCCTCCGTGTCGCGGAGGTGCCCGGCGACGAGCTGCTGAAACTTCTGGAGCCGGGTGATCATGAGCGGCGCCTCGATCACCGCCCCCGAGCGGAGCTCGGCGAGAAACGTCTCCTTCAACGACCGATAGAGGCGCGCCTGCTCGGCCGACAGCGCCGTGTACCGCGTCCGGACGATCGGCTCCGCGAGCCCCATTTCCGACTCATACGCAAACGCGGTCCGACGTCCGATCCGGGCGAGCAAGTCCTCCACGTTTTGGTACCCGACGATTTCGTTGAACGGGCCTCGCAGGACGCAATAGCGGGCCTTAAACTCCGTGTAGGTCTTACACCCGATGATGAGCGGGTGGAGGAACCGATACTGCGCGTACAAGTTCTCGAACCCGCGAGTCACCACGGTCCCGGTCGTGATCCGGCGCATCACCGCCGCTTCGCCGAGCCGCCACGCGTTCCGCGTCCGCGCCGTGCCCGGGGTCCGAATCTTCTGCGATTCGTCGAGCACGAGCAGGACTCGGCGCCCGGCCATCACCTCCCGGCACCGGGCGAGCCCGGCCGCGGTCGAGAGCAGTTCCACGTTGAGCGCGATCACCACGAGCCGATCCCGGACCCGGAGCGCGGCGCGGACCGGATTGTTGACCGTTCCCGAGCGGTACACGGCCGCGACGTGCGGAATGCCCAAGTGCTTCGCCGCTTCCTCAGCCCAGACCTCGTGCACCCCGTTCGGGGCGATCGCCACCAAGGTGTCGATCGCCCCGGCGACGTAGGCGGCGCCGGCCGTGTCGAGCACCACTTTCGTCTTCCCCATCCCCGGGTCCATCAGGATCGCCCCCGCGATCCAATTTTGCGACCGTTCCCGGACACGCGCTTGCCACGGCTGGTCCGGGGTGCGAGACTGGTAGCTCAGGGTCACGTCGTGGGATTCCGTAGTAGAGGGGGAGATTTTAGCGCGAATGTTTTTGCTCAGAAAATCGGAAACCGGGGCGTCTGTACCCGTTTGGCTACGGTCTTTCCAGTACCAAGTCAACTATTTTTCTAGTTCGTATCAGGACTCGCTGATACGCCCAGTTAGGTCTTTCTGGTGGTAGTATTAGAAGGGGTCGCGACCTAACTGGCGACCTAACTGAATTGGAAGTGCCGTTCAGTTCACGACTTCGGCCACTCCGGTATTAGGCAGTTAGGCAATCTCACGTTTTTCACGTCACGCATACACGCGAAAAATCTTCCCTTATACGGGGGCGATACCGGGGGCGGCCTGAATATCGAGCAAAAAGGTCCCCGGCCGCGCGGCGAGGAACGCCGCGAACGCGTCCCCCGAGTCCCAGACTCCCGCTTCCGGGGCCCCCGTCGTCGGGTTCACGCCCATCCCCTCCGTCTCGCCGAGCCCGACACAACCCTCCAGGGTTTCGACCACGTTGTCCTTGTGAATCTGGATCGCCGTGCGCCGGAACACGTCCGTGATTTCCTTACACGGGTACGCCCCCGGCGTCCCGGGGTGGTGGGTCGCGTCCACGACCGGGTAGGGCTCGCGCAGCCGCGTCCCGTCCGCGGCGAGCGTGGGCGGGATGCACGAGACTCCCACACGGTTCATCAGCCACGGACGCTCGATCGTGTACCACTGGCGCTCGCCAGCCGGGTTCCGGTACTCGCCGAAACACACGGTCCCGGTATCGCGAAGACGGACAATCGTATCGTTCATTTGACGACCCATTTGGTGAGGAGGACGATGCCCGCGACTTCCCCGAAGCGGAGACTGACGGACATCCACTTGGGCGGGAGCTTCTTCACTTGCGCATTGTACTTCGCTTCCCACGTCGCGGAGATCCCGACCGCGAGCGACAGCCGCACCGAATCGAGGACCGAGAGCCGAGTGAGCCCGGCGATCACGGTATCCTTCCCCGCGAGGGCGAGACTGTCCCGGAGCCATTGGCCGTGGACCGCGGCCACGGCCGTGTCGATCGAGATCGTTTCGACCGTGCGGACGTAGGCCGTATCGGCCGGGACCCGACGCAACGAGTCGACGAGCGACTGCTGCCGACGCAACTGGGCGAGGAGGCTGTCCGCCGCAAATTGGGCCAGTGCGGCCGACCGGGCGGCCTGAGTCCGAGCCTGGGCGAGGACCCGGGACTGAATTTGCGCCGCCGTAGCGGCCGTTTGTGCCACGCTATCGAGCACCCGCCGCGTCGAGTCCGCGGCGAGCTGGAGGCGATCCTGGACGAGGGCGTTCGTTCGTGTGTAGTACCGGTAGCCGGCGTAGAGGCCGAGCGCAACGATTGCGGCGAGGACCACCGCCGCAATCGTCCCACTCGTAGCGCGGAACCCGCTCACGAGGACGTGCCCGAAGATGCGTCGTCGAGGTGCTTCACAAAGGCCACGAGGGTCGCGAGCAACGTGGCGAGGACCGTGGGGCTCGATAAACTCGTCAAGTCGGTAGGCACCTGGAAGCCCGCGGGCGCGAACTGTGTGAGCGCGACGCCGAGCGCCGTTAAGGCCGCAGCGATGACCGCGATAAGAAGCCGTTTCACCAGGTCGGGCAGGTGGTCCACCCACGTATTCAGGTTTAGCAACACCTTGCCGATCGGGACGGTGAGGTGGCCGATGAGAAACGTGCCGGCGATCCCGAGCACGAGCGCGAGATAATGGATAAGGGGCGACTCCGCGGGCGCCTTCGCCGGGACGGAAGGCGCCACGACGGCCGTACTGCTCGCGACGGGCGTTTGTCCCTCCAGCACATGGTCCCGCGCCGCGAGCGGGAGACTGACCGTGAGGCCGACGACGAGCGAACCCAACAGAAGAAACCACCGCATACGCGCGCTCCGGGAAACGGGTGAAGGACGACCGGGAAATCTACGGGTTACTTACACTCTTGTGGAGTGAGAGTGGGCTCTTTTTGGATCGCCGAGCTTTGCATCAAGGAGAGCGTCTGACAGGAAATGTAGACGTTCGCGTTGACGAGGCGCTTGAGATCGGATAAGAGCGCGGAGTGCGCTTGGATCGAATCCTCCACCACCGTCAGCCGCGAGTCGAGCTGTGGGCCGTGGAACCCGAACAAGGCGAACCCCGAGACGATGAGGGAGAGGAAGGTGATGAGCACGATGAACCGCTTTGCCCACCCGGTCAGATACTTGACCAGATCCTCGTGCCCCTCGGGAGGGACCGGAAGTGCCATTTTGGAGAGTCGGGGAAGGGTCATGGGGATGCGTAGCACATGAGCGCGAGGTAGCCTCCGGCCCAGGTGGTGGCCGCGAGGGTCCGACTTTGCCAGGTTGCGCCCGAGGCGCCGAGTCCGCCCACGAGCGTACCGCTCTTATCCCACAAGTCGAACGCAAGATCGAGCGGATCAATCGGGTATCGTCGCTGGATTAGGACCGAGCGCACGTGCGGGACGATCCCGAGCCCGACCGCGGTGACGGCGCCGGACCCGATTCGCCCGCGGAGCCAGCTCGGGGCGAACGGGGCGTGCCGGAGGGCGAGCGCCGTCACTCCCGAAAGCGAGACGTAGAACGTGTGCCACTCGTACCGGCGCATGACCCAGCCTTTCGAATCACTGAACGGATTATCGAACGTTTTTCGCGCCAGCGCGCAGTCGGGCGCAGGCTGCGTGATCTTTAACCCCTGCGCCGCGAGCGGAGCCGCAAGCACCCACAGTCCGAGCACGAGGGCCCGCGTCACGCGTCGTCCTCCGCGTAGAGCGGGCCGAGCTCGTGCTTCAGATTCTCCAGGCCGTCTTCCGCGTTCGGGTGGGCCTTGTCGTTCTTCGGCAGATTCGCGGCCGTGAGCGGAGGAGGGAGGGTAACCGCAAACACCATCCACTCCAACGCGGTCCGCTCCGCCATCATGCCGAGCGGGTCCACATACTCGACGGCCGCGCCCTCGGGCAGCGCGGTCCCGGGCGGCAGCACCGGCGTATGGCGCAGCGTGATCTGGTTCTGTTCCTCGGCGAAATCGTCGAGAAAAGGTTTCAGCGCGCGCCGATGCGCGGAGACGGACGACGCACCGCCCTTCGGTAAGCCTCGTGCGCCGAGCGCCTGTAACGCGCGCTCGTGGGTGAGCGCGTCCCGGTACGTGAGGAGGGTTTGCCCGGGCGCGGGAACGAGACCTTGCGCCGCGGCGCGGGCTTCGAGGGTCGTGTGTTTCATGGGGCGAGCATGGCAGGATTTCTCAAGCAGACGACAGTTCGGCGGAGGCTGTTCGAATCGAATCGCCTGCGCATGAACCGGCGCGACCGCAGCGACCAGCGCGAGACACAGCAATGAGGGGCGCATCAGTTCGGCACCCGGAGCATCCTATATCCGCTGCCACCTGAATCCGTAGGGCCCTCCGAAACGGCCCCGCCGCCAGATCCATAGGCGGGGAGAACGAGCGTTTGATCCGTGGCGACCTTGATTGCCATCGATCCGTTCGTATAGACGTAGAGGGGCGCGGCCACGCTATTGCCGATCACGGAGGAGTACGGCGTGGCGCCGGAGAAGATGGCACCTCCAGTGCTGCTCTCCACACCCACGGTCAAGTTCCCCGTTCCGTTCGCGAACGTGGCGAAGACCCGCGCCGTAGATGTTGCGGCTTGTGCCCGGATCGCTTCCGCGTCGGCCGTCACCGTGATCTTTCCGGTCACCGGGAACGATCCGTCCGTGTTCAACGTCGGGGTGAGCTTCCCCGACAACGTGGCGCTTACCACCACGGTCCCGGCCGAAAAATTGATGAGGCTCGTGGTCCCCGAGGAATTGGAGAGGACAGCGACCCGGGTCAGGGTTTTTGTGCTGGAGGTGTACAGCCCGTATCCGTTCTCCCATTGCGCCGTGACCGGGTGTTCGATGCTGTAGGGCACGGTCTTCCCGTCCGCGCCCGCGTTCGCGAACGTCGTCCGATTCGGCGCGGTCGCCCCGGTCAGCGTGATCGGAGAGCTGTTGCCGATATTAGCGGCGTTCTCTTGAACTCGATCCGGGAGAAAGAGCGCGGTCACGGCTTCGGCGGCACGGGTGCGGGTTTCAGCAACTGCCCGAGTTGCTGGTGTAACGACTCACTCGCCAACGCGAGCTGGCGAAAGCCTACGATAAGCGCGCTCGCCGCTTTGTCGTTCCGGTCGAGCAACCCGTGAAGCACTTCGGTCTTCCCGGCCAGCGCCGGGTCGCCTTGTGCCGCGAGGACGTGGCCCCGGACCACGGCATTTTGCTGGTGGATCTTGGCCGCCGTGGCCACGAGCCCGGCGAGCTGGGTCACGGCCGCGGGGTACGCGACGACGGACGGGGCGGTGTGTTCCGCGAGCAACGCGGTGACGGCCGGCGAGAGAGGAGAAGTGTCCATGTTACAAGGTTTGGTCTGGGAAGGCGGGGGTGTACTCAATGTGCGCCGCACTAAAGCGAAGGGCTCCGTCCACTGGGCCCGTCGGCGTGTCGTTTGCAACCACGTTCAATTGGAGAAGATACGTGTAGCCCGAAACCACCAACTCGGACAACGCCGTTTGCACCACGACCCATCCGGCCGTCGGGGCGGGTGTTAAAAAGCCACTCCCCACGAGCACCGCCGCGGTTCCAGCCACCACCCGCCACAGATAAATTTCAAATTCTGGGGAGGCGATGGTGTTTGAGTACACGTCTACCCCCACAACGTCGAGCGTCACGCCGGGCGGAAATATGGGTAGGCTTTGAAAGAACGTGTCGCTGTCACTGGAGAACTCGGCCGGATTCCTCCAGCTTCCGTCTGTCGGATCGAAATAAAACACAGCGGACGGGGGGTGATCCAGCCCTTGCAACCAGCCTTGAGGTGAATAGCTGATCGTCTTCGCGTTGCTGTACGTCGGGAACCCGGCGATCGCTTGCGTGAGCGGTCCAGCGATCCCGGTTCCGCTCGGCCCGCTGAACGGAATCACGGACACATACCACGTTTCCCCGAACGACAAGGGCGTGGTGATCGTGAACGGTCCGGGCCCCGCGATCACCGTCCCTCCGCCCAGCACGTCATCCCGGCTCGGAAAGGCGCTGCCACTGCCGAGCCACAGGGCACTTTGCGCCGTGGGCGGTAAGTTCACCACCATTTGCCCGCTCCCGGTCACCCCCGGAGAAATCGTCACCCCCGTCAGGTCGATCGGGGTGCTGTTCGCGGCCCGGCTCGCGTTCGCGCGCTTCAGCCAATTCGCGTAGGACCCGACCGGGTAGCCGTTACACCCGATCGTGGTGACGATCCCATCGTCTCCGACCGTGTGGCGATACTGCACCACGGCGAGAATTTGATCCTGGTCGTAGTGGTCCCCGTTCGCCCGGAACTCTACGCCGTCCTGCAGTTGAACATGCCACGCGTACGCCGTGGCCATCGTATGGGACAAGAAGGGAAACTCCGTGTCCGCCCGCGCCGCGTCGAGGAGCGCCTGAAGCGTGACGGGGTCCTTAATGAGCGAGACGGCCGGCTCCTCCACCCCGGCGAACCGGATGCCGAATTGAAGCTGGCTCGGTGTCGGGCTCGTGATCCAGTCGGCAATGGGTGGGGAGGAGCAGAAGCCCTGCACCCCGTTGTTGTCATAGTAGCTTCCCCACCAGGAATTGCGCGTATTCGCGTACGACAACGTCGCGTCCGTGATGTCCCGGTACTCGGTGGGGCCGAACGTATCGAGCACAGGCACCACGCTCGTACGCCCAGGATTGTAGAATGTGAGTTGGAAATTGTCCAGTGGGTCGTACCGGTACCGACACAACCAGCCGATCGTCGCCGCCCAGTCGTTTTGCAGCGCGTCGAGCACGCTTTTGTCGTTCGGCTGCGTCGCCCCGGTCGCGTTGTAGATGTTCCAGGCGGGCGAGACCGGCGTGTACAAGGTCGGCGTCCCCCGGACCGGGGTATTCCCCAACACCTCCGCCATCACCGTTTCAATCGGAACGGGACCGGGGTTCGCGTACTGGACCGGAGTTTCGATCGTCGCATCCGCAATCCACGCCGAGAGATCCCGACACTTCACCTGAATCGGCGACGTCGCCCACGCCACCGAATCGATCACCCCCTGAAACACGTCCTTCCAGCCGCAGTACGTAGGCGTGAAGTAAAAGTTGGTCGCGAGCGCGGGATTCCCGGAGCTCCCGCCCGCGAGCGCGTCCGTCCCCGCGGTCCACCCGGCCCCCGACGCCTGCACCGTCATTACGGCGAGCACCGTGTAGCTCGCCCCGTTCGCCGCGAGGAGTCCGGCCACGGCCGCGCGTGCCAGCTCCTCCGTCGCGAACCCGCCGCTGTGTGTCGTTCCGCTCGTGCCGTCGAAGTACGACGAATACACGGTCCCGTCCGTGACTAAGATCCACACCGCCCAATGCCCACCCACGATCGTTCCCGTGCCAATCCCGAAGGGCGTGTTGGCCGGGATCGTTCCCGAGGCAGGGACCGAGACCCAGCGGCTCGGATCACAGAACGGACCAGGCACCGTGTTTACCACTTGCGTGTCGGTCGCTCCCCGCGCGAACCCCGGGTCCTGGGTCGGGGTCACGCCCTTCGGCACGATGGCCGTACTGAACCGGATAAGGGACCCGGGGTTGAGCAACGGGGCATACTGCCCCGAATTGTCCACGTTCCACGGGCTACTCGCCACGAGCGGCACGAGCGACTGGGCCGTGGGCGCGAGTCCGTCTCTCCGAAGCATCACCGTCGCGTCCCAGCATGCTTGATTCGCGGACTCGCCCCACGACGTGCCATTTTCGACCCACGCCGACACATCGATCCAGGACCCGTCGTTGTTCTGAATCTCGACCCGGAGGTGGTGGTTGATCCCCGAGACGGCCCAGTACCCGGCCAACGTCGGATCATTGTACAAGTTCGTGGCCGCGGCGGGCGTGCCCCCGCTCCACCCGGCCCACGCATCGGTGCCCGGCGTCCACGAGGCGCCCCCCGACGCCTGGACCGTGAGGTAACACACAGGGGCCGCTCCGTTCGTTGCAGGAGCGGGCGGTTGCGCACCAACCGGGCCACTCCCCGCGGGGGTGCCGCCGAGATACACTCCGCCCGCGAGCTGGATCGCGAGGTAGTTCAGCCAACGCTTCGCCGCGGCTTCCGTCGCGAATCCTCCGGGAACCGGCGCACCGGGTACGCCCGCCCATAATGCGACCGGGCCGAGCGCGCTATAGCCGAGGACCGCAATCGCCCACTGCCCGGCCGCGAGCGGATTATTTCCGAGCGGCTCCCACACCCCGCCGGCCCAGCTTGTGTTGACGGGCAACGTGCCCTGCTGCCCGTTCACGATGAGGGGGATACCCGTCGCCGCGCCGAGCGCGAAGGCCGACGTCGCGGCGATTCCGGCCGAACCGTAGGCCGCCACGCGCTCGGCCAGCCCGCCGAGCAACGCGCGTTCGGCGATTGTAATCGTTCGCATGGCTAGACTTCGCGGACCGTGATGGTGAGCTGCCGCTGAAACCCGAGGCCGTCTCCGGTATCCTGATTCAGGTACGCCGGCGAATCCGTGTACGCACAGATGCACAAAATGGTTCCGCCCCCAGAGCCGGTCAGCGCCGTCCCTCCGCACGTCACCACTGCGCCGAGCGCAATCAGCCCTTCGATCGTGGTGGCGAGCGCGTCCTCGATCGGCATCGTCGTGATCTGCCACACGCGCTTTTGCCACCGCCGTGTGCTACGCAGATTTCCCGCATACGCCCGCGAGTCGGAGCCCCCTTGCTCCGGGGCCTTCTTCACGGCGCCGCTCGTATTGTCGATCGGCACCGTGGTGCCGTTGATCGTGAAGAGACTCATACCGTCTGCGGGATCAACTCCGTCCACTGCGTGGAGCTGAGCCCGTTGTTCGTGGCTAAGGTGCCGAGCCCGGTCAGCACGGCGCGAGCAATCTCCGTCGACCCGACCTGGAGAATAATCGTGGCGCTCGCCGGGTTCGCGCTATCCGAGGTCGGGTTGCCGTTCCCTTTCCCCCCGTCCCCGCCACCACTTCCCCCCGTGCCCGTGTCTCCGCCCCCCGTGGGGGTTCCCACCACGAGCGCGGGAGGATTCCCGGTCAGCGCATTGTATTTCTCTAGCATCGCGCTCCAATCGGCCGGGAGCCCCAAGAACGTCTCGGTTGAGACCATGAGCGCCGCAATGTTGTTTTGAATCGCGGTCGTTTGCTCGTTGTACAATGTGTTCGCCTCGGCGAGGTCGGCGTTGCGTTGCGCCTCCAGCTTCTTCCCGGCTTCGGTGCTCTCGATCGTGGCAACGAGCTGCTCGTACTGCACCTTGGCGCTGAGGAGTGCCGCCGCTTTTTCGTCCGCCACGCTGTGGGTAATCGACGCTTGGTAACTCGCCAAGCTCGACGCAATCTTGTCCAGGTTATCCTGGAGCTGGATCGCAAATTGCTCGCTCGCCTTCTTCGCGCCGAGCAGCGAGGTCGTGAATCCCGCAATCGCGCCGATCGCCGCACCCACCCCGGTGCCGAGTCCCGGGATCACCGACCCAATTTCCGCGCCGGCCGCGGCTCCCGAGGCCGCGCCCCCGAGGCCGGCCCGCGCGGCCGACCCCCCGGACGCACCCACCGACTCCCCGTAGTTGTAAATGTTCGACAACGCACTCAAGCCCGCGCCCGCGGCATACGCCCCTTGCTGTAGGCCGCTTCCGGTCGTGGCCGCGTTCCCGAGCGAATTGGCAACACTCGACCCGATCGACAACCACCCACCCGTGTTGTTCGAGCGATTCCGACCCGTCGCCGAGAAAATCTGAATGAGCAACTGCACGTGCTGCTCGGCCGCGGCTTCTTCTTGCTGCCACCGCTTCTTCCGATCCTCGGCCATCTGGTCTTCGGCCTGGTCGAGCTCCTCCAAGAACTTGAGCCACTTGTTCTCGACCGCTTCCCGATCCTTCTCCGCTTGCTCCGCGCCCTGGTTCTGCGCCTCGATGCCGGCCAAAAACTGGTTCGACTGCTCGGTCATGAACTTGTTCACGGCTTCGCGGACCTGCTGCGCACGCTCGTGAATCGTCTTCGCGGCATCGTCCTTCTGGGTTTGCTCCTCTTTCCCGATCCCGCTCAGCCGGGCCAGGACCTGGTTGTACTCGTCCGACCCTTGCCGAAGCACCGTAATCGCTTCGGTCCAAAATTCTTTTTCGTCCTCCAGTAACTCCATCTGCGACCCGCGCGCGTTCCCGGCGAACACCGCCCAAGATTGCGTAAAGCGCTCGTACTGCTTCCGGTCTCGATCCTGAGCCGCGGCGAGGTCGTCGAGCGCCTTGGCGAGTTGCTCTGTTTGCTGGAGCAACGTCTGCGCCATCGGGATGCCCGCCTTCAGCGCCTCGTTGAACGTGTAAGTCGAGACGTTGCGTCCGTCGAAGGTCGCTTGGCTCCCTTCCACGGTCTCGACATACTTACTCCACGCCTCCGTCGCGTCCTTTACCGCCTTCTGTTGATCCTGAACCGCCTTCAATGCCTCGGGACCCCCGGCCGAGACTGCTTGTGTCTGCGCCCGCGTGTCGGATAACTGCAGGCCCGTGGCCGCGAAGGCGGACGACCCATACTTCCGAGTCTGCTCCTGCCGGGTCGCTTCCGCCTGGTCATTCTGCGCCCGGAGCACGGCCATTTTCTCGATGAGCCCCTGGACCGTTTCCGCCTGGGTGATAAATTGCGACGTGAGCTTCTGCACCGCCGGACCACCGGTCGACCCGAGCTGCTGTAAGTCGTCGATGTAGTCCTGCAAGCTCAACGTCCCCTTCTTCACCTCGTCCCCGAGCTGCGCCACCGTATTTCGAAGGGTGAAGGTGTCGTCCCCCGCCTTCCCCCCGATCGGACTTTTTAAGAACTCCCAGAACTCGCTCAACGTGTTCCGGACTCCGGACGACTCCATCAAATCCCGCGTCTTCTTGATCTCGTCCTGAAGCTTCTGGAGCTCGTTCGTGGGCTGCGTCATCTTCAGCTCCGGCGACGCCAACGCGCCCAGCGCGTCCTTCAGCTCTAGCAATCCTTGCTGTTGTGCCTTCGCAACCTCGGTGTATTTCTCGGCGTCCTTGGTCGCGTTCTCTTGGGGCGCCGACATATACTTGAACGCTTCGCCCACGGCGATCACGGCCGCGAGCAACGCAATCATGGTCGTCATCCCGAATCCCAGTACCCCGATCGTCCCCGCTACTCGGCCGAGCACCGGCGGAAGTCCGGTCGCCGTCGCCGCTACGCTCGACAACGAGTACCGCAGCCGAGACAACCCGAGACTCGCCGCGTTCGACGACGAATTGATGCTTTGCAACGACCCGCTCGCCGCGGCGAGCGCGGCCTGCTGCTTGGCCGGGTCGGCAATGGATTGGAACAACCCTCCAGACTCCGCCATAGCGGTCCGGAGCTCGGTGTTATAGGCCTCGGCGTTCGCGCGCGCCGCGTCCCGCGCGGCCGACTTCGAAATCAACCCGCCTTCCACCGCGGTCGAAATCGCTTGCTGCTCCGCCTTAAACTCCGCTTGGAGTTGTTTCAAATACTCTTGCGCGAGCTGTCCGGAGAGCAACCGCGCTTGTTGTAGTTTCTGCGCGTTCGCGGCCTGCGTCGCTTGCCAATCCGCTTCCCGCTGCGCGTTCCGCTGGGCGAGCGCTGCCGCGGCGGCACGATCCTGCTCCTGGAGCGCGAGCAGCTCCTCTTTCGTCATCTGCGACCACGCCTTGGTGTGCGTGGTCGCCATCTGAGTGGCCGCGGCCTGAATCTTCGCGCCCGTCTCTACATAGACCTTGCCGCCCGCCGCAATATCGGTGGTGTCGAAGCCGAGGGTAAGCTGAACCTGGTTATCGCTGCTGTCGGGCATCGAAATAGGCAGAGAGGTACGTGGCGTCCATGTCGAGCAACACTTCAACAAACTCCCGGTCCCGGTCCTCGAATCCCCATAACGGGGCTACCGCCCGAATCTCGCTCACCGCGATCGCGTGCGGGGCGATACCCCCCGGTCCCGCAATCCAGGGCCGTCGACTCGACACCATTTCGAACGCGCGCCAATACGGAAGCGCTACCGGGCTCACGTCCGGGACGGCTCCGACCGATCCCGGCAACGCGACCCCTTTCTCGGCTGCCGCGGCCCGCACCGCGGCGGATTGCCCCTTTAGACGGAGGGCGCTTCGGAGAGCGCTGGTGAGTTTCCCGACAGAGCGGCCTGCTCCGCGGCCCGAAAGTTCTCGCTCACCCGAGACGCATAGATCACGTCCCGGAGAAAATCGCCCAACGTGGGGTCGAGAAAGAGCTCGCGCGCCTTAGCCGGGGAAAACGGAATCACGGTCCCGTCGTCCTCGGTCACCCCCTCCCAATCGGTCAGGATCGCCGTCGCACACAGCTCGGCATCGCGCTTGAGCTGAATCTCGGGGGGTAAGCCCCCCTCCGTAAGGAGAATGGACCGGTACTTCTTGTCTAAAAGCCGCGCCGTCTCCTGAACGGGCACGCTTTGCTCATAGCGCACCCGAACCCGGATGCCGTTCTTCAAATCCTGCCACACGCCCTCGGCCGCTGCCGCGGGCGTCGTGGCGTACGCACTCCGTACTCCTTTCTTCGCCATAGTCGTGGGGTTCGGTTAAACGTTGAACGCTTCGAAGCGCTGGGCGTGAATGGTATAGCCCAAGGTCGGATGCATAATCGCGTCGAACCTCGCGGCCAGCATCCGATCCGTGTCGATCCCGGGCACGGTCGGGTTTCCGTCGTTGAACTTGATCTTCGGGCAATCGAGCAAGAGTGCCTGCGTCCCGTTATTGTCCATGAACTGAACCGCGTAGCCCGACGCGGTACTGTTCCGAATCTGGGTCAGAATCGCATTCGACCCGTAGTACATATTGAGTTCGCCGGACACGAGGAGCTGCCCCACCCCGATGTCGACCGTGGCGAGACTTCCGAGCGCGATGTTCCGGCGCAAGTTGTTCGTGATCGTCAAGTCCGCGCCCAGGACGAAATTGGCGCCGGGAGTCGGTGCGCCCCCCTCGTACACGAACCCGACGTTGCTGGCCCCCGTCATGATGTCGTTCGTGGGCGCGGCCGTGTAGGTGGCCCCGGACGCTTGCGTCGTGCTGTCGGCGGCCGTAACGCCCATAAACGTCGTCTTCACCCCCAAGACGGTTTTCGCTTGCGCCGTGAGGGCCAAGGACGTCGGCACCATTCCCGAGTAGTACTCGAACTCGGGAACCGCGAGATCCTGGTACTGGAGCTCGATCGTGTAGCTGCGGCGAGTCGTCCCTTCCCGGAGATAGTCGCCGACGTACACATTCACCGTCTTGCTCGCGCCCGCGTCCGCGGCCCAATTGGGCGGGACGACATCGAACAAGAGCGTGTGCGCGGCGACCGACAGAATCCGACAGAAGCCCTTGGTTCCGGCCGTGGCGAACGCCACCCCGGACGTCGGCCCCCCGACATAGACCCACATCCCGGCGGCCAAGTTCATCGTGGTGAAGTCGAGGGTGGTGCTGGTGAGCCCCTGCGTCCCGAGGCCCCCGGCCACCGCGACGAGATCCCCGGACGGTCCCTGGAACCCGATCTGCTTCACCCGGGCCCCAATTTGCGGGCTCGCGTCCGTTACGCCGCTCGTGATTACGATGCTCGTGGCCGAAGACGCCGAGCCCGCCACCACGGTCCGATTGTTCCCCGCCGCGGCGAATCCGCTGCACGCGATCAGCATGTACTGCTTGAACGCCCCGGTCACGTCGACCGTCCCCGCGCTCGCGGCACACGTGATCGCGGTCGACGAGACGGCGCTAATGTTCGCGGTCTGCGCGGCCGTGTTCCGCCGCACCGAGGCCCACACCCACTCCGACATCAACGTTCCGCGCAGCACGGTGTCACACGCCCCGTACGAGGCTTCTTGCGGGATGTCGCCCCCCGCCTCGAACCCCATCGTAATGACATCGGTGACGCGCCGATCGGCGCGAAGCTCTTTCGACGTGGCCGTGGTCTTGGTGTACGCGAGCCCCGAGCCCGTCACACGCAAAATCTCGAACACCGGATTCGTCGGAATGACGCCCAGGCCCCCCGTCTCTTCCACGATGCCGACTTGTGTACGATTGGAGTTGCTCATCCGTGATCCTTAAGAAGTGAAAGTGTAGGCGAAGCCCCGAACCGTGAACCGCATCGAGACCCAGTCCGCATCCTGCGCAAATCCTTGCCGAGACGCCTGGAGAATAGTGAGCGACTGCCCGTTGTAGGATAGCTCGCGTCCCACGGACAGCAACTGCCGGAGCGCGTCCCCCATCCCGTCGATCCCGAGCGCCCCGCTCCCGGCCGGATAGGCCACCGTCACGGCGTATTGAAAGTCCAATCGCACCCGCGCAAACGGGCCCATGCTCTGACGCTGAGTCGGGCCGGCGCGATAGTCCTCCCGGAACCAGCACTGCCCGGGCGTCGTGGTAAAGGTGATGTTCTCGTCGGCTTGTGCGCTCGGAAGGCCGGCCGTGAGCGTGACGGTGGCTGCGTCCGAGGTCGTGGGCGCGGCCCCTCCGAACGGAATCGCGAGCAAGAGCGACTCGTCCGTGAGCGCGATCACAAACCAGTTCGCATTATAGCCCGCCACATTCCATCCTGCCGCGGTGAGCTCGTCCCCGGCCGCGAAGCCGTCGTCCACGAACGAACCACCGTCCGTCCGGGCGACCAGCACCGACGCCGCATTCACCACCGTGAGGGTCAACGGAACTGCGGCGGTTTGCGCCTTCACCAAGGAGAGGAGCTCCTGCCGCAAGGCCGACCGAATCCCCCGATGGAACCACGCGGCCGTTTGCGATGCGCTGAGAATTTCGTACGGGATCTGCAGCACGGCGGCCACCCACCCCAACGCTTCGAATGCAGTGAGCTGTGTCGCCGACACGGGGAACGTCGGCACGCCCAACGCCTCGTACGCGGTAAGGCGACTCTGCTGCGCGAGGGCGAGCGCCTCGAAGGCCGCGAGTCGGCTCTGTTGGACCGGAGCGAGGGACTCATACGCCGTGAGGAGCGACTGGACGGCGCTCGCCAAGGATTCGTCTGCCACGCCCCGGGTCGCCACCACCGGCCCCAAGGACTCGTCAGCGACCGCCTGGCTTCGGCTCACCGTCCCTAGGGATTCGTACGCCGAGAGGAGCGTATGCGCCGCGAGCGCGAGCGACTCGTAGGCCACGAGCGCCGACGCCGACACGGGACTCGTAGCCGGGCCCAGCACTTCATACGCCGTGAGCTGCGCTTGCTGGGTAATACTGAGCGATTCATACGCCACGAGTCCGGACTGAACCGCTTGCGCGAGCGACTCATAGGCCGCGAGCCCCGATTGAAGCGCGAGCGCCAGAGACTCGTATGCCGTGGCACGCGCCGCGAGGGCGAGGGCGAGCGACTCATAGGCGGTGCCCTGCGTCGCGGCGAGCGCCGCGAGCGACTCATAGGCCGTGGCTCGGGTCGACGCGAGCGCGGCGAGCGACTCGTAGGCCGCCCCTCGGCTCGCGGAGGCGAGCGCTAACGACTCATACGCCGTTCCCTGCGCCGCGGATACAAAAACGGCCCCGTGAACTTGGGTCCGTTTCGGCTGGATCGGAAACCCACGCCCAAGTCGCGCCATAGACTAGGCTGCCCGGGCAACTCGACGCAGAAACTTCTGTCGCTCCCGCTCCCGTTCCCGCAGATACCGGGCCGCTGGGTCGGGGAACCGGTGGTGCCAGCGCGAGGCCCGATTCACCGCCTGTTGCTGTACCTTGCTTTCGGCCGGGGCGTTCGTGCCACCACCGCCGGAGGCCGCCTTGAACGTCGCAATGTCGGCGAGAAGCGCCACGCTAGCCGTCGGTGTCCAGAGCGGATTCTCCGCCCCGGCTGTCGTCTGAATCTTGTAGGCGAGAGCCAATCCGTATGTTGCGGCTTTCGACTGGTTCTCGACAAGGTTGAACGACGATCCAATCGTCGCGATCGTTCCGCTGTTCGCGCATCCCGTGATTAGGACTTGGCCGTTTGTAGATGGTGTTACTGACCCGGTGTTTAGGGAAGCTCCGAACGTCGAAGCGCCGTTTTCCGCGTCGAGCGGAGAGGACAGGGCAGTCCCAGCAAACCCGACGACAGCGATTGGAGCATAGCCGTTCGTTCCAGTTGCCGAAAAGGTTTGAGAAGACGACACCGTGGGAGACGCGACGTAATACATTCGAATCCAGCGATTGTCTCCTGGATAGTGATAGGCGGTCCCTGGTGTCCATGTGTTCGAGGAACTGTCGCTCACCGTGGGCTCCGTGGCGGCATCGTACCATGACATGACAAGCGCGAGGAGCGCCGAGGTGAGAAAATTGGCGGCTCCAGTGGTCGTGCTATTCTGACCGCCCTCGGCGCTCACATGATTGACGAGCGTGATCGCCATCTACAACGTCGCCGTGATCGTCGCAACCTGTGTCCGCACCTTTACGCTCCCCCCTTGGCTACGCTGACCGACGCGCTCCCCGACACGACCCTGCTCAGCGAAAACACAACAGCTACCACCTGTGCGCTGCCGATCTCATTCCCGACCACCATTCCGTCGCCATAGACCCCGAGGACGGTGCCGTTGCTCGTTCCCCAACTCACCTCGGCCGCCAACACATTTCCGGCCGCATCTTTACACACGGCGGTCGCTTGCATACTCGCGCCCACGGCGAGCGTGTCCTCGGGCAAGCTCACCGTGATCGACGCCACCACGGGGAGCGGTCGAAGCGCCGTTACCTGTGCCGCCGTCACCACCGTCCCGACGCCGAAGGCCACCTCCGCCGGAGACGCCGGCGTGGACGTCGTGGCCGCGAGCTGCGCCATCACCGCCGACTCCTCGTCCGCCGTAATCGCACCCGCCGCACGCGCCACCGACGCCCACAAGCCAACCGCTTCTCGATCCTGGCCCCGAATATCGTTGCGAATAGTGGCCGCATTTGGGTTCGTCCACAACGACGCCTGCGCTGCGGTCGAGAGCACCCCGAGCACCCCGCCCACGGACAACTGTGCGGGAGACACAATTGCCGTGCTCTTCGCGTTCAATGCCGCGGCCGTTCCCGCGTCGTCCCCGGCCGCGTAGGCAGTCGCCGCGGCCGACGTCGCCGCGATCAGGTCCGCGAGCGTCATTCGACGATCCCGAACCCGGCGTAGCAGTTCACGTTATTCGGCGCCGTACACCGAATCCCGAACCGCTCGCCTTTGCCAATTTGAATCTCCTTCCCGAGCGGGAACATTACGTGCTTCCCGGACGTGGGCGGGACATTGTGCCGATAGAGCACGTCCCCCGCCGATCCGTCCGCCGACGAATTGTACCCGGCCGTACAATAGGCCGTATCGCCCTCCAGAATCGTCCCCCGCGACTTCGGGGTCAACGACGTCGTGGTGCAATCCGACGTGAATCGCAAGAGCTCGACTTCGACGGGAACGTTCCCCGCCGTCACCCCATCGAACTCCACCCACCACTCGTCCAGCTCGATGCCGATGTTCGCCCCCGCCTTTACGTACAAGACCGTCTTCGCGGTAGTCGCCGCCAGAGCGACCGCGGGGGTAGGTGCTTCGTATTGGCCCATGGCTCAGTTCTCCGCGGCGACCGGAGCCTCTTCCTCCAGCACGTACAACGGCGCCGTGTACGTCGCGGAGAGCCCGCAGTCCGGGCACGTATACGAGTGCATCTTCCCGTCCAACGGGCCTGCACACACGACGTCGTTGAAGTCGTGACCACACCCGGGACGGCCCTTCGCATCGGCGAGGCGTGCCGCGGCGAGGTCGCCGGCGCGGAGCGCGTCCGCCACTTTCGCCCGTTCCGCTTCGGGGAGCGCCCCCCGGCACCGGCGCGGAATCTGCCGGATCTGTGCCTCTGCTTCGGTCCGCGTCATACGGTCTGCCCCGCGAGTTGAGTGGTGAAGGTCGAGGTCAGCGCCGACGCATTCGCCGCCAAGGTCTCTTGAATCCAGACCCCGACCTTCGAAGCCGCTGCCAGTACCCCCGAGCTCGGAATACCTTGCGCAACGTTATCGCCGACGAACACCACGCTGCTCGGCGCGGTGAGCCGATTGGCCACGGACGCCGACGAGTTCAGCGCAACATCGCACCCGATCTGGATGTCGGAGGCCGCGTCCGTCGTCAGCGTCATCTGCGCCGACGTGAGCGACAAGCTCCCGTTGTTATTCTGCCAGAACAGCTTCTCGTAGCGCACCTGCGTCGTGCCCGCGGACGCCGACTTCCGGAACATGATGTAGAGTCCGGTGATGTTCGGGGCGAGCGTCCCGCGCACCGTCCCTCCACTCCCCTCCTTCACCAGGACCGTCCGCGTCCCGCTCGACGAGCCGAGGACGATCGAGAGCACCCGACTGTACGTGTTCGTACTCAGGACTTCCGAGGTTCCGTTGAGCGTGACGCTCTCCGTTTGAATCGCGCCACCCGCGTCCCGGCCCTCGATCGTGACCGATCGGGTGTCGGTCCCGTCCGAGATCACGGCCACCTTCGCAGAGGTCCCGAATTGCGTGAGCGCCGGCTGTGACGCGGTGTCGATCGCCCCGCCCGACGTGGACGCGTCGTCCTCGGGACGCGAGGCCGCACAGTAGCAGACCAGATCTGAGGAGACAATGCTCATGGCTTATGAGGGAGAGAAAGAGTAAGCGAACCCGCGCGCCGAGAACACGACCGAAGACCAATCCGCCTCTTCAACGAACCCGGTGCGCAACGCGGATAACATCGTGAATGATTGCCCGTTGTAGGTAAGCACGCGCCCCGGGTACAAGGCCGCTTGGAGCGCGTCGGTGAGCCCGTCGAGCCCGGCCGCACCTGCGCCGGCCGGGTAAAAGACCGAAATCGCATACAAGAAATCGAGCCGCACCCGCGGGAGCGGGCCGAGACTGCGCCGCTGTTCCGGGCCCGCGGTGTACGTTTCCCGCCACCAGCATTGGCCCGGCTGTGCTGTGAAAGTCGTGTTTTCGTCCGCCACGAGAGACGGAAGACCGACCACGAGCGTTACCCGCGCGCCCGGCGCCTCGGACACGATCGCTCGGGGCGCCGTGGCCGGAGTCGTCACCAGGAGACTCGCGTCCGACACCGCGGTCACGTACCAGTTGCCGTTGTTCGCGGCATTGCTCCATCCGGAGCCCGCGAGCTCGTCCCCCGCGGCCACGCCGTCGTTCACGAACGATCCTCCGTCCGTCCGCGTGATCGTGGCGACGGTCGTACTGGAGACCGTCAGCCCGAACAGGGACGGTCCGCTCGTGGCTTTCACGAGCGCCGCGAGCGCCGCCCGCATCCCGGACCGAATGGCGGTGTGAAACGAACCCGTCATAGCGCGAGCTCCAGTTGAAGCCCAGCGCGATCGGTCCATCCGAGGTCCCGCGCCACTTGTTGTGCGATCGCATTCGCCGCATTCGCCACCGTCCGCACAAACAACCGCGGCGCCATCCGGCTCGTCCCGAGCTCCACATAGGTCGCGTACTCGGTGTTGTTGCACAATTCGAGCGTATCGCCCGCGACCACGTCCAAAAGGTCGGCCGCATCGAGCGTCGGCGCCGCGAACGTGGCGCCCGGCGCGCGGGCCAACGCCGGACTACTCCCGCCCCCGTTCATCGACCAGTACCACATCGCGCGCAGATACCCCGTGTCCACCGGCGTGCCCGGGCCGAACGCCCCGCCCACCACCACTTCCTCTGCACACCGGCTCGCGAAGGCGATGATGAACCGATTCAGCTGAACCGGGACCCGTTGCTTATACTGCTCAATTTCGGCCACGAACGCCTCGATCCCCATCCGGCGACTCATGACGTCACCCGGAGCGTGTGCAGAATGGGTGCGCCCCCGTCCGGGGCGAGGCTCGACACACTCTCAATCGTCCAATTTCGGCCCTCCGGGCCAAGTAATTGATCGTCCTTGTGCGGGAACACCGGGCACGAGGCGCCGCTCACGTAGACGGTGCGCCGGGTGCCGAGGACCAACCCGGCATCGCTCTTCGCGATCGCGGTCCGCGGCATCGGAATCGGGACGAGCACACACGTGACCGAGAAATCCACGGCCCCCGTCGCGCTTACCACGCCCCGAATCCGGTCTTGCGACGTGGGCCCGGTCGGCGGATAGTGGCGGAGGGTGTACGTCGCCCCCTTCGCGGCGAGGAGCCGCTGCGCCGAGGCGATCTGCTGCGTGTAGCTCACTCCGCAATCCAGCCCCGCGGGCTCATCGGGTCCGTCCCGGCCGGATTCGAGAACGAGTCGTGCCGGAAATCGCGGGGATCGACTACGGCGCCCTGGTACGGCTGCGCGGGGAGGAAGCCCGCGTTCAACAGCAACGGATTCAAGAGCCCGCGCACCGTCATCAGCAAGAGCTCAATGTCCGCGTCCGCCCGGTACGCCGTTTCCAGCACATCCACCTTCTCGGACGTGATCTTGCCCCCGTGGTCGAGGTCCGCTTGCAACGTGCCCGGCACGGCGAACGCGCGAATCGCGAGCTCGCACTGCGCGTCACAGCACCGCCACGGCACCACGTTGCTCGGAATCGCCGGCCCGCGGTACTCGCTCGCGCCGGTGCGCGGGTAGGGCATCGTTTGCGTATACGAAATGCGAGTGCCGCGGTACACGTACCGCATTTCATTCTTCAAGTAGTCCGCCGCTTCGAGCACGGCCGCGTCGGACAACGTCGGGTCCACGGTCGAGAAGACCCGGTTCCGCGCGAGCGCGTAGGCCGCGACGGTCGCCCCCGTGACGAAACTGTTCGCGCCCGGAACTCCGGACCCGTCCTCGACAATCACCGTCATAGTCCCTCAACAAAAAGAAGCGGGGAGCGGCACGCGCTCCCCGCTCCGGGTGCATACGAGGTCCCGCGGTTACGGTGCGGCGTCCGCCACCAACGTCCGTACCGCCAATAGCAAATCGGCCTTCGACAGCTTCGCCGCGCTCAGGTCCTTCGCCGCGGCCCCGAAGTGCTCGTCCGCGAACGCTTTCAACTCCTCCTTGGTGAAATCCCGCAACACATCGGGATTCGTCATCGGGTCCGTGTCCTCGGACGGCACCTCCACGGCGATCGTGCCCCACTTGACGAATCCGTTGCGTATCCGATTGTCCAGTGTGCCCTTCGGCCACCGCTGCGTGTCGGCCTCGGGGATCGCCGCGCCCGGCGCGTACGCCACGCCGTACGCGGCGAACGCCGCCACACAGACTAAGGAGGTGGTGAGATGCCGCCGCGCCATCGCTCAAATCACCGCGTCGAGGAAGTAGCCCAGCGCGCTCGCGACCACCTTCATGTCGAGGGCGTGCTCACCTTCGATCCGGTCCGCGCCTTCGAGATCGGCCCGAATCCGCTTGATCCGCCAGCCGTCCGTCCCGCCCGTGAACCCGGTCCACGCGAACGTGTACCCGGCCGTGGGCGTGAGCAAACTCGGCGCCGGCGCAGCGTAGCACACCAGCACGCTCTTGCTGGAGTACACGTAGCTCATCGACGAGGTCGCCCCCTCGTGCGCCGACTCGTACACGGCGCGGAGCACGAGGACCTTCTCGATGCCGAAGAAGCGGGCCATCATTGCTTCATCGATCGAGTCCGCGGAGGTGTACTTGAACTGGTCGCGGATCGCCGCATTTCGGCGCAGCGTCGAGAACACCTCGTACGCCATCACCATCGTGTTCGGCTCGAACCCCGTGGACTGGAGGATCGTCTGCTTGGCGACTTCGACGTCCGCGCCCGGATCGGACGAGGAACTCGTCCACAGCGTGGAGGGCGTGTGATCCGTGGCCCACACTCCGGTCACGAAAAACTTGCTCGTCCACTTGAGCTCGCGCCGCAACATCAGCTTCTGCGTGACGAACTCGGTGGCGCTCCGATCGAGCTGCAACACCGTGTCGGCGTTGGCCCGCAGCTGGTCGTCGATGTCCTTGTGGAAGGCATCCACGAGGCACGCGTACGAGTCCGTAGAAAGCGCGAACCCGCTGCCCGCCGACTGCGTGGCCGGGGCACGCGGCTTCGCCTCGTCACGCAAGAAGTCGGACTTGTTGTACAGGTAGTACAGATTGCTCTGCTGCGCCACCGGCACCACCGGGAACGCGCGGTCCGCGACGAACGCCGTGGCGTCCTGCACATACGCCACGCTGATGTTCGTGAGCGGCACGTTGATGTGCGCGTCCCCTGGGGTCGGATTCGCTTTGCGGACGCGGAACCGTCTGCGGTTGATCATGGAAATCGTCCTGGGAGAAAGAAAAGGGAGAAACGACTCAGGGATGCGAGGGGCTCGGGAGTCCCGAGCCCCCTCACACTAGGTCCCGAAGGCCCACCAGTTGGCCTTCTTGCTGAAGGTCGTGGCGGCGATCGGCGTGGTTGTGCTGGAGTTGGTCGGCATCCACGTCTGCAGCAGGATCGACCCCGCGGCCGGCGTGCCCGCCTGGTCGCCGATCGAGGCCGACGCGAAGGTGCACGTGACCACGGGGGCCGAGTCGAGGCTCGCGCCCGCCGCGATCACCGTGGTGAGCCCCGTCACGATCGTATCGGACGCCGTGACGGTGGTCGCTTGCCCGCCCACGAGCCGCTTTCCACCGCTCGTGCTGAGCAACATCTTGGACGCACTCGCGAGCGCCCCGATACCCGGGAGCAACAGCACCGACCGCGTCTCCCCGACCAACCCGGATTCGAGCGCAATCGCGCACACGAGCGCGTCGCCCGTCGCCGTGATCAGCGCGCCGCCCGTGGTGACGGTGAGGAGGTCGCCCTGCGTGATTGTCCCGCCGGCAATCGCCTTACTCTGTCCGCCGAAGGCAATCTCCGCCGGCTGGCCCGACGTGGGTTTGTTTTGGAGGATGCCGAGGACGATGTCCGTGTTGGTCGTCGCGCCCAACACGGTGAGCGCCGCGGCCGTGCTCGGCTTCACCGCGGTATACTGGAGCGCCGAGAGATCGGCGCCCGCCAGGAAGCTCAGCGTGAGAAGTCTGTTTTCAGTGGACATGTTTCACAGAGTCGATGGTGAACGAACGAACGAATCAGCGCGGGGGAGCCGCGCACGGCGTTACGCGTCTTGCGGCTCGACGATTTCCTCATAGAGGTCGGGGTGTTGCTCGCAGGCGAGCGCGAAGGCCTTCTGGATCGAGAGCTTGGGCGTCTTAGCCCGGAGCTCCTCCGCGAACTTGTCCAGCTGCGTCTTCGCCGCGATGGCGCTGGGCGCGCCGCCCGTGAGATCGTCGTCGCCCACGTCCGAAAACAGGGCCGATTTCTCGATGAGCTCGACCTGGCGCTTCACCATCTTCACCACGGTCTCCCGCGCGGCGGTGTTCGTCCCCGCGTTCTTCAGGAGCGCGACTACGTCCTTCGGGTCCATGTTGGACGAACCCACGAGCTCGCGCGCCTCGGCCAGGAGCTCCGCGTCCGCGTGCTTGGCCACGGACTCGCTCGCGAGCTTCAACGCGGCCGTGGCCGCGTCCTGCGCATCCTCGGCCATCTTCTCCAGCCGGGCCACGTACTCCGCGCCCTCCGGGGTGAGCCCCTTCAATACCGTCCGGCGCATGGCATCGTCTCCCTGGTAGAACTTCTTGGTTTTCTTGCCTTTCTTGCCGGGAGGCGTGGCATCGCCCACGTCGCCCTCGTCGAGATCCTCGTCGTCGCCGTCCCCGCCGCCCATGTCGTCGTCGCCGTCATCGTCGTCGCCCGCCTTCTCCAGCACCGCGGTACGGAACTGTGACAACGTCTCGTCGAGATTCGCTTCGAGCTCCTCCGGCGTGGCCGACTTCTCGATGCAGTCCGCCACCGAGACCGCCAACGCGTCGGACATCGCCGTGACGTCCGACTCCTGCTCCTCGGCCCGGTCGCCGAACAGAGACTTCAATAGACCGCTCAAACCGGCGCGCTTGCGCAGCACCTGGCGAGCATGTTGGTTTGCGCCACGATCCACGAGAGAAAGCTCCGCGAGAGAAAGGTGTTTGAGGCGATGACGTCGGCGAGGAATCGACATACGTGAAGCGGGAGGTTAGGGGCAGTTGGTCTTTGGCGAAAGTCCGCTAGGGGTCTTAGATCCGCGCCTGATGCGCAGCCGCCATCCGCATATGCGACGCCGACATTTCTTCACCGCCCGGCACCTTGCTCCACGCCCTCGCCGCGGCGCGATGGAGACGGGCAATGCCGGCGTGATCCGTTCCGCCAATCGAGCGAAAGCCGGTGTTGTTCGCCCCGAGCGCATCCGCGTGATGCGCGGTAGCCGACCGCAAATGGGCCTTGGCTTGAGTCTCGGCAGCTGCGGTCCGAGGAAGTGCCCGCCCCGTCGACGAATCGTACGGGCGCAACGAGTCTTTCGCGGCCGAGTGCAACCTTCGAGCGGTCGAATGATAGCCGCCAAACCCTTTGGCTCCAGAGGGGGTTTCGTCTCCCTCGGTTCCTCCTTTTGCTTCCGCTTCCCGAGTCGCGAGCGCCGCCGCACGGGCCGCGTCACTCCAATACTTCGCGAGTACGGCCGGGAGCGGCTTCCCCGGGAAGAAGCGGCGATAGGCCGCGCGCACACGCGCCTTCACGTCGGCGAGGGCGCGGTCCGGAATCGCCACCCGATTCCCGCGGTAGCCCTTCGGACCGAGCGCCGCTACCGCCCCGGCCACGTGCCGCGCGTCCGAAATGTTGAGCTTGTTTTGGCTCGGATGCGCCGGATCGGGCGTGTAGGCAAACTCCGCCTTGTACAGCTCGGCGAACATCCGAGGGGCCTCGTTCGATTTCTGCACAGGTCCTCCTTGAAAGAGATCGGCGAACATCGCCGGACCGTCCGCGTTCTTTCGGAAGAACGCACCGACCGCTTTGCTATTGTGGGCGAAGCCCTTCTTGCGGAACGCGGCCGCGTGATCGGTCTGGCCCGCGTCCTTACATGCGGCCGCAGCCGCGTAGCACGCGGTACTCGCCGCTTTATGATGCTCCGGCTTCTGCGTCACGTTCGCCTTCGCGCTCGCCACCCGCGCCTTCTTCCGCGCCGCGAGCGCCAGCGCCTTCGGCTCCGTCCCCGCTTTCCCGATCGGATGCCGCTCGGCCTCGCCCCCGATCGAAAACGCCGACAGCTTCCCCGCCTTTACTTCCTCCCACACGGCCTTCTTGTGAATCTTCATCCCCACGAACCACCCTTCTCGGCCGAGATCGATACCGAGCGCGTCCTGAAGCGCCTTGGTGAAGACGATACTGTCAACCACTTCGCCCACCGGGGACGCGATCGTCGCGCCCGCGTACCGCTGCCCGTGCATCCGCTTTCCGACCCGGCCGTTCCGCATGAACGATCCGTGCACCGCGTGCTGGAGCTCGTCGGTGTCGACCTCGTCCCCCTGAAGATCGCACACCGGTTGCCCCTTCTCGACGGATACGAGCGCCCAGCCCCAGACCATCTGTCGGTCCTGGTCGGCCTTCACGATCGTAATGCGGCCGTCCGGCGGCGCCGCGGCCGACGACGCGAACCGCTTCGCCAAGGCGTGAATCTCCGCGGCCAGCGTCTCCTCGTCCCCGTCCGATTCGAGCACGGTCGCAATCTTCGCCAGCGTCTCTTTCGTAAAGGTCTCCGCGTTCATCAGTCGGTTTAGGAAGAGGGTGAAATATGGTATCCGGCAGACAGTATACCGCGCAAGACCACTTTGACCGCGTCTCGATCCACCGTCTTCGCGTCCTCCGCCAATTCGGCGTAGGGGACGCCGTGCGCTTTGTCGTTCGGATTATGCTGGAGCCACGACTCGTGCACCGCCGCGGCGAGCGCCTCGCCGAGCCCCGACTGTTCGGCCCACGTTCCGTCCCACGGGCCCGTCTTCCGCAGCAGCGCCGCCGCCACTCGCTTCCGCTTCTTTCGCTTCCACTCCGGGCTCGGCACGTGTGCGTCCGTCAGCGTCGGACCGTCCTTCAGCAATCGGCGCAACCGCACGGCGAAGGGACTCGTCATGCCGCCTCCCCGTTGTTCACGAACCCGTGCCAGCCGCAGCCGCCCGTCAGAAGGACGGACGCGGCCGCAGGCCCGATAAATGTGATGTCGTCGATCGAGGTACCCGAAAAGGTCCACCGTCCCGGCTTCGGGTCCGCGTCATCCGGCACACGCTCCGCATTCACCGGATTCGTAAACCAACAAAGGATCGAATGCGCGCCGCGAACGAAGTGACGTACGGTCCCGTCCTCATCCGTCTCCTCGCCTCGTTCCAACCCCTCCGCGCATTTCGGACACTGAAACAAGATCCCCTGTACACCATCGACCACACGATCCCCGAGCCGCGAAAAGCCGACGTGGTCGTGACCGGTATCGACACCGTGGTAGCCACCGACGAACTCCGCGTACAGATCACGGAGTTTCACGCGGCCCTCCGTAGTCCGCTCAGTTCGCGCGCCCAAACCTTCAGCACCGCCTTCTGGAAAGCGATCCGCGTGAACACGACACACCGGCAATTCGGGTGCATCGCGGGCCCCGCCACGGGGCCGAGGGGCGTCTCGAACGGATCACCGAACGCGACCCCCTCCGGATTCAGCACCGGAATCTCGCGGCAAATCGGGCACGTGCGTTCGTCTTTCGCCACGTGCCAGAATTGGCGCAGGTGCCCCGATTCCACCTTGCCTTGGTCAATGGCCTGCTGCCACCGCAATTGTTGCCCCCGAAACAAGGCGGTGATCGTTTCCGTGCGCGCGAGCGTCTCCGCCCGCTGCTTGAGCAACCGCTCTTCGAACCGCGCCACCTGCCGCGCCACCTGCGCCTCGGGCATCGGTTGTTTCGTGAGCGCGGCGCGGAGAATCGACGGATCGAACCGCCCGTCCCGGCTCGCGCGCGACAGCGCTTCGAGCAACGGCTGCCCCTTTGCGCCCCCGGTCAGCAACCGCCGGTAGTTGGCCGCCGCGGTCATCTGGCGCGCCGTGAGTCCGAGCAACGGACGCAAGTTCCGCGCCGTTTCGACAGGGTTTACGCCCGCTTGAAGCCCAGCTTGGAGATACCCGACGATCGCCTGCTTCATTTCGGTCGTGAGCCCGCTCACCAGCGAAAGCTCGGCGCCCTGAATCGCGCGGAGCGCGTACGGGTCGTACGCGTCGAATCGAACGCCGAACGGGAGACCCGCCGCGTCTCCGTTCGGCGTTCGATTCGACGCGCGGAACACCGCGTCCCGCAACGCGAGCGTAAACTCCGACAAGTCGAGCCGATCGAAAATCGGCGTCGTGTCGCCCGTCCGCGCGACGTACTCCAACACGTCCGGCGGGAGCGACTCCCGGAGGCGCTGAATCGCCTGCACGAACGCGGCGCGCGGGCCCGGCTCCAGCGACCGCGCGAACGCGTCCAACCGCGCCCACAGCTTGTCGGGGTTCACCCTTCCTCCACGTTCGCCGGTAAGTTCGCGAGCCGCTTCAGCTTCGCTTCGAGCTCCGGGTCCGGAAACAGCTGCGCGCCGCTTTGCGCGAGTTGAAGGATAAACAACCCGAGCTTCCCGAGGTCCGGCGCTTCGAGGTCGCCCGGCTGCACCTTCGGCTTCACGTCCTCGTCGAACGCATTCAGCTCCCACAACCGCGACAAGAGGACACGGTTAAACTGGTCGTCGATCACCGAGAGAAACGCCCCGCACGCCTTTGAAAACATCGCCGTCTTCGAATCGCTCAGCGCGAACGATCCCACGGACTGCTGGCCGAGGAGGATGAAGTCCGCGAGCACCGACGACAACATGCGCTTATCGTACCGCTCGACGATGTCCGTCATGTTCACGGGCCGCGTGCCTTCCGTGGTGACGTACTTGATGTCGTAGAGCGGCGCCTTAGTGTTCGGGTCGACGTCCGACGGTAACACCACCGAGCCCATTTGATCCTTTGCGGTTTTGTCGGCGATGGCCCGGTACGCGTTCGCTACCGCGAGCTCGTCTCCGCTCGCGCCCGGGTCGAGGAAGAGCGACGGGATGCGCATCACCACCATCCCCGCGCTCCGGATCGCCGCGCGGCCCTCGGCTTCCTCGATGGTGCCTTTCCGAACCCACGTGATGTACGCGTTCCGCAACACCGAGCGTCCTTCCGGATTACTCAGCGCGCTCGTGGTGCGAAAAAGCAACAGCTTATCGGCCGGGATCATTGCGTTCGTCTCGCCGATCCGATATTGCTCCAGCGCGTTTAACTCGCCCCAATTGTCGAAGTGCCACCGCCAAATCGTGTCCTGCGCTCGCACCCCGATCTTACTCACCCCGATCGTCCGGTCATCGAACTTCGACGACCGGCGCGGGTCCTTCTGCTTTCCGCGGCGGACCTTATACGTCACCTCCGCCGGCGCGAACCCGAACCCGATAAACGACAAGATGTCGGACATCACGTCGCCGAACGGGGTCAACATATCCTGAAACAGCACCGACTCAACCCACTCCTTCGCGGCGATCGCCTTCGGACTTTGGTCCACGGGAACAACCGTCCACGCCACCGAACGCAACAACATCGAGAACGTAAAGAGCGCCGCGCCGATAATCGGATCGTTATCCATCATCTGGCGATAGATCTGTGCGCCTCGAATCCCGCGAAGCTGGGGAAGGAACTCGTCATAGAGCCATCCTTCCATCGGCCGTGCGCCCTTTAGCCCCGGCGTCCCGAGCTCGATCATGCGCTGATTCGGCGGCAGCGACGGATCGTACGGCGCGCCCGTGCCGCGCGGCTGAGGCGCGGTGTAGTTCGTGGACGACTGTTTCGTGACCTTCGCGGCGCGCTTACTCACTATGCGGCCTCGAACGCGACAGGGAACGGCGAGTGCATTCCGCCCGCGGCGGGCGCCGACCGGGGCAAGAGGTTATACAGCACGTTCCACCGTTGATAGCATCCGTACCCCAGCGCGTCGGTGATGTGATCGAGGCCGAGCGTCTTATCCACTTTGCCTTTATCGTACGTTTGTCCTTCGAGCGCCCTCACCAGCTTCGGGCAACGCCCCGGATGAATCGTCAGCCGACGCAACCCGGTCCCGGAGCAGAGCAGCGACTGCACGTTGTTAATTCGATCCACCGGGTTCGGGTTGCTGTTCTTGACGAGAATCTTGAATCCGTGCGACCGGAGAATGGTGAGGTCCGTCTGCCCCAGAGGCGACGACGTGTGCCGATTCTGCCCGGACGCATCCGGCGCGATAGTAATAGCGCGCTCGGGATACTTGCGCTGAATCACTTGCGCCATTTCTTCTGTGTTGGACGAAAACAGCTCGATTTCCTCCACCACCTGCGGCCACCCGTCCGCGTCCTGGAACACGACGGCCGACATCGGGTTGATGTTAAAGTCGAGCCCGATCACGAGCGGGCCCCCTTGGTCCACGATCCGTGCATCGCAATTCCCCTTCGGCCAGGGCGCACGCGAGAAATTGTCGTACACGCGGCCAGAGAGGGTTTCGAAGCTCGCCTCGTACTCCTGCCGAAACACGCGGAGGTCGAGCGTAGCGCGCGCCTTCTCGATGACGCTGCGCTTCACCCGACCCCCTTGCGCCGTGGTGAAGCTAAAGCTCGCCCAATCCGGGTGCTCGCCCGATAGTCCGAGCAAGTAGTGATCGTAAAAGTGATTGTAGCCCTTCGGCGTTCCGAGAAACGCGGCCGTGCCTTCGCGGTCGGAAAGCGCCGGCTCGATCACTTCCGACCACGCGGCCGGATCGATGTCCGCGTATTCGTCGAACACCGCGTCGTCCCACCCCGGACCGCGCAACTTATCCGGATCGTCGCACCCCTTGATCTGGATAAAGCTCCGGTTCAGGAGCGTAATCTTGAGTTCGGTCTCGTGGGTCTTCGCCACATAGCACGCGGGAATAATCCGCTTCAGCGACGTCCACATGATGTCCTTCCCCATCTTGTACGTCGGCGCGAAGTACCCGTTCGCGGAGTCCGGCTTTAGGTAGGCGTTCCGAAACAACCGGACGGCCGCGTAGGTGGTCTTCCCCACGCGGCGCCCCGCCGGGACCGTGATGCGGGGCGCCGGGCACTGAAAAATGCGCGACTGGGCCACGCCGAGGACCGGGATTCCGTCCTTCACCCGCCCTCCTCGTCCCACACCGGAACCGCGGCCCACCGGGCCCGCACCGCGGCCGGAACTACGTCGTAAAGCGGCGACGTCGCGGCGACGTCGAAGTATACGTAGCGATAGTTCGCGTTACAGACCGCACAGTAGCTCTTCATCCCGATCGACAAAGGCACCGGGCGATACACCACAATCTCCGAGACGAACACGCCGCAAGCATCGCACCACTGCGCGCCCGCGCGGCGGAGATACGGCGCCTCGGCGAGCGTGATCGTGAGTGTCATCCGTCCTTCCCGTCCGGGAGCGGCGCGGCCGGGTCGTACGTGGCGAAGACCGGGGGCGGAAGTTGCGGAATCTCGGCCGGGTCGATCTGGTTCGTGCCGAGGAATCCGATGCCCACCGACGCGTACAGATTTCCGATCGCCGTCACCTGCGCAATGTCCTTCACGCTGTACCACTTCTTGCCCGTCTCCGGGTCCCGGTAGCCTTCTGCCACGGACGCAACATAGTCCTCCAATACCGTCCGAATCTGTGTGTCGAACTGACTCGCGCACGAGCGCCGGATCTCGACCCGCATGCGTCCGGTCCCGGGGATCGGCGCGCGCGGCGGAATCGCTTCCGTGGGGAGCTCGATGGGCGCGTCCAACGCCGGATCTCGGTCCTTCACCCGAGGACGCCGAGGTTTTTGTGTCTTATCAAGTTTGATGTCTACAACACGGCGCGTCATACCGCATCCGGAGAAAGAGGTCCCGTTAGAAGGGAAGATTTTAGCGCGAAATTTT
>Ga0335085_10001593_pt1 | contig 46863 bp, 54 predicted proteins | sample Lox_Sample_45_FD_206712 | JGI IMG/M metagenome (GOLD analysis project Ga0335085, IMG submission 206712) | Soil microbial communities from Loxahatchee National Wildlife Refuge, Florida, United States - Lox_Sample_4.5 | ecosystem: Environmental > Terrestrial > Soil > Wetlands | place: USA...
CATCAGAAACGCTTCCGATTAGGACTTTCCAGAACAGCCCTTAAGAGATTCCACAGAAGAAACCTAATTTGTGGAATAGCGTGAAGAACTCGTCTCTCGAAAATGAACCAGAGACCGTCTTTCTCTTACTTTGTGACGACTAAATCCTTCGCCGTCCAAGAATTTCTCGTCCTCCCTATTAGGAAATGATGATCTTCCAGCTAGCTTTAAAGCGGCAAAAGAGAAATTCATTGAAAAGTCGTTTTTTGCCATGCCTAAAGAGTTGAAGAGCTCCGAGCAATTCGAGAAAATGATCCCAAAAGCAGTCGAATTGAGAGTGGTTCGGGAGAAGGATTACGTAAAATTGAAGCTTAGAACCCCTGACGTGCTTTACACTTTCAAGACAAATGAAGATCAGGCTGAGGGAATTATCAAGAACGCCAAAGAACTCGAAGTCCTGGAATTCGGTCGGGCCAAGGAAAAGTCTTCTGAAAAGTCCGAAGAGAAAAAGTCCGAGACTTCGAAGAAAAAGAAAAAGTAAAGGATCCTAAACGGTAATTTTTGCGCCAACTTCAGGCGCAGAGGTTTCAAATCCGAACCGCTCGGTTATTTCTTTCGCGAATTTTTCGCACGAATCTCCATCTCCATGCGTCGCGTAGACCTTCGGCTTTCCCTTTAGCCGGGATATCATTTCAAAAAGTTCTGTCCTTCCAGAGTGACCAGAGAAATCAAACCGTCGTACTTCAGACTTTACCGGGACAAGCTTGCCTCCCATTAATGTCAGACCCCGATCAAGCAACGTTCTTCCCGGACTTCCCGGCACCTGAAAAGCGACAATTGAGATTCCATTCCTCGGCTCTTGAGAGAGCTGCTGGTTATAGAATACCGAGGCACCGCCCATGAGCATCCCCGCGGGAGATATTATGACTGAAGGAGTCTTGACCAGTTTTCTGCGCTCTCCCCATCCTTGTACGACTTCTATATTTTCCATCGCCTTCCTGAACAGTTCCGCATCCCTCAGTGATTCTTGATAGCGGAACAAGATCTCATTTGCCTTGAGAGCCATGCCGTCCATGGCAACAGTATGTCGAAAGTTCTTCGCTCGGAGAAGACAAGCGATCTCCTGCGCACGCCCTACTGAAAATGCCGGAACAAGGAGGACTCCGCCTCGTTCAACAACTTCATTTGCGAATGCAACAAAATCAGTTTCAATTTTTTCCCTCGGCTCATGATCAGTCATTGAGTACGTGCTCTCCGTTATCACGGCATCCAGCTCGCCAAAGTTGGTATCCAGCCCAGAGATCAATTGCGAGTCCCGCAGATTGACATCGCTCGTGTAGAGAAGCTTTCTTCCGTCATTTTCGAGGACTATGGTCGTCCCGCCAGGGATATGGCCAGAGCTTGGGAATCTTGCCCTAAACTCCTCTGCAACTTCTCTCTCATCGCCAATCGATACTCGCTCCGTATTTTTTGACATTGTGAGAAGGTCCAGGTATTCAAACTGCAGATAAAATCCGGACAGTTTGATAAAGTCCTGAAGCAGTAGAGAAGAGAGTTCAAGCGTGAGTCCCGTAGTGAGGAGCTTTACGCCATCTCGGAGAAAGAACAGTGGAACACCGCCCGAGTGATCCAGATGTGCATGCGAAAGAAGTACTGAGTGAACCTCCTTCGGTTTTACATGCATCGGGAAAGATGGAACCTTTCCAGTATTCGCACCATAATCCAATAGGATCTGGTTTTTCTTTCCTTTTACCAAAATAGCGGATTTTCCAACTTCTTTTGCTCCGCCTAGAAATGTAACTTCCATGAACGCCTAAAAACCTGCCACCGTAAAATTCACTTTTTCTTATAGAATCTGAAGGAAGCTTTTGTAATGCTTCTTTCTTAGATCGAAAAGAAGAAGAGATTCTCGTCAGCGAAAACCAAAATTCTCGACATAACCTTAAATTCATTGCTGTAGTTTTTAGTCCGCTACCGTTGGTTTCTGCGCCCTTTCAGGGACCCAGAAATCGTTGCTCACCGTTGGCTGCGAAATCATGACATTCCAGGTTCTCCCAAAAACTGCAAAATTCGAAGATACTGTTCTCCTTACAGGCTTCCATGGTATTGGCTACGCCGGGTATTGGACGATCAAGTATCTAATCCAGAAACTAGAGGCCAAACGGATCGCTTTTGTTGATTCCGAATCTGTTTCTCCCGTAGCATCAACCGTCCAGGGTCGGCTTGTCACTCCTTACGAATTCTTCCAAGCTAAGGATGTTACCATCTTCAAGGTCGAAGTTCCACCGTATCGAGGAGCTGAAATCGATTTCTTCCGGAATTTTTCGGAGTGGGTTACCGCTTCAAAGTTCAAGGAAGTAGTACTAATAGGAGGACTTGACGCAAATCTTCGGACGGACAATTCCTCCTTCAGGATTGTACATACCTCGGCTTACACTCCGACGGAGTATCTGAAAGAGGCAAAGATACTCGAAGATGAACAGATAATCGTCGGTCCTGTTGCAATCATGCTGAACTATTTTGAGGCCCACAACTTTCCGGCGTATGCCATACTTGCATATTCCAGCACCGAGAGAATTGATCCTCGTGCCGCTGTCTCGTCCATTGAGATCCTATCAAAGACTTATGGTTTTACGGTCGATGTGGAACCTCTCCTCAAAGGAGCCGAGGTAGTGGAAACTGAGATTGCCCGCCAGGACAAGAAGCTCAGCAGGTCAGAGTCTATCTATACTTAGATCCGTTTCTTCAAAGTCTTGTAATTTCTGGAAATAGAGATCTGGGTACTCTTTTTTCTTGCAGAGTAATCTTTCAACTCGTTTTCTAGCCATTCAATCGCCACGTCTCCCGTTCGAAACAGAACACTGATCTTCTTCCACGTTTTCGAATTTAAGACCGGATCTTTTTTCGGGAATGATTCAAGTTGGTGTGTCACCTGGGAAACAGGAAAAATATCAGATATTTCTGCGGGAACTAGTCCGAAAACTGGTGAACAGTAACAAACGAGCGTCTTTTGAGGATCAACGAGTTTCAAGATCTCGCGCATCAGTTCCGAAGATAGAAAGGGCTTGGTCTTGGTTTCAGGACAAATAACCAGAAACTCTCTTTCAGAAAAGTCGAGACGGCGGAGTCGATTCCTATGTCTTACGACTTCAGGCCTCAGAACGTCGAGTTGATCGGAAAGAAATATTCCTCTTTCTTTGAATGCAGGAGTGCCGACTTCAATTTCATTTTCGCGCCCAAGAACGGCAACTCGGAATGCCTCCACAGCCGACGGGTGTGAGTAACATTTAGCCTTCGCGTACTCCCACAGCCTTTCTTCCCATATCGCCTGTTTTGTCTCGTCCACGACAAGCTTCAGGGCGTAAAGGTTGTGGCTGGCAAGCGCGATTATTCGCTCATCCTTCTTCAGAGCTTTTAGCTCCCTTGCATTTATCGATGAACAAATCCTGCAACTGCACGGGAGATACTCCAATTTTTCTAAGCGAATTGTTCCTGAGGAAGAGATGTATCTGTCGCTTTTTGCGTACAACATATATGAAGCAGAATCAAACATGTCGCAGCCCAATGCGACTGCTAGCGGAATAACGAGCGGATGTCCCGCGCCAAACAGGTGGAAAGGTCGATCTTTGGGAAGAAAGCGTTGACTCGCAGTTATCATCTTCACAAGCAAAGGGAAATCGTAACTTTCCATGACTTCGACTGGCGAGCCAAGTGCATAACAACCGTAGTCCATCTTGCTCGAGGCCTTCGCGCTTTTGGTTACGAGGTCAAGGTACTTGCCTCCTTGGACTGGAAGCGTCCAGATGATATCTTCTCTCGAACGTGCTTCCAGCGAATTTTTCGCGGATTGAAGGGTGTCTGCGACCGTTTTTGAGGCAAAGCTCTTTGTGACATTCATGCCTGTCGGGCGGTCTAAAATAATCGCAATGTCGCTTCCAATTTTTTCCTCGAATCTAGCCATCTCCAGAGGATTAACATCAACCGATCCAAACTCCAAAACCTGGTAGCCACCAGAATCGGTCATGATAGTCCCTTTGAAATCTATTATCTTGTGAATCCCCTCGTCTGCACGGTCCTTCATCCGGCGAAATGTTGTGTAGGCATTGGTCATTACCGCCTCATATCCCATCTTTTCAATTTCTGAACATGGAACAAGCTGGCGTACGGGATGGATAACCGGAAGTAAGGCTGGAGTCTCGACACGGGAAGTCTTAGTTTCCAGCCTTGCTATCCTCCCCGCCATGTCGGTGGATTTTATTTCAAATCGAGATTCAGAATTCAAACTTGATAATGACCTCTAGTGTTGGGTGAAAAAAGAAAAAGGGTCCGGCGAGAAACCCATTGTCGACTATTCGGAGTCGATCGCACGAATCCTTTACTGCGATTTTCTTGTAGTTTCTCTGGAAAATTCGTCAAAGATCTGCTTTACACGAGTAGCCGAGAGTCGATCGCCACCTTCAACCACTCCCTTTTCAGTAACTTTGATTGAATCCATGACCATTATCGCCCCAATATCCTCGCGAACCTTTGTCATCCCGGGAAATGCTCGGGAAAGCCTCTCGTTCAGAGCTTTAAGGTCAAAGGGTTTTTCCAGCAGATCGATTTCCTTCACAAAAGCTCCATTGAGCACGACTCTAATAGTCCCTTCACCGGTGCCAGCAACCGATCCTAAGATAAGATTCAGTTTTTCATCAATGCCGATTAGATCGCCATTGTACAGTTTGCCGTCGCCCGTCTGGACACTTACTCGCCTACCTACCATTGAAACAATTTCTTCGGAAAATCGTTTGTTACCAATGTTAGACAAATACCTTGGTTCCTCCAACAAAAAGGCAGAGAGAGTCATCGGACGACTTGAATGCTAAAACTCCACTCATTTCCAAAGTATCGCGATTGTTTGAGTGATATTAAGTCTTCTCGATACCCATCAAGGTTCGGCAAAACTCTCTGGCCAAAAAGTGCCTCGGGCCGGTGTTTTTATTTCAGCTCCTAAAAAGGACCTTACATCTGTATTCGTTGAAATGCCCGAGCTGTGCCCATGATTGGGTATATATTGGAAAACAGAAAAAGTTCGCCCGCTGCCCAGAGTGCGGGACCAAGGTAAAACTTTCTGATCCAAAAGAATGAAATGCCGCAATTGAATTTCTGGAGTTTCAATAGTTTGTGTGCCATTAATTTGAACTTTCGATATTTGCAACCCGGAGTTTAACAACCAGATTATGTCGTTATCGTCACAATTTTCCAAAGGAGAACTTAGATCAATAATAATCGCCTGGGTTGTCCTTTCTTTTGCGCTGTCCATCGGGGCGATTGAAGGACTCTTTTCGGGCAGCGGGAATGTGGACGTAATTATTTCTGCGTTCGTCGCCGTGTTTACTGCTTTCGTTTTGCATGAGATGGGACACAAATTTGTAGCTATCAGACGAGGCTACGTTGCGCATTTTCAAGTCTGGTTGTGGGGAATCGCATTGACTTTGATTACTGCGATTGCATTTCAAGGTCAGTTCATTTTTGGCGCTCCGGGCGCTGTTTACATCGCACCTGCCGCCGCAGCTGCGGGCTACTATGGCTACGGCTATGCCACTGAAAGGGTTCGCAATCCCCAGAAAGACGAGATGGTAATTTCGGCCGCCGGTCCAGGAATCAATCTAGCGTTTGCGATATTTTTCCTGCTAATCTTGTCACTTTTCCCAATAACTGGTCTTGCAAGAAGTATTGCTCTCGACGGTCTGGGACTGAACGTTGGACTAGGATCTTTTAACATGATTCCGTTCCCTCCAATTGATGGATACAAGATCTTCAGATCAAACATTTTGGTTGGTCTGGCTATTGCCTTGCCCCTCTGGGGATTGTTTCTAGTTTTCTTTCTAGGAATTTAGAAAGACAGATAGTTTTGTTCGGAAAGTAGTTCGTTGGCGATCGCAATTTTTGCGATCGCCAGAATTACATTAAGGTAAAATTCGGGAAAATCTAGCCGAAGAGACTGGAAAGGCCTTCCAAAGCTTCTTCTTCCTTCTTCTCTTCTTTCTTTTCCTCTTCAGCAGGCTTCGTAGCAGCTGCGGGAGCCGCGGCAGCAGAAGGAGCCGCCATTGCAACAGGCGCGGCAGCAGCGTTCTTCAACGCATCGTCGATGTTAACTTCACCGAGCGCAGAGACAAGCGCCTTGACCTGAATTTCGTCTGGAGCACCGCCGGCTGCAGAAACAACTTTCTTTACATTATCTTCATTGACTGGCTGCTTCAGTTTGTGAAGCAAGAGAGCAGCGTAAACGTATTCCATCTTGATAGTCGCAACTGGACAAACTCCCTCTGATGGTATTTAAAATTACAGCTTCATCTTTTCGCCTGACTGCATGAGATGGAGAAACCCATTTCTCGGAGAATCACAATGCCAAATTCATTTCTTAATTGAATGAGACTCCGAGACATTTCCAGCAATGTTAAAGACGCAAGTCATATGGTAGTACTTCCGCGATGCCAAAGCCGAAGAAAGGGGAAATTTACGGCACCTTCAACAATGACATGTGTTTCGAAAGAGGGCTCGACAAGTTAAAGAAAATCAAGGGCATCGACATTGACGTTCTTGACAGTCACACGATCAAGGTTCTACTGAAAAAGAAGGGAGACGAAGCTGTCGAAAGCGAGGTAAACGAGGCTATCAGAAGCTCAAAGGGTTACGTGGAAGTCGAGCTGGACACTATTAACGTCCTAAATTCTGGAAAGGACAAGAAGAAAGACGATTCGGGTGTGCTAGACACTCCATTTTACGGCTAACGGATTCAAAGATCAAGTTCGCCTCTGATATCTCTTAGGACACTGGCAAACATTTTGCTAGTCAGCTTACCGGTATTAGTGTTCCTCGGGCTGGGATGATAAGAAGCATACACGGCGGGAAAATCTTTGGAGAAGACAAATCTAGACCCGTGCTTGAAACTAAATTTCTCCTTGGTCGAGTGATACTTCTTTGCGTATCCCAACACTGAATCAAACGCCAATTTTCCCAGCGCCAGAATAACCATACAATTTTTCAGAAGAAACATTTCGTTCTCAAGGTAAGACTCGCATGAAATAATTTCTTCCCGGGTCGGTTTATTATCGGGAGGTACGCAGCGAACTGCCGCGGAAACGTAACAATCCTTGTAGACAAGTCCGTCGTCTTTAGTCTCCGATATCGGCTGATTTGAAAATCCGGCGTCATAAAGATGCTTCACTAGAAATTTTGCGCTGTTGTCGCCGGTAAAGACTCTACCTGTTCGATTGCCCCCGTGAGCAGCCGGCGCCAGCCCCACGACTAGCAGTCTGGCATTTGGGTCGCCGTATCCTGGCACGGGCCGCCCCCAGTACTCAAACGCTGAAAATTGTCTTCTCTTCTCGACTGAGATCTTTTCTCTAAACTCTACAAGCCGAGGACACTTTCGGCAGGAGATAATCCTCTTTGTCACAGCTTCGAGAGTGGTCAACACGGATGGTCGCATCGTCCCAAAAATGAGTTATTCAGAGAAGAGACTCAGGGCCCTCATTGACATGATTAAAGGCATTTTTCATCCATCATGAAAAGATTTTTCCAGAAATATGCTCTCGGAGGGTGTTGTTTTTAATCTGGATTCTAGCAATTTCCAGTCCGGTAAGATACACCTTTAGCCCTGCATCGGGGGTAACTTTTTCCGAAGATGGTCGCGCACAAGTGGACAGATGGGCAGTTGAAGCAACAGGCGAAGAATGCAGTCTATCGCCATTTCGATGCTGCAAAAACCAGGGACTTTGGCCCGCTTGCAACGATGCACTACTCAGAAAACGATGAGTTTTCAAAGTTCGACTACTCAGCCCCTTTCAAAAAACAGGACTATTCGCAAGCAGTGATGCACGAAGAAGTAGCATATTCTAACATTACTGATTTCAACTACAAGATTGACGATTTGAGAATAGATCTTCCTACCCGCGAGGTCGCCATCGCAACTTTTCATCTGGAAACTGGCGGTCTTTTCGTAAACGACTACCGATTCGAGGGCAGTCCGGCGCGGACTATTCTCCGCGCCACTATGGTCTTCATCTGGAAGGAGGATCACTGGCTGATCTTTCATGAGCATTATTCGAGCTTCCCCGACGAACCCACAAAATCACCTTCGAAGCAGGCTTCTTCTACCTTGAAAAGTGCGAGGACTTGACCTCAGTTGAGTGCTTTTGATAGTCGAGGAATCACCACGAAAAGTGTGGAAGAATATCTCTACCAATTATTGCCCGACAGGGACCCTGTCCTAAAATCATTGGAGAAACACGCGGTCAAAAATAAAGTCCCGATCATTGGACCTGTAGTTGGTAACTTCCTTTTGCTTTTGGCATCGATTGTCAACGCAAAGAACATACTGGAAATTGGTACGGCGACCGGCTACTCGGGAATCTGGCTTGGGAGGGTTGCAAAGAAAAACGGGGGCAAGCTGACTACAATCGAATCCGATCCCGCAAGAGTAAAGATTAGTTCGAAAAGTTTTCGCGACGCAGGACTAACTGATTCAGTCGAAATAGTCACTGGCGATGCTCGCGAGGAAGTTCCCAGAATTGCAAGGCATTCACCTGGAAAATTTGATCTTGTCTTCATCGACGTGGGAGACAAGTCTCTCTATGTTGATCTGCTGGAGGATAGCATCAAGGTTCTTCGAGTTGGAGGCTTGTTACTCGCGGATAACACACTTTGGCGAGGTCGGGTTGCCACTAGGACTAAGGATAAAGACACATCTACACTGAGGGAGTTCAACAAGAGAGCATATTCCAACAAGAGTTTACTTGCTTCGCTCGTTCCCATCCGAGACGGCGTGACTGTAGCTCTAAAAGTTGCACCCGAATGAACCGGTACAATTTCTTTTAAACGCGGGAAAACACGAATTGTAAATCCCGAGTAACGGGGTCGTGGTGTAGCTTGGTTAACATGCGAGCCTCGGGTCTATTTCTGCGGGAACGCTCGTGACCGCCGGTTCAAATCCGGCCGACCCCATTTTCTATTCTTTTTTTTTTTGCGTGTTCTTACTTACTTACCTCTACCTCCCTCCTTCCCTATTCTCTACTTACACAGTAACACACTCTAAGACACTGACACTCAGTAAGACACACACTTTCTCTTTCTGTCCCTATCAATGAAGACACACACGCTAAGAAGAGTTAGTTAGGAAAAAAGTAAGAGAGAAACTAATCTCTCTTGAAATTCTACAGGTTCATTACTTTCGATCTCAAAGCGAAAAGACGCTCTCCTTTTCTTTCGTTGTACGCTTTTTCTGCTAGGATTTCGTTAGTGGGTTTCTTTCCTTTCCTAGCTTCCCGCTTTGATTTTTCATCGACCTTATTCCAGTGTGTGTTATGGTCTCGCTGAATGTCAGCTCTATCGACTGGTAGATCTTTCATTTGTGGAAGCTTCTGTTTTCTTTTACTGTGTGATATTTGAAATCACCCCTTGTCTTCGATTCATTAGAATGCTAGATTCTTGCTCTAAAGCATACCGTTCATTTTCGCGTTTTCTTTTGTAGTACTCTTCACTTGTTATGTACAACAAGTTTATCGAGTCTGCACAATTTTGATGATATCTCTTTCTTCCGCTTTTCATGTTGATAGAAACGTACGGAGCTTTTGTAATTGGTTGTGCGCAGTGAGGACATTTTACAGAATGTTTTTTCAGATATCTACCTATTACGATTAGAATCCCTGCCAATTTCTATTTCTCCATGATCAGTTTCCTTACAACGTCAGCCGTTCCTTTAGCGATGTTCGAAGCTACGGATGGTTTTCTTTTTTCCTTCATCTTCTCTTTTTCTTCTTGAGCCTTGAGCTTCTCTAGTTCGTACTGGTTTCTGATTCTCTCTTGCTCTAATCTTTCTCTTTCCGATCGTTCTTGAGTACTCATTTTTTGTTACCTTTTGGTTTGTGTGCGAATCTTCCTTTGCTATCCCTAGCAACTATCACACTCTTTCCACGTATCGTAATTGTACTGAAGACTATTCCTCTACGTTCTACACGTTTTCTGAGCCTAGCTCGTTCCTCTTCGATGCGTCTTATTCTCTCGCGTTTAGGAATCTTAAGAGGTCTTAGAGGCGTTCGAAAAGGAATACCTTTCTTCTGAGCTTCGATTCTCAAGCCCTTTTCTTGAGCTGCGCTGTTTATCCACTTGTAACCTGCCCATCTTACGAAGTCGATTTTGAGATCGGTGTATTCTGGATAATCTCTTTCACCTACAGAACGCTCGAATCTTTGGAAGACGGCGGGAAAAGTTTCGGTCAGGACTTTTCACCAAACTGCATAGTCTTCGGAGAAAATTTTTCGATTCCTGTAGTGTAAACGACTTTTACGATCTTTTTTGGGGGTTCTATGTAGTAGGACTTTACAATAGAGACGCACTTTTGTTTTGGTCTGTTAATTTTCTTCGAAATGCGTAAGGTAGCTGCCTTTCTTCTCATAGTCCAAATGAGGAATCCCCGATCTAACACCTCTAAGGAATCAACCAGGATAATCACCATCTTCTTGAAACTGACTCTATTCCAACACCAACAATGATACGAATCGTTTTTCCTTTTCCGGTCTGTCGATATGTAGATGTTTGAAAGATGATATTTGGCTTGAATCTTGGATAGTACTTTTTTCAATCGGGATAGCTTGACTTGTTCGCAATCCCAAAAGATAGCGTGTCTCCCGTGTTCGAGTTTTGAAGTAATACCTTCAAGAGTTTGTACATCTGAGACGGTTAAGAAATAGACCCGATTGTCTATTGTCTTCTTGAATTGGAATCTCATTTCTTTTCGTACTTGATCGTAGGTGTTCCACATCGACCGCATTGAGGAGTTATTATCGTGAAGCTATAGCCCTTCTTTTCGTGTTTTGTGGCATTGTAACAGATTGATGTTATGTCCAGAACCTGACCGCACTTTGTACAATTTGTCAACTTGCTTTACTCTCCGTTTTTGCTAATCTCTCTTCGCGAAGTTCGCGGAGTTTCAAATTCTTATCTTGCTGTTGAAGTTGATACTTGCTTAGCTCAATTTGCCTTTCTTGATTCTCCGCTTGTTTTCGGAATAGACTTAGTTCTTCAGCTTGAAGCTCAATGAGTCGATCAACTTGTTTAGGCGTCAAAGCTGTATTTTGTGGTAAGATTATCAATCTAGTTTCCCTTCGATTCCCATCTTGATTCCATATCTTTCAACGATAGAATCATATTTCCAATAGCAATTTCAGCGTCAGCAAGCCTATCTAGGTAGCTATCTTGCTTTTCTTTTCTGATTCCTATTTGGTTAAGGTAGGATATCAGAATAGAATCATCTTGATGTTTGAAATGTCGGAGTTCAACCAGGTACCTCAATATTTCCTGTTGAATTTTGAAACCGTTAGCATCAGGACTAATTTTTGCGAGAAGTTGAAAGTACATAGTGTAATGCCTCGGTTGAATATTTTGACTTACGAAATCTCGGTAGTCTTTGATTTCTCTTCTAGGGACAGGATCGAAGCCACCGATTGGCTGTATTCCCGCTGAGTTCTTTTCGTCAGGTAAGGCAATACGATTTTCACTATTTCGAGGATTTTTTCTTCGCTTGGATTTCTTAGATGTCTCCGTTTTATTTCCGCTATTACCTCGTGAATCTGTAGCATTCTTTTCTTGTTCATCGGAGATAGCCACTTTTTCACCTTCTCCATCTCGGTTTCCGATATCAGTTGGTCTAGACTCGACACTTTCCATTACCCCTTCCTTCCTTGGGATGTTGTGTAAACATAGGCATCAATAAGAACGCATAAGTTATAGAATCGACCCTGCTAGTTTCGGTTTTGAAAAACTGGGAAGATTTTCCAGAGATTACGCTGGAAATCATGAAGGATGTCCGTAAGGGCTTTCAGATTAGCAAGGAACAGGTCGATAGCCAGCTCAGTGAATGGAGTATTCTTTTCTGTATTCTTGATAATCAAGAAAAGGGAATTTGGTTCAATGAGATTCTAAGACGAGTAGGGTTAAGCCACGATGTTGTCAGGAAACATCTTAAGAAATTAGAGAATAAAAAACGGGTTTATCACGAAGGAGAAGGACGCGGAAAAAGAAAAATCTACAGAGTAACTGAAGACTTTCTTTCTTCTGCCTCATTTACTTTTCCGAAAACAATTCCCAGAAATGCCTACCGGCTTAAGGAATTATACAAAAATCCGATTTATTACAAGTATCGTCTGGAGTCTCATAGTGAGCTGGAACGCGAGATACGAAATCACTTCGATAGCTTGAGAAAACAATGAATCCTCTTTACATTAATGAAAAAGTATGTTCTCTTTCTGTAGAGGATTTCCATCTCAAAATATGGAATCCCGAAGAAAAGAAAGTAGTACACCTCTTTAAACCTAGAAAAATTCCGTACGACTCGATTATTATTCAACGTAATAGAGGTTCAATCAGCTTCGCAGCTATCGACTGGCTAATGAGACACGCCATTTCTCTTACGATCTTAAACTGGCAGGGAAATATCATGTCTCAGATTCTACCTGAAGAGACTCTTTCACCTAAGCTAAGAATCGCTCAATATCAAGCATACTTAGACTGGGAAATTCACTCTAAGATTTCAAAGTCGATAGTAGAAACAAAAATCAAGAGGCAGAGAGACTTTTTGAAAGCTCTATCTCCATATTTCGATATTGAAGTACCATCAGTTAGGGCAATCACAACTAACAGTCCCGACTTTATCAGAAATATGGAAGCTAGATACGCTGAAGAGTACTTTACTCAGTACGGAATAATCTGCAACACTTTGGGTTATGAATTTGAAAATCGTTCTAGACATTCAAACCAACACGCGAACGATCTAACAAACTCTCTTCTCAATTACGGTTATGCTATCCTGAAAGTGTACGTTCGAAGAGCTATCAACGCTGTAGGTTTCGATAACTCTGTTTCCTATGTCCATTTTCTAAGCAAGGGTGAAAGCTCCCTTACCTTTGATTTAATGGAGCTTTGGCGTACAAACATCGATCAAGCTGTACTAGAATCACTCGAAGAAATGAAGAAAACAAAAGGCCGGAAATTCGGATTTACAGATAAGTACGATGTTGAAATTACCTCTGATACAGCCAGGCTTCTCTTTGAACGAATAAGGTTCAATCTGTCTCTAGAAGAGATAATCATCAATTCGAGAAGATTAGCTAAGTACCTATTGAAAGAAAATACGAGTCTTGCTTTCAAGCTAAGACCGCTTGAGCCTAGACGAAAAGACACAATTCAAGCAAAGGGATTAATCAAATCAAAGTCCTATAGAGAGCTTGGCATGAACAAGAGTACTCTCTGGTATCAAAAGAAGAGACTCGAAGAGACTGGATCCATCCGTATTTACAATAAGACCCGTCAGTACTTCGTACGCTGATTTGATCTTCTTATTCAGCCTTCATAATCGAGATAACACGAAAAGCACTCTTTTCTCATAAATGGCTGAAGGAAAGAGCATTGCGATAGGACTCCTAGCACTCGGGTTAGTTATTACGAGTGTAGGTTTTGCAAATTACTATCTTCAAACATCGCTCGCAAATCAACAAATTTCCTTTCTTCAAGAGAGTGAGCCAACAACAACTCATTATGAATTAGTTACTCAAACGACAGTCTCTATAGTCCCGATTACGTTGACCACAACTAATTTTCAAACAGTAACAAATACCTCAACTAGCACTTTAGTTTCCACATCTCTAGAAACTGTTAGCACTACTTCGGTTTCAACTTACAGTACGACTTACACGACTTCAGAAACCACTACTCAAACAACTTCGATTTTTCCGCCTTCAAACTCAACCTATGCCCTAACTTTCATGAATGGAAGTGCGATAGGGCAATTCTCAAACGGTTGTTGTACTGAATATTTCTCGGTGAGATCGACCTATGAGATGCATAGTTCAGTCCCAAACAATATCGAAGTTTGGGTTGAATTAACAAACGGTCAAATAATTCAAGTTTCACCAACTGTTTTTACAAATCAAGCTTATCTTACACTGAATGTTGAAACATCCTATGCTTACAGTCTGGGCGGAGCTAACTCTCCTTATCTGCTAACGTGGGTTACAGATGGTTCAAACAATGTACTTAGTCCGACAATTAATTTCACAGTAACCTAGTGCGTGTGTGTCTTCATTGATAGGGACAGAAAGAGAAAGTGTGTGTCTTACTGAGTGTCAGTGTCTTAGAGTGTGTTACTGTGTAAGTAGAGAATAGGGAAGGAGGGAGGTAGAGGTAAGTAAGTAAGAACACGCAAAAAAAAAAGCCCATTTTCTATTCTCCTCCTTCTAATTTACGCGGTTGCAACTAATTGGTGAAGATGTATAGTTAGGTCCGGTTGAAACGCATTGGATTAAGTAATTGGTTATGTTAGAATCTGTGAACAATAGAAGCGAGCTGGCAGGAATAGTAGCATTGTCTCCATAGAGAGTACTGCCTGGATGGTAATCGTTTCTGCCCGTGCCCATAATAACTAACACCGAATAGTTTTCGTTGTTGGGGAGCAATGCTGAGAATCCTGTCAGCCAATAAGCTGACCCGTTGCTTGAGGATCCGCCATAATGAGTCAGATTTGCGGAGAGTATGCAACCCGAATAAGCCTGAGGTCTTGCTAGACACATGTAATTCTCAAATTGAACCGCCAAGGGCCAGTAGTTGACCGTAGAAACTTGACCACTGACTTCGACGTTCTTAGCCTCAGCGTACGTCAAGGTCGTATATGGATAGGGCGCGATTGTGACTGTTCTGACATTCAGTCCCAGATAATACGAGAGCTGGGCACCAATTATCAAAGAGACGACGATTAGCACCAAGCATAAACTTGCAAGTGTTAAGGTCCTAATTTGCGGCATCTGTCATCCTACATGAAATGATGCTTAGCATTTCTACAAATCTGAAGATTTCCCGTTCGCTGAAGACGTTTCCTTTGATACCATTCCATCAGAATTTACAGAAATACGAGACAGCATTTCTTATAGGTTAAAACTGAATCTGAAATCCATTTACAATATTTGCAAACGATCATCACTTTCTTGTTCCCGCAAACGTTTTGAAATTGATTCATCAACGAGTGATGGTTATTTGCAGAAGCGTTCCGTGATAATCTTGCTTGTGATAATTGTGATCACTGTCTTCGCTTTGGCTAACCTTTTCTTGTTTTTCGATGTTTTTCGAACTCCCGTCGTTAATCCATCATTGAGAGCCACGTATCAAAAATTTGGCGTCACAATTCAATATCCAGTCGGTGCACAGGTTCACACGTCGACTAGTCCCAACTCGACTTTCGGTGCGATATTCTGGTTATGGAATGATGATAATACTGAACTAGGAATAGAATGGACAAACGAATCATCTCAACCAATCTATTCGGTAAACCCGGAGATATTGGGACCGCCAATGCCTAACGCGACGATTTTGCAGACTGGTAACTCAACAATCAACGGGAGGATTTGGCGATATGTCACTTACGATTTCACCTACCAACGAAGACTCTACTTGACTGAAGCTGTATTTTACAATCAGACTGAGCAAAGATTCTACATGATATCATACTACGACCAATCAAACAACACACTTTCAGAGTTAGATAATTGGGGCGCAACATTCAATGGTTAATGGAGGAGGAGGATATGATACAGGCTCCTCCTACTCATGATAGGAGATATCAGAGTCATTGAATTTCCGCTATTTCAGATAGAGTGTGTCCGTCGGAGAAATTCAAGGAATAACCCACTAATTCTCCTGTTTCCATGGAAAGCGGAATCTGAGTCGTAACATTTGTGGTCTTCTCTGAGAGTATCATAATAGGCGATTTAGATTCTGCGATTACTGAATCACTCGTAGTATTGAAAACCTTCAGTTCTGTCAAGACAGTCTTTGCGAAATGATTGGTTATTGCAAATAGGCATTGTCTTGAGGAAGCAGAACAAGAAGATTCAGAAAGGGTAGCAATTTGAGGAGGGTAATTTATCATTTCAATAGGATTAATCGAGACAAAACCAATTAGCACAAACATTCCAAATACTACTAAACAGGTTAATGCAGTCCCCGATATTGCCAAGGACTCTAAAATTACCTGTTAATTGAAAAAGTTCTGAACTGAATTAACTTGAATGAAGCGTGGATACGGATTTGCCGTTTCAACCAGCTTTTTGGTTTGGCTGCTCAAGAGAAATGATGTTTTGTGTTATTGTAAATCCTAAGAGAGTTGGTGTTGTTCAACCGCTTCTTCTGATACCACAGTGTAGATTTGTTCGTTCCGAGCTCTCTGTGAGACATTGTAAGAATCTTTTGCTTAACTTCTTCAGTTTCAAAAAGCTCTTTCACTGAAATTGGCTTCAGTGAGAGTGGAAAACCGCTATTCTTTCCGAGTAGGAATTTCGCGAGAATTCTGCAATTTAGCAAGATTTCTTCTAGTGATAGATTGAATCTCAGTCTCTCAAAGAGGAGATTGATTGTTTTCGAGTCAAGCACAATTTCAAATCCATCCGTGAAATAATGCGTCTTTTCTTTTGCTCGTTTCAATTGTTCTAAAGTTTGTAAAACGGAATAATCGCAGTTTGTTCGCCAGTGCTCCATAATATCGAAAACTAGTCCTCTGCTCGGAGTTAAATCGTGAAGAAAAGGAATTGAGTTATCCAGACCAATAGAATTGATGGCTCTCTTCCTTGATTGCCCAATAAACGCATCATTTCAATCGACAAACATGATTTGAGGATCGTCCAAAGCTACAACGCCACAAATTTCTCGAAAATAACTGTAGTATATAAGACCCCCCGTCGTGGTCCATCCAAGCGCGTGCGAGTGAGAAAATGTGTAACAAAAGCAAAACAGGTCTTTGGTTTATTATGCCATTTCTCGCCGGTCCGCGCAACGGTGCAAATTTTGGAGCGAAAGAGCTAGAAACGAGCTCTGTTTCGGATGCTCTAAAGAAATCTCAATAGTTTAGTAATCACATAGGGTCGCAACGTAACTCATTCATATTTTGGAAGGGACAGAGGGGATGGACATGCTCCTCTGCGACAGGTGCAAAAAGCCGATTGTGGGCGAGTCGAAGAAGCTCCTTGACGTCTGCCCCGAGTGCTACTACCAGGTGATGAGCTACATCTCGACCGGCAACGCGAATGTAGGGATAGCTCAGGCGAGAATGATTGGAAGATTGGGAAAGAGATTCTCCCCGAAAGTGTTTGCCATCGTCTTACTACTTGGTGCGTTGCTCATCGTCTCCAGCGGTCTCGCGCTCTCAACATACTCACAGTACGAGGCACCTCTTGCGGCTGAACGACAGCTTGCAAACTCACTCGCTGGAAGCCTCGCGCAGGAGCAGACTAACGCGCAAACTGCAGCAGCGCTGGTGCTAAAGTACAAAGCAGAGAATGCGAACCTGACAGCAAGGCTCGCAACGTTGAACCAGACCATCGCTGAGGAAAACCGCAACATCTCCTCGCTGCAGGGTCAGATACTTTCGCTGAAAACCCAGAGTTCGAGTTTAGAAAATACTGTTTCCGTGCTCCAGAAAAATATCTCTGAACTGAAAACCATGCAAAATACGTTCGTGATCTGGAACGTTCCGGTGAATGTAAGCGCAGGGTACTATTTGCTTGAAACGGTTCCGGACACTTTCGATTATCACGACAATTTTAGCACGTCCGTTCCCGTGGATGTCCTCTACCTGAACGGCTCTCAATTCGTCCAATGGGCTACGAACAAAACTATCTCAGGTAACTATGCAAACTTTACCGGAACCGACAAGCAGTCAGACACCTTTAAACTCGGGGAAGGTTGCGGCGGCTACATCGTGATTTACTCCTTCAACTTGACGGGAACGATTTATCCGAACGTGTCTGCGACGTACAACCCAGCGCCATCACCTACTGGCTCTTGCGCGACTGCGGACAAGCCTTGATGGAAACGGCGCAAAAGAAAATGAAGATTGAAGATTCTATTCCGACAAAGATCGCGCGAATACTGGTCGGAGTCGATGGCTCGGAGTTTGCCGAGAAGGCTGCTGCGATGGCAATTGATATTGCGAAGAGATATTCGTCTTCTTTGCTTCTGTTTCACGTCGCGTGGTATCCACCGAATAAGATTGGCGCGACCATCGTTGACTCTATATCCGTTGGAGAACCATTGCCGGATCCTATGGCTGATAAGAAAAAGCAGCACGCAATCGAATCTATGCATCGCATCGCGGCTCTCGCACGGAAGATGAGTGTCCCCACTGATGAGCAGATCATCGACACTTCTTCTTCGAAGGTCAAAATCATAAGTGATTATGCATACCAAAAAGATATGGATCTAATTGTGGTTGGATCGAGGGGGCTGAATGAATTCGAAGCCTCTATCACGGAGAGCGTTTCTCAGGGTCTGGTCTTTCACGCACCCTGTACAGTACTGGTCGTAAAGTAATTCCCACGCAAAGCAAAATAAGCGGATACCGACCAAGTGAGTCGTTCCCCAGTTGACATTCGCTCAACCAGGTTTCTACGATGGCTCCGCAGTGACAGTTGAGCGGGTTTCAAAGAGCTACGCGACGATCTGGGCGCTCAACGGCGTCAACACGTCAGTCGGGAAAGGCGAGATACGCGGGCTGCTGGGAGCTAACGGTTCGGGCAAATCCACGCTGATGAAAATTCTCCTCGGCCTTGTGCGCCCCGACAATGGCCGGGTAACAGTGCTCGGAACCGACCCGGTGGTAGATCCAATTAATGTCCGGCAAAATGTGGGATATGTCCCAGAGACTCCAAGGCTCTACGACTTCCTAACTGGAGTCGAGTACCTTGATTTTGTGGCGGACCTTCACGGCATCCCGGCAGAAACGAAAAAACAGAGAATCAACGAATACCTTTCAGCTTTCGAGCTGCAGGCCCAGTCAAACGATCTACTGTCCGGATACTCTCTGGGAATGAGACAAAAAATTGCAATCAGCGCGGCATTGATTCACAGACCGCAAGTACTAATTCTAGACGAAGCCTTGAATGGGCTGGATCCAAAGACTGCGAAGATTGTCAAGGACACGCTCGTGAAACTGGCATCAAGTGGAGTCACCGTGATTTTCAGCACGCATGTCCTTGAAATCGCACAGGCAATCTGCCAGAAAATTACCATATTGAACAAGGGAACGATAATAGCAGAGGGAACGATGGATGAACTACGTGCAAGGGCCACTGGAACCGACACCAGTTTGGAAAACATTTTCCTGAGCCTCACGGGCACCTCGGATGTTAGAGCGATCGTGGAGGAGCTCACGACACATTGAACTACCGCAAAGTATGGGTCGTCACAAAAAGCCTGCTACTTTCTCAGCTCAGAGCCACTTCTGTTGGACGTACATCTTTTCGCTCGCTGATCAGACGACCATCGATCCTAGCGATTCTAGATCTTATCGTCATCGTTGCGGCAGGAACTCTCTCGTATCTCTTGGCTCATGCAATTGCAGGTACTTCCTATTCGACCACGATACTACCGGTGATCGAAAACATCGTCGTAATTCTGCCGGCGATAATCCTGGGAATAATCCTTCTGTTGGGACTTGTGTTAGAGGTGAGCTCAGGTGCACAGTTTGCAAGCTCGGACACTGTCAACTGGCTTCCGGTCACCGCAAGTGAATACGTGGCTGCTTCCTCCCTTTCCTTGTTTCTCTACTACTCGGTAATACCGGCAGCGGCATTGAGCGCCACGTTCTCGTTTGCAATCGTGTTCGGTCTCGGAAATGCCTGGCTTCTCGCAGCCGTACTTTCAGTATTTTCCGTGATCGTTGCAACAAGCGTTCTTGAAATATTGCGAGCTGTCTTGAATCGCTTTACGAGCTCGTTCTACAAGAGAGGTGGTAGGGCAGCTATCCTCCTCCGCATAGTTTCAGGAGTCCTGATTCTGGTCGTCTTTCAATCCCTGTTCTATCCATCTGTTTACGAACATTTCCTGGGCGTCATCACCTCGACTTTCGGGCCGACCTGGTTTGTCCCGGTGCTCTGGGCATCGGTGAGCGTGACAAGCTTGATTGCCGGTAACGTGGAATTTTCAGTCTTGTTTGCGGTACTGACGATAGTTTTAGCCTCGGTTCTTTTTTCGATTGCGATATTTGCCAGAGCAAGGTATTGGGTTCCGATGCAACCGACAATCACAATTTCCTCGTCTGCATATGCTCCCAGAGCCAGCTTTGCAACAGGAATATTGAACCAGTCAGAGCTCGCGATTGCAAAGAAGGATGTCAGAGGTCTCTTAAGACGGCGCGAGATGATTCGCTTGCTTGCGATGCCGTTTGTCTTTCTTGCGATATTCTTTCTCTCCCCCGGCGCGGGAGGAGTTTCTTTTTCAACCTACTTTGGCTTCTTCATCGTTGCACTGCCGACTCTTTTCATCGCGATTGCAGGTATCGGCGCGGAGGGAAGGGCGATCATCAATCTGTACCAGTCTCCGCTGAGGATAAAGGATTTCGTGATTGGCAAATCGATCACTCCACTGATTTTTGGTTCAATCTTCGCAGTGATGATTTATGTTATAGTGGCGGTAGTTATTAGAACTCCTCCAAGCCAAGTTGGTATCTTTTTCCTTGCCGCGATCGGGATTGCTGTCGAAATGGCATTCCTGGGCACCCTTATAGGATTGCGGTTCCCAAACTTTTCCGAATCACCTAGGGCCCAGTTCATATCACAATCAGGTTCGCTGATCGCGGTCCCTGTCGCCGCAATAGTGGGTGGTGTCTCCTTGAGCCCTTTGTTGGTGACAACAATATTCAGCCTCGCGGCATCCTACAAAATTATTGGATTCCTGAGTTCGATAGCGATCATTGCGATCGCAGCCTTCATCTCGTTCAAATTATCGGAAAGTCAGGCGAGCAAGCTCTTGGCTCAGCTTCCGATATGATGAGTGCCTAACAGATAGTCTCAAATCACTTTGATCGGCATTCCGACTACGGAAATGTCTTCCGAAGTAATGAGCCGATTACGACCGTTCCACATCGTAGATGTTTTCACTGACACGAAATATGCGGGAAATCAACTCGCTGTTGTAAGAAACGCGGCCGACTTTCCAGAAGAAGATCTGCAGAGATTTGCCCGCGAGATGAATTTCTCGGAAACAACTTTCATCATGGTCAACGAAGCCGACGTTGCGGGGCAATCGGATATTCCATTCAAAGTAAGGATTTTCACTCCGCGAACTGAGCTTCCGTTTGCCGGCCATCCAACGCTTGGAACTGCGTTTGTAATTCAACAATACATCATTCGAAGACTAGTTTCAAAGGTAATTCTAGATCTCAAAGTCGGTCCGATTGAGGTCACTCCGGAATATGATGGCGATAAAATAAAGCTCCTGTGGATGAAACAAAACGAACCTAAATTCTCAAAATCCACTTTTCGCAGCGAATCAGTCGCAAAAGCTCTTGGGTTGGAAAAAAGCGATATTGAAACTAGTTTCCCCATTCAAGAAATTTCGACCGGAGTTCCGTTCATAATTGTCCCACTAAAGTCGATGAGAGCTTTGAAAAAGTCGCGTCCGATCGCAGACCGTTTCTCCATCGTCGTTCAAAAAACAAAAGCGAAAGCCATTCTCATTTTCGCCAAGGGATCGCATGGCACCAAGAGCACTCTTAGTGTCAGAATGTTCTCACCTCCGCTTGGCGTTATCGAGGACCCCGCAACGGGTTCTGCCAATGGATGCCTCGCAGCTTACCTGTCACATAACAGATACCTTGGTTCAGATGTCGTTGACATTGCCGTAGACCAGGGCTATGAGATGGGTCGCCCTTCGACCCTCCTGCTAAAGACTACTCCCGATGGTAAGAATACGAATGTGCAAGTTGGAGGTCAGGTCGTGCCGGTCGCAGAAGGAACGGTCGTCTGACTCTTCGTTCTCGTAGCCAGAGCGATTGCAAGCAGCATCATAATTCCACCAATTACAGTCGAAATCGACAAGCTTTCACCCAATATGACCACGCCTCCAATCACGCTGACTATCGGAATGAGGTAGAGCTGAATTGAAAGCTTTGAGACTGCGCCTCTGCTTACCAGTGTGTAAAAAATGGAGTAGCCCAATACAGTACTTAGCAAAGAAAGGTAAAGCACGGACACCCAGCCCAGTGATGATAGTGACTCTACCTGCTGCACCAAACTGTTAGAAATCAAAGGAACGAGCATCGCAGTTCCCATCAAGCCCGCCCACATGGCAACCGGCAATGCACCGTACTTTTTCACAAGTGGTTTTGAAAGAACTGAAAAAATTGCATACGCGACCGCGCTCAAAATTACAGCGGCCGGTCCAGCGAGTCCACTTGTCGAAAGATTTCCCACCGAGAGAACAACTGCACCGAGCAAGGCGATTCCAAGAGCTAGCGATATGTTTCGGGTTATCTTTTCCTTCAGCATGTAGGAAGACAGCCCCGCGATGAACACAGGACCCAAAGAAATCAACAGCCCGGCAAGACCAGAGGAAACCGTAGTCTCGCCAAAGTTTAGAGCGATGTGGTACAGCGGGACATTCGCAAAAGACACAACCAAGAGTCTCGGAACATCTTTTCTCTCGAGCCTTGTCTTTGGATGCCCGAGAAATAAGAGGAGGAGTCCGTAAGCAGCGGCCGAGATGAACCATCGAACGAGCGCAAGATTTACCGGGGACAGCTCATAATCTGCACGTCTTATCGCGACAAATGCCAAACCCCAGATTATGCTGAGCAGAAAGATTAACCAGAATGCGCTTGTCTTCCACGCTCGAGTCTTCGCTAGCTCGCTGGTTGAAGATTTGTTCTCCCCCGCCAATGTGCGCCGAGCTGGCATTGAATCACTGTTCAGTTACTTGCTTTCAGCTTCCATGGAAAGAAGCTTCTTTTTCCTATCGACTCCCCACCGGTATCCGCCGATGTCTCCATTTTTCCGCACGACGCGGTGGCATGGTATTACCAGTGGAACTCTGTTCGCACCGCACGCGTTGGCAACGGCCCTGTATGCTTTCGGATTTCCAATCTTCCGTGCGACTTCGTTGTACGATAGTGTGGTGCCGTATGGAATGTTTTGGAGCTCTTTCCATACGCTCATCTGAAATGCTGTTGCGGCCACATCTATGGGAAGGTTTTGTTTTTCAAGCTGCGTCTTGCCATCGAGATAGTTCAGGATTCTGGAAATCCAGAAATTCAGGTCGCTTGCGGATGTTTCTCTTGAAATCTCGGCATTCGGATACTCGTTTTCAAGATGCACGAGCAGTTCTTGATCAGAATCTCCAAGGCAAACAAAACAAATACCCTTCTCGGTCCCTGCAACGAGGAGTTTTCCAAGTGTGCAATTCGATACCTGATAATGGATTTCAACTCCTTCACCTCCTGTCTTGTATTCAAGCGGGGACATTCCAAGTTTCGCTTGTCCGCTATAGAGCCAGCCCGAGGAATTGTGCCCCGCTCTGTAAGTCGATCTTACGGTTGACTCGCCGTTTCGAAGAGCATTTTTCAAATGCTTCAGCCTGACTGCCTCGACGTATTCCTTTGGAGTAACTCCAGTTGCTTTTCGGAAACTCCGGTGAAAGTGAAACTGGCTCTGACCGGCTATCCCGGCAAGCAAGGAAAGCGATATTCTGGAGTTGTAATTCTCTTCAATAAATGTACAAACACGCTCAATAGCGTGGCCGTTCAAGGATTTTGTGGATTCCTCAGGTTTGCATCGCAGACAGGCCCTGTAGCCCGCCGAAGCAGCATCACTGGTTCTAGAAAAAAACAACACTCCGTTTCTAGCTGGTTTGCGTGAAGCGCAGGTAGGCCTGCAGAAAATCTTTGACGATTTCACTGCATAAACGAACGTCGAATAAAATCTCGGATCTCTTGACTGGACGGCCTCCCACATCGCGTCCTCGCTCAAGCTTTGGAAAGATGAATCTTTGATAATCGTAGCATCAGCAGTCGTCGTTTTCAAAATCATCATTGCCTCTTCAACACTACAAAAGATTGGGCATGATCGGTGTTATATCCGCTATCTCTAATTCTTGCTTTCAAAGCAAAGACGTCAAACTTTCTAAATTCATTGTCAGTAGAGCACCCTCTGCTTTTGCCCTACAATCCCTCTGCGACAAACAACTATTTTTTCAACATCATTCGAGGAAATCTGTATTTCTATAAATAGTCCCCTCATATCGCCCCTTGATCTCAATCCGTGAAAAAGATCTTGTCATCAAAACGCAGATCAAAATCGAGCTTTCCTCGAAAAAGATGTGAAATATTTTCAGAAATTCCTCGAATGGAAATCTCAGGAAATCAATGCACTATTAATAGTCCCTTCAAATACCAGTATATATAACCCCCTAGGGGGTCTTCCACGCGCATGCGAGCGGGACCGGAGAGCTCGTTTCAAGCTCTGTTACCCCGCGAATCACGAGAAAAAAAGTCCAATCTTGAGTGAGATGAATCAAACTTTTTTAACCAATTTTCATTCGCTTTCGGGCACTTGGATCTAATTATTTTCACTACGATCAAATCGCTCAATCCCTCTTCCGCTCAAAACAGATCAAGAATAATTCATTTCCGATCAAGTAACGGATGTATCACAGACCTTACGAGGGATTCCCGCTAATGAGCTCGCCGCGAAGAGTCAGAACTATTTACTCTGTAATTGCCTCGCCGAACCGACTGGACATTCTCAGGATCCTAAACACGAAAGGGCCGCTCAGTTATTCTGAACTGAAGACTCTTGCAGGATTCAAGTCCAAGAAAGAGTCCGGCAAGTTTGCCTACCATCTCCGAAAGCTCGTCAAGCAGACTCTTATTTCCCTAAACCGCGCGGAACGCAAGTACATAGTTACCAGCCTGGGCAGACTGGTGCTCAATCTTACAAAACAGATCGAAGAACAATCGATGCTAGAGTCGGGCAAACTGTACGTTCGAAGCTCCCGACAGGCGATGGAGGAGTTCAACGCGGACAGGATTTTGCAATCTCTGGTAAAGGAAGCTGGCATGCCGGTTGAGCTGGCTCAAAAGATCGCTAGCGAAACCGAGTCGCGAGTCTACAAGTTCCAGACAGCTTACCTGACCGCTCCGTTGATAAGAGAAATTGTCAACAGCATCCTGGTTGAGCATGGTTACGAAGAATACCGTCACAAGCTCACAAGGCTGGGGTTGCCAGTTGCGGACGTGACCGAGCTGATATCAAAAGCTGGTGACAGCCCCGACTCTATTGACACTGTTTTACTGAATACCTCTTCCAAGGTATTCGCAGAGTACGCAATTCTCACGAAAATTCCCAGGGATGTTTCGGACGCACACCTCTCGGGCGATCTCAACATCTCAAATCTCGGATCGTGGAGTCTTATGCCGGACTCGATCTACGTTGATCTCAATCTGTTTTATTCGAATCCCTACATTTTAGGCAGTAAGTTAAGCAGCATTCCCAGACTTTCCTCAATAAAGAATTTTGATGCAGCGTTTGAAACTCTGGAAATTTTTTCGAGCGCCGTGTCCAGAGAGGTAACAAACGAAGTCTGTCTCGACAATCTGATCTCGTATCTGTCCAAGCTCTACGTGCCGCGAACAAAGGAAGAGCAGGTGAAAATGTTTGCAAGAATGTTTTCGTCCCTGGCCGCATCCACTGCGCAAGCAAGGGCGAAGAGCCTGACCTTCCGGCTTGGCGAGCCTGCAAAAGATGAGGACGTGTCATCTCAGCTTGAGCTTAGGGACTCTTTGCTTGACGCCTACTCCAGGTACGTTGAGAATGTGCCAGTTCCGGTCATTCACATTGAAGTCTCGCCGGGGAGATATTTTGACAGAAAGGTCGTCGAAGGAATATCGAATGTGATCTCAAAGGGCGGCGAAATTGCCCTTGAATCCGAAGGAAAGTATCTGTTTTCCGGTCTTCGACTTGATTCTCTTTCGCAGAAGGGTGCCGCGTCACGCGAAGCAGTCGCCTTCCTCCAGAATCTGAGCGTGAACCTTCCGCGTCTCGCATATGAGTCAAACAAAGACGAAACCTACTTCAGGGCAAAGCTGTCCCTGGTCCTTCAGACCGCGGTAAACGCGCTAGTAAACAGAAAGGAGTACGTGAGGGACAGCCTGAAGAGAGGTCTCCTTCCGGCGATTTCTCAAATTCCGACGGTGGCCTCCCTCGAAGATATGCCGCTCATAATAAATCTGGTTGGGCTGAACTCTGCAATTTCAAATCTCCTGTCGGATAGAGACTCCCTTACCCGAAGAGAACTGGGCATGAAGATTATCGAAACTGCGAGCAAGGTTACCGCAGATAAATCCGAGAAGCTCCAACAAAAGGGTCTTGTATCGATGGTGCACCTAGACGGGGTGGAAAGATTTTCTGAGCTTGATGTCGAAAAATACGGGCGGTCTCAGGAAAGCAGACTGACGCCGTATCAAGAGGGGATAAAAGGTACTTTTGAAATAATTGACAGCGCTGCTGATTTGGCGGAGGTTGCTGACCTGTCCCGCCAGACAAGCGGTGGATGCCTGGTCCGCCTTGCATTTCCTCCGGATAGCGAGAGTCAGACTTTTGGAAATGCGATTTCAGGAATCTTTGGAAAGATTCCATTTGTCAGATTTTCGCGGAATCCCGAGATTTGTCGAAAGTGCGGAATGAAAGTATTTGGCGGCGGAAGATGTCCCTACTGCAAGTCAACTTCGCTCTATCCTCAACCGGTTTCGATCTAGTTCTGTTTTTGTTACGTTTTTAGTTAGGCGATGCCTGTAGAAATTTTTCTTGAACTTCGATCTAGCTCGTGTTAACAATCTTGTACTTAGGAGCTATCGTCCTGCCTATAGGAATGTGTCAACTCTAGCTCACTTGTTTTTTCATCGAAGATTTTGCTCACGCTCGAAACTTTTCAGAGGTCGCTTAATGTTAAATATTCTCGTGTACTTCCCATTTGCGCTTCCCATGACACAAGAAAAAATAGTTCAAACAGACGACTCAAGAAAAAACGAAACCCACTGGTGCGGACATTCCTCCTTCTCCCTACAGTTAAGTCAGCATAACCATGAAGCGAGGATTGTTGCGTTACGCTTAATTCCTTGAATGCGCCACTGAATCTAAAGTGTGCATTTAATTCGACTAAAAAGTCAAGAAACTTACACTATCAAGTGGATTGATAATTACTATGGAAACTGGTTCTATTGACGATAAAATAGCGGAAGAAGTTGAAGACGTGGAGGAAGTTGCGAGGGAGTTGGAGCAGATTCCTATTCCGGTCGAACTTCCTAGCGAGACCCTGAACTTTTTCGGAGGCGATGAACTCAGAGCTAGAGTCTTTTATGAAAAATATGCTCTGAAGGATATTGACGGACGAGTCGTTGAGCGAACTCCCGTCCAGATGTGGGCGCGAGTGGCCCGAGAGCTCGCATCAGTTGAGGCAACCGAGGAAAAGAAAGAAGAGTGGAACAAGAAGTTCTACTGGCTGCTAGAAAATTTCAGGTTTGTTCCGGGTGGCAGGATAATGTTTGGAGCCGGACAACCGCGGCGCTCAACTTTGTTGAACTGCTATTATCTGCCGATTAAGTCCGACTCACTGGAGAGTATTTTTGAATTCTGCAAGGAAGCAGGAAGGACCTACTCGTACGGCGGCGGGGTCGGCACCGACATTTCAATTCTGAGACCGAAGGGAGCTCCCGTTAACAACTCGGCCGTGGTTTCCACTGGTTCGGTTTCCTTTATGGAGTTATTCTCGATCACAACCGGGACGATCGGTCAGGCCGGGCGCAGGGGTGCTCTAATGATTACAATTCACATTGACCACCCGGATGTGGTTGATTTCATCGACGTCAAGAGAGACCTGACCCGGGTGAATCATGCCAACATCAGCGTTTGCATCACCGACAAGTTCATGCATGCAGTTGAAGACGATGATAATTTTGTACTCTCTTTCAAAAACGAAAAAGCTGACGTAAAGCGCGTCGTTAATGCCCGCGAGCTCTGGGACAAGCTAGTCAGATCAGCCTGGGCGTCTGCCGAGCCTGGCATTATTTTCTGGGACAACGTGAAGAATGAATCTCCGACCGAGTACAACGGCATGGAGGTCCATGGATTCAATCCATGCTCGGAGCAGTGCCTCGAGGATTATGGTTGCTGCTGCCTCGGAAACATCAATCTGTCTTCGTTCGTCGTGGATGAATTTTCGGATAGAGCGAGGATTGACTGGCGAAATCTGGAAAAAGCTCTGAGGTACGGTACGAGATTTCTCGATAACGTTCTTGATTACAACTCCGACAAGCATCCGCTAGAAGATCAAAGAAAGTCCTCAATGTGGTCCCGTCGGATTGGAGTCGGATTTACCGGCTTTGGCGACATGCTGATCAAGCTCAACTTGAAGTACGATTCTCAGCAGGCAGTCAAATTCGTCGACAGGCTGTTCGAGAAGATCAAGAATATTTGCTATGACGAGAGCTGCAATCTCGCAGTCGAAAAAGATCCGGCTCCTGCATTCATCGCAGACAAGCATCTTTCCCGCCCATTCATCCAGCGTCTTGATTCCTCCGTGAAGCAGAAAATGGCGTCTCACGGAGTACGGAATTCTTGCGTACTCACCGTTCCGCCGGTCGGCAGCGGGGCTATTCTCGCCGGGACAACATCGGGCATCGAGCCAATCTTTGCGACAAGTTACGTCCGCAAATCAAAGTCGCTTTCCGGTGAAGAGTTCAAAGTGTTTCACCCGCTCGTCCAGCAGTACATGAAAAGATTTCAGCTGAAGAAGGAAAGCGATCTTCCCGACATTTTTGTAACTGCGCACTCTATCAAGGCCGAGTTTAGAGTTCAGATGCAGGGCGCGATCCAAAAGCACATCGATTCCAGCATTTCCAGCACGGTCAACATCCCCAAAGAGTCCAGCGTCCAGGACGTCAAGGACATTTACTTCCAGGCGTGGAGATCCGGCTGCAAGGGGATCACCGTTTACAGGGAGGGTGCCCGCGAAGGAATCCTGCTTACGAACGAAGAAGCTGCGTCCCAGAAAGGCGGAGCTGCTTTGCCGCAGAAAAAGTCGACGTTTGAAAGGCCAACTATCCTAACAGGCCACACGATGAAGATGAAGCTCCCCCAGGGCAGTCTCTACGTAACTGCAAACAAAAATGGTGACGACGTGATTCGGGAGACGTTCGTAACGCTCGGCAAATCGGGCGGCGATGAAAAAGCCGACGCGGAAGCTATCGGGAGGCTCATCAGTCTCTACCTGCAGCACGGCGGAAGCATCCAGGAAGTGATTCACACGCTCAAGGGAATCCAAGGCAGGGACGTTGCCTGGGATAATGGACAGCAGCTTCTCTCGGTTCCCGACGCTGTTGCAAAAGCGCTCGCAAATCTCAACGGGACCACGGTCGAATCAAAGCCCGAGCTGAAGCACTGCCCGGATTGCGGCGAGAGCAGTCTGATTTACGAAAATGGCTGCTTCAGATGCGCGTCCTGCGGCTATTCAAAGTGTGGCTAGGGATTCAGAATTAGGGAGAGCAGTGCGGCCCTCACATTTCGGCCGTACTGCATCTGCCGGAAATATCTTGCCTGCGGCATCTGATCGACGTCAGGACGAATTTCATCCACGCGCGGCAGTGGGTGCATCACGATTGCATCTGGTTTCATCTTTTTCACGTGCTCCGCATCGATGAAATAGGAGCCGTGAACCTTTTCATACTCCTGCTCATCGGGGAACCTCTCCTTCTGGATGCGCGTCATGTAGAGCACGTCCAGTTCAGGCATGATGTCCTGCAGGTTTTCATTTTCAGTCACTTCAACCGATTTTGATTTGCCCGGGACAAGACCGATGTCGTGAGTTGCCTCCTGGCGTATCTTTAGACCCGGCGGGGATACGAGGTAGATCTTCACGTCGTACTTTGCCAAACCGTAGATTAGCGAGTAGACGGTTCGTCCAAATCGCAGATCACCAACGATGCCGATGTTAAGACCGTCCAGTCCTTTCTTCTCTTTCACTATTGTGTAGAGATCGAGCATCGCCTGCGTAGGATGCTCTTCGGTTCCGGCGCCACCGCTGATAATGGGTTTCGTTGCAATCTCGGCCGCAAATCTGGCCGCTCCCTCCATCGGGTGTCTCAAGACCAATACGTCAGAGTTTGCTTCCACGACCCGAACGGTGTCAGCGAGAGATTCGCCCTTTTCCATCGAAGTGGTCCTCGTTTCACTAAAGCCCACCGAAATCCCACCGATCGAAGCCATCGCGGATTCAAAACTCAGCCGCGTTCTCGTGCTGGGCTCGAAGAACATTATTCCCAGGATTCGGCCCTCGCCCAGCGCGACCTTTTCGCGGTACTTCATTTCCAGCAGTTTGTCCGTGGTATCAAACAAAAGCTCAAGCTCGGCGCGTGAAAAATCCTTCATCGAAAGAATGTCCCGCCTGTAGTAGGGATTTGGCATTCGGTTCACGCTTTCGCATCGGGATATTGATTAACTGATCTTTTCAACCGCCGCACAAACGTTTAATAGAAATTTTGACGGTTTGCTTCAGGAAATCGACTTTCGGGTTTTACTTTTTGAGCAAGAGCGTCTACTCCGGGACAAAGGCCTTCGCGATTAGGGGGTCCATCCTCACCTTCGAGCAGCTTGACGAGCTCGCGGATTCTGACAGCCTGGATACGTTCGTTTCCAAGTTGAAAGGAGGTCCATACGGAGATTCTCTTTCCGATTTACAAAGGCCCTATGATGCGGTCAGAATTGAGCTCGCTTTGCACCGCAGGCTTGTGAAAGTAGCCCGCTCCATGATTACTGCTACTTCCAATTCCAAGGTATTGCAAGCGTACTATTCGAAATTTCTCGCTGAAAATCTAAAGACCATACTCAAGGGGACGGCCCTCGAGCGAAGCTACGAGGACATTTCCCGGTTCGTGGATCTTTACGCAGAGGAGCTCGTGGGAAACCGTGACATCATCGTTCGCGTGCTTGCTTCCAGGCGTCTTGATGAAGCAGTGTCTACACTTCGCTCGACCCAGTACGGCGAGGCGGCTGAAGCTGCGGTGAAGGCTTATACTGAAACGGGCAATTTTCAGGTCATTGATCTTTACATCGACCGAGCTTATTACAAGACGCTGTTGAACGGGTTTCTAGCAGAAAGGTCGGACAAGCGCGATCTCAGGGAACTGATTGCAGTGGACGTCGATTCGTTCAACGTGACTTCAGTCTTGAGGGCGCGCGAGTGGGGCCTTTCTCCAGGCGATTCGGAGCAGCTCATCGTCGAGCCCGAGTTCAGAGTTCCCCGCGAGACGTTGGTTGCTCTGGCTCGATCAGAGTCTGCCAGTGAGTCGATAGCTCAACTTGACAAGACTCCTTACTCCGGTTTGGTTTCGCAGCAGGACTCTTCAAACCCCGGATGGATCTCGATACTCGAGGCGAACTTTGAGAAGCTAAAAATCCGCGCGGCTCGGAGGACCTTCACCTGGGACATTTTCAGCACCAGCGAGGCGCTCGGAATCCTGAAATTAATCGAGTACGAGATTACCGCGCTGTCTGCGATCGGCTTCGGCATCGAGCAAAAGATTCCCAGAAACGAAGTCATGCAGAAAATATCCGCCGGCTACGCGCAGCAATCCTGAGAGCTCTCTTTCGCACGAAGATTTAGAGCAGTGTGCTGACTGGAGAATGTTGCAAGCTTTTGATTAGAGCGTACATGCATTTCTCGCTCGCACGCGCGTGCAAGACCCCCTAGGGGGTTATATATACTGGTATTTAAAGCGCTTTAAATAGCGCGATTGATTTCTCGATTTTCCGTTCGAGGAAATTTTCGATTTTTAGGATATCTTTTTGGCATTCGAGGAACAAGTCCTCAAAAACTCGATACAGCTTCCTGCTATTTGAATGAAACTATTCTCTTAGCTATCCACAATGACGGGCCTTCGGCAAGGGCCGCAAGAAAAGTTTAGGGCGCTCTAGCGGATCGGGCTTTCCTGCTGCATCTGGTTTATCTTCCACTCTAGAGCTTCCTTGAACTCTTTGTTGTCGATTAGATTCAGGTTCTTGCCGCAGGTCGGACACTTGAAGAAAGCTTCCATCGCTTCTTCAAACGTTAATTTTTTGCACGTCTGGGTGTCGCAGGAGTAAAACTCGTGTTCCTGCTCGTAATTCAGCCTCTGCCTCAACCGCTCCAAGGCCTTCTTTTTCTGTGTCTCGATAAAGCCGTCCACCTGATCGCGCTGGGCTTTCCACCTGTAGACAAACCAGCCTCGTTTCAAATCTCTGACTCTGATTCCAGAAATAAGAGACCTTCCGAAGAGGTCGTAAAGCGCCTTCCTTACCGAGTTTATCTTCAAGCCGGTAGCACTCGCTATCTCCTCGTCGGTCGCGTTTTCATTGTTCAAAAGCGCCCTCGCGACCTTTACGTAATCCTCGCCGCCGAGCAGGCTAGCGATCTTTACAAAAGAATCCTCATACTCTATCTTCATTTTCTAAAAATTCCACCTTCTTTCTCCGTAAACTGGGCTTGATTCTAAATTTTGCATTGCTATAGGTATTATAGAGCTCTTCTCCCATAAAAACTCTGTCTAGAAATACCGCTAGAGCTGCTACCTCGCTGTGGGGCTGGTTTCCAACCGAGACGTTCATGTCCGCCAGCGAGTAGATGTCTCGCGGGACTTTTTCTGCCCCGACGATTACTAGAATTTCAGCGCTTTTGCTTTGCCTTAACTTTTCGATACCAGCGCCTAACTCTTCGCCGTACATCGTCAGGTGAACTTTGGGTCCCTTGAAGCTCCGGACAAGCTCTCGCCAGTTCTTCACGTACTCTATCGAGAAATCACCACCCCATCTTCGGGTCATTCGATTAAGAGAGTCAACTGTGTGGTCGTCTGCCCCGGTGAGGAAGAGCTTGCTTGCGCCAAATGCCCTTGCGACCAGGCCGATATGGGTGCTTATCCGCTCATCGCGGACCAGCCTGTGCCCCAGTCTCAGAACTGTGATGTTGTATTTAGGCGTACAATCGCCGCCAGCCCCGCGGCTGATTTCTAAAACTCTGAAGCTTGCGCCCTAGTCGCCGCCGGTCGTAAGCTCGTCTTCCGCGGGAACGAAAAGCTGGATCTTAAGGAAGTGCTCTAACTTTCGCGCGAGCGCGTCCGTCGGTTTGATCGAGCCTGCTTCAAGATGACTGATGACAGATGGCTTTTCGTTAATCTTCATTCCGAGCTCATCTTGCTTTATCCCCAAAAGCTCCCTGGAGCTTTTGATTACCTTGCTGTAATCTTCGCGCAGGACCATATCCTCGGTATCATAGTAATTGGAGGACGGACCGTTTCCAGACGACGGTCTCGGCTTTGAAAAGCTTGAGCTAATACTTCTCGGCGCATACCCTGAGCCAGGGGAAACATTCTGCGGTCTTACTACAGGCTTTGGAACCCGCGCGGCAGTACCGAATTTTGAGCAACCCTTGCAGACGCGAAAGACTCCGCCGTCCATGTTTATGACCTGGACATCCCCGCGAATGTTGCTACCGCACAATTCACAATTCAATAAAAATACCTCTCCAGATCCAATCGAAACACGCATTTATGTGCTTTGTGAACAAAGACGAAAATAATGTCTGAACCGGAAAGCAAAAATGAAAGGAGCAGGCAAAAGAAAAAAACTGTTCGAATCAAAGGCAGAAGTAAGATTTCGCTCCGCCGGAAAAATATTCTTGAATTTGACAAAGTAAAAACTGCGATGACGCTTGATTACATTTTTGGGGCGGGCATTTCCAACAGCCTTGATTTTGAAAAGATCTCGTTCGTGCACTCTAGGAAGACTGGCAGGATCAGGCAGCTTGAAGACTCTGAATCTCGAAACGTGCTCTTTACCTTTCGTCCGAACGGAACGATTGCCCCCACCGCCGCGGGCGCTTCAGTGCTCCTGTCAGCGAAACGAAACATTCGTTCTCCATGGGTGATAACTGTCATGAACGGAGTCTCCGAATTCGTTTCGAGTGGGAAGACGGTTTTTTGCAAACACGTTGTTTCTTGCAATGATTCACTTCGCGCCGGTGAAGACGTTGTGATCGTCAATGAACAAAAAGAAATTCTTGCGGTCGGTAAATCAGTGATTAGTGGAATCGAAATGAAACAATTTAAGCGGGGGCAGGCAGTTAAGGTAAGGGAAGGGGTTCACTAGACTATGCCGCAGATGAACATGGATAATCGCCAGGCGCGCCGCATGATGGATCGCATGGGAATAAACATGGACCAGATTGATGGCGTCGAAGAGGTAATCATTCGTACTGCTGACAAGGATCTCGTCATCAAAGGGGCCAACGTTCAGGAGCTTAAAATGAAGGGTGGTGCAGCTCGAATCTTCCAGGTTACAGGTGAAGACGTCGAGGAGAGGATGCGTGAGAAGCCAAAGTATACGCGGGATGATGTGATTCTTGTAGCGCAACAAGCAAATGTTTCCGAGGCAAAGGCAGAACAGGCGCTCAAAGACAACGACGGTGATCTTGCGACGGCAATTCTCAAACTATCAACTTAATTCACTTTTTCTTTATGACCAATCGGAACATTGCCAAGTGGCTTGCAAAATCAAAACCGGCAAAAGAGACTGCAAACTTTAAGACCTGCGAACCAGCCGTTTTTTCAAACGGCGTTCTGCTTCTGCAGAATTGGCGAATTGTAGTATTTCCCTATCACAAGTGAAAGTTATTTCGAGGTTTGATTGAGAGATGGCAGCAGAAACTAAGGTCGAACATTATCCGGACAAGAGTGCGGCGAAAATTCAGAACGCGATAACCGTTTTGTCTGAAATGGAAAGCAAATTGACTGAACTGTCCGGGCAAGTCTCGGACATGAAGCGGCGATTGCAGAGTTTTGCAGAGTCAGAGTCTGAAAAGGCAAAGTCTGAGGTAATCGAAAAAGCCAGCGCCGAAGCGCAACAGGCACTCGATCAGCTTCGGCAGTCGGCGCAGAAAGAGGCTGATGTGATCGTTGCAAAGGGAACTTCTGATAGCAACGTGCTGCGAGCAAAAATCTCCGGAAAGGTGCCGCAGGCCGTCGATCTCATCGTAGCTGCAGTACAATCAGTCTGAAGGTAGCGGGTTAGTTCAATGAGGGTCGTTGCGATTGGGAGCCGCGGATTTGTCGCCGGTTTTGAGCTAGCCGGAATGGATGGAGTTCGCGTTGAAAACTCTGACCAAGCCCTTGCCCGGATTACTGAGAACCTTACAGAGCCCGATGTCGCGTTGATCCTTGTTTCTGACGATGTTGCAGGCCCTATTCACGAAAGATTGACCGAAATTAGGACTGAGCGTCCGATGCCGCTGATTTATGAAATTCCCGCGCCTGGAAGCAAGAAAGAAAAAGTTGAGTACCGCGCGATGCTGAAATCAATTCTCGGAGTATGACAGTTTGTAATTTGAGCGGAATAGAATACACAGTAAAGAAAGTTAGTGACGAGGCGCTGACTGAGATGCTTCAGAGCGTTTCGGAGTCAAAGGCTGCGGCCCTGGACGTTGTGGCGAAGAAGAAGGAAGAGGCGGAGGCTGAAGCTGCAAGGATTTCCGAGCAACAGAAAAGACAGGCTGAAGCCCTGAGGAGACAAATAATTGGAAGCGCAGAAATGATCTCGAGAAACAAGACACTTGAAATCGTTGAGGAAAATCTGAACGCTGCATTTACTCAGGCACTCTCTAAGTTAAGTGGGATGACAAACGGACCTGATTACGGTCGAGTGCTGAAGTCCCTTGTACTGGAGGGGATTGAATTTGTCGGAGGAACAGAGTTTGTCGTTATGGGAAATTCGAAAGACCAGCAGGTACTTCAGCAGACAGTGGAATCTGTTTCGAGAGAAAAGGGTGTGAAAATCTCGAGGTCGGATTCACGAGTTCAAGGGAGCGTCGGTGGAGTCGTCATTTCCTCAGCGGACGGCTTTGTCACCTTTGACAACACGTACGAAGCCAGACTGGAAAGGCTAAAGCCAGATCTGCGCAAACAGATCGCGCAACTTTTCACCACGTAATCGTCAACAGTAAGATATTTGGGATAAAGAGAATATAATTGGAGAATTGGTAGACCATGGTAGTTAAGGGCAAAGTAGTCTGGATCAGCGGTCCAGCCGTAAAGGCAGACGGTATGGCTGCTTCGAAGATGTATGAAACTGTCGAAGTCGGCGAAGCAAAGATGGTCGGCGAGGTCATCAGACTGACAGGAGATGTTGCATTTATTCAAGTGTACGAATCTACTTCTGGGTTGAGACCCGGGGAACCCGTCTTTGGTACGGGTTTGCCGCTATCCGTTTCTCTCGGTCCGGGAATGATGGGTACCATTTACGACGGTTTGCAGAGGCCGCTCAACATTATCGCTCAAAAATCAGGCGCCTTTATCGGAAAGGGTGTGACTGCCCCGCAGATTCCGGAGGAAAAGCTTTGGGACTTTACACCGAGAGTAAAAGTCGGTGACGACGTTACAGGAGGCACTATTCTGGGGGTTGTACCAGAAACCCAGCTTATCGAGCACAGAGTTCTTGCGCCGCCTAACATGCCAAAGGGCAAGGCAGTCGATGTCGTTCCCGCAGGTAAGTACAACGTGGAGCAGGTCCTAGTCACGGTAGAGTCAGATGGAAAGAAAATTCCACTAAAGATGTACCACCGCTGGCCGGTTCGTATCCCGAGGCCGAGCGTCGAAAGGTTTGATCCAGAGATTCCGCTTCTTACGGGACAGCGCGTTATCGACACATATTTCCCGATCGCGAAGGGTGGAACTGGAGCAATTCCGGGAGGCTTTGGAACCGGAAAGACTGTAACACTGCATCAGATCGCGACCTGGGCAGATGCAAAGGTTGTCTTCCACGTTGGCTGCGGTGAACGCGGAAACGAGATGACAGAGGTACTTGTAAAGTTTCCAGAGTTGAAGGACCCCAACACCGGTAGGCCGCTGATGGAACGAACGATTCTGGTTGCAAATACGAGTAACATGCCGGTAGCTGCGCGAGAAGCTAGCATTTACACCGGAGTTACCATGGCAGAATATTACAGAGACATGGGCTATGATACCGTGCTCGTCGCGGATTCTACTTCCCGCTGGGCTGAGGCACTGAGAGAAATTTCAGGGCGTCTTGAAGAAATGCCCGCGGAGGAAGGTTACCCGTCATACCTCGCTTCGAGACTGGCAGAGTTTTACGAGAGGGCGGGACGGGTTAGGGCGATGGGGACACCGGACAGAAACGGCTCAGTTACGCTCGTCGGCGCAGTTTCCCCGACTGGAGCTGACTTTACTGAACCGGTAACTACTGCAACGATCAGATTCATCAAGACCTTCTGGGCTCTAGATACGAGACTCGCATACTCTCGTCATTATCCTGCAATTAACTGGATGACTTCATACTCAGGGTACGTCAGCACAGTCGCAAAGTGGTGGGCTCAAAACGTCTCCAAAGAGTGGGAAACTCTGAGAAATGAGTCGTACGAGGTACTTCAGCGCGAGGATACGCTCAGAGAAATTGTAAGATTGCTCGGACCGGAAGCGCTACCCGACGAGGAAAAACTGATCTTGGAAATAGCAAGGATGATCAAGATCGGCTTTTTGCAGCAAAACTCGTACGATGCGGTCGACACTTATTGCAGTCCACCAAAGCAGTTGAAACTCATGAATCTGATGGTGACTTTCCACGAGGAAGCGCTCAATGCTCTGAGAAATGGGGCGACGCTGGCACAGGTCAGGGCGAGTCCCCTGATTCCGAGAATATTGAGGGCAAAGTTCGAAGTTAAGGAAAGCGAACTGAGCAAGCTTGATGAGATGCTCGAAGATGTCAAGAAAGAATTCAGACAGATGATAGCACAAGAGGTCAAAGCGGTTGCAAAGTAATACATCGGTAAGAAGTTCGGGCGGAGTAGAGTACAGCAGGGTCGCAGAAATTCGCGGTCCTCTTCTCGTAATCGAGGGAGTCAGCCGCGCGGCGTACGACGAGCTCGTTGAAATCGAGACCGCAGATGGAAAAAGACTCGGAAGGGTTCTCGAAGTCGGCGGTGGTCGTGCTGTGGTCCAGGTGTTTGAAGGAACTTCCAGTCTATCCACCGTAGGGACAAAGTCCCGCTTTACTGGAAGAACGATGGAGATTCCCGTTTCGAATGAGCTGCTCGGAAGAGTCTTCGACGGACTGGGACGACCGGATGATGGACTGCCTCCACCAGTTGGTGAGGACTTTAGGGATGTAAACGGAGCGCCGATCAATCCCGAACAGCGCGAATATCCGGAAGATTTCATACAGACTGGAGTTTCCGTCGTGGACGCAATGATGACTCTGGTCCGGGGGCAAAAGCTTCCAATTTTCTCCGGCGCAGGTATGCCCCACAACCAGCTTGCTGCGCAGATTGCAAAGCAGGCGACCGTCCTGGGGGAATCGGAAGAGTTCGCCGTGGTATTTGCCGCGATCGGCGTACAGCATGGTGAAGCTGCCTTTTTCAGAAAGACGCTGGAAGAAAGCGGCGCGATTAGGAGGAGTGCTCTCTTCCTGAACCTCGCGGATGATCCTGCAATTGAAAGAACCATTACACCGAGGGTTGCCCTAACTGTTGCGGAGTATCTAGCTTTCGATCTGGGCTACCAGGTACTTGCGATCATCACCGACATGACGAACTATGCTGAATCACTTCGCGAAATAAGCGCGGCAAGGGAAGAAGTTCCAGGTAGGAAGGGATACCCAGGTTATCTTTACACAGACCTCGCAACGATTTATGAAAGGGCGGGCAAGATCAAAGGAAGGAAGGGATCAGTAACACAGATGCCGATCCTGTCAATGCCGTCAGACGACATTACCCATCCTATTCCTGACCTGACCGGTTACATCACCGAAGGACAGATCGTGCTCGGCAGAGAACTTTTCAGGAAGGGTATCTATCCTCCGGTGAACGTGCTTTCCAGTCTGTCTAGGTTACAGAAGGACGGCATCGGGGCCGGAAAGACCAGAGCTGACCACGCTGAAGTCCAGAGCCAGCTCTACGATGCATACTCTCGTGCTCAGGAACTCCGTTCACTTGCGGAAATTGTAGGGAAGGCAGGGTTGTCTGGAGTCGATGCGCAATATCTCGACTTTGGTGACTTGTTTGAGCAGAAATTCCTGCAGCAGAGCTACGACGAGAACAGGACGATCGAGGACACGCTCAACCTTGCATGGGACGTTGTCTCAGTGTTGCCCGAAGGCGAGCTCACCAAGATCAGGACCGAATACGTAAAGAAATACTACAAGCCGAAAGTTGCAGCAACGGCACAGCAAATGAGTTAGAAAGTCATGTCTGTCGCTTCAGGAAACAAGGTCCTCCCAACCAAAATTGGCTTGATCCAGACCAAGAGGTCTCTTCGCACTTCACGAACAGTTTACAAGATTCTTGAAGACAAACGGGAAGTTCTCTTGAAAAGACTGGACGAAATGATCACGGAGGCGCAGAAATCCAGGGATGACATGTGGGATCCTCTGTCCGAAGCATACAGGCAGCTTTACGACTCTTATCTCAGTCTAGGTCCTGCGACACTGGAGTCTATCGCTACGAGTACACCCCCAACCGTGGATGTATCTGTGAATGTTAGGACGATCGTGTCTGTCAGCGTACCCACGATGAAAATAACTCAAAAGAACGTTGGACTCACCTATGGTTTTGCTGATACAAACGAATCACTGGACAAAGCTACCCGGATGATGAGGGATGTTCTGCCGGGGATTCTGAAGGCAGCTGAGGTCGAGAATGCGATATTCCGTCTTGCTACCGAACTTGAAAAAACACAAAGGCTCCTTAACGCGCTCGAATACATTATCATTCCTGGTTATCAGGACGCGATCAAGTTCATCTCGGCGACCCTTGAAGAAAGGGAACGGGAAGAGTTTGTTCGCCTCAAACAAGTGAAGAGAATACTGGAAAGGAAAAAGGAGCTTCTCGAAGAAGTCGCTCCTCCGATTATTGTCGAGAGTAGTTGAAAGTTATTATGACACCGGAAGAAATCAAGGGAAAATTCAAGAAAGTTTCAGATGAAGTTTCGTCCAGCGCTTCTCAGCAGGAGCAGGACGTAACGACGAAAGTTGCGGCCATTCGAGACGAAGCAGTCAAAAAATTCAGCAGCGCGGTCAGTTAGAGCGCGCTTTTTTTATAGTCCGCTTGAAGCAACTGGTTTTTGTTCGTCCACTGCGGTTGTCGTCCAGTCATCTTATTCCTTCGGCGATAGATGGGAAAACCTGGTCTAGGACGTCAGCCCTCCAAGCTTTCTAGAAAGAAGCGAGCAGAGCTGAGAACCCGGGTTCAAATCCCGGCGACCGCATCCTCTTTCTAATGGGATGAAACTGACCATCGAATTCGGGGGCTTTTCATTGTCTTGTCTGTGAAGCAAGTACTCGGCCCAAATCAAACTAGTCTTTGGTAGGCCCGTTCTGTTTGGTAGAACTAAATCAACATCCGACAACTTTCACTAATAGGCTCGTCGATGATTCTAAGGTCTGATAATCGTGGTCTCATGTTTACTGTGGGATAGTAGAGTAATTTGGTGTTGAAACAAGATGGCTGAATCAAGAACGCTGGTTCTGGCAGCCGTGGTCGCAATAATTTCAATGCTGGTAGGAATCGCTACAGGTTACGGCATTTCTTCTTTCAATACCGCTGGAAAAACTACCGTGGTAACCACAACGACCACGGTGACTCTTTCTTCCAGCGTTGTCCACACGACGAGCAGCTACACATGTCAAGTCAGTGGACCTCCGATAGGAGCACTAGTTCATCTCATGAATAGCACGGGCTATCCTGTTCCGGGAGTGAACATTAGCGGAGTTGCCATCCGCTACTGCAACAACGAAAGACAGGTTCATCAAATGTCAAGTATTACAAACGCTTCTGGATGGGCAGATTTTCGTCAGGAAGTTTTCGGGACTTATTATCTCTTCTTTAGATACGAGCAACAGCTCTTCAACTTCACAGTGCCTACAATGCCTACCACCCTCAGCATAGCCACGTTTTATTTGTTCGGGGGTAATCTGACAATCCAATACTGTATTTACGGAGACATGACGAGGTGCACTTCTTTCTAGATGTTGTGGCTGTCCTTGGCTTCCATCTTCTTGGTTGTCGCGCAAATTCCGTTAAGGGAGTCGCCCTACGTCGGTCAATAGGTACTGGATGATGAGGAACCGCAGGATAGTTGCCATAGTTCTGGTAGTTGCGATTACAGCGCTCGCTGTAGGCTCAGCTTTCGGAGCGAATGTCTTGGCATCGCCAAAAGCTGTGACCGTAGATGTATCTGCTACCGCAACCCTAACCGAGACAAACAACCTGCTCTTTACTTTCACATCTACTAAGACGGTTTCGACAACGAGTACGCTCGCCGTTAATTCCTCGACGGGCTTGGAGTTTCTAATGTCGATAAATTCGTCCACTGTGCAGCAAGGGCACAATCTGAACGTTTTCGTCGGAGTTTACAATCCGTTCAATAGCACGAAAAGCATTGACGGTGCCTCAGACTGGAAAGTAACTAATGAGTCAGAGAAAGGTCCCAGTTATGATTGCGCGCAGAACGACCCGTTCAGAGTTGAAGTGATGAAGGGTTATTATGACCTGACCAACTTTTCATCTGGAACGCCACTAGTCTTTACAGTTTTTGAGCCACCTTTCGGATACAACCAGTGCCTTATCTATGTGGCAGCTACCAACCCTCAGGCTGAGCCTCTCTTCGAGCCTGATGCCCAGAACAATTACAACTTTAGTCCCTATGGTAGCGATGCTCAATGGACGTACGGTGGCTCAAACCAACCTGCGGTAATGAGCGAAACCGACGTCCTGCAACCTGTGGTCTTCACTAACTCGACGGGTGTCTTCACAGTGGTCGGCGGTGACGAATGGGGAGACCTTGGGATAGCACACTTTTCGTTGGTTGCATAACAAAATCCTTGGCATGTAAGGTGGGAAATTAAGAGTTGGAAAGGTTAAGCCGGGGTGCCTCTCTGTTCATTATCGCCGTCTTGGTCGCACTGGTCGGCATCATCGGGTATTCTTTTGGCAGTGCACAAACAATTTTCTCCACTGAATCTACGACTACAACCACAACTACGACCGTAGAGTCCTACTCGCAAATTGTGAGTTTGCTATTCGCCTCTCATCTTCAGAAAATGGAATTGAGGAATGCGAGTGAACTCTTCGAGGATTACGCGCCCAATGCTGTTCTCGTCTGGGAGGGCAACGCACAGGGTCTGCAAGGAACTTACAGCGGCAGCAACATCTCAATCTTTTGGTGCTCGTTCCTATGTCACACGCAAAATCTGCTCATCTCAAATTCGAGCTACTCAGAGACCGTATACTCTTCAGTAAGTGGAAGCTCGATTAGCATCGTCAACTCCACATTATTGCTGTCCGGTCGCGGCACGATAATGGGCAATTTCAGCGGCACCATAAGCGTTAGGATAGTCTACAACACCGACAATGGAAATAAGTGGATGATTACTGACGAGAGTTGGAATTTTATCCAATTAACCGAGACAGGACAAGGATATGCGTAGAGTGTCGTCTTTCAGAATTTGTACCCAGAAACGTGTGCCTCAGATGGCTCAGTAACAGGTAAATTATCACCTGTCATCCATATTGTCGAGAAGATGCCAAGAACAAATTCAGTCGCGGTCATCATTCTCGTGCTCGTGGTTGCATTTTTAGTTTTGAACACGTACTTTGTAGCCTTCCGGTCACCTGTGACTTTTACTACGTATACGACCTTCCAGAACGAAACTCAGACGGTCTTCCTTGTGCAAACCACAACACAATCGTTAACCGCGACAATTTCCCACCTTCCATTGCTAACATCTAGACCATTCTCCATGGACAATCCGTTCATCATAGACAACGGTACTACAGAACTCATCGTTCCGATTTTTCTGTCCGCTACTACCGGGAACATTTCTCTTTACGTGAACTTTACTGGGGGAAATTCTTGCGCATGTGACTTTCTCTCCAACGGCAACGTCTCGATGAAAATGGCTTTGTCGAACGGCTCACAACAGGTCCAGAGCTTCAACCTTACCGATTCACTCCCGGCTTTGTCCGACTTGGCGGGAATACTATCATTCTACTATCAGAGTGGTTACGTCAGAGTCGTAGCTACGACCGAAACCAGCGCACTTCTGGTCTACGATCTACCAGTATTCACTTACAACAAGACAGTATACTTCACTTTAATATTTCCCCACACTTGCAATGAACAGCCTTTATGGGTAACAGGGAAAAACGCATCACTCGAAAATCTCAACATGACTACTATTGAGAGTCAATATGGTCACCAATTCATACTCTGGGGGTGTGGCGCCGGACGCCCGTTCATCGCTACGATAGTAGGATTTTCGGGGATGAACTTTACTCAGGTAGCTGTTAGGTACAATGCGACATCCATCGGATGAACGTGCAGAAAGTTTCGTTGTGATAGGTCGAGGATTATAACGGTTTAGCTTTTATTCCCGGCGACCTCACATTAGTTTCACTATACCCCTTAACAGACATCTTACCCATAGGGACTACTTGCGTAGATGAAATTCTGATTCAGACGAGGAGCTTTCCTTCGGCCATCAATGTGTAATCATCTAGCCTTGCGGTTGCTCCTGTCATCGACGCCCACCACTGATCTTTTGCTGAATTCTTCCCGCCCATCGATTTGTTGCAGCCGAACCCCAAGGTAAGCTCTCCAAGGACCTTGTCGTCCTGAGTGAAGCCATGTCTCAAGTTGGGATTTAGTCCGAATCCGAAGTAAGAAAATCGAGCTGCGTGCCTACCACCTCCCTTCAGATACTGTTCGAAAGCTTCCCTTCCCTCTGTCGCCGAATAGCGCACGATCAGCCCGTCCTTTAGCTCGAGGACTAGGTTCTCGAGTCTATTGTTGCCAAGTCTGATAGGAGCCTCGTAGATTATTCTCCCGTCGGCGCTTCCTTCGTCAACCGAGACTTCGATTGCCCCGGCGGGGAGAAATGCTATCCTCCCTTTCTCTGCCATCTCTTCCGTTGAGATGCCGTCAGAAACACCAACAGGTCGGTGGTCAAGGTCGAAAGTCAGTCGTGTCCCTGTTGGGGTGGTCACGCTGAGTCTGCCCTTACCTGATATAAGCTTGGTAAGCCTCTTGGCCCGCATTGCGATGGTTCTATGGTCTATTATGCATCCCCGGAGCATGACGTCCCGCCATTCTTCGTAGTCCACTTCTTGGGCCTTCGCCCTCTCCGGGGTCGCCAGAGTCGCTTCGATGGCAAGCATCTTGACTTTGTTGGCCCTGGCAATCCGTGCCCACCTTCTCGCGTACAGCGACCTGTCATAGCGGATGTCGAGCCATACCGAGACTTCGTCGCGTTTCTCTTCGGGGATTGATTTCCAGGGGACTGGGTTCTTGGGTCCCATGGTGAAGATGTAGAAGTCGGTCTCCCCGAGTGCAGCCTTCTCCTGCGGAGCTATACTCACCAGCTGCTTCTTGGATCCCCGCATTATGGACTGTAACCAGACGTCCCCATGGCGGACGCTCAGTAAGCATGGGCAGGCTCGAGACGAGCATTCAGAAGCGATGGCTGCCGCAAGGTCCAGGGTATGGTCCCAACTCTGAATCCACACTCTGTCGCCTGATCTTACTCGTAGGGAGGAATTGAGGACCTCCTTAGCAAGCGGAGAATAGTCTGTGGAACCTGGCACGACGAAGTTCGTCCCTTCTTGGAAGATAAGCCTATTCGGGAATTTCAACCCAGCATGCTGTGTCCAAATCCCGGTGACCGCACCTTTTAATGTGGATTGTTTTCGAACGGAAAATGTCCAAGCCTTCTTTTAACTTGCTAGGCGATTGAATTTCTTTTAACAAGAATCCAGATTAGACAACAACGCAAGATCTCCGGCCGATTATTATCCAATGTAACTCGGCCGATTTCCTTTTTCCACGCCAAATTCATGAGTATCTAGGACACCATTCGGGATCCTTCCCGACTTCGGGAAGGAATCTACTTCCTCTCGCAAACTCCCCTCGTAAAGATTACTCACCACCTGAGGGGATGGCGAAATCGCATCAACGTACTTGACCCTCTGTATTGAAGATTTGCCGGGACTGGGGTTCCAATGAATCAGCGAATGGACCAATGCTAGAATTCCAAAACCACTTAGGACAGCAAGACAGAGTTCAAACGACGACATTGCAAGCGAAAGATTGGTTTGCGAGGAAAAGGATTGCACCAATACATACCAAATCCCCCCACTGGCACTCACTCCTGGAGGCAACATTGAAAGCTGCAATGGCGACTCGGTAACCAGAATCGTCCCAAAAATCCAAAGAACCATGCCACCGAAAATTAACAGAGTAACTAGTCTAAATCCGTTACGAGTATCATCTGTAGCTAGAAGGAGCTTCGTCACCAGAGCTGCTCCGAAGAAAACCACAGCAACCGGCATGAATGGTACTGCCATTGGATAATCCAGAAAAGTCCCCGGCAAGAAGACCAGAAGACCTATGATGAAAGCAAGGATCAGGAAAGCGTCCCTGGTCAACGTGTATATCAGCCAGGAGAAATCAGCCCCGAGCCTGAGACTGAACTTGCTGATCAATCTGATGAAATATCCTCGCGCAATCTGCAATGAGAAAGCAACGACACTAACATGCGATAGGGCGATTATGAGAGTGGTTTCAAGCCACACCGAACCTCCACTTACGAGGCCACTCGATAGGTCCCCTGGAGTTAGGGCAAAGGCTCCGCTTGGACGTTCGATCAGAAGAAGTAGAGCAAACCCCGCTAGAGACCAAGCGGCTCTCGGGTTCTTAAACAACGAAATAATCAGCGACCCGTAGACTATACCGGATCGCGAAATAATCCATTGTGGAGCAGTGATAAGAAGGCGTAACTAGGATCCGGTATCATCAAGGATAGACATCGGCTGGGCAATCTATTCATTCAAGGGCTTCGAGTTAAGCCCAAAGTAGCCTTCAGGACCAGGACTTCAGTTCCTTTTGAAGGTTCTCAAACTCGAAAACATCCACAAGGTTCTTCTTAAGATCGAGGGCGGCAAGAGTCCCGTAGTAAAGCCAATTTCGAAGTACAGCGGATGCTAAAGTGTCATTTTGAATTACTTGTTAGGAAGATCAACTGGAGCTGAGGAATGAACCTGAATCCCGGACACAAAGCGTTCTCCACACTTCCAGCAAAACGAGCTTCCCTTTTCCGGAACAGCCCCGCATTTCGGACATTTCGTGACCTCCACGATATATTCGTCAAAAGCAGAAGTCGCAAGTCAAGAGTTATGCCTTTCTCTTCACGCGCATCACGAAAGTGCAATGGAGTGGCCGGAGAAGGCTTACGATCTACATGCAGGTTATCTTGCCAATGTCAGTGTTGATTCTAGTTTCGAGGGCTTTCGCACAGATCCCAGATTTCAGGCCATTCTGAAGAAGATTGGTTTTCCCGATGTGAACTGATTCAGATTTACGCACTCATGATTTTATTTCGATTTCTAAGTTGAAGAGTTCTGTTGAGCCGATATTTTCCACCTCGTGAGTAGCGCCCTCGGAATAGACTGCTTTTCCCTTTTCAAGTTCTATTATCCGGGTAGAGCCATCCGGAAAAGTAATCTTGGCCTTTGCTGGATTCATCGGATATGCGACATATGCAGGATGAGTATGCTTGGGCAGCTTGCCGCCTGGAGGGATTGTTACCTCCATAACTTTCACTCGCTCGTTTTCGATAAGTACTTTCTGACCCATAATTTAGCAGAGTCGCCAACGTGTATATTAAGAAAAGGTCAGTCCTTCGGAGGATAGGCGCTGAGAAAAATCGGTATGAATCCCTAATGCCACAACATGAACATACTTGGATATACTTCACTGAAAACAACAGAAACTATCGCAGATGTTCTAAATGTCTCGAGGTTCAACAACGTCGAAAACATCAGGACAGAAGATTTCCATTGTGGTCAAAAGTTATGCCAAATTAAGACACAGGGTGATTACCGCGCATGAGCTGCTTCGCCGGCTGCGGAGATTATGCTATGTCTTTGAGACTACTCCCAAGGGTG